>FWWM01009633.1_pt1 | contig 17666 bp, 12 predicted proteins | sample 2228351 | NCBI WGS metagenome assembly FWWM01 (sample SAMEA103939774, study PRJEB20133) | metagenome | reverse complement strand
CTGCCTGGGCTGGCGGCCGGTGAGCATCGGCTGGTGGCGCGGGTGACCGGGCCGGACGGGTCGAGCGTGGCGAGCGAGCCGCTCACCGTGGTCGTGGCGCCGCGGGTTACGGCGGTGCAGCCGGCGATCGAGGTGCCTGCGGCGCCGCTGGCGCTGGTGGAGGGGGAACCCGGGCCGGCGTTGACGGGGACGGCGGCGCCGGAGGCGCGGGTGCAGCTCTACGACGGCGATCGGTTGCTGGGCGAGGCGGTGGCCGGGCCCGACGGCCGGTGGGAGCTGGCGCTGCCTGGGCTGGCGGCCGGTGAGCATCGGCTGGTGGCGCGGGTGACCGGGCCGGACGGGTCGAGCGTGGCGAGCGAGCCGCTCACCGTGGCCGTGGGCCCTGCCGGTTATCCGGCGCCGTATCTCTTGACGTTGGGGCCGAACGAGACGGCAGAGGTCCCGGTCACCGGCTTCTGTCTCAACTACGGGCTTCCTTTCCCGGGCGCCACATTGCAGCCTGCACCGGCCGCGCCCTTGCCCGATGCGGTGCGCAAGGCCCTGGCTTATGCATCTGCCCGGGGCTACACCGAGAGCGATCCCTGGCAAACGCAACTGGCCGTGTGGTATCTGGCGCAGGGCAAGCGGTTGCCGGGCGTCCGCTACACCCGGGCCGACGAGATTATCCGCTTCGCCGAAAGCGAGGCGCCGCTGCCCGAACAGGGGCTCTCGGCCCAGACGTTGTCGGCAGCCCTGGAGGCGGGCACGTTGGCGGCCGTGTTGGGGGACTTCGTGACCGATCAGCCGTTGCGGACGGCCTATCTTGGCAAGGGCAAACTGCAGATCACGAACCTGAGCGACCAGGTTCAGCAGGTGCTGATATCCTACGGCGTCCGTTTCGGTGATGCAGCGGCGTCTGGGACCCAGGAAATGGCGGTGTTCCCGGCGGGACGGTAGCGCCTTGGGGGACGTTGTAAGTCGTTTTGTAACGATAGGGTGCGAAGATGGATGGGCGGTCAGGGGATGCGACCGCCCATCTTTTCACAGAGGAGTGCAATCACCTTATGAGCACGGAAGAGCTGCTTAGAGCGTTGCTGGGCGATGCGGGCACTGCGCAGGGGCGCGGCAGGGCCAGGAAAGATCCGATAAGCGACATGCTGCAACAGATCCTGGGCGGCAGCCCGGCTCAGGCCGGTGCAGCCGGTGGGGGCAGCCTGGAGGACATTCTGGGAGCGATCATGGGTGCCGGCGCCGGCCGGCAAGGGGCAACGCAAGACGCCCAGAGCGGCGGGCTGATGGACCTCATCGGTGCCATTCTCGGCGGCAGTGGTGCGGCACCTGCAGGTGCCACCGGCCTGTCGCCCATTGCTGAAGGTATCGCCGCCAAGTTGGGGTTGCCGTCGGGCATTGCGCAGATGATCGTCGCCTTTGTGGTGGGGAAGCTGCTGAGCGGCATGACGGGTGGGACGGCGGCCTCTGCAGCCGGTGCTCCATCACCTGCAAAGAGACAGGCGCCTGCAGCCGGACAACCTCAAAAAACCTTCGACCTGGACCACCTCCTGGAGACGATGGGTCAGGACCAAAGCATGGTGGCCGAGCTGGCACAACAGACCGGCCTGGACGCACAGACGGCGCAGCGCGGCCTGCAGGAAGTGTTGGGCATGCTCGGCGCCCAGGGTCGCGGCCAGGGCAATGCCCCGTCAACGCCCAAACAGGGCGGCCTGGATCATCTGCTGGATAGCTGGTAAATCGTGCGTCAGGTTGCCTCAGACGCGACAGAAACCAGGTTTCTCGAAGAAACCTGGTTTCTGTCGCATGTGGTTGTCGTCAGAAACCAGGTTTCTCGAAGAAACCTGGTTTCTGTCGCATGTGGTTGTCGTCAGAAACCAGGTTTCTCGAAGAAACCTGGTTTCTGACACGTGGACTGAAATGGAGGAAGCAGATGGCACAAGCACAACGAGCGACCCGTGGCTCCACGCCGGATCGCAAAATCATTTCATCGGTGATGCCGGCCGTGGTTCAAATCGTGGCTTTGAAGCAAGGATTCATGGGACAGATGGCGCCTGCCTGGACCGGCTCAGGCACCATCGTTGACCCAAGCGGTTTGATCCTCACCAACTGTCATGTGGCGAATCCGCGCGCGATGGGGATGCCGGCCCCGCCGGCCGACGTGTTGGGCGTGGCGATCACACAGCGTTCCGACGAACCACCTGCGCTGACCTACATCGCCCAGGTCGCCGCTCAGGCTCCGAATTTGGACCTTGCTGTGTTGCGCATTGTGGCCACCACGGACGGCAAGCCCGTGAAAAACCTGAACCTGCCCTATGTCCCCCTGGGGGATTCGGACGAACTGGAACTGGGGGATGTGCTGAGCATCTTCGGCTATCCCGGCATCGGCGGCGAAACTGTCACCTTCACCTCAGGCAGTGTGTCCGGGTTCACGTCGGAGCCGGGCGTGAAGGACCGGCGGGCGTGGATCAAGACGGATGCCACCATCGCTGGCGGCAACAGCGGCGGCACCGCTGTGGATGAAGAGGGCCGACTGGTCGGCATCCCCACTCAGGCGGCTGCCGGTGCGGGGATCACCCCCGTGGATGCGCGGCCGGTCGTGGATACGAACCGAGATGGCCGCATTGACTATCGCGATACGCCGATGGCGATCGGCGGTTTCATCAACGGCTTGCGGCCGGTAAACCTGGCCAAACCGTTGTTGGCCCAGGCCGGTTGGCGCGATCCGGCAGCCCGTGGCCCGGCACCGGCGCCGTCACAGCCCCAGCCTGCTCCGGTTACGCCGGGCGGTTTTGTGCCGGTTCCGCAGCAAGTTGCCGGCCCCAGGTTTGCCAACCTGATGTTCAGCACCCAGGTCAGCGCGGACGGCCGGCCCGTCAATCCTGCGGCAATCCTGCCCAGCGGCGGCAAGACGATCTACGCCACCTTCGACTTTCAGGGCATGAAGAATGGCCTGCAATGGTCGCAGGTGTGGACCATGAACGGCAAGCCGGTGGTGCAGCAGCCGGGACAGTGGAGCGACGGCGCCCAAGGCCGTAAGACGTTGAGCCTGTCGAACCGCGATGGCCTGCCCGATGCCACGTATCAGTTGATCGTCACGGTGGGAAACCAGGTGGTCCTCCAGGGCGAGGTTGTTGTGGGGCGCCGGGTGGACGACACCGATACCGAGATTTCCGGCCAGGTGGTAGACGCCCGTACGGGCCGCGGGATCCCTGATGCGCTGGTGATCGCGCTCAAGCCGGGTGTTTCGGTGCAGCAGTTCGTTCAGCTCCAGCGCAAGGATATGGCCTTTACCTCCGCGCGCACCGATCGGAATGGGAACTTCACCTTCCCGCAGCAGCTTCCCAAGGGTCAGGCTTACGGCCTGGTGGTCGTGGCGCGAGGATATCGCGATCTGGCCATCGAGGCCGCGCTGCGGGTCACCGCCAACGCACCTGAGCACGCCCAGATCAACCCCATCCCGTTGCAGCCTGAGTAAGGCCCAGGCGGAGATGGACGCCGCAGCTCGCTGCGGTTCCGGGGCAAGCCCCGGCGCCCAGGGGGACGAATGGACGCCGCACATGGCGTGCGCCTGGCCCTGCTAAAGGGCGCGCTGGAGGATTTCGGTGAGCTCGTCCGGGGTGAGCGCGATGGGGTTGGCCCTGGTGCTGGACGCAGCCGCGGCTTTTTCGACCAGCGTCGGGACGTCGTCGTCGCTGATGCCGTAGGCGCGCAGCCGCGGCACGCCCAGATCGGCGCACAGTGCCTCCACCCAGGCCACGCCGTCCTCCGCTCTGGCTTGAGGGTTACCGGTAACGATGCGGGCCACCTCGTCGTAGCGGTCGAGCACGGGGCTGTTGGGCTGCCGCTGGCGCAGTGCCCGCAGGTTGACCGTCATGACGTGGGGCAGCAGGGCGGCGCAAACTGCCCCGTGCGGCGCGTTGAACATGCCCCCGATGGGCCCGGCGAACCCATGTGCTGCGCCCAGCCCCGCATTGGCCAGCGCCAGGCCCCCGAACAGGCTGGCCAGGGACATGTCTTCGCGCGCGGCCAGATCGTTGCCCTTGGCACAGGCGCGGCGGAGCGAACGGGCCACGCGGCCGATCCCTTCCCGGCAGAAGGCGTCGGTCATCGGGTTGGCCCGGCTGGAGGTGAACGGTTCGATGAGCTGGGTGAGCGCGTCCAGGCCGGTGCTGGCGGTGACCTCCGGCGGCATGCTGCAGGTCAGCTCCGGGTCAACCAGCGCCAACCTCGGCAGCATGGTGGGGCTGCGCAGGCTGGCTTTCACCTTATGTTCCGGGGAGGCCAGCACAGCGTTGCGGGTGACCTCGGCGCCGGTGCCTGCGGTGGTAGGGATGGCGATGACGGGCAGGGAAGGCTGTGTCAGCGGCCGGCCGCGGCCGACCACTTCCAGGTAGTCCAGTGGGTCGCCGCCGTTGGTTGCCAACGCAGCAATGGCCTTTGCTGCGTCTATTGCGCTGCCGCCGCCGAAGCCGATTACCAGGTTGCAACGGGTCCTTACGGCCAGGGCCGACCCTCGCCGGACCGTTCCGGTGGTGGGTTCCCCTGCCACCATGAAGGTGACATAAAATATCCCCTCGGCTTTCAGGAGCGCCAGCAACGGTTCTGCGCGAGCAAGGTTGCTGCCGGTAACCACCAACGCGTCACGGCCCAGGCTGCGAGCCTCCGCTCCGACCCTTTGCCACGTCCCTCTGCCGAAGATGATGCGGCTCGCGGTGGCGAACTCGAAAGACATGGCGGTTCGTTCCTACCACCCGCTGTCTTCGGGGAAGACGTTGGTGTACTTGACGCTGCTGCGCGGCTCGGCCATCATGTCGGCGACGGTGTCGCGCCATTTCAGGTAGTGCGCAGTCTCTTTGTGCGCGGCCGGCGCGTCTGCCGTGCGGTAGCATTCCACCAGCACGAAGCGCGTGGGGTCATCGGCCTGCTGGATGACGTCGAAGCGGGCGATGCCGGGCTCCTGGACGCTATGGCTGGCGTTTTCGACGGTGGCGGCCTTGAACGCCTCAACGAACTCCGGCTTGACGTGGACGTGGACGTGCACAACGAGCATAGTTTCCCCTCCTAGCGTTCGGTTTCCTTCACCATGTGATACACCAGATCGGTGGATGAAACCACGGCGACGGGCCGTTTCTTGTCCCCTTCCGGGCGCACCACCACGATCCGGTGGATATGCTTCTCCAGGAGCAAGTTCGCCACCTGGGCCAGCGTAGCTTGTGGCCCAACGGTGACCACGTCGGTGTTCATGAACTCTTCCACGCGATGTTGCTGCCAGTCGGGCAGGGCGAGATAGGCGCGGATCAGATCGGTGCGGGTGATGATGCCGGCCAGATAGCCGTCTTTGTCAACGGCCACCAACGCGCTGATGTCCTCGTCGGCCATGCGATGTGCCGCAGCCAGTAACGTGGTATCGCACCCGCAGGTATACACCCCCAACCGTTTCGCCTGCATCACTGTGGTTTCGTGCATGGTAGCCTTCCTACTCTCTCTCGGTATCGGTCCGTCATGATCCTCGTCTCACGCCAGGACGCGCGGCACGTGTTATCCGCTGTCAGTATAGTTTGCGTGCAGGAACTTGTCAAACTGATTCAACGGTGTCCGCCTGATACCACCCACCGCCCCACAGGTCGGTCTGCCAGCGTCCGGTCAGAACCAACGGCTGCCACGGAGGCGGCGCTTTCATGTCCCGGGCCGTTTTGACCACGACGAAGGTGTCTCCGTCCCCCAGAAAGAAGCCGGGGCCGCCGGTCCAGCCCGGTAACCGCACGCCGACCGTAATGACGGTCTTCCCAGGGTGTTCGGCCAGGCGACGAAGGGACAGGTGCTCGGGCAGGCGGCCTGCGGTCACTGTCAGCGGATGCACGCTCACCGGCCAGCCGAGCAATTCTTGCTCCCACGCCAGGCGTTGTGCGGCTGTCTCGGCCGCCACTGTCGGCCGGCTGAAGTCAAAAGCCAGTTGCAGCGCGTCCCTTTTGTGCTTCAACTGCGCGGCTTCGGCCAACAGTGCGGCCCGGCTTGCGCCCAGCCCATCCAGCGCACCGCAGCGGATCAGATGGTCCAGTTCCTTGGGCTGGGGCCCCACACGGCGCACCAGGTCCCGCAAGTCTTCGAAGGGGCCCGTTTCCCGCGCGTCCAGGATGGCAGCAACGGTGCTGCGCCGCAAGTCACGCACCTGGCCCAGGCCCATGAAGAGGATTGCGGATTGCGGATTGGCGATTGCGGATTGGCTGTATGCTTCCAGTCCCGCGAGGTTAGTTTGCGATCCGCGATTCGCAATGCTCGGCCCGCAATCCGAAAGCCGCAATAACGTAAACGTTTCTCCGCTGTAGTTCACATGCGGCGGCCGGAGCGCGATGCCCAGGCGGATCGCCTCGGCCGCGTAGATGGCCGGATGGTGGAAACCGCCCCAGTTCGCCAAACGGGCACACAGGAATTCGGCGGGGTAGTGCGCCTTCAGATAGGCGGAACGATAACTGACATCCGCATAGGCGGTGGCATGTCCCTGGTTAAAGCCGTAGCCGGCAAACGGGATGATCTGTTCCCACAAGGCTCTGGCCTGGGTGGCGGTGAGTCCGGGGCCTTCAGGTGGCGGCCGTTGGCAGCCAGCGATGAAGGCCTCGCGAACCGCTTCCATTTCCTGTGGCCCGAAATGGCTCATCCCGCGGCGGATTTGATCGGCCTGGGCCCAGTCCAGGCCGGCGATATCGGTCGCCAGCCGCAACACCTGCTCCTGAAAGATCAGCACGCCTTTGGTCGGCCCCAGGATGGGCGCCAGCGCCGGGTGGAGGTAGGTCACCGCTTCCTCGCCCCGATAGCGACGCACGAACGCGTCGGCCATGCCGCCCATGGCCGGGCCGGGCTTGAAGAACGCGTTGGCGATGGCCAGATCGGCCACGGTGCGGGCGCGCAGCTTGCGCAGCGTCCGTTGCGCGCCCACCGACTCGCACTGGAACACGCCGATGGTTTCTCCGCGAGACAACAGGTCGCCGGTGGCCGGGTCGTCCGGCGGGATGTGCTCCAGCCGGAACTCGGGATCGTGATACCGTTGTACCATCTCGACCGTGTCGGCCAGCACCGTCAGCGCACGGATCCCCAACAGGTCTATCTTTGGCAGGCCGATCGCCTCTACATCGCCGTGGTCGAACTGGGTGATCAGGAAGCCCTTGGGCGCCCATTGCACCGGGACGAAGTCGGTGAGCGGCCCTGGGGTGATCACCAGGCCGCCGGGATGGACGCTGAGGTGATCGGGCTGGCCCACCAGCTCCCAGGCTGCCAGCACCACTTCGCGCTCTTGCGGGTCATGGATCTGGGCCAGAACTTCTTCTTGAGTGCGCCGGTCACGGCGTCGGGGATCCGGATGCCAGCGGCCGGGCATCAGCGCGGCCAGCCGGCCGATCGCTGCCTCGTCCAGCCCATAGGCTTTGCCGACCTCGCGCACGGCCGATTGCAGGCGCAGGGTGCTCATCGTGCATACCAGCGCCACGCGGTCGGCCCCGTACTTCTCGCGCACGTAAGCCAGCACCTCATCCCGCCGCCGGCTGCAGAAATCCAGGTCAATGTCGGGTGGGTTGGCCCGCGCGGGGTTCAGGAAGCGCTCGAACAGCAGGTTGTGGCGGATCGGATCCACGGTGGTGATGCCGCAACAGAAGGCGACCAACGAGTTGGCAACGCTCCCGCGCGTGCTCACGGGGATGCCCTGTTCGCGGGCGAAGCGCACGATGTCGGCGACGACCAGGAACAGCGGCGCGTAGCCATGGCGGGCGATGGCGGAGAGTTCGTGGGCGAGGCGGGCGTGGGGTGTACTGCGTACTGCGTAGTCCGTATTGCGTACTGCGTAGTCCGTATTGCGTGGTGCGTGCTGCGTGTCCTGGTCTTGCGATGGGTAGCGCGCTTGTAATCCTGCCTGAGCGAGCGCGGTCAGGGCTTCGTCGGGCGTTTGGCCTGCGGGCAACGTCAGGCTCGGCCAGATGGGACGGCCGTCCGGGAGGGGGTCGCCGCAGCGAGCTGCGATTTCGCCGGCGCGTGCCACCGCATCGGGGAAGCGGCCGAAACGGGTCGCGATTTCGCCCGGGGAGAGCCAGTGGCCCTCGTCCGTCAGAGGCGCGGCGCGGCTGTAGATGCTCACATCCTTGCGTTTCGTCCGGCGCGCCATCGTTGCGTCAGCCCCGTCCTCAGCCTCAACCTCATCCTCATCCAGTCGCCGGTTCTCGCGGATCGCGGCCAGCAGGCGCAGCTTCGGCGCATCATCGGGCGAGAGGCAGTACACGGGCTGCACTGCGACCGTCGGGATTCCCAGCCGTTGGCCCAGTGCGACGACCTCCCTTGCGACTGTTTCGTCCTCCGGTCTGTGCAGTTCCAGTGCCAGGTATATCTCTTCATCGAAGATCCCTGCCAGCCGGCCCGCGTAGACTTGCGCCGGGGCCAGGTCGCCGGCCCGCAGGAAGCGCTCGATCCAGCCCATGCGGCCTCCGCTGAGGCAGATCAGCCCTTCACGGTGCGCGGCGACCTGCTCCAGCGTCAAGCCCTGGGCGGCGATCTGTTCCCGCTTCGGGCTGCCCTGGATGAGCGAGGAAAGGCGGCAAAGGTTTCGGTAGCCGCTGCGGTCCATGGCGAGGAGGACGAGGTGGCCGGCTCCCACCGCTGGGTCCTCCCGCCTTATGACAGGGGAGGGAGTAGCCATGGTGACCGTCATGCCGATGATGGGCCGGATGCCAGCAGCGCAGCATGCGCGCGTGAAAGCCACCGCGCCGTAAAGCGCGTTGGTATCGGTCAGCGCCAGGTGGGTCAGGCCGTCGGCCTGGCCGCGCGCGATCAGTTCGGGTACAGACGGCGTGGCGCCGAGCAGCGTGAAGTGGGAGTGGACTTCCAGGTGGGTGAAGGTCACGATAGGATTTGAACCAGAGACACGGACGACAAGAGGCCTGTGAAAACAAAAAAAGCGGGTAAGGGGATTCGAACCCCTGACATTCAGCTTGGGAAGCTGACGTTCTACCGCTGAACTATACCCGCAACACTTGCTATTATAGTCAATCGGGGCCGGATGTCAAAAACCGGACGACAACTCCAGCTACCCCTGGATCGGAGACTTCGAAGGTCGCCCTCAGCGCGTTGTGGGAAATGAGGCCAGCTTCAACGCTGCCATCTGTTGCTCGGGGAGCTGGGCGACCACCACCCCGTCCCGGATCAAAGCTGCCTGGAGGCAAAGGTTGTCGTCCAGGGCAAGGCCCAGAGCTTGCAACGGCAAGCACGTCTCCAGCGCTCTTTCTGCTGTTGCCGCCGTTGTCGGGCCGACCGAAGCCCACCCCTCCCGACCGTCAGCGCGGTAGAGGAACGGAGCGGGCTGGCCGGGCAGGCGGGTCAACAGCCAGGCAGCTGCGAACTGCAGGGAAATCATCGAAGGATCGGGATGGCGGCCGCGCATCCGCTGGTTGTGAGGGCTGCCCTCCGGGCCGCTGAGGTAGATGTCAATCTGGTACTCGTCCAGCGGCCGGCGCAGGTCTAACCGCAAGTAGAGCGCCTGTGGATTGTGTCCCACAAACAACTGCTCGAAGATGCCTTCGGCCCGCTGCATGGTGCCGGTGGAAGCCCCGGCCGGCTGGATCACCGCGGCGCGCGCCCAGGCCTCGCCGGGATAGGGCGCACCGGTCAGCCCGGGTGTGACGTAACCGCTGGCTGGCCGGCCACCGGGCCCTGCAGGCGGCCGGTTGATGGGTTCAGCCAGCCACGCAGGCACTTCGTCGCCTAATGCTTCGTACACCGCAGCCAGGTTGTGCCGGAACAGCCTGTCGAAAAGCTCGTCCTGGTCGGAGGTGTTCCGGTGCGAGTACCACCAGAACCAGTCGCTGCCCTCGGCCGCGTAGACCGCCTGCCAGGCAGTTGGTAGTAACGATTTCAGCCCTTCGTTGGACGCAGGACGACCAAAGTCTTCACTGCGCGCCAGCAAATGTTCTCGCGTCCTGCGAAGCGCATCCCACGCCCGGTTGTGTTCCGGGTCCCCGATCCATGTAGTCAGGTCGCCGCCGATCCACGAACCGGTTGCCAGTTTCGCCAGCGTGGCGGCCGGCCGCCTGTCCGCCAGGTACTCGCTCACCGTCACGGTTTTCAGCTCGGGGTGATGGCCCAGCCGCGTGTACAGTGCCTCCAGGAACACATCGCCGTTGTGCTCGTAGTGCTCCCAGCAGTTCTCTCCGTCCAGGATGATGCTCACCAGGTAAGGGGCCCGTCCGCTGCCCAGCCGGCGATAGATCTCCAACAGGCGGTAAATCAGGTCATCGGCCGCCTGGGCACCCGGAAGATGCTGGTAGAGAAAACCGATCCGGTCGGAGAGCTCCTGGTCGCGAAAGATCACGAAGGGGCCTAGTTCCGTGTCGGCCAGGACGCGGTAAGGCTGATAGAGCAAGGTCGGCTCGACCAGCAGATTGCTGTGATCGCGATGCAGGGGCCGGCCCAGGCTGCGCGCCAGGATCGTCTCGCCTGTGGCCAGCCAGGTGAACCCCGCCGCGTGCACCAGCGGCAGGACCTCCGGGGAGACTGCGCCCTCTGATGGCCATAGCCCCTTGGGGGGCGCGCCGAAATGTCGGGTGTGCGCTTCTACCGCCAGGCGCAATTGCGCAGCGGCATCCTCTGGCGCACGAAACGGGGGCACGGGCAGCGGCAGCCCGGGGCTGGAGCGGCTTGCGCAATCGGTATCTACCAGCAACGGCAAGATGGGGTGGTAGTAGGGGCTGGTGCTGATCTCCAGTTGGCCTCGTTCTGCCAGCTCACGGTAGAGCGGGAGGACGCCGGCCGCGATCTCCCGTTGCCTGGCGTGAATGGCTGCCAGGTCTGCCACGGTAAAGCCCTGGCCCTTGGCCACCAGCTCGGCCAGCACGGGGTCGCGCTCCAGCCAGTTGGGGTCTGTCCAGGCGAGGTTGAACCATGCCAGCAGGTCGCGATAGTCGGCGTCGGAGAACGCCGCCGGGTTTGCCAGGGCCTGAGGGCGCCGTGCCAGCAGCTCGGCGTAACGCGGATAACGGCGGATGACCTTGTCCCAACTGATGCTGAAGCCCAGGTTCAGGATGCGTCGCTTTTCGTCCTCGGTCCAACTTTCCTGTTCGGCCAACCGGGCCAGGTCGTCCGCTGCCCGGCCCTCGGCCCAGGCCAGCATCTGCTCCGTCAGTGACGGCACCATGTTGATGGTGGCGTGGATGTGCGGGTGACGGGCGATCACTTCCGCCATGTGCCGATAGTCTTTGGCCGCGTGCAGCCGCACCCACGGCAACGGGATCTCTCCCGTGCGGAGGTCCCGGTAGTACGGCTGGTGCATGTGCCACACGAAAGCGACGTAGAGCGGATGGTCAGGCATCGTGTTAGAACGTTGTTATGTTGGAACGTTTCAACCCGTCAACGTTCCAACGTGCGCAAATGCGGGAACAGGATCACTTCACGGATAGACTGCCGGTCGGTGAAGAGCATGGTCAAGCGGTCAATGCCGGTGCCGAACCCGCCCGTGGGCGGCATGCCGAAGCTCAGCGCTGTCAGGAAGTCCTCGTCCAGCGGGTGGGCGTTCTCGTCCGGGCCGGCCATCGCCTCGCGCAGTTCGACGAACCGCTCCCGCTGGTCAATGGGATCGTTCAGCTCAGAAAACGCGTTGCCCAGCTCCAGGCCGCCGATGAAATATTCGAAGCGTTCAACGGTGGTCGGATCGTCCGCCTTCTTCTTCGCCAGCGGGCTGATGTCCACCGGGTAGTCCATGACGAAAGTGGGCTGGATCAGGGTTGGCTCGACATAAGTGCTGAAAAGGCCGTCAATGAGTTTCCCGCGCGTTGCTTTGGGCTCCTGGTTCAGCCCGGCCGCGTTGATGGCCGCCGACAGGCTGGCCGCATCCGGGTAGAGGGTGTAGTCCAGGCCGGTGGCCTGCAAGATCGCGTCGCGCATGGTGATGCGGCGCCAGGGCGGGGTCAGGTCAATCTCGTGGCCGTTGTAGGTGATCTTCAGCCCGCCGGCGACGGCCTGGGCAATCGCCACCACCATTTCTTCGGTGCGACGCATCATCCCGTGATAGTCGGTATACGCCTCGTAGAATTCGAGCTGGGTGAACTCGGGATTGTGCTTGAAGCTGATCCCTTCGTTACGGAAATCGCGGCCGATCTCGTAGACCCGTTCATAGCCGCCCACGATCAACCGCTTCAGGTAAAGCTCGAAGCTGATGCGCAGGAACAGCTCTTGTTGTAGCTGGTTGTGGAACGTGGTGAAGGGCCGGGCGGCCGCGCCGCCGTAAATGGGCTGGAGCACGGGGGTCTCGACCTCGAGAAATCCGTTGTCGTCCAGATAGCGGCGGATGGCTGAGATGATCCGGGCGCGGGTGCGGAAAACCTCGCGCACCTCAGGGTTGGCCAGAAGGTCCACGTACCGCTGGCGGTAACGCGTTTCTACATCCCTGACTCCGTGCCATTTGTCCGGCAGGGGGGTCAGCGTCTTGCTGATCAGTGCCAGCTCGTGTACTTCGCAAGTGATCTCACCGGTGCGGGTGGTAAACATCGTGCCGGTGACCGTGATGAAGTCACCCAGGTCAATCAACCGCTTGAAGAATTCATCGTAGGTCTTTTCACCGACGACGTCGCGCTTGAGGTAAATCTGGATCCTGCCGGTGCCGTCCTCGATGTGGGCAAAGGTCGCCTTGCCCATGATGCGCACGGTCAGCAGCCGGCCGACGAGGGTAACCGGCTCCGTCGGATTGAGGGTGCCGGCCCGGTAGGCAGCCACAGCTTCGGCGGCGGTGTGGGTGCGCGGCCGCGGCAGGCGCGCCGGATAGGGGTCTATGCCCAGGCTGCGCAGCTCGGCAAGCTTTTCGCGACGGACGCGCTGTTGTTCGTTAAGGCTGGGTGTCTGCTCTTCCACGGCCTGCTCTCATTTGATCTCGATGATTTCGAATTCCACGATGCCGCCCGGTGTTTGTACCTCGACGATGTCGCCGACTTTGCGGCCCATCAGGGCGCGGCCGATGGGTGATTTCAGGGAGATGCGGCCGTTGCTGGGGTCTACTTCGGTCGAACCGACGATGGTGTAGGTCTCCTCGTCGCCGTACTCCACATCGCGAATGACCACGGTGCTGCCGATGTCCACGCGATTCTTGTTGCCGTGGCTGCTGATGACCACCGCATTGGCCAGGATGTTCTTGAGGGTCAAGATGCGGCCTTCCACAAAGGCCTGGGTGTTCTTCGCCTCATCGTAGCCGGCGTTTTCAGAGACATCGCCGTCGGCTTTTGCCTCGGCGATCAACCGGGCGATCTCGGGGCGTCGCACGTTGACCAGGTAGTCCAGTTCTTCTTGCAGTTTTTTGATGCCCTCGGGGGTGAGGTAATGGCTGTTCGTCTCGTCCATTGCTCGTGTACTGCCTTTGGAAAGTTCTCTTCACGCGCCTTGTCCCTGGCGCAAGGTCAAAAAAATCGCCGACGGTTCAGGCTCTCGTCGTGCATGACCTTTCACCGTGGCGCTGGATCGCCCGCAGGCGCGCTACAGCCTGCTACAATAAACACAGCCGTCACTGGTGAGACGGCTTCGACGTGGAAAAGTATAAGCCATTTCGCGGCAATGTGCAAATCTGCGTCGGCAACTCCGATGCGTTTTTGTGCGTGAGCACCGGAAACCGCTGCCGGTTTTGGCGCAGGTGCACAGGAATGCTATGATGGGGTCGAGCCAAACATCTGAGCTGGGGAGTTGCGCATGTTTCTTTCTGCCGTCGCAAGGGTTGTGTGCCTGTGCGCGCTGGTCGCCGGCGCGCTGGTGGGATGTACGCCGCCGGTGCCCGGCGCTGCGCCGGCCCAGCCGCCCACGCCCCTGCTGCGCACCCCGACCCCGCAACCGGAAAGCGACGAAGAGGCGATCCGCCAGTTGATTTTGTTGGAAGGCCGGGGTGTGGTGGCGCAAGATATCCAGGGGCTTATGGATTTGTGGGCGGCCGATGGGATGGTGATTGACGCCAAGCACACGCCCGATGACCCCGGCGACGACGCGCGCTGGCGTGGCCGCGATGCCATCCGGGAACGCTATGTGGTGCTGGTCTTCCCCGGCAATCCGTCCGTTGTTGCGCCGGCCGAGATCCAGATCACCATTACCGGCGACACGGCGGTCGCCACCAGCACCACCGTCATCGGGGACGAGGTCGCCCCAGGCGGCGACCGCTGGGAGTTCGTGAAGCGAGACGGCCGCTGGTGGATCAAGAGCCTGACCTATAATTTGGAGCCCCGATAATCTTTCGTGCGCCGCGGAACGTCTGGGGCGGCTGAGGCGTCTATCAGGCGGTTGCCTGGATACCTGGAAGGAGGACCGCCATGAAGCGCCCGAATAGCCGCCTCGCTGTTCATCCGCCCCGGCCTCTTGCTGTCACGCCGTGGGGTGCTGCGTTCAGCGCGCTGCTCGCGCTGGTCGTGTTGTTCGCCTGTGCCCCCTTTGCTGCGGCCGACGGCATCATCATCCCGCGGCCGCCCATAGACCGTCCCATCCCCTGGCGTGAGGTGCCCCTTGCCATCAAGTATCACCGGGTAACGGTCACCATCGAGGAGCAGGTGGCGGTCACCCGGGTGGATCAACTGTTCGTCAACGAGGCACCTTATCAGGTCGAGGGGGTCTACGTGTTTCCGCTGCCCGCAGATGCTGCGATCAGCAGCTTCGACATGTGGGTGGACGGCCGCAAGCTGGAGGGCAGGTTGTTGGGACGGGACGAGGCGCGCGCGTTCTACGAGGAGATCGTGCGCCGGGAACGCGATCCTGCGCTGCTGGAATATGTCGGTCGCGGCGCGTTCCAGGTGAGCATTTTCCCGATCCCGGCCGGCGGCCAGCGCCGGATCGAGCTGGCGTACTCGCAGGTGCTGAGCCAGACCGACGGGCTGGTGCACTATCGCTACCCCCTCAACACGGAGAAGTTCTCGGCGCGCAACCTGGAAGACGTGTCGGTGACGGTTAACGTGGCCGAGCGGGCGCCCATCCGGGCGATCTACTCCCCCTCGCATCCCGTCCAGGTGACACGCCCGGACGCGCAGCATGCCACAGTGAGCTACGAAGCGCGCGACGTGCGGCCCGACCGAGATTTCGATCTGTACTACAGCCTCTCGTCCGAGGCGGTCGCCGTAAACCTCCTGAGCTATAAGCCGTACGATGAGGATGGCTTCTTCCTCCTGCTGGTGGCCCCGCCGCTCAGCGTCGAGGCGGATCTGGCGGTGCCCAAGGACGTGGTGCTGGTGCTGGACACCTCAGGCAGCATGGACGGGGACAAGATCGCCCAGGCCCGGTCGGCTGCGGAGTACGTTTTGGATCACCTGGGGCCGGCGGACCGCTTCAATATCGTCGCTTTCAGCACTGCAACGCGCCTGTTTGCCGAACGGCCCGTGCCTGCTGATCAGCGCCAGGCGGGCAAGCAGTTCGTGGCCGCCCTCATGGCCGCCGGCAGTACTGACATCAACCGGGCGTTGCTGGAGGCGCTGGCCGGGGCCGACCCGAAACGCCCCACCGTGCTGATCTTCCTCACCGACGGCCTGCCCACCGTGGGCGAGACCGACCCCGATCGCATTGTGGCCAACGCGCGGGCCAACGCGCCGCGGGCGGTGAGGTTGTTCGCCTTTGGTGTGGGCTACGACGTGGACGTCACCCTCCTGGATGCGTTGAGCAGCGGCCTCCGGGGGACCAGCACTTACGTCCAGCCCGGCCAGAAGATTGACGAGGCGGTCTCCGAGCTTTATGCGAGGATCAGCGCGCCCGTGCTGGTAGATGTGCAGCTCGCCTTCGAAGGGGTGCACGTCGAGGACATCTACCCTTATCCCTTGCCCGACCTGTTTGCCGGTTCGCAGCTCATGGTGGTGGGCCGCTATCGCAGAGGCGGGACTGCGACGTTGCGCCTCACGGGTAACATGGTCGTCGGCCCGGGCTCCGAAGCCGTCCGCACCTACACGTACCGGGATCTGCGCTTCGTCGAACGGGGCGGCAACGAGTTCATCCCCCGTTTGTGGGCGCAACGTAAGATCGGCTATCTGCTGACACAAATCCGGCTGCAGTCCGGCCATGCCGGCCAGCAGGAACTGATCCGCGAAGTGATCGAGCTGGCCATCCGCTACGGCACCGTGACCCCATATACCTCGTTCTTGGTAGAAGAGCCGACCCTGGCGCTGAGCAGCGCGGGCCGCGAGCAACTGAACCGCGATCTGCAGACGCCCCGACCTCCGGCTCTGGCGGTCCCGGCTGCGCCGTCACTGTTGATGCCCGATCGGTCGGGCGCTGCGGCGGTGGAGAAGGCGGCCACGGAAAAGGCGTTGCGAGAGAGCGAGCTGCCCGCAGAAGCCGCTGCCGGCACAGCGGCAGGTCAGACGGTGCGCCACGTGGGAGACAAGACCTTCGTGTGGCACCAGGGGGCCTGGGTGGACACGCGCTTCGACGCAGACAACATGGTGGCGGAGACCGTGCTGTTTGGCAGCCCACGCTATTTTGAGCTCCTGGAGCGCTATCCGGACATCGGCCCATACCTGGCCTTGGGCGATCGGGTCACCGTGGTCGTGGCCGGTGCTGCGTTCGCCATCACCCCAGGGGCGGTTCCGGGGGAGCCCGACCGGCCCCAGGCCGCTCTCACACCCGTGCCGTCGGCCCCGGAGGGGCCGGGCGACCGGCCGGTCGCAACGGTGACGCCCGCTCTGCCCTCAGCCCCGGAGCCTCCCGCTCTGCCTGCGCTGTGCCCTGTCCCGGCGCTCATCGGGCTGGCGGGGGTGAGCATGGCGGTGCTGGGCCGACGCCGCCTGCGGTAGGCCGCGCATCCGCTCCAAATTTCATAAGTACCCCGCGATGTTGCTACGTAGCACGGGGCATGCTATAATAGCGCCTGTCTATGATCTACATCATGTTACTCGCACGTCGGGGTTATGTATGGATCGGCGCGATATCTTAGCTGCGCTCCCGGTTTTCGCGGGCCTATCCGATAGGGATTGGGAGAAGGTCCTCGATCTGTTTATCGAACGCCAGTACCAGAAGGACGATTACATCTTCCTGGAGGGCGAGGCGCCGGTCTATCTTTACGTGGTTAAGAGTGGAAAGGTCAAAGTTTTGCGTCACTCCACCGATGGGAAGGACGTGGTGCTGAGGGTGGCCAGCCAGGGCCAGATGCTGGGCACCGTGGCGATCTTCGACGGTGGAGGGTATCCCGGCACGGCCCAGGCCATCGAGGATTGCACGTTGTTGGCGATTTCGCGCAACGACTGCCTCACTCTGGTCACGCGGTATCCCGTGTTTGCCCTGGCGGTCATCGCTGACCTGGGCAACCGGCTGCGCAGTTCGGCGGAACAGATCCGGAGCCTGGCGGTGGAGCGTGTGGAACAACGGATCGCGCGAGTGCTTTTGAAGCTGGCTGCCACTGCAGGTTCGGACACGCCGGAAGGCCGGATCATCGAGATGGCTTTGACCCGGCAGGACGTGGCGGACATGACCGGCACCACCGTGGAAACGGCCATCCGGGTGATGAGCAAGTTCCGGCGCAACGACTGGATTCGCACGCGCCGCGGCAAGGTGGTCCTGGTTGACCCGGAAGCGCTGCAAAGAGTTGCGGAATCGGGATAGGGCCTTTTGGACTCGGTTCTAAACTGTGTTGGTAAGGCAAGGCAAGGATGCACCTTGACAAAAATGGGCTATGTGTGCATGCTATGGTGAGCATCCATCCACCG
>FWWM01009632.1_pt1 | contig 17669 bp, 12 predicted proteins | sample 2228351 | NCBI WGS metagenome assembly FWWM01 (sample SAMEA103939774, study PRJEB20133) | metagenome | reverse complement strand
GAGGATGGAGCAGGTCAACTCCATTTTGCATTTTGAAATTTGCATTTTTCATTTTGCGTTTTCCATTCGTTTGGTTGCGGCCGAAGGCCGTGTTGGGGAGCTCCCGGCTGCCGTTGAGCCGATCCTCCTCCGCCCCGGCGACAAACTTGTCGTGACGAACGACGATGCGCCGGGCACCCCGGCCGTGCTGGATCCACATGGTGAAGTCGTTCGACCGGCGCATATCTCATGCACGTTGGGGCCCTCGTTCGCAGCGATCAAACCGGGAGAGCGCATCTGGTTTGACGACGGCAAAATCTGCGGGCGCGTGCTGGATAACAACGGCGCGCGCATGCTGATGGAGATCATCCACACGAACCCGGCATCGGGCGCGAAGTTGGGCGCGGAGAAGGGCATCAACTTGCCCGGTGTGGCGCTCGACATTCCTGCGCTCACCCAGAAGGATCTGGATGATCTTGCCGTCATGGCCTCGCGTGCCGACATGATCGGCTTATCGTTCGTGCGCAGCCCCGAGGACGTGTGGGCGCTCCGCGAGGAGATGAGCCGCATGCACGTGCGGGATGTGGGCGTGATCTTGAAGATCGAGACGCGCGCTGCGTTCGAGAATCTCCCCCAATTGCTGCTGGCCGGCATGCAACTGCCGCCGGTGGGCGTGATGGTGGCGCGCGGCGACCTGGCGGTCGAAGTCGGCTTTGAAAGGTTGGCCGAGGTGCAGGAGGAGATCTTGTGGCTGTGTGAGGCGGCGCACGTGCCGGTGATTTGGGCGACGCAGGTGCTGGAGAGCATGTCCAAATTCGGCGCGCCGTCGCGGGCCGAGGTGTCGGACGCCGTGATGAGCGGCCGGGCCGAATGCGTGATGCTGAACAAGGGGCCGTATGTCGTCGAGGCGGTGCGCTTCCTCAACGGCGTGCTCGAACGCATGGAGGCGCACCAGTCCAAGAAGCGCTCCCGGCTGCGACGCCTGTCTATATCCCGCCTTTGAGCCCCGCCTGCCTACAGCCCGGTCTCGTCTATCGGTCCCGATGGCATCCTCAAGTCCACGACTTCGCCGTGTCGGTTGATGACGATGCTGAAGCCGAGCATGCCGAGATACTGGCGGGCCTGCTCCGGGATGCCGACCTCGAACAACTGGGCGAAGTGCTGGTCTAGGTTGCGGATTTGCCTGTCCACTGCGATCTTGGTGAACAGGTCGTCCTTGCCGAGCATGCGTAGCACGCCCTCGCTCACCAGCGATTCGTTCTGCTGCACCTGCTCCCGGAACGCGTTCAGCACTTGCTCGTCCACCTTGCGTGCGTCCACGTGATACTTGAAGTTATCTTCGACCAGCACATAGGTCGGATCCTGGCCAACATAGGCCACCGGCAAGACGTTGTCGTTCTCATCCAGGACCAGGCCTTCGAAGAGTGCCTTCACCATGTTCGATTATCGCTCGCCGGCCACCGACGCCGAGAGCCGGCTTGATTTCTATGCGCCCAGTCCCGCGCCTCGATGGCCGGCACACAGGCCCGCCAAGCAGGCGCGGACTGAGCAAGGTCTGAATCACAGGAGTCCCAACCACTGTGCCACGAGCGGGCCGACGCCGATCATGTTCAATGTGATCGGGACCAGCAACACGCCGAGGCAGTTTAGCCGCCGGCCGCCGACGACGACCGGAATCAGACCGACGGTCGTCGCCACCCACATTATCACGAATCCGCCCCAACCTGTGAATGCGAAGGTGATGGCGGCGGCGATGATCAGAGCGACGGCGGCGAGCCATTTGGCGTTGAGATGATTGATCAGCCCTGCCGCCGCGCGCGCTAGCACGACCAGGGCGACGAAAGCAGCCGTGCCGGCGAGTGCCATTGCGGCGACGGCGAGCCAGTAGCTGTGCCAGCCATATGGCACGTAAGTGCTGCTCAACATCCACGCCAGCCCGCCGCGCGTCAACGCCAGCCCGGGCACGAACAGCAGCAGCGCGCTGCCGACGTAGTAGGCGACTTTCGAGGCGCCAAGTGAGATCATGAACAGGCGGTCGTTCCACTGCGCCGTGGCGTGCCCGGCCAGCAGGCCGCCGATGCCCCCGCTGACGACCGGCAGCACGCCGGCGAACAGCCCGCCGCTCAGGCCGGTGAGCGAACCACGCAGCAGCAGCCTGGGCTCAATGTCGGTCGGCAGCGCGCTCGATTGCGGCGGAGGCTTCGCTCCAAACAGCAGGATCTGCAGCAGGCCTGGCACGGCGAATAGGCCGACAAAGGCCGGCATCAGGTTGACGAATGCTGCTTCGACGGCGATCGGGCTGCGATATAGCAGGACGAATCCGAGCAGGCCGCTCAGAGTGAAAGTGAGCAGGCCGGCGCCGAGATAAGCCCATGCCGACAGCAGCCGTCGTCCCGGCGGTGCCATGTCGTTGGCGCGCGGCCACTCGCCCAGCAGCAAGAAGGCGATGATCGCCACCAGCATCCAGCCGGTGTGCGGCTGGATGATCGTCCGCAGCGGTCGCAGGATCTCGTCCAGGATCGGCGCCATAATCACCAGCCCGAGGAGTGCGCCCAGGCTCCCGGCGCCGACCAGCGTCGCCGCCTCGATGCCCCGTCCGCGCATCAGATACTTGGTCGTCGGCAGCACGATGATCACGTTTGCATCATCGGGTGCGAAGAGGAACACTGCCGGGATGACGTTGACCACCGCCCAGCCCACCAGCGCACCCAGCAGGAACATCGTCAGCGCCTGGTCGCTCAGGCCGAGCACGCCACGCGTCGAGAGCAACAGCGCCAACCCGGCAACGTTGAACACATGCAGGCCGGGTATCAGCGCCAGGCCGCATCCGATCGCCGCGCCGACGATCGCCGTGGCCAGCAAGCCCAAATCGCCGAGCAAGGAAGCCATCTTTCAATCCGGTTGACGTAATGGCAAAGTGCTTTCACTTGCGAAAGCGCGCCTTGCGTGGGTTAATATTGGCTTCAAGATCTGGTCCAAGGAGAGAATCATGGCAACTACGAATACTACAAAAAAGGCGATGAACAAGTCGCAACTGGCGGCCACCCTCGCCGAGAACACCGGCCTGAGCAAGTCCGACGTCAACAAGGTCCTAGCTGCGCTCGGCGAGGTGATTCATCGGGAGTTGAGCCCGAGTGGCCCTCGGGTCTTCAGCCTGCCGGGGGTCGTGAAGTTTACCGTGGCGCACAAGCCGGCGACGAGTGAGCGCGAGGGCGTCAACCCCTTCACCGGTGAGAGGATCGTCATCGCCGCCAAGCCTGCGCGGAACGTCGTGCGCGCGCGCGTGCTCAAGCCTTTGAAGGAAGCCGTCTAGCGACCACCGGCCCTGCACAGGGCGACGTTTCCCGTGCGTGAGGCGACGGCTCGACTGGGAGAGTCGCCTCGCTGCATTTTCCGCGCTTACAATGTGCGTTGTGAACTCATCGAGCCACGAGCCTTCTTCCTCCGAGGATCGCATCTCATCTGCCTCATTCGACTTCGACCGAATCATTGACCGCCGCCGGCCGGGTTGCGTGAAGTGGACCTACTACCCGAATGACGTGATCCCGATGTGGGTGGCGGACATGGACTTCGTCTCCCCCGAGCCGGTGCGGCGGGCATTGGCCGAGCGCGCCGCCGAGGGCGTGTTCGGATACGAGTTTCCGTCCGACGCGCTGGGGCAGACCATCTGCGGCTGGCTGGAGCGGCGCTATGGTTGGCACGTTCGACCAGAAGAAATCGTCTTCCTGCCCGGGTTGGTGAGCGGCTTGAACCTCGTCTGCAGGTCCTTCGGTCGGGTGGGGGACTCGGCCATCGTGCTCACCCCTGTCTACTTCCCCTTCCTCTCCGCGCCGGTGAACCAGGGGATGACCGTGACCAAAGTAGCGCTGCGCTATCGGACGGATGGTCAGCAGGTGCAGGTCGAGGTGGATTATCAGGCATTCGAAGCGGCGATCGAACCGCGCACGTCGCTGTTCATCCACTGTCACCCACACAATCCGGTTGGGCTGGAGTGGCCACGCGACGCACTGTTCCGCCTGGCCGAGATTTGCCTGGCGCATGATGTGTTGATTTGTTCCGACGAGATCTGGAGCGATCTGACGCTGGACGATACGCCGCACGTGCCGATGGCCAGCCTCTCACCGGAGATCGCTCAACGGTGCATCACCCTCATGGCGCCCAGCAAGACTTTCAACCTGCCGGGCCTGGGTTTCGGCTTTGCCGTCATTCAGAACGAGAAGCTGCGCCGACGCTTCGTTGCAGCCAACAACGGCGTGCTGCCGCACCCCAACGCCATGGGGCTGGCGGCAGCCCAGGCGGCCTATAGCCGGTGCGACGACTGGCTCACCGCGCTCACGCAATACCTGTCGGCCAACCGCGATGCCCTGCTGGATTACCTGGCCGAGAACATGCCCGAAGTGCGCGCGACCATCCCAAACGCGACCTACCTGGGCTGGTTGGACTTCCGCCAGGCCGGCATCGAGGGAAGCCCCTACAAGTTCTTCCTGGAAAAGGCGCGCGTAGCGCTGAATGACGGTGCTACGTTTGGCCCGGGTGGGGAGGGTTTCCTGCGCTTCAACTTCGGATGCCCACGCGCACAAATGGTCGAGGCCCTGGATCGCATGCGGGCGGCGCTGCGCCGATGAGCGTGGCGCGTCTCTTCGGTAGGTAGTGCCGCTCAGGCAGGGCCGGCCCCGTTGTGGATGTCGTGCTCGCTCCCCGTGGGGGGCAGGTGGTGTTGCACGGGCAGGTAAACGTCGAACGTGGTGCCAAGGCCCTGTTTGCTGCTCACGACGATCCGACCGTCGTGCGCCTGCACGATCGAATGAGCGATCGAAAGGCCGAGTCCCGACCCGCCGTTGGCCCGCGAGCGCGATTTGTCCACCCGGTAGAAACGCTCGAAGATGTAGGGCAGGTCCTTTTCGGGGATGCCAGTGCCGGTGTCGCTCACGGAGATGCGCACGTAGTTGTTGTAGCTGCGCATCGCCTCGATGCGCACCTGTCCACCGTCGGGGGTGTGAGTGATGGCGTTGTCCACTAGGTTGAGCAGCACCTGTTTCAACCGGTCGGGGTCAGCCTGGATGATCAAGTTGGGCTCGACGTGCGCCGATACAGTCACCCGGCCGGCAGCGAGCACCTGGCCGCTGCGCTCGATATCCGAGATCACCTGGTTCAGATGGACGGTGTGGAAGCGCATGGGCAACACGCCGGCATCGGCCTGCGACAATAGCAACAGGTCGCCCACCAGGCGCGTCATGCGGTCGCTCTCTCGGGTAAGTGCGTCGAGCGATTCTTGATCGGCGCAGCCCATTGCCCGCAGCAAGTCCACGTTGCCGCGAATGACGGTGAGTGGCGTGCGCATCTCGTGTGACACGTCCGCGATCAGACGTTGCTGGGCGTGGAAGAGCTTCGACAGCCGGTCGAGCATCTCATTGAACGCCTGAGACAGCCGGCTGACTTCGTCGTTCGTCTTCGGCACGGCCACCCGCTGGTCGAGGTTCTCGGCGCGGTAGATGGCCATCGCAGTCTTCGTCAGCTCGTCCACGGGCCGCAGCGCACGGCGCGCCAGCAGTGCGCCGATCACGGCCGAGAACAGAATGCCAAGCCCGCCCAGCGACAGCAATGCGATCAACAGACTGTTCTGAGCCGACTTGACGCCCTCCAGCGATGTGGCAACCTGGAGATAGCCCCCCACTTCGCCGCTTCTCAGCACCAGAGCCCGGGTGAAGACTCGAATCGGGGGCAATCCGGCATGTTGCACCTCGGTGAACAGGTTGACGCGCTGATCGGCGGGCATGGAGGCTGCTTCCTTGAACGCTTCCGGATCGAGGTGATCGGTCAGAAACGCATCGGCGATGTTCGGCGAGATGCCGAGCACCTGTCCGTTGGGGCCGATGAGCTGCACGTAAGTCTCGGACGCGCGCAACGCGTCAAGCCCGGGCAGCGTCAGCACCCTCTTGCCGGCTCGCTCTTCGACCTCCGGTCGCTGGCTGACGGCCAACGGAAGCGCGGTGTTGGCTGCCTGGCTGAGCCGCGAGTCCACCTGCTGGATCATCTGCCAGGTGACGTAGGTATACACCCCGATGCAAAAGGCGAAGAGGATCAGCGCGAGGACGGCTGTGTACCAGATGGTGAGCCGCGTGCGGATGGACATCGCAAGGAAATAATATAGTGCGGCTTGCTGAGAAGCGACTGAGCCGCAGGGCGACGTGGTGGGCAGGGAATGCGCTCGTACAAACTGGAGCCGGAGGAGGCGGCAGCGCCGCCTGCACTGATCGGCTCAGGTTGCGCGCGTCACGGCGATCATCCGTGGGCTGCCTTCGCCGTAGGGATCGAGGTCGTAGTTGCCGTACCAGATCGGCTCGGCGAAGCCGGTCTGCAACAACAACAGCTCCATCTCGTGCTTGAAGACATGACGGAGGCGGAAGGTGACGATCTGCTCTGTGGCCTCGCTGCTTTCGGCCTGACGTTCTTCGATGCGATAAGTCAGCTCTTGCTCTTGCGTAGCCCAGAACACGCGGCTGGCGACGAACTTGCGGATTTCGCTTCGAGCGAGCGGGTCTATCAGCGTCGCCTCGAGCTGAAAGACGCCGTCGTCGGGCTGATAGGCCATCTCGTCGTTGGGCGGCAGGTCCACCGCTAGCAGCCCGCCGACCGACAGGTGATCTCGCACAGCGCGCAGCATGGCAAGCTGGTCACCGCGTGTGAGGTTATGTAGAAAGGTGTTGAGCGCGATGAGCGCCATGTCGAATCGAGCCGGCCGATCCAGTTGCAATGTGCGCGCGTCGGCGTGGACCAGCGACCAACGCTCGGTGGGAATGTGCCGGCTCGACCGCAGCCGCCGCTCGGCGATGCGCAGCATCTCGACCGACTCGTCTACCCCCACCACGTGAAAGCCGGCTTCGGCCAGAGGGATCATCACCCGACCGCTGCCGCATCCGATCTCCAGGATGGATGCCGTGGCCGGCATTTCGTGCGCCAGTCGCAGGTACATCGGTATGTCGTCCAGAAAGCTCCCGTGCTGCAGATCGTAGATCTGGGCGAAGGCGTCGTACGTGCTGGCGTGGCTCATCGGTTGGCTCGGCTCCGGGGATTAGCGCTTGCAAATGTCACGCCTATAATCTTATCCTCAGAGAGGCGACATGAGCTCAGAGCGCGACCAGACGTCATCGTCTCCAACATCCCCATCCGCGGTCCCTCCAGAGGGTATTACCGATATCGAGATGGAGTCGCCGTCGCGCTATGTGTGGGCCGGTGTCCTCACCGTGGTGTTGCTGATTCTGTGCTGCATAGCCGCGTTCTGGTTGCTGGCTCAAAGCGCCGTCAAGCGCGATGTGGTGCCGACGCCGCCGCCCGGCAGCAGCGCGCGCGTCGAGGTGCTCGGTCCGCTCGCCCCCAATGCCATATTTGGCGTCCGCGGCGTTGGCTTCCAGGCCAACGAAGCGGTCGAGCTCTTCCTGACATCCTCGCCTACTGCGTCCTTCGGCGAGTTCCAGAAGTTGGGTGATGCCATTGCCGGCTCCGACGGCGCGTTCCAACGCGACGATTTGACCGCGCCGGGCGTCCCAGGGCAATACTATCTGATTGCGCGAGGCGGAGCCAGCGGATTTACGCGCTTCACGCCGATCACTGTCAGCGGCGATCTCGTGCCCACGCAGGCGCTGCCCGAAGTGCCCACCTCCACGCCTGGTCCGGCCGGGCCTTTGCCCGACCTGGTCATCGCCAGCGTGGCCATCGAGCTGGAGACCGGCTCTAGTTGCGCCTACGTCTCGACGCAGCTCGGCATTCGCGTCGTCGTGCAGAACATCGGCACCGCTTCGGCCGGCCCGTTCCTCGTCCAGGCCAACAATCAGCAGCAACTCGTGCCGGGTGGACTGGCCCCCGGTCAGACGGCTTCGCTCTGGTTCCCCGGCTTCACGACCGGCCCCAACCTGGTCATCGTTGATCCGACCAACATGGTCGTCGAGAGCAACAGGGGCAACAACACGTTCGACGGCCCGTTGCCCGTACCGACCCTGCCGGCGACGTGCACACCGCCGCCTGGCCCGACGGTCATCGTGCCAACGGCGACGCCGAATCCGAACCCGGTGGGCGCGTGGTACGGCCAGTATTTCGGCAACCCGGACCTCATCCCGCCCGTGCTGTTCGACCAGAATCTGCCCGGCCCACCCCTGAATGTGAACTGGGGGACCAACGCACCCGGGCCGAATGTCCCACGCAACAACTGGTCGGCCATCTTCACCAGCAGCGCCAACTTCCCGACCACGGACAACTATCAGTTCACGCTCAGCGTGGATGGCGGCGCGCGCGTCTTCGTGGACGACGTGCTGATCATCAACCAGTGGTTCAGCGCCGGCTTGCGCACGGTGACGGCCGACGTCAGCCTGAGCGCCGGCCTGCACAGCCTGCGCGTCGAGTATTACAAGGCCGGCGCTTCGGCTCGTGTCGCCCTGAGTTGGAGAGTCAACTACTCGGGCTGGGAGGGGCGCTACTACAACTCGCCTAACCTGACCGGTCCCGTCATCCTCAAGCGCGACGACCCGCTGGCTCCGCCGAATCCGCCGGGCTTCTTGGACGCCGCGGTCATGCCGAGCTGGCCGCCGCCGGGTATCAATCCATTCAACTTCTCGGTGGACTGGCGACGCTCGGTCAACTTCCCGGTGGGAGGCACCTATGTCTTCACGATCACGGTGGACGATGGCGCCAGGTTGCTGATTGACGGGCAGGTCGGCCCCGGTCTGGACGACTTCACGGCCGGCGCGAAGGTGCTGGTGGGCACGCGCGCGTTGAGCGCCGGCCAGCACTTCCTGCAGGTGCAATATGTGAACTACACCGGATCGAGCAACATCCGGCTGATCTGGGCGCTGGTGCCGCCTCCGCCGACGCCAACGGCGCCGCCGACGAACACGCCTACAAACACGCCGATCCCGACGGATACGGTGCCCCCGCCACCGGCGACGGATACGCCGACGCCAACGAATACTGTGCCGCCTACGGATACGCCGCCATCGCCAACGGATACACCGACCGTCCCGCCGCCACCACCAACGGATACGCCTACCCCCACCCCGGTGATCACCGTCATCATCGGGCCATAGGCTGCGTCACCTCTGGTCGTGCGGTTGGCTGAGCGCTGTGGAGATGGGCCGGGGGCGAATGCCCTGACAGGGTGGCGGACGCCGTTGACCCCGCGCCGGTAGTCACGCTTCGAACACCACGATCTCCGGCCAGGTGTTCAGGCGCGTGGGGGTGCTGTTCTCGCCGCAACCCGACGAAACGTAGAGTGAGCCGTGTGGGGTGTGGTGCAAGCCGCGGTAAAACTTGGACTTGATCGGAATGGCCAGCCCCGGCAGCAGCGGGATGTAGATCTGGCCCTGGTGTGTGTGGCCGAAGATGAAGAAAGCGTCTCTCAGCATTGGATGCGCGCGCTGCGGGTCCAGCTTCAACATCAAGTCGGGGTTGTGGCCCAGCACGATCACGCGCGCAGCCGGCCGGGGAGGGTGATGGTGGTGTGCCAGAGCGCCGAACAGGTCATCGCGCCCGGTCCAGAGCTCATCCACGCCGACCAGCAACAGATCTTCGCCGATGGCCACGCACTCGTTGCGCAACAACCGGATGTTCAACTGGGGGAAGAGCTGGATCAGCTCGTCGGAGTGGTCTGGGCCGGGGATGCCATAGTCATGGTTGCCCAGCACGGCATACACACCGTGCGTCGCTCGCAGATGCCGCAGCGGCGTCAACAGGTCGGCCAGGTTGCAGCAATCCGTCTTGCCGACGAAGTCGCCGCCGATCAGAATCAGGTCCGGCGATTGGGCATTGACCGCCTCGACCACGCGCTGTGCCCAGTCCTGGCGCTTGAACTGGCCGAGGTGCAGATCGGAGAAGAAGACGACTTTCAACGGTGGCCGGCGCCTGGAGCCGGCGGCTGCCTGTGCCGCCGGTATGCCGATCTCCAACTTCCTCACCCGCAGTTGCCAGGGTGCGACGTAGCGTGCGTAGATGCCCCACAGCGCGCCGGCCGAGGCGACGGCGCAGATGATCGCTGGAATCTGTGCGTCGGTGAACCAGAAGTAGATCGCGGCGACGATGGCCAGCGGCGCAACCCCTGCGCTGGAGAGAAAGGCCAGGTCGATTGCCCACTCGGCAATCGGGCGCACCGATCTGGCGATGAAGTTCGATGAGTGAGAATATTGCACGACGACACCACCTTGCGAGAGCCGGAAGTGAAAGCAGTCGTAAGCGAGGCGCGCCCCCTCGCGCTCGCGCCTCGCCCTGATAGTCGAAGCGAACGGCAATCGCTGCGCCTCAGGCGGCCTTGATCTCGTCGAATGCGCGCTGATAGAGCTCGTCCACTTCGGGGTCGCCCTTGCGCAGAAACTCCAGGGCGTCGCCCATCGCGGCGACGTCGGGATACACAGGCCTTGTCGCAGCGCTTCGGCGTTCGGCGTGGCCAGGCCGATCTCGTTGGCGTTCTCAGCGGAGATGTCGGGCCGACAGAGGAAGTTGATGAACACTTCCGCGGTGTATTGGCTGGGCGCGCCCTTCGGCACGCACAGGTTGTCCTGCCACACCGTGCTCACATCGCCGGGGATGACGTAGACCAGGTTGGGGTTCTCGGCGCGGGCGACCACGGCATCGTTGGTGTAGATCTTCGAGCCGAAGATGTCGCCGGCGACGAGGTTGGTGGCGGCGTTCGGGCTATCGGTCAGCGTGTAGTTGGCGCGGCGCTTGAGCTCGATCAGTGCGTCGCGGGCGGCGTTGATCTCGGCCGGGTCGGTGGCGTTGCCGCTGTAGCCGAGCACGCGCAGGCCGACGGCCAGTAGTTCGCGCACATCGTCAATCATGCCGAGCTTGCCCCTGAGCTCGTTCGGCCAGTTCATCACCTGCTTCCAGTTGGTGATCGGTTCGGGCAGCTTGGTCTGGTCGTAGGCGAAGCCGGTACAGCCCCAGTTGTAGGCCACGGCGTATTCGCCGGTGGGGTCGAAGTACAGGTTCTTGTGATCCTCGCCGATGTACTGGTAGTTGGGGATGTTGGTGAAGTTCAGCTTCTCCAACAGGCCGGCGACGGCCAGCTTTGATACCATGTAGTCGGACGGCGTGATCAGGTCGTACCCCGGGTTGCCGCCTGCTTTGAACTTGGCTTCCATCTCTTCGTTGGAGCCGTAGGTGTCTATCTTGACGGTGACGCCGAACTCTTGCTTGAATTTGTCCATCACGCTGTCGGCGACGTATCCACCCCAGGTGTACCAGCTCAGTTCTCTGGCCAGCTGATTTGTATCGGCACTGCCGGGTTGCGGTGCGGGCCCCTCGGCCGCGGGCGCAGTCATTGGCGCCGACGCCGGAGCACCACCGCCACAGGCGGCCATCAGGGCTGTTGCGCCGCCCAGGCCCAGGCCCAATCGCAAGAAGGTTCTTCGGTTCATCTTTCCTTGGTCTCCTCTCTTTCAGAAATGACTGCCGGCGCAGGGTGCACGGCAACGACCATTATCTACGCAAGCCTACACAGGTTCACGTCCTCTGACGCCGCTGAATGATCTGTGTGATTGCCACCAGGATGATGGACAACACCAGCATCACGGCGGAGATGGCGTTGATCTCCGGCGTGATGCCCCGACGGATCTGCCCCCAAATGTATACCGGCAACGTCTGAGACCCGACGCCAGTCACGAAGAACGAGATCACGAAGTCGTCCAGCGACAGCGTAAAAGCCAGCAGGGCGCTGCTGATGATGCCGGGCATGAGCAGGGGCAGGGTGATGCGGCGGAAGGTGATCCACTCGTTTGCGCCGAGGTCTTGTGCCGCCTCCTCCACCGAACGGTCGAAATCGGCCAGGCGGGCGCGCATGGTGAGATAGACGAACGGCATGCAGAAGGCGATGTGTGAGATCACCAGCGTGAGCAGGCCGCGGCTGATGTTGACGGCTGCGAAGAAGATCAGCAGGGAGATGCCCATCACGATCTCCGGGACGATCACCGGCATGTACAGCAGGCCGTCCCAGGCGCCTTTGCCGCGGAAGCGGTAGCGCTCCATCGCCATTGCCATCAACGTGCCGATCACCACGGCGCCGAGCGTGGATAGCACGGCGACGATCAGGCTGTTGGCAGCGGCTTCCAGGATGCGCGCGTTGCTGAACACGCGCTCGTACCACTGCAGGCTGAAGCTCTGCCATGTTGCGCCTGTGCGTGCGCTGTTGAACGAGAAGACGATCAACACCACGATCGGCACGTAGAGGAAGGCGAAGGTGAACAAGGCGATGGTGACCAGCGCGAAGCGGCCGAGGCTGAAGCGCCGCGCTGCGCCTCGCGGCCGGGGCTTGATCTCGCTGCGTTCACCCAGCAGGACGACGGTCGAATCGGAAGCCATGGCTCAACTCACAGATGCCGAAAGACAACGGTCAACGCGAAGCATGTTCACAGGACGGCGCGCTGCTCGCCGCGCCCGCTGCGGAAGTACAACACGGCAGCGATCGTGACGATGATCATCATCAGCAGCGACATCGCCGAGCCGAATGGCCAGTTCACGCTGGCGCTGAATTGTTGGGCGATGGCGTAGCCGATCATGTTGGTGCGCCCACCGCCCATCAACTCGACGGTGATGTATGAGCCGATGGCGGGGACGAACGTCAGAATCGAGCCGGCTAACAGGCCGGGTGACACCAGGGGTAGCATCACGCGCTGGAAGGCGCGCAGGGTGTTGGCCCCCAGGTCGTTGGCTGCCTCGATCATCGTCCAGTCGAACTTCTCCAGCGACGTGTAGAGCGGCAGGATCATGAATGGCAGGTTGCCGTATACCAGGCCGATCATGACGGCGGTCGGGGTGAAGAGCAGGTCGATCGGCTCCAACCCCAGCGAGCGCAGCAGCGTGTTGATCGGTCCATTCCCGCGCAGCATGAACTGCAGCGCATACGTGCGCACCAAGAAGTTCGTCCAGAAGGGAATCATCACCAGGAACAACGCCAGGTTGCGGTAGCGCGAGGGAAGTCGTGCCATGAACAGCGCTACCGGAAAGGCGATCAACAGGGTGATGGCCGTGCTGACCAGCGAAAGCCAGATCGAGCGCCAGAATAGCTCGAGGTAGAGGCCATCGAAGAGCCGGACGTTGAGCCCTCCCTCGAACGAGATGGAAGGGTTGAAGCGGATGTCCTTGACGATGTCCCCGTAATTTCCCAACGTGAACGGCGGCGCAGGGAAGCCAAACCGGTCGCGCGACATGAAGCTGATCACGGCCATGATCAGCAGCGGGATGAGGAAGAATACGATCAGCCAGAACGCACCCGGCCCCATCAGGCCGGCGATGCGCAGGGAGCGGCGTTCGCGAAGGGCTTGGATCATTGGCGTCGAGTGGGATATGTCTTGAGCGGCGGGCGATCAATGGGCGAGGACGAGCGCGTTCTCCGGCTTGAACGTCAGCCAGGCCGTCTCGCCGGGCTTGAAGAAGTAGTTCGGGTCGAGCGTGCTGACGGTGTTCTGTTCCCACACATCCAGCTGGTTCGTGCCGAGCATGACCATCACGCGCGTGTCCGAGCCGACGTAGGCGATGGAGCGCACCTGTACTTCGTAGCAGTTCGGGCTGCTGTCGGGTTGTTCGATCAGCTGCATCTTCTCCGGACGGACGGAGATGACCGCGTCTGCGCCCGGCTGCACGCCCTCCATGGCGCGCCCGACGAAGGTTCGCCCGCCATCCGCGATCAGCGTGGCGAATTCGCCGTTCATCTCCTTCACTTTGCCCTCCAGGAAGTTGGTTTCGCCGATGAAGTCGGCGACGAAGCGCGTGGTAGGGCGCTCGTAGATTTCCAGCGGTGTGCCGACCTGCAGCACCTTGCCCTTGGAGAACACGGCGATGCGGTCGCTCATGGTCAGGGCTTCTTCCTGGTCATGCGTGACGAAGATGAAGGTGATGCCGACTTCGCGCTGGAGCGTCTTCAGTTCGATCTGCATTTCCTTGCGCAGTTTGGCGTCGAGCGCACCGAGCGGTTCGTCGAGCAACAACACCTTCGGCCGGTTCACCAGCGCGCGCGCCAGCGCCACGCGTTGTTGCTGGCCGCCGGACATCTGTCTTGGATAGCGCTTGGCCATTTGCGGCAGCCGCACCAGCTCCAACGCCTCGCCCACGCGCCGCACGATCTCGCTTCGGCTCACCCCTTTCATCTCCAATCCGAAGCTGACGTTTTGCTCTACGGTCATGTGGGGGAAGAGCGCATAGGATTGGAAGACGGTGTTGACGTTGCGCTGAAAGGGCGGGGTGGAGCCCATCGGCTTGCCGTCTATGTAGATTTCCCCACTCGTCGGGCGCTCGAAGCCGGCGATCATGCGCAGCGAGGTGGTTTTGCCACATCCCGAGGGCCCGAGCATGGCGAAGAATTCTTTCTGGCGGATGCTCATCGAGACGTGATCCACGGCAATAACGTCACCGAACGTCTTGGTCACGTCGCGCATCTCAACTGCGAAATCAGACAAGATAGCAGCCTCCAAGTTCGAAGTGCCTGTTCAGTCCCCGGAAGCCGTCTCGTCCAGGAAGCCGGAAGGGGACGGCGTCGGCGCGATTATACGAAAGGACGCGCCCAATCGGAATGCTCGCCCGGCAAATCATCCTGCCGGTCGCTGCGGTGCCGTCTGGAGGGCTGTGGAATCTCGCGCACCTGGGGTGTGTGGCAAGCTACGCAATAATGCTGGGCCGCGTTACAATGTTCCCATCCGTGTGATCTTGCGGGAGTAAGAAGATAGTGAATCATTCAAGCAACGCGTCTCCGCGCGATTCCTCGACCTGGCCAGGGTCGCAGTCACGCAGCAAAGTCGTCGCGCGCCTCACTCTGCTGGTCGGCCTCGCGCTCTCGCTTGCCCTGCCGGCCCTCCTGCTGGTGAGCACGGGTGCGCCGGCCACAGCGATAGCCCTCGGCCAGGCGCAGGGCTGTGTGCCCACCGTCATCGCTTATGGGCAAGTCAACGTCCGTTCCGGCCCAAGCACGCAGTTCGAGCCCCCCATCGGCGCGTTGTTCGCCGGCCAGACCGCGCAGGTCACGGGCCGCCTGAGTGACAACTCGTGGTATCGCATCATCTTCGGCAACCGCGAGGGATGGGTATTCGGTCAGATCGTGCAAACCTCCTGCATGCAAAATGTGCCCGTCGTGCCGAACCCACCCCTGCCGCCCGGCCCGACGCCACCGCCCAATCAAGCCAACTTCGTCGCAACGCCTGCCGTCATTACGGCGCCGCAGTGCAGCACCCTGAGCTGGAACGTTACCGAGGTCGCGGGCGTGTGGTTGATCAGCGGCGGGTATCAGCAGGGTGTGGGCGGCACGGATTCGCGCACTGTGTGCCCCACCACTACGACGACGTACACGCTGCTCGTGCAACGCCGCGATGGCACCACCTTTCAGCAATCTGTCGTTGTGACTGTCAATCCGCCCCGGCCAAACGATCCCAACTTCCGCGCCGATGCCTATTCCGTCAACCCTGGCAGTTGCACCACGCTGCGCTGGAGCGTGAACAACGTGCGCGCAGTGTTCCTGTGGGATGGTGGCAACCAGCAAGGCGTGGGTGGCAATGATTCACGGCAGGTCTGCCCGCTCAATACCTCCACCTATCGGTTGCAGGTGATTGACAACAACGGTGTGTCGCAGGACTACTTTCTCACCATCACTGTGACCGGCGGCGCACCGGCACCAAATGTCAACTTCTACGCAGTGGACAACGCAGTCGCTCAGGGGCGATGCACGAACCTGCGCTGGCAAGTCTCCGGTCAGTTCAACGCAATCGTGCTGATCGATTCCTCGACCAACGCCACCACCGTGGTCGGCCCAAATGGTGACATCAAGGTCTGTCCGAGTCAGAGCGTCACCTACATCTTGCGCGTGACGGGGATTGACAGCCGGCTCTACGACAGCGCTGCGCAGGTGACCGTGTTCGCCCTCGGACCAACGCCCGCGCCGTAGGCAGCAAGCGAACGGCCAGCGTCCCCGCGCTGTGGAGCGTTCGTGCAAGGGAGAGATGGCCGCACAAACAACGCAGTGGGCGCAGGGAATGTGCGCTCCAGATGCCGGCATTCGGCTCGCGCGAAAAGCTCGGGCGTTGCCCGAAAAGGCGTGTGGATCGCGGATGTCCGTTCGTCAACGGCCTCGTCGGAGGTCGCGATTCGAAGGTGTCTTCGACACAGGGCATGAGCCCAGGCGCGAAAGGGCTGTTGCGCGAGTAAGCATAACGGAATTTCCTTGGATAGGGGGTAAACGTGTCGACAGGATTGTTGCGAACGAAGCTCCGTCCACCTGTGATGAAGCAAAGGAGGATTCCACGAACTCGACTGCTGTGTCGCCTGCAGAGCGGCCTATCGAGCAGGGTGATGCTTGTCTCCGCAGCGGCTGGGTTTGGCAAAAGCACCGCTCTGAGTACCTGGCTTGATCAACTGACCGGTTCTTCATCTTCCGCGATGATCGCGGCCGCTTGGCTGACGCTCGACTCCAGCGACAACCAACTGTGCCGTTTCGTGAGTTGCGTGGTTGCCGCTGTCGAGGAAGCCTTCCCCCGTTCGTGCGCTCCGGTCGCGGCACTGCTTCGAGAGAATCCGGGCATTACCGTCGAGGGGCTGGCCGACGCCTGGGTGGACTGCCTGTCACGCTTGCCGAAGCGGTTGGTTTTGGTGCTCGATGACCTGCACACGATTGACGATGCAGCCGTCTACGCTCTGCTGGCGCGTGTGGTTCAGTTCGCGCCTGCCTCGCTGCATCTTGTGCTGAGCACCCGGTTGGATCCGCTGCAATTGCCGCTCAATCGTTGGCGCGCGCAAGGCTGGCTGAACGAGGTGCGCATGCACGATTTGAGCTTCACGCTCGATGAGACGGCTGCTTTCCTGGAGCAGGATTTACCGAGCGCGCCATCCCCGGAGACCGTCGCCGCCCTTTACCGTTATACCGAGGGATGGCCGGTTGGTGTGCGACTGGCAGCCCTGGCATTGAGCAGCCACGCTGACCATCGGGCATTTCTGGCCGACCTGGTGGCCAACGGCGACCGGTTTGCGCTCGACTATCTGCGCGACGACGTGCTCCATCATCAGCCAGAGGCTGTGCAGGCCTTCCTGCTCCAAACGGCCGTTCTAAAGCGCTTCTGCCCGGCGCTGTGCGCAGCCGTGCTGCAGGTGGACGAAGGCGAAGCGCAGCAACTGCTGGACGCGGTCGAGCGGGCGAATCTGTTTCTGGTGGATTTGAGCACTCCGGCGCGATGGCATCGCTATCACCACCAGTTCCAGAGCATGTTGCTATCGAAGTTGAACGAACGATACAGCCGCGAGGCCATCGCCGAGTTGCACCGTCGCGCAGCGATCTGGCTGGGCGCGAACGGTTATCTGGGTGAGGCGACCGAATACTTTGTGGCCATCGAGGACTTCGAAGCTGCGCTGACGATGCTGGAACACCAGCGGGCAGCGATGATGAATGGCGGTCAGACACAAGAGCTGAGCGACGCACTGATGTTGATCCCGAAGCCTCTGTTGGACGAAAGGCCGTTGCTCTTGCTGGCCGCGGCGTGGTTGGAGAGCCAGCAGTTCGAGTGGGCATCCTGCATGGCGAGAGTGGAGCAAATCGAAAGCCTGCTGCGTCGGGGCTTTCGTGGAGCAACGGATGCGGAGCAGCGCATCATCGAACTCGAAGTGGTCGCGCTGCGCTGCGCGTTGGATCACCGACTGGAAGGCAAGGTAACGATGACCGAGATCCGGGCAGCATG
>FWWM01009627.1_pt1 | contig 17672 bp, 14 predicted proteins | sample 2228351 | NCBI WGS metagenome assembly FWWM01 (sample SAMEA103939774, study PRJEB20133) | metagenome | reverse complement strand
GGTGGGGGTTGGGCGGGGAGGGGAAGGGGGCCGAGTGGCCGTCGGACTGCCGGAAGTTGGCGTGGGCAATGGCTCGGTGGTCGGCCATTCGGGCAGAAATTCCGGGGTTGGCCCTTTGCCGGCCGGCGCAGCCGGCCGGTGCGGCGCGACCGTGGGGCTGGGGCTGAAGGTGGGGGCCGTCACAACCGGCCACGCGGTGGGTTCAGGTAGGGCGGTTATGGCCAGGACAACCGCCCCTGCATCGCTGATAGTGGGCGGAGGTGGGGCGTTCAGCCGCAGCCACACCCCCCAGCCCAGGCCGGCCAGGATCATCAGCCCACCCAAAATCAGCAGCCCCTTGGACAGAACAGGTATGGCCTTCTGGATATCTACCCGGCTTGGGTGGGGTGAACGATCTTGTTCAACGGGCCTGGGTTTCACCGATCAGGTTCCTCACTGCCCTTGGAGCCATTTGCGGAGGCAAGCCACCGAGTCCTGAAACATCTGCTGCGTGGTGGCGTCGTCGGCGCTGGTGGAAAAGTAGTGCTTTAGCCCGGCATAGGCATAAAAGTCATGGGGCATTCCTCGGCGGGTCAGCTCGGCATCCAGCTTCACACTTTGCGAAAAAGGCGACAGATCGTCGTCCGTCCCGTGCAAAAGGCACAGGGGGGGCAGGCCTTGCAGGTGAAAGATCACACTGTATTTGAAATAGAGCTCCGGCGAACTGTTGGGAAAGCCCAGGGCCATGAGCACCTGGTCAAAGGGAGGGCGGGTGTGGGCCGTGCCTGTTTCCACGTCGTGGCGGAAGGCAAAGCCATCGGCCATGCCGCCCAACACCAGAGCCGCATCGAACTGGTCGGTCAGCCCCAACAGGCGATAGACGTGCAGCGAGGTAAAGCTGGCGCCAACGATAGCCAGCCGGGTCGGGTCGGCGCGGGAAGGGAGCCGGCCCTGTTTCAGGTACTCCAGGGCCGTCAGGATGTCAGCGGCGTCACCGTCAATGTCGGTGCCGCGCAAGGGATAACAGGCCAACACGCTGAACCCCTGGGCGGCAAAGGGCACCGGCACGATCTCCCAGGTGAGCACCGGCCCCGGCAGGATCAGCAGCATCGTGGGCAACGGCCCATCTCCTTCAGCCGGCTCATAGAGCCAGCAGTCATTGACCCGCAGGCCGGCCCGCTCAAAGCTGAAATGGATGCGCCGCGCCCGGCCCGGCAACGGCGCGGTGGTTTCGGCCACGGCAGTAGGGCTGACGATGAGCGACCCGTCGAGCAACAGGTCCACGGGGTCGGCGGGGGTCAGGGTCAGGTTGACATTTTGCCTTTCGCGCCCGGCCCGCACTGTGACGGCATGCTTTTGGCACAGGCCATCGAGACAGGTCTGGGGCAGAGCATCGTCGTAGCCCCGTTTGCCGGCAACCGGCACATAGCGCCCTGGCGGCACGACGGCCAGGCGGTAGCGCCCGTTGGCGTCGGTCTCGGCGGTATAGGTGTCGCCCAGCGGTGAAGCGACCAGCACCACCGCGCCGGCAAGGGGCTGCCCCTCGGCGTCGCGGACCGTGCCGCTGATGCTGCCCGGTGGTTCGCCGGCGCGGACCGTTGCCCCTCCAAACCGCTGAACGAGTTTGTAGTGGAGGAGGTTGCGCAAGCCGCTCACCTTGGCGTCGGTGCTGTAGCTGAACCACACCGCCGCCAGGATCAAGAGCCCGGCCGGAATCAGCAGGAACCAACGGAGCCGCTTGCCCATCAGATCGCCAACTCACCAGCGGTCGCGGATGCCCTCATGGGATATGGCCGGTTTTCGGGCAGGGAGCAGGAGCATCAACACCACCATCGCTGCCGCGATCCAGGCGGCGATGGCGACGACGAGTGTGGCGCTGTGTTCGACGGCGATGCCGACAAAGGCCCAGATGATGACCGCCAGATAGGCCACCTCGCCCCGGGTGAGGCGGATCAGCAGGGTAATGACCGTGGCAACGGCCAGCATAATGACCGCCCAATATTCGGGGGCAAGCCCCCAGCCATCCCAGTGGAGATAGTACAGCAACGAAGTGGCGTTGGCGATGGTAGCCACGGTAATCCAGCCCAGGTAGATACTGAACGGCACGCGGGTTAGCCACGTTTCGGTGGCCGAGACGCGGCTGCGGCCGATGCCCAGAATAAGGTAAATGGCAATCAGGCACAGCAGCAGCACCCCCATAGCCAGTATGGTCCACGTGAAAAATTCATAGTGCCACAGGAACAGCCAGGCGATGTTGGCCGCGCAGCTCACCACATAGAGCCAGCCGACACGTTGCAGGCGGGAGTTCTGCCGTTGCGAGGGCAGCGCCTGATAGATGGAATAGGCGATCAGGGCCAGGTAGATCAACCCCCAGATGGCAAAAACATAGCCGGCCGGCACAAAGTAGACCTGGAACCGGTCCGATATCTCGCCGGTGGTCTGGCCGTTGAGCGGCAGGACGTTGGCCAGGCCATTGACGACAAGAAGGGCGATAGTGGACAACACGACAGCGATTTGCTTACCAGTGCCTTTCATTTGTACCTCTCCTCGTTTACTATGCGCTCGCGCGGTGGGCGACACACCCGTCGCGCCCTTTGAGGCGCAATCTCAATCGCCGGCCTGTCAGGTTTGCGCCCATGGGTTCTACGCTCCCCGATCCAACCGGCGGGGCAAACTTTAGCCCCGCGCCGCCTCCAACAGCTTGACCACCTGGTACTCGGATTCCTTCTCCGCTTGCTGAAGCTTCTCGATGACTTGACGGCAGGCAGCGAGCTTTTCATCCGCTTCCTCCTCCGTCAATTCCGGATCGGCGCCGATCTGGATGGCGGCCACGGCCATCATCCACCCCAACAGTTGTCCAAAGGCCTCATGGTTGAACCACAGCACGCCCCGGTAGCGGTTAACCTGGAGGAACCGCTGCACCTCCCCGTCTCTAAGCCACGACGCCAGGACCTGATCAGCGCGCCCCCCCCTGGTGGCCTCCAGTTCAAACCATAGTTGGTGGTTGATGAGGATTTTGACCGTCCCGACCGCCCGCCAGGCTGTCGTCTCGTCCAGCCCCAGGTCCTGGAGCGCACCGGCGATCAACTTGCCCAACAGCCACTCATCCAGCCAGCTTTGGCTCTGCGCCGCAAAATCGGTCTCGGTCACGACCTTGCCCAGGGTATGGGTGAACAGCCAGCCCAGCAGCGTGCCCCAGAACTCGATGGCCGATGGCCCAATCGTAAATCGTAAATCGTCAATCGTCAATCGCAAATCGTCAATCGTAAATCGCAAAATGGCTTCCAACTTGCGGCTGATTTCCTGGGCAATGGCCTCCGGGTTGCCTGCGCCGCCAGTAAAGTGCTGGATCTCGCGCAGCAGGGCCAGTGCCCGACGTTCGGCCTCGGCGACCACGCCAGCGTCTACCTGCCCTGCCGGATCTGTCACCCGATTGTCCATCAGCCAGCGCAGGTGGCCGGCGTTGACCAGCTCGCGGAACGGGCCGTGGATCGGCTGCAAGAATAGCTCGTGCAGCGCCTCTTTGATACTGGGCACACCACGCCCATTCAGGTAGGCGCACAGGTGGGCATACTGGTGCCACTCGTTGTCGGGCACCTCGCGCCAGTCGAGAAAGACGTGGCACTTGTAGGCGTCCAGCTCCACATACAGGCCGTTTTCGCACAGCTCTTTGCTGTTGCGGATATATTCCAGGCCGGTGACGTGATCGCGGAACAGGCAGAAATAGTTTGGATCGTTGTGCAACCCCAGACCCTCGCCCAGGGTGCGTTGCACCAGTGTCCGCACGTCGCCCCGCCCTGTCTTGGCGGCGTAGGCAACCGATGTCTTGACCCAGCCCCGCGCCGTGGCGTACTTGTTGTGGTAGACGACCAGGGCCCGCTCCTCCCCGGCCCGGTTGGAGTAGGCAAATATGTCTTCGTTGACATATCCTTCTGGGGTGAAAAAGTCGTACAGCAAAAAGTCCTGAACCTCGGCAAACAGGTAGCGGCGGTGGAGCAATGGAAAGATCTCGCGCTCGTGGCGCTCCACCAGCCAACGGTCCGGTTCCTCGTCCCAGTAGGCGCGGCGGTACTCCATGCCATACTTTTCGGCCAGGCCCTCCACCTGGCCGTGGCCGAACATTGGCAGCCCTGGCAATGTAACCATCAGGGTGCAGATGCCGAAATATTTATCCCCTTTGCCAAACTGGACGATGGCTGTCTCTTCGTCGGGGTTGTTCATAAAGTTCACAAATCGCTTGAGGATTTCGGGGTCGAATTCCAGCGTGTTCTTGATCACCTGGCGGTATTTGGCATTATCCTCGTCGCGGAGCATGTGCATAAAGGCGCTGTTGTAAACGCGGTGCATCCCCAGCGTGCGCACGAAATAGCCCTCCAGCAGCCAGAAGGCTTCGGCCAACAACAGTGTGTCGGGCGCTTCGGCGGCCACCCGGTCTACCACTTCGCGCCAGAACTCGACCGGCATGGCCGCGTCGAACTGCTCTTTGGTCAGGCCGTGCTCGGCGCGGGTGGGGATGGCCCCGCCCGTGCCCGGCTCTGGGAACCACAGGCGTTGATAGTGGCGCTTGGTCAGGGTCATGGCCGCGTCGAAGCGGATGATGGGGAACTGTCGGGCGACGTGCAAGATGGTCTGGATAACCGCCTCGCGCACCTCAGGGTTGAGGTAGTTGAGCTGCGCCGTGTCGTTCCAGGGCATGGAGGTACCATCATTGCCGTGGTAAATATACCGCACGCTGCCGGTCCAGCGATCCACCCGCTGAAAGACCACGGCGGCATCGCTGCGGTCGTAGTAGTGATCCTCGATAAAGATGCCCACCCGTGGGTCTTCGGAAAGGTCCGGCCCGGTAAAGCTGTACGATGGGAAGGGGTTGTAATCGAGCGAGATGAACCAATCCGGGTGTTCGATCACCCACCGCGAATAGATACCTACATGGTTGGGCACCATGTCGCTGGCCAGGCGGATGCCCCGCTGCCAGGCGCGATCCTTGAGGTTGTGGTAGGCCTCCGGGCCACCCAGGTCGGCGGCGATCACATAGTCGTACAGGGAGTAAGCCGAGGCCACCGCCTCGGGGTTGCCGCACAACTGTTTGATCTTGCGCGAGGCCGGGCTGCGCTCCCACACCCCGATCAGCCACAGGCCGGTAAAGCCCCACCGGGCCAGGGTGTCCAGTTCCTCATCGGGGATCTGATCCAGGCGGGTGATGGGCCGCTTGTACTTTTGGGAAAGTTGGTGTAGCCACACATAGCTGTTTTTGGCCAGGAGCACCAGGCGGGGCATCCAATGCCGGTCGGCGCTAAAGCGTTCCGGTTCAGCTTCTAAAGCGCCATACTCGTACACCAGGGCCGGCCCCGGCCCCAAGAAGACCGCCTTTTCCTCTTCGCGGATCAGGTCCAGGCCGCCCAACAGGCGATACAGGTAGCGGCCCAGCAGCAAGCCCCACCGCTGGCGGATATACTCCAGTTGTGCTGCCAGGGAGTGAGGATGGGCCACTGCCGGGGCGCGCAGCATGTCGATCAGGTTCTGGTGATCGGGGCCAAAGCGGGGTTGGGTTTCAAAGAAATCGTGCAGGGCCGCCGGAATCTGGGGATAGACCGTTTCACGGGCCAGGTTGTCATCGTCGAAAAGCTCCAGGAAGGGGGCGAAGGCCGGATTGGCGTTCGCCAGCCACAGCAGCAGCATCTCTTCCAGCACGATCAGGCGGTGGGGCACACCGTCTGTCTCCCCTTCCAGATAGGCATCGAGGCTCATTTCGCGGCGGTAGACGGCCAGGGGGGGGAACTCGTCGGCGAAACGGCGCAGGGCGGCATCCACCGCGTTCCGGCCCAGTTGCGCATACAGCCAATCAAGGGCCTGGGCCATCACCTGCGGGTTCACCTGCTCGCGGTAGAGCTGAACAACATAGTGCGACAGCTCGTCAATGAGGCCCATCGCGTTGATCTGCCCGGCCCTGACCGCCTGTTCGGGAAAGTGAACCAGATCGCGCCGCTCGTTCATCCTTTGGGCAAAGACCCGTGCCGCGTAAAAGTTGGCGAAAATGACGTTGCCGCTCAAAGTGAACAGAGACTCGTCGAATTGGTAGCGATCCCGCGATTGGCGGGAGACGTGAAATTCCATCTGCATTGCGCGGTTTGTGTGCATACCCCTCTCCTGGAAACGATTCGAGCACGCAAAAAGCAACCTCATTATGCCCTTTTCGCGCCTACCTGTCAAATCTGAGGGGGCCTTGCCCCATGCGCTGCATGGTTGTTATCCTCTTGACCAAGGCGCCAAACTGTGATATGATATACACAGGTGTCACCAATTGTTTCCTTGCATCTGCTGAGCATTGAAACATCCTCAGCTGCTCCATCCAGAACGCGAAGCGATAACGACAGGGTGACAGATCGGAGCTGTTGAATGGGTGTAACAGATAGGCGTGACCGTGTAGATAACGTGTTCGTCGTTCCGGTCCTCAGCCTGTGTCTGGTCTATGCCCCCTTACATGCCGTTGCCGCCCTGGTCACGCCGGCCGCCGTGGCCAAGATGCGCCAGGCCCTTTGTGCAGGCGGAAGTGTGGAGGCAGGAGGGTTGTGTGACCTCGTCGAACTCCTTGGCCCGGCAACTGTTCCTGCCCCACAACCACGAGGAGGGGATCTGGCCCCGGCGTTTCTGGGCCTGATCCCGACGCGCGGCTGCAACCTGGCCTGCGAATACTGCGGGTTCCTGACAGATCAGGATTTTGGACAGGTCATGGACCTGACGATAGCACGGACTGCCATCGAGTGGTACTTGAACCTGGTGGGCCGGGCCGGCGCCCAGACGGCCGAAGTCCACTTTTTCGGCGGAGAACCCTTCTGTGCCACCGAGGTGGTGGATTTCGCCTATCACTTTGCCCGGCTCAAGGCCGCCGGGGTGGGCTGCACCGTCCGCTTCGAAGTGGCGACCAACGGCACCTTTGACGAGGACCGCTGCCAGTGGATAGCCGATAGCCTGGACAGCGTCGTCCTGTCGCTGGATGGGCCGACCGACATCCAGAACCGGTATCGGCACCGGCGAGATGGATGGGGAAGCTTTGGGACCGTGGCCCACAACGCCCACATCTTGTCGGAAGGTCAGGCTGAGCTTTCCATCCGCACCTGTGTGACAGCCGAAACGGTGAATCGACTGCCCGACATCGCGGCCTGGCTTTGCCAGGAATTCCGCCCCGTTTCGGTCTGCTTTGAACCGGTCCAGCCCTCCGCACCCTCTGAAGCCGCTGGCCTGATTCCACCAGACCCGTGGCAATTTGCTCAGAGCTTTATCGAGGCAGCCCGCATCCTGGAGGCCCACGGTGTTGCACCGGTCTACGCAGCTGCCGACATTACCACCCGGCGCGTGAGCTTTTGTCCGGTAGGCCAGGACGTGCCCATCGTCTCACCCGACGGCAGCATCACCGCCTGTTATCTGCTGCGCCAGGAATGGGAAGCCAAGGGCTTGAACCTTTGTCTGGGCCGGGTTGCAGAGGGGGTGGTGATCCTGGACGACGCTGCCGTAGCAAGGGTGCGGGGCCTAAATGTATGGAACAGACCTTTCTGCACTCGCTGTTTCTGTAAATGGCACTGCGCCGGCGGCTGCCATGTCAACCACACCTTGTCAGGTGCGTCGGGTGATTACGACCGGCTATGCCTTCAGACGCGGACCATCGCCCTGCGCAACCTCTTGAAGGCGCTGGACCGCGACGACCTGGCCCGCGACTTGCTGCAGGACCGGCCGGCTTGGGTGCGGGCAGTGCAGCAGCCCTCGGACCTCCTGGCCGACTGGAGCTGATCGGCATGATCCCCTACCGCTGTGCGCCGACCATCGTCTGGGTCAAGGACGCCGGGCTGACTCTTGTGATCGATCAGGACCGGGGGCAATGGTGGGCACTGCGCGGCGTGGAGGCTACGATCTGGGACCTTCTCACCCTGAATTACCCGTTTGCCCGGATCGCCGGATTTTTGTCGGAATTGCTAAAGCTGTCTGGAGAGGAAGCGGCGCAACAGCTATTGGCCGCCGTTCGGGAGTGGGAGCAGGCAGGCATCGTGCGCCCTTTGGAAGGGGAGGAAAATGGCTAACCTGGTGATCAGCGCCGTCTGTAACCAGAGCTGCGTCTATTGCTTCACGGCAGACCACCGGCAGCCTGGCCACGATTTCCTGCCGCTCAGCGCCTTTGAGGAACGGCTGGACTTTCTGGCCCGCTCCGGCATCCAAGAGGTCCGTTTGCTGGGCGGCGAGCCGACCCTACACCCGCAATTCCCTGAGCTGGTCAAAGGCGCTACAGCAGTGGGTCGGCGGGTGGTGATCTTTAGCAACGGGCTAATGCCCGAACCTGCCCTGGCCTGCCTGGAGGCTCTTCCGGCCGAGCAGTGCACCGTCATGGTCAACGTTAACCACCCCAATGGGAAAAGTGCCCACGAGCAACGCCGTATGACTATGCGGCGGCTGGGGGAGCGCGCCCTGCCCGGCTTTACCATCTACCGGCCCGACTTTCAGATCGAGTTTCTACTGCCGCTCATCGCCGAAACCGGTTGCAAGCCGGTCATTCGTCTGGGGATGGCCCAACCCTGTCTGTCAGGCGGCAACCGTTACCTGCTGCCCAACCAGTACCGCGCCGTAGCCGTCAAGATCGTGCGTTTTGCCCGAACCGCTGTCACAGCCGGTGTGACCCTCGATTTTGACTGCGGCTTTGTGCGCTGCGTCTTTGCCAACGCCGACCTGGAGGCGCTCCAGGCGGCCGGAGCCAAGGTCGGCTGGCGCTGCAACCCCATCCTGGATGTGGACCTGGCAGGCAACGTCCTCCACTGCTTCCCCCTGGCACAACTGGGTAGCCTGCCCCTCACCCCGCAAAGCGACGCCGCCGCGTTGCGTCGCGCCTTTGAGGAACGGACACAACCCTACCGCCAGGCAGGGGTGTTCAAAGAATGCACCACCTGCCTGTTCAAAGCCGGCGGCGAATGTCCTGGCGGCTGTCTGGCAATGACCATCCGCCGCTTCCGCCATACAGCCTTCCAGGTCGAGGTGCCGACATGAGCACCTGGATCATCCCCTACGTGGACCAGCCCCTCGATTTTTGGCAGGAGGTAGACCGCTGCTTCGGGCCGCAGGTCAGAGAGGTCTATTTTCCGGTGCCGGATCGGCAACTTGCCTCGGGCCGGCCACCGCAGCCGGAGGGATGGCTGGGTGAGTTTTTGCAGCATGCCCCGCTGCCCAAGGCAGTGCTAGTCAACCCCATCGTCCTGCCCCGGCCGGTGGAGGCGATGGCACCCACCATCCTGGCTATCTTGCGGCACCTGGAGGCCGACTATGGCCTGCGAAGTGTGACTGTCACCAACCCGGCGTTGGCGCGCATCATTAAAGAATCACTCCCTGACTGGCATGTTACTGCTTCGGTGCTGATGGGCATCGCCAGCCCGACCCAGGCCTGGCTGGTGGGGGATGGGGTGGATGCCATTACCGTGGATAACCGACTGGTGCGCGACCTGATGGGATTAAAGCGACTGCGGCAGGCATACTCCGGCGAACTCCGCTTGATCGTAAACGAAGCCTGCCTCCTTGGTTGCCCCTTCCGTATTCAGCACTTTTACGAGATGGGCTACAGTGTCGGCCTTCCGCAGTCATTATGTCAAGATTTGCTCGGACGACACCCCTGGCTGCGTCTGACCGGAGCCTGGGTTCTGCCCCGCCACCTGCACCATTACGACGGTTTGTACGATGGGCTAAAGCTGGCCGGGCGGGTCACGCTGCGCGATTCTAACCGGTATCTGAAGGTCTTGGACGCCTATTTAAACAGGGGGCCGATCCTGCCCCGTGACATCGGTGGGGGACCGGCCTCTCCCCTGGAGGCGATAGATGTCTCGGACGAGTGGTTCGAGTTCGTCCTGCACTGCGACAAGCGGTGCGACGTTTGTTCCGTTTGTCGGGAACAATACGAACAAGCAGTTCAAAGATCAGGAGGAGAATGATGGCAGAAGAGGAGCGTAAAGAGGAGAAAGAAGTAGAGGAAGAGCCCGAAGTCTATGCGGTAAAAAAGGATGTCAACGGCTGGCAGTTCAACCGCCGTGCCTTTTTGGCTGCAGCCGGCGCCACGGCGGCCGCGGCCGCTGTGGGGACCGTCGCCGGTTGCAGCCCTACGTCAAAAGGGGATGTCGTGACCAAGGTAGTCATCGTCAAAGAGGTGACGGCCACTCCGTCGCCCACGCCCGAGGTGACCGACACCCCGATGTCCCCTGCCACCCCCACTCCTACGCCGACCAGGACCCCGGCCCCAACTCCAACCCAAACCCCGACCAGAACCCCGACCCCGACCCAGCCGCCTACCTCCACCTTCACGCCGACCCCGGCTGTGCCCAAGGCCAAGTTCATCAAAGATGTGACCGTTCCCGACGGCACGGTGATGAAGCCTGGCCAAAAGTTCACCAAGACCTGGCGCTTTCAGAACGTCGGTGCGGTGCCATGGGGTAAGGGGGTCCAGCTCGTCTTTGTCAGCGGGGAGGTAAAAGGGTTCGAGTCGAAAAAGATGGGCGGTCCCGACGCGGTGGATGTGCCTGATGTGGCCCCCGGCAAGACCGTGGACGTGAGCGTGGACCTGACTGCACCGGAGAAACTGGGGCACTACCGCAGCTACTGGCGGCTCAAACTGGGCAACGGCCAATGGCTGGAGAATGTCCACTATGCCGACATCTATGTCGCGTCTGACAAATCGCTCCAGGAGACGGTGGAAGCAGGCAAGAAGGGGATCGAGTTCAAGGTCAAGATCGAGGGCAAGTGGGTTACCTGGACCCAGCCGTGCGGCATGCCCATCCCGCCCGGCGCGGTGTGTGTTTGCAACTGCGTGACCGTGGAGCTGCCCGGCAAGCCGGGGGAGGTTCCGCCCGGCCAGAGCGGAGGCACCATCACCGGCCCTGGCGGCGAGACCCGCTGGTTGCCCTGCGGCTCCCCCATCCCACCCGGCTGGACCTGCGTCTGCAATTGCGTCAGCGTGCCTGCGCCCTGCTCCTGCGACGGCGTGTGCACATGTGTTGGCCACCATATCTGCACGTGCGACGCCGTCCACTACTGGTATCCGTGTTAAGAATCGGAGATTGGAGGGTGGAGGTTGGAAGTCTTTGCCATCCCGCTAGAGGGCAAGTTCCTCCTCTACCGGCCGCTGCAGCGGCTGGCCTTCGTCGGCAACCGGGCCATGGCCGACCTGACCTTGGCCCTGGTGCATGGCGCGGCATCCGACAACGGCACGTCGGTAGAGGCAGCGGCCTTTTTGGAGGCCATCGGCTTCCTGGAGCCTGACCCGCCACCACCCTCGCTGCCTGGTGCCGTGTATCGCCCGACCACGGCCGTGCTGCTGCTCACCGGACGCTGCAACCTGCGCTGCACCTACTGCTATGCCGACGGCGGAGAGCGGGCGGTGCAGGACCTCTCCCCGGCGCTGGCCCGCGCTGTCATTGATCAGGTATGCCAGAACGCCATGGACCTGGGATACCCCTACTTTGAGCTCACCTTTCACGGCGGCGGTGAGCCGGTCCAGGCGTGGGATGTCTTGCAGGAGGCCGTGGCCTATGCCCGGGGCAAGGAGCTGCCCTGCCGTGTTTCGATGGTCAGCAACGGCGTCTGGTCGGTACGACAGCGTGAATGGCTGCTCTGCCATCTGGATAGCCTCAGCATCTCCTTCGACGGGCAACCCCAGACCCAGGACCGCCAGCGTCCCTTTGCCAGCGGGCGAGGCTCGTTCCAGGCAGTGAAGCGCACCCTCGAGGCGCTTGATAAGGCCAGCTTTTCCTACGGTATCCGCCTGACGGCCACCGCTCCCTGGCGGGATTGTTTGCCGGAGGATGTGCGGTTCATCTGCCAGGAAACCGGCTGCCAGGCGATGCAGGTTGAGCCGGCCTTCAACACCCGGCGCGGCATGCATCAGGGGCCGACCCCGGAGGAAAGCCAGGCGTTCGTAGATGCCTTCATGGCGGCGTTCGAGATCGCCAATGGCGCTGGTCGGCAATTGACCTACTCTGGTGCCCGACCCTGGCTGCTGACCCAGGCGTTCTGCACCGCACCCTACTCGGCCCTCATCGTCAACCCGGCAGGAAAGCTTGTGGCCTGCTATGAAGTCGCCGACGGAGACCACCCCCTGGCCGAGATGTCGGTCCTGGGCCGTGTCGCCGACGGGCAGGTGGTGGTGGACGATCGGGCGCGGACAGCATTTCTGGCCTATCTGGAGGAGCAGCGAGCCACATGCCGGGACTGTTTTTGTTACTGGCACTGCGCCGGCGACTGTTATACTCGCCGTTCCGCCGCGGCGCCAGGCTATCCGCCTGGAGCCCGCGCTGCACCATGAACCGCGAGATTACGGCCCGCATCCTGCTGTGGTACATCGCCAACAGCGATGGTGTGTGGCGAGGGCAGGGCGCACACCCCCAGGCGATGCAGCTACTGCGGGCATTTTGAAACTACCAGGGTCAAAAGTACTCAATTTTTTAACGTTTTAGCGGTAAGGATTGAGTGTGAATCAGGTCTTGCCTGCGCCGTTGCGCGCGATCTATGAAGAGGTCAGCCGTGCTCAACTGCCGGCATCAAACCTAGATGAGCTACAGCCAGCCTGGGAGGTGCATGTAGCGCGGGTCAAGGGGGAGGTCCCTGGAATTCACGTTGAGGACAGCGGTGAGGTCCTCTACCTGGGCGCGCTCTCGCCCGGCTGCCAGGCATGCAAAGAGGGTACCTGGGACTGCATCTTTACCACCATGCGCTGCAACCTGGATTGCGACTTTTGCTACAGCCCGCACGCCATTCCCCGCGACTACAGCGGTTCACTCCTGGGCGCGACGCCTGAGGAGATCGCTCAGAATCACGCCCAAACGCGCATCACGGGCATCAGCTTTTCTGGTGGCGAGCCGTTCACCGAGCCGGAAAAGCTCTTCGAGTGGGTGGACTGGTTCACCAGGCGCTTCCCCGACCGCTACTACTGGGTCTATACCAACGGTCTGCTGGCCGACGAGCCCAAGCTGCGTCGCCTGGCAGAGCTAGGGGTGGCCGAGGTGCGCTTTAACCTGGCGGCCACCGGCTACGATCATCCGGTGGTATTGGCGAACCTGTCTGCTGCCGCGCGCCTCTTGCCCCACGTGACGGTCGAGATCCCGGCCATCCCTGACCACGCTGTCAAGCTGCTGTCGAGCCTGGCCGGGTGGGTGGCACGTGGTGTCCGCTTTCTCAACCTGCACGAGCTGATGTACGAGCCGGGCACCAACTCGGCGACGTTGCCCGGCCCCCGGCAAGAGGTCATCACTGCCGACGGCCACCGCTCGGCGGTCCACCCCGGCAGCCGCACCCTGACCCTGGCCGTGATGCGCCGTGTCCAGGAGGCGGGCCTGCCCCTGGCGGTCAACGACTGCTCGCTGCAGAGCAAGCTGCGGCAGTTGCGCGGGCGGCGGGCGAGCCTGGCCTCCCTCGTGCAAGCACCCCACGAGAAGCTGGTCGGCGGCCAGGTCTATGAAAGCTGCTGCGCCTACCGGGAGGAGGGGGATTATTTCTTCTTCCCCCCCGACTCTTGGCCCGAGGTACGCCGCCACTTTCCCCACTACCGCTTCGTGCGGCTGGCTCGCACCGCGCCGCTGTCGGTCCGCGACCCCGGCCGCTGGATCCTGTTCGAGGATCTGTCAAGTGGGAATAGAATCCCGCCCTGCTGAAAAAGAGGGGGTATGAAAAGCGCATTGGTCGTCATTTCGTGGTGGTCCAACTGTCTGGGGCTGACCTGCCTGCACCGGTTGGCACAGTTCACCCACAATCGGCCCATTTACGTCGTCCAGGTGGGCAAGCCAGAGGAGCAGAAGGAGCGGTTTCGGGCCTACCTGCCGCCGGGCGTCGAGGAGCTGCCCTACGACCCAGATCGCTCCGCCGAGGATTGGCGCGTTCGGGAGGCGGTGGCCCGCGAGCTGCTGGCCGACCGGGAGGGGATATGGTTCATAGATCACGACCTCTTTTTCCAGGAGGACCTCGAACCCTGGCTGGAGGAGATGGACCGCCGCTTTGCCGAATCGAACGTGTGCCTGTGCCATCCCGGCCCCACTCACCGCTTCTCGATTACGAACCCGGCTTTCTGGCTGTCGCCGCTGCGCTTCCCGCCGGGAATGCCCAGCTTTGCCCGCCTGCCCTACCGCGAAGACCCCGTCGCCAGCAGGCCCTACGCCGTGCGTCATTCGGGTGAGCTAAGCCTGCCGGACAAGGACACACTGGTGGCTGCACAAGAGTTCTTGCAAGAACGAGGCCTGGTTTGCTGCTTTCCTACCGACAGGGCAGACCTGGCACCCGATGGGCCTCCTTTTATTCCCAAATGTGAGCACATAGGGGGCCTGTACACCTTTACCACCATCCCCCAACTCGAACCTCAGGTGCTGCGTAGCTGGTCCATGATTTGTGTTCGCTCGTATACCGCCTTTTTTGCCGGCTGCCCCCTGGAGTGGATGGCCATCGAAGACCCGGTGCTGCTGGCGCGGCTGGAAGAGTTTCGGCAAGCCTTGCACGAAATAAGCTAAAGATTGAAACTGCCCACGTTCCCGCAGACTTGAAATCGGCTAAAAACTGCAGGAAAAAAGATTCCAATAGAATTGGAGAGCAAATGACTCAGAGCGGGCCATCTGCCTTGTCCTCTCACCGTGATCTGGCCTTTGCCTGCACCCGCCGCCAGTTCCTCCCGGCCCTGCTCCAGGAGGCGCTGGTCACGCTGGGGATGCTTCGCGGTGGGCAGGGGGCGCGGCTGGCCGACCTGGGCAGCCTGCCCGACGAGCAGTTGGCCCGGCTACGGCCTGTGGTCAACCCAGCGTGCGACATTGCTGTGGATGCGGACCAGGTGTGGGCCAGGTATAAAAGGACCGGCGCAGCCGTCCGGCTCTTTGCTATAGACGAGGCGGAAAAGCTGACGGCCTTTAACCGCTTCGACGGGGAACACACCCTGGGCGAGGTTGGCGCGCTCCTGGCCGAGGAGTGGGGCTGGGACCAGGCCAAGGGCTTTGCCCTGGCCCGCGACCTGTTCCTGACTTTGGTCGGCCAGGGGGTATGCCTGCCCAAAGACCCGCCTCTGGCCTTGGAGTAGACGCCCGATGCCTGCTGCCGAGTTCCGACCGCTGCCCATCGCCGGGCTGCCCCTCTTTCGCCGCGATAATGCTACCTATGCCGCCTTTTATGCCCCCGGCTGCCTGTGTGTAGTGAGCTTGGCCAACGCCGAGCGGTTTGAGGCAAGCCTCGCTAGCAGGGCAAGTCGCCAACCTGCCCATCAGGAACCCGATGTGGATTGGGCCGCCGAGTTGTGGCGTCGGGCGGAAGCCGCCGTGGCAGAAGCCAACCGCCAGCGCCAAGGCCCCTTTCGCCCTGAGTGTCTGGCCCTCTATCTGAACAACGAGTGCAACCTGCGTTGCCTCTACTGCCACACCAACCCCTCGCGGGTGCCGGCTGCCCGCCTGGAATTACCGGCCATCGTCGCCGCTGCCCGGCTGGTGGCCGCAAGCTGCCGAGAACAGGGCCGGCCGTTCTACGCTGTTTTTCACGGTGGCGGCGAGCCGACGCTGCACCGCGACCGCGTCGAACGCGCCCTGGCCGCCGTCGAAGCCATCGCCGCCGAGCAGGGCGTGGAGCTGTTCCGCTACGTGGCGACCAACGGCCTCCTGTCCGAGAAAAAGGCCGCTTGGCTGGCCGGTTGTTTCGACCTGATCGGCCTGTCGTGCGATGGCCCGGCCGACGTCCACGACCGGCAGCGGCCGCGCTGGGATGGCCGCGCCAGCCTGCCCATTGTCGAGCGCACCGCCCATGTCCTGCACGAAGAGGGCACGCCCCTCCACGCCCGCACGACCCTCACCCTGGCCAGCCTGGACCGCCAGGCCGAGATCGCCGATTATCTATGCCGACAGCTTCGACCTGAAGAGATCCACTTTGAGCCGGTCTACCTGGGTGGGCGGGCCAGCACCGCCGAGGGCCTGAGCGCCGATCAAGCCGACGATTTTGCCGCCCATTTCCTGGCAGCGCGGGCCGTCGCTCAGGGCTATGGCGTGCCGCTGCTCAGCTCCGGCAGCCGGCCCGGCGCAGTCCACGGCCCATACTGTCACGTATTCCGCAGCGTGGTCAACCTGGTGCCGGGTGGCGTGGCGACCGCCTGCTTCAAGCTCACAGAAGCCGGGCAAATCCAAGAGAAAGGAGCTATCATCGGCGCCTGGAACCGCCGGAGTGGACAGTTCGAGATTGACCACGACCGGGTGCGGGCGCTGCGCGAACGATTGGGCGTGGCGCTGCCCGGCTGCGCCGATTGCTTCAACCGCTACCACTGCGCCCGCCAGTGCCCCGATTCCTGCCCGCTGGACGGTGACGTGGACGCCGAGCCGGGCTTTCGCTGCCGGGCGCAGAAGGCCATCGCCCTGGGCATCCTGCAGGAAATCGCCGAGCGGCTGTGGGCCGAAGTGTTGGCCGGGCAGGCTGAGGAACCGCATGGAACAGCTATCTTTTGACGATTTCTTCCGCCAGGCCCCACCGGAGGTAGACGTGGAGGCCATCCGCCGTGAATGGCTGGCCCTGCGCCCACCTTACGCCATCGCCGACCGTCACCTGCCCATGCCGGTCTGGGCGCGGCGGCCTTTTACCGACAGCGGCCAGCAGGCGTGGGAGGTCCTGTGCCAGGACGTGCCGGCCATTGACCCCAACCGCCCTTTTTGTATCTATATCCATATCCCCTTCTGCCCGGAGCGCTGCACCTTTTGCGATTGCTACTCGTTTCGGCTTGCCTCTCACCGCGAGGAGCACGTCACGGGCTACCTGGACCTCCTGGCCCAGGAGATGCGCCTGTGGAGCCGGTTGGGGACGCTGGCGACTCGGCCCGTATCCACCGTCCATTTCGGCGGTGGCACACCCACCTTCCTGGGCGTGGCGGCGTTCGAGCGATTGGTTCGCCTCTGCTGCCGGCACTTTGCTGTGGACGAAACGACCGAATGGGCGCTGGAATCCACCGCCTCGGAGCTGACGCCGGATATGCTGGCCTGCTTGGAGGGGCTGGGCTTCACCCGGCTGCACGTCGGCGTGCAGACGCTCCAGGACGAGGTGCGGCGGGCACTCAACCGGCGGGCGACGGCCCGCGCCGTGCTGGAACTCATCGCCAAAACGGTCGAAATGGGCTGGATCGTCAGCGTGGACCTGATCTATGGCCTGCCCGGCCAGACCCTCGACGGGTTGCTGAACGACATCCGCGCCCTGGCCGGGGCCGGCATCAACGGCTTTTCGCTCTACGAGCTACAGCTTTCCTCGCGCAACCACAAGTTCACACAGCGGTACGGCCTGGAGCGGCGAGACCGTCAGGCCAATTACTTCCTGTCTCAGGCGGCCTCTCACCTTCTCAGTACCCTGGGCTACCGCAAGACACTGTTTAACCACTACGCTGACCGGCGCGACGCCAACCTGTACTTCACCTTCCCGGCGCGGGGTGAGGACTGCCTGGCGCTGGGCACTATCGCCGACGGTTCCTTTGGCGATTACCACTACCGCCATCCCGAGTACGCCCCCTACAGCCGGGCCGTCGGCCAGGCATCCCCCGGATTACAGGGTGGATTGCGCAGAAACGAGCTGGAAAACCGCCTCCAGCCGCTGACCATCGGCCTGCTGGCCGGCAGCCTCCCGGTGGCGCTGTTCGACAACCCGGTGACGCAATCCCTTTTGTACCAATGGCAAGAGCTGCGCCT
>FWWM01009613.1_pt1 | contig 17693 bp, 16 predicted proteins | sample 2228351 | NCBI WGS metagenome assembly FWWM01 (sample SAMEA103939774, study PRJEB20133) | metagenome | reverse complement strand
GCAGCCCTTAGAAGGGCAAGTTCCGGTGCTGCGCGCCGCGTTCGCGTTGCTCGTCGGCTGTTCTGCGGCCAAATCACGACTTGATCAGACCTTCCTTATAGGCCTCCAACTGAGCGGGACCAATTGTCGTGTTGTCAAGACCAAGGTGCGCGAGACCTATCCGGTCGGCAGCGGGACCGGAGTCGCAATTCAAGTGAACGGCGCGGTGCACACTTGCACGCTGGAAGACAATGAGCTTTCCAATTCACGGTCGTCCAGAGAGTCAAAGACCTTCGGTATCCAATGGCCGGACGATGCCGCGCGCCCGACTTTGCTGAGAAATCGAATAACGGGCTTCAAGCAGCCGCTGCCGCCGCGTTGAGCCCGGCCGCACGCTGCTTTTCGGCCAGTTGAGACCTATCTCCCTGGATATTCCACTACACTTCAGGACCGTGCTGATTTTTTATCGCGCTCAATGAATCTGAGCCTTCATACATGTAGCGCCCGTTGCAGCACGCCCGAAGGCCGTATGTAACGAGCATGGGCGCGCTCTGGCGGTTAACGAATGAAAATTACAATTATTGGGTCGGGGTACGTAGGCCTTGTCACGGCGGCCTGTTTGGCTGAGCTGGGCAATGACGTATTTTGCCTTGATGTAGATGCAAGAAAAATCGATACGCTCAACAGCGGCGGCGTCCCCATCTATGAGCCTGGGTTAAAAGAAATCATCGGTCGTAATCGGGACGCGGGGCGGCTTGTTTTCTCCACTGATGTCGATGCGAGCGTTGATCACGGAGACATTCAGTTTATCGCGGTTGGTACGCCGCCCGGTGAGGATGGGTCTGCTGACCTGCAGTATGTATTGGCCGCTGCCCGCAATATCGGAAGGCGCCTGAGCAACTTCAAGGTCATCGTGAATAAATCTACGGTGCCGGTTGGGACCGCGGACAAGGTGCATGCAGTGATCAAGGAAGAACTGCATGCGCGACATAAGACTGACCCGCACTTCGTCATTGTTTCGAACCCGGAATTCCTGAAAGAGGGCGCCGCCGTCGATGACTTCATGCGGCCCGACCGCATCGTGATCGGAGTTTCTGCGGGTGAATTGGGGCAGAAGGCCCTGCAGCTTATGCGTACGCTGTACGCGCCGTTTGTTCGTAATCACGACCGTATTATGGTAATGGATCTAAGGTCCTCGGAGTTCACCAAATACGCGGCCAATGCAATGCTTGCGACGCGAATCAGCTTTATGAATGAGCTCGCAAATCTGGCGGATAAGGTTGGCGCCGATATTGAGTTGGTGAGGCAGGGTATTGGATCGGACCCCCGCATCGGTTACGATTTTCTCTACGCTGGCACAGGCTATGGCGGCTCCTGTTTTCCGAAGGATGTCCAGGCGTTGATCCGTGCTGCAGAAGAGAATGGCGATCATCTTCAGGTGCTTACGGCTGTAGAGGCGGCAAATGAATCGCAGAAGCGCGTTCTCATCGGCAAGATCTGCTCGCGATTAGGCGACGATCTGGCAGGTATGAAATTCGCCCTATGGGGGTTGTCGTTCAAGCCTGAAACGGATGACATGAGGGCCGCGCCCAGCCGTGTTGTGATTCGCGAACTGCTCAGCAGGGGGGCGTCCATCTGCGCCTATGATCCAATTGCCACGGAAGAGGCGAAGCGGGTTCTTGCGACCGATCTTGCCACTGATCTGGCGTCGCTCAAGCGCCTGGATTTTGCCCAAAAACCCATGGATGCCGTTGATGGAGCCGATGCACTGGTAATCATGACTGAATGGAAGGCATTTCGTAGCCCTGACTTCACGAAGCTGCAATCCACCATGAGACAACCAATCATCTTCGACGGTCGAAACTTGTACGATCCCGACATTTGCTCCGCGGCCGGCATGGAGTACTTCGGCGTTGGGCGCGGGCAAGCTAAACGCTAACTCAGTGGTGAACGCATGTTGAACTTTGCATTGGTTGGTTGCGGGCGGATCGCAAAACGTCACTCCGAGCTTTTGGCGCTCAAGCAAATTGAGGGCGCTCAACTCGCCGCGGTGTGCGATCTGGTCGGCGCAAAAGCCCAGCGAATTGGGAACGAATTTTCCGTCCCTTTCTTTACCGACATGCATCAGATGATGAGTTCGGTCAAGATTGATGTGGTGGTGGTGCTCACCGAAAGCGGCAATCACGCGGAGCATGTAATTTCTCTCGCGCAATACGGCAAGCACATTATTGTTGAAAAGCCAATGGCCCTTACTCTTGACGATGCAGACGCAATGATTCAGGCGTGCGATAGGGCCGGGGTCAAATTGTTCGTCGTGAAGCAGAATCGTTTTAATGTTCCCGTCCTGAAGTTGCGGGAAGCTCTTGAGGAGGGGCGCCTCGGAAAGCTTGTGCTTGGTACGGTGCGGGTTCGTTGGTGTCGGCCGCAGTCTTACTATGACCAAGACCCTTGGCGCGGTACGTGGGCGTACGACGGGGGAGTGTTGACAAACCAGGCCAGCCACCATGTAGATCTTTTGGAGTGGATGATGGGTGAGGTTGTCAGCGTCTTCGCGATGAGCACTACCGCGCTTGCGAAGATAGAGGCGGAGGACACGGCGGTTGTTACATTGCGATTCAAGAATGGAGCGTTGGGTGTGATAGAGGCCACCACCGCGGCGCGGCCAACAGACCTGGAGGGATCGCTCTCGATATTGGGTGAGGGCGGGACGGTTGAAATCGGCGGCTTTGCGGTTAACAAAATGAGGGTCTGGAGCTTTGCCGAGCCCAGGCCGGAGGATAAGTCTGTTATGGAAAGCTTCTCTGTTAATCCTCCCAGCGTGTACGGTTTCGGCCATCAGGCTTATTACGAGCATGTGGTTGACTGCATCCAACACCAGAAGACTCATCTGGTAGACGGTCTGGCTGGTCGAAAAAGCCTTGAACTCATTAACGCTATTTATGAGTCCGTTGAAACGGGCAAGGAAATTTCACTTAAATTTCAACCAAGGCGTTGCCGCTTGGGAGTGAAAACATAGTGGGCGATCCTGTGCTGAGTTCGATCGGAATTGTCAACGTCGAGTTTGGCTCGAACGTGAAGGTTGTGCAGCCGTCGAATTTGTACGGCTGTGTGATTGGCGACGACGTGTTTGTGGGGCCGTTTGTTGAGATCCAGAAAGACGTGCGTGTTGGCGCAAGAACGCGCATTCAATCGCATGCATTTATCTGCGAAAAAGTAACGATCGGATCTGACTGTTTCATTTCTCACGGGGCGAAGTTCGTGAATGACCTTTTCCAGAAGGGTGCCCCCGCAGGTGGGGACAAGACCCTTTGGAAAGAGACCCGCCTTGGAAATCGGGTATCCGTCGGAACGAATGCCACCTTATTGCCTGTCGACATCTGCGACGATGTCGTCATTGGTGCAGGTGCGGTCGTGACTAAGTCGATTGCCCAACCGGGCGTTTACGCGGGTAACCCCGCGAAACTTGTAAGAACCCTAGCGACCTAGAGTCCATCAGCATGAATATCCCATTTGTAGACCTCCGGGCCCAGTATCTCGCGCACCGTATTGAAATTGATGCTGCAATTGCGGGTGTGATCGAAGAAACAGCGTTCATTGGCGGCGGGGCCGTTGCTCGCTTCGAAAGGGAGTTTGCCACCAGTTACGGCGTAAAGCATTGCGTGTCGGTGGGAAATGGAACGGACGCCATTTATATCGCGCTCAAGATGATGGATATCGGTCCCGGTGATGAGGTGATTACGGTTGCCAACAGTTGGATCTCGACATCGGAGGCAGTGTCGCAAACGGGTGCTCGCCCTGTCTTCGTGGATGTCGACGATTACTACACCATCAACGTTGACCTAATAGAGGCCGCGATCACGCCGCGCACAAAATGCATTGTCCCGGTTCATCTGTATGGGCAAGCTGCAAACATGTCGCCCATCGTCAACCTTTGCAAAAAATACAATCTGCGTCTGATGGAAGATTGCGCGCAGGCTCACTATGCCGAGTGGCAGGGACGAAAAGTTGGCACCTTCGGTGATGCGTCGACATTTAGCTTCTATCCCGGGAAAAATCTCGGCGCTTATGGTGACGCCGGAGCAATCCTGACCAATGACGACTCACTGGCGAAAAAAATGCGCATGTATGCCAATCATGGCGCATTGAAGAAACATACGCATCTGATGGAGGGTATCAACAGTCGCCTTGACGGCATACAAGCCGCGATCTTGAGTGCCAAGCTACCGCATATCCACAATTGGACGCGCCAGCGCCAAGCAGTTGCTGCAATGTATGACGAGGCTTTGTCTTCCATTGGTGGAGTGTCGTTGCCCGGGATTCGTGCGGGGGCGAGCCACGTCTACCATTTGTACGTCATTCAGGTCGACAATCGGGCGGAGTTGGTGAAGCGCCTTGCTGATCGCGGCGTGCAGACGGCAGTTCATTATCCCGTTGCCTTGCCGCTTATGCCGGCATATGAATATCTTGGTGGCAACGCAGCGCTTTTTCCGTCTGCGGCTCGCAACCAGGATCGAATCCTTTCCTTGCCGATCTATCCTGAATTGACGAGCAAAATGGTGCGATATGTCGCGACCGCAATCGGCGAATTCATGGATGCAGCCTAGATTTTAAATGTCCAGGATATTCCTGAGGTCGGCTGCTGTATACACGATATCCAATATCGTCAATGCAGGCATACCGTTCCTCATGTTGCCAATATTGACTCGCGTGCTGAGCCCGGGTGATTACGGGATAGTCGCAATGTTCGCGACAACGGTCACGATACTTGGCGCATTTACGGGCCTGAACGTCCACAGCGCAATCGGCATCAGGTATTTCGAGCAGGACAAGTCGTATCTGCCGAGTTATATTCGAACTGCACTTGCCCTTCTGCTTGTCAGTACGGCCGCCAGTGCCATTCTGTTATGGCTGGGTGCGGCATTATTTGAAAGCGTGACGCATCTCCCCCGAGAATGGCTGGCGCTTGCCGCGTTGGTGTCTGGCGCGCAGTTCATCGTTCAGATTCAGCTGGTTTTATGGCAGTCCGAGAACAGGCCGTGGCGGTACGGTGTGCTGCGAATTGCGCAAAGCCTCTTGGATGCGGGACTGTCTCTCGGATTCATATTTTTTTTCGGGTACCTGTGGCAGGGCCGTGTCGGCGGCCAGGCGCTTGCCATCATGGTATTTGCGGGACTGACGGCGTTGCTTCTGTACAGGGGCAGATGGCTGAATGGGACAATCACTCTCAGAACTGTTAAAAGTCTTTTGTGGTTCGGTATACCGCTTGTGCCGCATACGATCAGCAGCCTGTTGATTGCATTGGCGGACCGGTTTATGGTAGCCAATGTGCTGGGACTGGCCAGTACCGGAATCTACATGGCGGGCCTGCAACTCGGATTGGTAATGGGTTTGGTCGCTGACGCCTTTGTAAAGGCATTCGGCCCGTGGCTCAATCACCAGCTGGCGAATAAAGATCTCGAGGCGTCCAAGCGCATTGTGGGTGCGATTTATCTTTCATTCGCGGTTTTTGTTATTCTGGGTTTGGTCTTTTATGGGGCTTTGCTACTCGTGTTCGACTGGCTGCTCCCCCAGACATATGCGGGTGCGAAAGCCGTATTGCCGTTCTTTGTTGTAGGGAATGTGTTTCTCGGCATGTACTATGCGATCGTCGGGTTAATTTTCTTTTCATCCCAAACCTATCGCATTTCGAAAATAACAGTGATGGTTGGCTTGCTATCTGTACCCCTGACATTTTTGTTGATCCAGCACTATGGAATTTTGGGTGCAGGAATGTCGTATGCGGTGAGCCAGGGCCTGATATTTGCACTGGCATGGAATGAAAGTAGAAAGCTCTTTAACCTGCCATGGGGCGATGCGGCAGCGTGCGTTAGGGTTGTACTGAGGGGTAGGTAATGTGGAAATTTTTTTTACTTCATCTGGTGAAAAAATGCGGAGACTGGGGGCGGCGCATTTACTGGTACGCCGTCTACCAGTCATTCAGGGAGAAATACGACATTGACCCATCCTTCGCGTTTAATGGCCATGGAATTCAACTGTACGGTAACGGGACGCTGGTGCTGGGGCGTGGTAGTTATATCGGTGAATTGTCGACGATTCAGGCATTTGATGGGTGCCGGGTAGAGGTTGGAACCGGCTGCCAAATTTCCCACAACGTTAGAATTTACACGCAAAGCACGGTTCCTGATCACGATTTTTCGGTGAAGCCTCTGCCCTCGAAGCTGGGGGATGTGGTGGTGCGTGATCATTGCTGGATCGGCGCGAATGTGTTAATCAATCCAGGTGTCACAATTGGTCCGGACGCGGTCGTCGGCGCCAATTCAGTCGTGACGCAGGACGTCCCGGAAAAAGAGATATGGGGGGGAGTACCTGCCCGGTTGATACGAATGAAAAGGGCGTTGTGACAGAACGCGAACTTACTCTTCACGATGTGCTTGTTGTCGAAGATGACAGCGCGCTGCTTGATTTTAGATGCGGCGAGACGGGCACGTTGTTGTGGCCGATAGTCAGAATTCAGCTACTGCGGTTCATCCTCGGTGACCTTCTCTATGGCCGGCCCCTGATCGACATGAGTAGGAGGCGTGCATACGGGCCCGCGACGGGCGCCTTGTTGCGAGCGGCGGTGCACAATACGACAAGGCAGTCCGCCATGCGTTCTTCCGTCATGGTAATGGGTACTGGTCTAGGGCTGTATTGGGATGAGGGAGCTTGGTTTAACCGCCTTACGGACCATTTTGTATGTTCATCCCCTGCGGATACGGTCGTAGTCGAGGACTTTCTTGATTGGCAATGGCCGTTTCCGCGCTACAACCAGCGGGTCTTGTTTCATGCGCCGATCCAGGTCGCGGGGGTTGTGGCTGGAAGACTGCGTGTGCGGCAGTGCCATGAGGAAGTAGCTGCACGACTCGTTTCGGTGGTGCGCGCACGTGCGAAACGGCACTTGCAATGGGAGCTAGGCGATGAGCGCGCAGCATATCTCGTGAAGGCGTTATCCCGTCACGCTGCTGCCATACCGCTAAAGCGCCGCGCATATGAGCGCCTGCTTGCCAAAACTCAGGTGAAATTATTGCTCAAAGAGGAGGCATGTTATGGCACAGCCAGTGTGCTTATCTCCCTCGCGAAGGAAATGGGAATTACAACTGCGGAGTATCAACACGGCGCGGTGTCCACCGGCAACGACGCATACAATTTTGCGCCGGCGTTGCTTGATAGCGCTGATTACCGGCATACGCTCCCCGATTACTTTTTGGGCTATGGTCATTGGTGGAACAAGCAGATCAACGTTCCCATAAAGAAACTCGCCATTGGGCATCCGCATCGATCCGAGCAGTTGAAGAAACTAGCGCAGTTGCCAGCCCCCGATAAGCGCGATATATTAATCTTGGGAGATGGCATCGAGACCCGCTCATACTTGACCCTTGCGCGTGAAATGGCCGCATGCGCTGCGCCGAATTTCCGGGTCGTTTTTCGGCCACATCCGTTGGAGCGCGCATGGATAAGGGCTAACTTCAGGGGGCGTGGGGATTGTGATGTCTTGTTTGATGCGAATCCAGACGTCTATCAGTCATTTCTCACGGCACACGCGGTGCTAAGCGAGGTGTCGACGGGACTGTTCGAGGCTGTTGGGCTAGCAGACAGAATTTTTGTCTGGAATACACCCAAATCACGGTTCAGCTATCCGAGTCATCCTTTCGACACGTTCTTGAATGCCAATGAGTGTCTGGACCAACTCAACAATCCGACCGCACTCAGTACGTCCCGAATTTCAAGTGATGACGTTTGGACGCCGAACTGGCGGGCCAACTATCTGGATTTCGTGCATTCGGTTGTGGGGCCGCTGCGAGGCATGGAACAATCAACAGGGGAGCGAAGTGATTACGATCGTTGACTATGGAGTTGGCAACCTGGGCTCCATCCGCAACATGCTGAAGAAGATCGGATCTGAATCGCGCATCACATCTGTTGCTTCGGAGATCAGTGCTGCGAACAAACTCATACTTCCGGGAGTCGGTGCGTTTGACGCGGGAATGCAGCATTTGCAGAAGTCTGGGCTCATACCTGCGCTGCAGGAACGGGTTAGAGAGCGCGGTGTGCCGATTCTCGGCATATGCCTCGGCATGCAATTGATGACTCAGCGAAGTGAGGAGGGCGTATTGCCTGGGCTGGGGTGGGTCGACGCCGAAGCCCTTAGGTTCAAGTTCGCGGAAGGCGCTTCTCTCAAGGTTCCTCACATGGGATGGAATGTGGTCAATCCGCACAAGTCTTCTCTTCTTTTAAGTGGTGCTTATCCAGAGGAACGCTTTTACTTCGTTCACTCCTATTTTGTGCGTTGTACGAATCGTGCAGATGTGCTGCTTACCGCGCGGCATGGAAGTGAATTCGACGCGGCGTTCGAGAGCGATAACATCATCGGCGTGCAGTTCCACCCAGAGAAGAGCCACAAATTTGGCATGCGCCTTCTGCACAATTTTGTGGAAGCCTATTGACATGCTACGCATAAGAGTAATTCCCTGCCTCCTCCTCAAAGGCCAAGGATTGGTGAAAACCGTAAAGTTCAAGAATCCACAGTATGTCGGCGATCCGATTAATGCGATCAAGATATTCAATGACAAGGAAGTGGACGAACTGATGTTGCTCGACATTACGGCAAGCGTGGAGGGCAGGGGGCCGTCGTTTGAGACTATCAAGGATGTCGCGAGTGAATGCTTTATGCCCCTGGCCTACGGGGGGGGCATTCGGAGCATGCGCGATATACACACCATTCTTTCTATGGGTGTTGAAAAAGTCGTGGTTAATACGGCAGCCATCACAAAGCCCGATCTCATTGCGGAAGCGGTAAGGGAGTTCGGATCACAGGCCGTGGTTATTTCAATGGATGTCAAAAAGAAACTTTTTGGCGGATATGAAATCATGCAGGCGCGCGGAACCAGGGGAACTGGCTACGACCCCGTCACTTTTGCAAAAAAAATGTCTCAACTTGGCGCTGGCGAATTGCTGCTAAATGCAATTGAGCGTGATGGCACTCAGTCTGGCTATGATTTGGAGCTGGTCAACTTGGTCGCACCGCAGGTGACCATGCCGGTTATCGCAGTTGGTGGTGCTGGTCGTGTGGATGACTTCGTGTCCGTCTGCAAAGTTGGTGGCGCTTCTGCGGTAGCCGCCGGGAGCATGTTTGTCTACACGGGAAAGCACCGCGCGGTCCTCATCACATTTCCGGCAAGGACGGAACTCGAAAAGGCCTTGGCGTGAAACTCGCCGATATCTCGCCGCGCGTGTGGAGTGTATTGTTTCTCGGGATGGTCGGAGTGCTCGGAGCGGCATTCCTGCACATCATCGGCATTGCTGCGCTGAACGAGACATACAGCTTTCAGTTCTTCGCCGACTCTGCGACATATCACAAGCTGGCTCGCGGGGATCTTGGGGAGTATCACTCGCTCCTTGAACTCTTTACCTTCTCTGCTAACTATCTTGGACCTTTTCTTGTTCTGGAGCTCGCGCGACAAGACTACTATGCGATCCTTTGCATCAACCTCGCTATCTTCTGGATATCGACGGAGTTGGTCCTGAGTATTTCAAAAAATGCATCGCGGTGCACGCTATATGTCTTGCTGTTTGCAAATCCGATAACGGTCTCCAGCCTATTGGCGGTGAATAAGGAGATACTTTCTTTTTTGGCGATAGCGCTGCTGTTGTTCGGTCTAACGAGAAAAAAATGGTGGGTGCTGGTGCTTGCGCTGATTTTTTGCCTTCTTGTTCGCTGGCAGTTTGTTTTGTTTGGGTTGATGGCGATTTTTGCTTTTTCGAAAGCAAACCCGTTTCAAGAGCGCCGTTCTCTACTGATTGCGCTGGTTTTGATAGTTGCATCGCTCATTGTCTGGAAATTGGATTTCCTGATCTCAGGTGTGCGTAACTTCAATCTTGCTGATCAGAAGTACGTAGGATCAGGTCTGTACGAGAAACTCGTTGACGCGCAAAAGCATGGCCTTTATTGGTTGGTCTTCATACCCAAAGCCCTGCACCTGCTATTCGGATTGGGCCTGCGGATTGACCGACTTTTCGACCCGACCAATCTGTACAATGATGTCTGGCAGTTACTTCATTCAACAGCACTTCTGGTCGCATTCTGTTTGCTTGTTGCGCGATGCCAGTGGCAGCTACGTTCGGATCTGGTCTACATGTCGGTGCTTTATCTGACTGTTTTCGTGTTGACGCCAATTTACGTTCCGCGTTATTTTTATCCGATTTACATTCTCTGGGTGACTGCGCTTTCAATGCCGAAAGTCGGGTTTGTTTTTCGGGAAGCCGGCGAAAGACTGGGTTGGCCTCGATCAAAAAAATCAGATATGGCGATATCAGGCCATCCGAATGGAGTTGAATAGTGTCGCTTCAGATATGCACCCATTGCATCATGGATACAACAGATCCCGACATCGTTTTTGATGCGGCCGGGGTATGCAATCATTGCCATCGCTACGAAGTCGTAGCGAAGAGCCGACTGATCGCTCCATCGGAGCGCGGCGGCCGGTTAAGGGACTTGGTCGACGAGATCAAGGCGGCGGGCAACGGAAAGTCCTACGATTGCGTAATTGGTGTCAGTGGAGGCGTTGACAGCACATATGTTGCCTACCTGGTGAAAAACTTGGGGCTGCGTCCCCTGGCCATACATCTGGACAACGGATGGAACTCAGAGCTGGCTGTTTCGAATATTGAAAAAACACTTAAAACACTGAATATTGACCTGTACACCCACGTGATTGATTGGAGTGAGTTTAGGGAATTGCAGGTGTCATTTCTCCGGGCGAGTACGCCGGACGGTGAAGTGCCTACCGATCATGCAATTTTCGCGCTACTGTACAAGCTCGCGGCAGCTCACGGTTTGAAGCACGTCATTCTTGGCACCAACGTGGTGAGCGAGGCGATTCTTCCCGAGAAGTGGGGATACGGGTACTTTGACTGGCGCTATGTCAAGAGTGTCCACAAGCGCTTCGGCGTGAGCAAGCTGACAACCTATCCGCACTTTTCGCTAGTCAAGCTCTTTTATTACGTGTTTCTTCGCCGGATACGAATGGTCGCCATATTGAACTACGTCGAATACGACAAGAAGAAGGCAATGAGCATATTGGAGAATGAACTTGGCTGGGTCTACTACGGTGGCAAGCATTACGAATCTATCTATACACGGTTTTATCAAGCTTACATCCTGCCCCGGAAGTTCAATATCGATAAGCGTAAAGCGCACTACTCCAATCTCATCTGCTCGGGGCAGATGACGCGAGATGAGGCGCTGGCGTCAATGCGTGAACCGGTGTACCCGGAAAAGTTGTTGCAGGATGACCGGGAGTACACCATCAAAAAGTTGGGGTTGACCGAGGCGGAGTTCGACGCAATCATGCACGCGCCAAACAGGACTTTTGTTGACTACAAGACAAGCCATGGCTTCTTCGAGCAGGCCAAGAAGGTAGTGAATGCGTCTCGTCGCTGGATAGGGTAATGCCGCTCAAAATCCTCTACATTCATCTGATTGGCACGTTCGGTGGTTCGTCACGCAGCTTGTTTGAGGCGGTCAGAGCTCTGCCTGCCGGGGAAGTGGAGGCGTACTTTGTCACACAGCGCGGGCCTGTGGTGGGCTTCTTTAGGAAAGTGGCCGTCGATGTGATCGAATCATCGGGGCTTACCCAGTTTGATAACACCCTTTATAGCTATTACCGGGGTGTGCGCTGGTTGATAGTCCTGCGTGAGTTGATGTATCTGCCTGGGACCGCGCTAGCGCTGTGGCGCGCGCGTCGCCGCTGGGGACAGGTGGACTTGATCCACCTGAATGAGTTCACCGGGTTGATTCCGATGTTGCTGGCGCGCTGGTTATTCGCGGCGCCGGTTGTGGTGCATGTGCGTTCAGTGGCGCGTAGTGATCCGTCATCATGGCGAACGAAGTGGGTGAACAACGTGCTACTGAGAAAAGTAGCCGCTGTGGTGGCCATTGACGAAAATGTGAGAGCCAGCCTACCTGCCGAAATGCCGGTGGAGGTGATCCATAATGCGTTTACACCTGCTACGGAGCCCGTGCCTGATCAATCATTTCAGGCTCGCCTCAAAGCACTGCGTCCGAACTCTTACAAGATCGGATTTGTCGGCAATTTGCTGCGCGTGAAAGGTTTGTACGACCTGATTGAAGCCGCGCGCATCGTCAAGCAATCTGGCGTCGATGTGGAGTTCATCATTGTGGGTGAAAACGCGCGCCAATTGAGCGGGCTGCGGGGTACCATCTTGAAATGGCTTGGCCTTGCAGAGGATGTGAAGGCCGATCTCGAGCGCCTGATCAGAGACTACGACCTCGCTGATTCTTTTCATTTAATGGGCTTCACGACGGATATTCAGCGGGTGTACCAGAGCTTGGACATGTTATGTTTCCCGTCTCACTACGATGCGCCGGGCCGCCCCATATTCGAAGCGGCATTCTCGGGCGTTCCGAGCGTCGTCGCAGTACGTGCCCCACGGGCCGATACCCTGGTGAACGGCGAAACCGGATTGGCGGTGCCCCCGCGGGATCCTGTGGCTTTGGCTCAGGCAATATTTTTTCTGACGAAAGATCGCGCTACTTCGCGTGCGTTTGGCGATGCGGCGCGTATTATGGCTCACCAAAACTTTGACGTGAAGGCAAATTCGAAATGCCTGCTAGCTGTCTACCGGCGCTGTGCTGGTGGTTGAAACTGCGCAATTGAAGAGTCAATGCGTACCCATCGCCTTACGCGCTGGGTGCGCACAACGTACGCCCACTTTTTTCTTATACGTCTATGTTTAGCAAAAAAACATTACTGATTACAGGCGGCACGGGCTCGTTCGGCAATGCTGTGCTCAAAGGGTTTCTGCATACTGATATCGCTGAGATTCGGATTTTCAGCCGCGACGAGAAGAAGCAGGACGACCTTCGAAAGAAATTCAGTGACAGAAAGTTGAAGTTCTATATCGGTGATGTGCGTGACTACAGCAGTGTCGTCAACGCAATGAGGGGCGTTGACTACGTGTTTCATGCTGCCGCTCTCAAACAGGTGCCCTCGTGCGAGTTCCATCCTATGGAGGCAGTCAAGACCAACGTTATCGGCACCGAGTGTGTGCTCGAGGCGGCCATCGTCAGCAAGGTGAAGCGCGTGGTCTGTCTCAGTACGGACAAGGCGGTATATCCTATCAACGCTATGGGGATCTCCAAAGCAATGATGGAAAAGGTGATGATTGCCAAGTCCCGCAATCTGGAAGGGACTGGCACGGTTGTTTGCGGCACGCGTTACGGAAATGTCATGGGCTCTCGGGGTTCTGTTATTCCTTTGTTTGTTGGACAGCTACAAGCCTCCCGGCCGCTAACCATTACCGATCCCGCAATGACGCGATTCATGATGACGCTGGATGATGCTGTGGCACTCGTCCTATATGCGTTCGAGCATGGTGAGAACGGAGATATCTTCGTTCAGAAGGCGCCAGCGGCAACCATTGGTGTCCTTGCGGCGGCCTTGCTGGAGCTGCTGGGACGGACTGGGCACGCTCTTGACGTGATTGGTACGCGTCATGGTGAAAAGCTATATGAAACGTTGCTAAGTCGCGAGGAAATGGCTTGTGCGGAAGACATGGGGGAATACTATCGGATACCACCCGATTTGCGCGATCTGAATTACGAAAAATTCGTTGAAGAAGGCGAATGCAGCATTTCAATCAGCGAGGATTACAACTCTCATAATACGGACCGCCTCGATGTGGATGGAATGAGGCGCTTGTTGCTGAAGCTTGAGTTCTTAAGAGATCTGATTGCCGGTAAGCCTGCCGACGTGGTTGACTGACTCATGAAAATTCTAATCACAGGCGCCAACGGTTTCATCAGCAAGAACCTCGTTGCCAAACTCGGCGAACGCAAGGATATCGAGCTATTACTTTTCACGCGTGAAGATGGTCCGGCCCAACTGAAAGCGTATGTTGAACGAGCCGATTTTATTTTTCACCTCGCCGGTGTGAATAGGCCCGTTGACCCAGTCGATTTTTCGGTCGGGAACGCTGGGTTGACCGAAACCTTGTGCGGACTGGTTTCGAAGTCCGACCGCATAATACCGGTGGTCTACACCTCATCCGTGCAGGCCGAAAAAGACAACCCCTACGGCAGAAGCAAGCTATCGGCGGAGGCCGCGCTCGTAGATATGGCCACCCGAAAAGGCGGTGGCGTCAACATATTTCGCTTGCCAAACGTGTTTGGGAAGTGGTGTCGGCCTAATTACAACTCAGTTGTTGCGACCTTCTGCCACAACATCAGTCATGATCTTCCTATCCAAATTGTCGATCCAGAGGTTGAGCTCACTTTGGTCTACGTGGATGATGTGGTCAACCGCTTTTTGGCGTTGATGGATGCTCCCGGCCGGGACGCTTTGTATGCTGAGGTGTCGCCGCAATATGTTGCTACGGTTGGTCAGTTGGCCGATCAGATACTGGCGTTCAGGCAAAGCCGCGAGACCCTTGTGACTGAGCGAGTTGGCGCTGGCCTTACACGTGCCCTTTACGCCACTTATGTGAGCTGTCTGCCGCCAAACGCGTTCTCTTACGCCGTGCCGCAGTATGCCGATCCCCGCGGGGTGTTTGTCGAAATGCTGAAAACGCGAGACTCCGGCCAGTTTTCATATTTCACCGCCCACCCCGGGATCACGCGTGGTGGTCATTACCATCATTCGAAAAGTGAAAAATTCTTGGTAATTAAGGGCGAGGCGCGGTTTGGGTTCCGCCATATTGTGACGGGGGAATACCACGTCATCACGACGTCAGGCAACAATCCTGAGATCGTGGAAACCGTCCCCGGCTGGACGCATGACATTACCAATATCGGCGGCGATGAAATGATCGTCATGCTGTGGGCTAATGAAATTTTCGACCGTGATCATCCGGACACTTATTCGCGTGTGATAAAGCATGAAAAAACTTAAGGTACTCACAATAGTCGGCACTCGCCCCGAAATCATCCGCCTTTCGCGCGTTCTGTCGGCTTTGGACAGGTATTGCGAGAACGTATTGGTGCATACAGGACAAAACTACGACTACGAGTTGAATGAAATATTTTTCAATGATCTTGAAGTTAGCAAGCCAGACTATTTCCTGGGTGCTGCTGGCGCGAACGCGGCGGAAACTATTGGTCAAGTAATCATCGCGGTAGACAGGATTTTGGCAGAAACGCAGCCCGACGCCGTGCTGATTCTCGGCGACACGAATAGCTGCCTAGCGGCGATTCCCGCCAAGCGGAGAAAGATACCGATCTTTCACATGGAGGCCGGCAACCGCTGCTTCGATCAACGCGTGCCGGAGGAGACCAACCGGAAAATTGTCGATCATACGTCCGACGTTAATCTAACCTATAGCGCCATTGCACGTGAGTATCTGTTGCGCGAAGGATTGCCACCTGATCGTGTCATAAAAACCGGAAGTCCCATGTTCGAAGTGTTGACGTACTACAGGGAAGGGATCGAACAGTCCGATATCTTGAGCCGCCTTTCTCTCGAAAAAGGCAACTACTTCGTGGTGAGCGCTCATCGCGAAGAGAACGTGGATTCAGAGAGATTGTTTGCCGCATTGGTTCAAATCCTGAATGAAATTGCAACTAGGTTTGATTGCCCTGTCATCATGTCGACGCATCCCCGCACCCAAAAACTGATAGATGCGAAGGGAATTTCGTTTCACCCGAACGTTCGATTGTTGAAACCGATGGGCTTTAAGGACTATGTCAAGCTGCAAATGAGTTCGCGAGCCGTGCTGTCCGATAGTGGAACGATCAGCGAAGAGTCATCGATTCTTAATTTTGCCGCCGTCAATATTCGCGAAGCGCACGAAAGGCCTGAGGCGATGGAGGAGGCCGCTGTGATGATGACCGGTCTCAATCCGGAACGAGTTATGCAGGCCTTGAGTGTTCTTGCCACGCAGTCATCGGGCCCTGAACGGACATTACGACCGGTGGCCGATTACAGCATGTCAAATGTTTCCGAGAAGGTAGTCAGAATCATCCTCAGTTATACGGACTACGTGAACCGGGTTGTCTGGCACCGCTACGAATAGGGCGACGAATTGAAGATTCTCATGGTGAGCCAGTATTTTTGGCCAGAAAATTTCAGAATCAACGATTTGGCTGAGGAGATGGTTAAGCGAGGACATTCAGTCACTGTGCTAACCGGCTTGCCTAATTACCCTGACGGCTTCATCTTCACGGATTTCAGGGTAGATCGAGCCAAATATTCGCGTTTTGCCGGAGCTGATGTAATGCGCGTCCCGTTGTACCCACGCGGAAAGGGGGCGGTAGGGCTAGCACTGAACTATGCAAGCTTTGCTCTCTCTGCTTCACTCTTGGGCTTGTATAAATTGCGGGGGCAGGAGTTTGACCGAATCTTTGTTTTTGGCCCGTCGCCTGTCACGGTTGGCATCCCCGCTATCGTTATGAAATGGGTAAAGAAGGCTCCAATCGCTTTTTGGGTGCTTGACCTATGGCCAGACAGTCTGGATGCGGTCGGCGTTATCAAATCCAAGCGGCTACTGGCTTTGGTGGGGGTGATGGTCTCTTGGATTTACGCGGGCTGCGACGTCATCCTGGCTCAATCTGAATCGTTTATTGGGCAGATTCAAAAATACTGCCGTCCGGGGCAACGGGTTGAGTACTTCCCAAGCTGGGCGGAGGAAGTGTTTGCAACCTGTGCAAAGGAGAGTGCGCCGGAGCTCGTGCCTTTTTCCGGCTCGTTCAAGATATTGTTTGCTGGAAATATTGGTGAAGCGCAAGACTTTCCCGCGATACTGGACGCAGCGGAAAGCTTGAAAGCGCGGCGCGATATTCAATGGATACTGGTGGGGGATGGCCGCATGGGAGCATGGGTCGCGAAAGAAATAGCGCGACGGGATCTAGTCCAAACCGTCACAATGCTCGGCCGTTTCCCCTTGGAGCGGATGCCGGCGTTTTATGCCGGCGCTGATGCGCTACTGGTGGCGCTCAAGAAAAGTAACATCTTTGCGATGACCGTGCCGGGGAAGGTTCAGTCCTACCTCGCGGCTGGCAAGCCGTTGCTTGGTATGCTGGATGGTGAAGGCGCCGACGTAATCCGTCATGCAAATGCTGGCTTGGTATGTCCTGCCGGACGCAGCGAGGAGCTGTCCAGAATCACAGAAGCGCTGGCTGATGCAAGTCCGCAAATCCGGCAAGCGATGGGCGACGGAGGCCAGGCTCACTATGCCAAGTATTTCAAGCGACAGACTTTGATGACTCGGCTTGAAAAAATACTTTTGGACTTATCCGGGGAGCGGCGCAAGCCAAGCTAGCTGTCGTGGGCTCGTGCCACCCATGTCGAAAACAATGTACGTTGCGAACGAGTGGTGGCAATCTGCGCGCTGAGATGCTTTTTCAATGGGGCTGCAGGCACAACGGCTTTGCCAATTTTCATGCCCAACGGTGTTGTACGCAGCACTTCGCTACTCGTGCAGGTCACGCACGCCAATCATTAACAGAACCTGCGTCTCTGCGACTTCAACGGCGAAATCTCGCTGCTTAGATCAACAGCTGCATCAACTGATGCGGCCTCTTGTTGGCGAGCGTCGCTTGGGGGAGTTCCGTCAAGCCCATGAAGTTGAATCGCCCCGTATTTTGAGGAGGCTCAAATCTCTGAGAGGATTGAGCCATGAACAAGACAAACAAGTTTTCACCCGAAGTGCGGGAGCGTGCG
>FWWM01009605.1_pt1 | contig 17699 bp, 19 predicted proteins | sample 2228351 | NCBI WGS metagenome assembly FWWM01 (sample SAMEA103939774, study PRJEB20133) | metagenome | reverse complement strand
CCATTGAACCAGCGGTTCACCGGGCCTGCGGCCCGTCTCCCCCTCTCCACGCGTGGAGAGGGGGGCAGAGCCGAGCGCAGCGAGGCGCGGGGGGTGAGGGCACAGGCCCCCTCGCCATGAGGGAGAGGGGGTTGGGGGTGAGGGCAACAGGGCCTGCGAGGCGGCGGTTCACGTCTCACCCCCACCCATCCGAGGCGGCAACCAGAGGTTGCGCCCGGCGCCGCTGCCGGGGGTTCGCATCCTGTCCTCCGCCCACACGAAAACCGTCCCGACCAGCTCCATGATGGGTATCTTGAGACGGTTTGTTTACCGTCAGCTTAATTCAATGGGGAGATGGCGTACGCGGATAGCAGTTTCTTCAACCGCTATGATCGCACCCTCCTGCAGATCGTCCAGGCAGCAGTCAAGCACATCAGCAAGGCGCGAGGTGATGAACTCTGAGGTTTCGTTGCCGAGCCGGAAGATCACTACACTGGGCAGCACAGCCCCACTGACAGCCATCAGATACCCGAAGTCCAGGTCAAGCGTGAGCAGGATACACCCTTCATCGCGTGCAAGCTTCAGGATGTCCGCATCAGAGGCACGCTGGAGGCCCATGTCGCGCACATGCAGCGCATGATGGCCCTGCTCCTGCAGCCAGGCGATAGTGCGCTGTGAGATACCCATATCGCCCCGGCACTTCATGCCGATCTCACAACGTATACCTGTTCGCGGGCCAGCCATGCCGCGTACGACAGCGCCTGCCGGATATCCTCGTCTTCCAGATCGGGGTATTCCTCACGGATCTCGGCCCATGTCTTTCCGTGTGCTACCAGCCCGATCACCAGCGATACCGGGATGCGCATGCCCCTGATGCAGGCCTGCCCGTTCATGATGTGGGGATCAAATGTGATCCGATCCAGAGCTGCCATGCTCCACTCCTCCGTCAGCCGGCGCCAGCCTGCGCCACCCGATGCCCTCTACAAGCCGCCCGGTGACGTGCTGGCCGATCACCTGTATCATACCCCGGAATCCGCTTTCTGCGATCGGCGTCACTGGCGATCTCCCTGCTGCGCGCAGCGAGGCGCGGGGGGTGAGGGCCTTCTTGACGCCCCCTGCCCCCTGCGGTCTAATTGCGGCAGGAACGCCCATGCCCCGCCCGCGCGCTGCGGCGCGGGGCCAGCCGGTGAAGGACCACACCCATGACTGACACAGCAGGATCGGGGGCAGGCGGCGGGCTGGAGGCCCTCTACGCCCGCGCCGAGGACGCCCTGCGGGCCGGTGACCTGGCCAAAGCCGAGACGCTCTACCGCATGGTCCTGGCCCGCGCCGGGGATGACGCCCCGCCGGGCCATGTGGCGATGGCCACCGCGCGCCTGGCCCAGGTCCACGCGCAGCAGGGCCGCCACGACGAGGCCGCCCCCCTGTTCGAGCAGGCCATCGACCTGATACGGCAGGCGGGCGACCCCGCCGCCGAGTCGGTGGCGACCTACAACTTCGCCGCCATGCGCTACCAGCAGGGGCGCGTCGCCGACGCCGTGGCGCTGATGGAGCGCGTGGTCAGCCTCGATGAGGCCATCGGGCACCCCGACCTGGAGTCGGACCGCGCCACACTGGCGCGCTACCGCGCCGCCCTGGCGCAGCCGGGGCCCGACCTGCTCGACCCACTGCCTCCGCCCGACGCGGCCGCCATCGACGTGATCGCGGCGTTCATCAACGCGCCCGACTGGGAGGCATCACGCGCCGTGCTGGAGGCCCACCCGGAGCTGATGGAGCCACACTTCGACCGCCAGATGCGCGGCCTGATCGAGGCGGCGCGGCTGCAGAACCCCGAGCTGGCCCGCCACCTGATCATGCACCGCGAGCTGCTGGAGCGCGCCCGCGAGCAGGGCATCGACGCGGCGTTTGAGGCCGCGACGCGCCCGCCCGATGAGGCGCTGGTCAACGCCCTGCTCGATTTCCTGCGCGGGGAAGACTGGCCCGCCTCGCGCCGCGTGCTGGAGGCCCACCCGATGCTGCTCTCCGAGGAGGCGCACCGGCTGCTGGAGGAGCTGATCCAGGAGGCCGTGACCGGCGGCGACAGCGAGCTGGCTTACCATCTCAGCGTGCATCTCGACCTGCTGCGCACCGCCGCCGAGGTGGGCTACGAGGAGGCCTTCCGCCGTCTCGACATCCCGCCCGACGAGGGCCTGGCCTATCTGATCGCTGAGATGATGGGCGCCGATGACCTGTCGGCGGTGCGGGCCGTGCTGGAGACTCACCCCGAGCTGCTCTCAGATGACGCCGACAATACCTTCGACGCGCTGATCCAGGCCGCGCTGGCGCTCGGCGACCGCGGGCGCGCGCAGAAGCTGATCGAGTACCGCGACCTGGTGCGGGTGGCGCGGCGCAGCGGCATCGAGCCGACCTTCAACGCTGTCGAGGCACAGCAGGATACCGATGAGGTGGTGCTCGATATCGTGGTGGTGGGCGTGGTGGCGCACAACACCATCGCCGTGCTGACGGCCCAGCCAGACAAGCGTGACGACTGGCTGGACACCGTGAACCAGCTCCGCGCCGAGGCGCTGGAGATGGGCGACACGGGGATGGCGGGGCTGCTCGACGCGGTGGAGCGTCTGCTGCACGGCGAGCCGTTCGAGGGCATCCAGCCCGCGCTGGAGGAGGTCTACGCCGCAGGGTGGGAGCAGATCGGCGCGGGGCTGCGCCAGTTCCGCGCCGCCGGTGACGGCGCCGGATAACGGCGCGCCGGGCGGTGTGCGACCCGGCGCGGTCCTCGTTTCGTATGGGATGGCTGCCCCGGCCTTTCAGCCTGTTCGGGCAGCGGCGCGGCGTATTCTCCCCTGCCCTCCCCTGTATGACCGGGGGAGAACCATGGCGACCGGCGGTCGCCGCGGTTGGGTGGGGTGTGGCCGTCAGGTCATCGCCTTACCCGCCCCCGGTCGTGGGGGTCGGGGTGATGGTCGGCACCGGTGTGGGCGTCACGGGCCGCGGCGTCGCGGTGGGCGGCGCGCCCTCATCGGTGCGCGGCGGGCCGTTCAGCGGGAACACGGTGTGATAGCTCGGCCCGGTCGAGTCAGCCTGCATCGGCACGCCATAAGATCGATCTGGCCAGTACTGCGACGGCATCTGGTAGAGCAGCTTGGTGCTGTCGGGCTGGAAGTAGGCGCGGATGTACACCCCGCAGGGCACTTTGAACATGTGCCCCTTCACCCACTCGCCCGTGAAGTAATCGCCCTGCGCCACGGGTATCGTGCGCCAGTGGAACTCCGGGGCGTCGCGCCGGGGCAGCCCGCTCCACACCAGGATGATCGCGCCGGATTCGGGGGCGCGGTTGGTGGTGTACAGCGGCATCCAGGCCTCACAGGTGCCGAAAGGCGGGGCGTTCAGCGCGGCCTGGGTGGGGTCGGGCGTGCGGTAGCGGCCCGGCCCGCCGTCGATGGTGCCGCCGCGCCATGAGACGTTGTTTGAGCACTCATAGTGCACCTGGTCGATGAGCTGGAAGGGGTTGCCCGCCCAGTCCAGGTCCCACACCTCGATGGTGTAACGCCCACGGTGCGTGGGGGCGGGGATGCGGTGGGTCACCCAGGAGAACGGACTCTGGTTCTCGGTGATGCCCTCATCGATCTGGTACAGGGGCTGGATTGGCGCCCAGACCTCGCGCTGGAATACCATCAGGCGGAAGCGGTCCTGCCCCTGGTCGTTGTCGGCCTTACGCCACACCAGGGTAATGCCCAGCTCCACCGAGTTGCAGTCGCTCTTGATCTTGTAGATGTGGGCCTGCAGCGCCTGCGTGGGCTGGACGTTGACCGAGAGGATCACGCCCAGCACGACGATCGCTGCCAGCAGCCCGAGGACAACACGGCGCATGGGGGGTCTCCTTCATGCAAGGATGAGTCTACGCCATGATAACACAGCATCGCGCCAACAGGCAATCGGCAAAAAGATCGCCAGCCCAGATGATCCCCCTGACACAGGCGGCAGGCCTGGCCCGGAGACCTCACCCCCGGCCTCGCTGCGCTCGGCCTTTCCCCCTCTCCACATGTGGAGAGGGGGAGACGGACCGAAGGTCCGGCGGGGGGTGAGATCTCCGGCGCGCGCGGTGCGGCAGGTGTTCCGGCCTTGATGCCATTACCCTGGATCACCGGTTTCGACGATCCCCCTGACACGGCAGGCCGCCGGTCTGCTATAATGCAGCGCATTACCGACTACACGGAGAGACAGCATGACCGACGAGAAGGCCTTTCAGGACTACTACCCGGACGACCTGAGCTACTGCTACGGCTGCGGCAGGCTCAACGAGCACGGCCTGCAGATCAAGAGTCACTGGGACGGCGACGAGACGGTGGCGATCTACACCCCGCGGCCCTACCACATCGCCATCCCCGGCTATGTGTACGGCGGGCTGATCGCCTCGCTGATCGACTGCCACGGCACGGGCACGGCGGCGGCGGCGGCCTACCGGGCAGCCGGGCGTGAGATGGGCACGCTGCCCGCGTTCCGCTTCGTCACGGCCTCGCTGCACGTGGATTATCTGCGCCCTACCCCGCTGGGCGTGCCACTGGAGGTGCGCGGCGTGGTGCGCGAGATCAAGGGGCGCAAGGTGGTGGTCGAGGCCACCGTCTCGGCAGAGGGACAGGTATGCGCGCGCGGGCAGGTGGTGGCGGTGCAGATGCCCGATCACATGCTGCCGGGCGACGCCTCAGCCTGAGCGATCCCTGCACAGTGCTGACCGACAGAAGTGGCAGCCATGTGCTGCCTCTGCCAGAGAACCGCCTCGATGCCGCCTGGTATGTCAGGCAGCTCTGTGGCCGATCGCGTGATATTCTGGCCCCGCCCTCGGTAAGCGAGCAGGCCCCGCGGGTGAGGCGGGGCCTGTCTGATGGTGCCCGGTTGCAATCTGCCGGGGGTCACTCAGCCGGCGGCTCAGGGGGCGCAGGCGGCGCGGGCGGCTCGCCGGGCATGGGTGGCATGCCGCTCACGTCCTCCGGCATCACGATCCACAGGATGATGTACAGCAGCACGCCGGGGCCGCCTGCCAGGGCGAGGATCACAAAGGCCACTCGCACCAGCACGGGGTCCACGTTGAGATACTGCGCCAGGCCCCCGCATACACCGGCGATCATCTTATCGGTGCTTGAGCGCATCAGTTTCTTTTCCACAGCTCTCTCCTTGCTTGAAAAACGAGCGTGCCGGGCCAGGTAGCCGAAGCCCATGCCCAACTCCATTATACACCACGCGCAGGCTGCGCCGGGCCGTTATCAGGCCTCCGGCAGCACGATCCACAGGATGATGTACACCAGCAGACCGGGGCCGCCCGCCAGGGCCAGCGCCACGAAGATCAGGCGCACCAGCACGGGGTCCAGGTTGAAGTACTGGCCCAGCCCGGCGCACACACCGGCCACCATTTTGTCACTTGCCGAGCGGGTCAAACGCTTCTCGGTACTCATGTTCGGGGTTCCTCCACAGGTCCTTTACTAACCCTATCACTGTTCACGATATCCTGTACGCAGACTGCGCCGAAAAGTTGCCGGCGCCGGGAGTGCCCGCGCCCGATTGCCCCCCTGCTAAAACGTACTATACTGGTAGCCAGCGTATCCTGTGCCCGCATGGAAAATGCTATGAGCGATATAACCTCTCTGCTTGTCGAGACACGACCCAGCGGCCTGCTGGTCATCCGCGTCAGCGGCGACCTGGACTCGCTGGGCACCCACATGGTCGAGGAGGACTTCAACCGCGCAGTGGCGGGGCAGAGCGCCCGCGTGCTCGTCGATCTGAGCGGCGTGCGCTTCATCTCCTCTGCGGGGATGGCCATGCTGCTCGTCTCCGGCAAAACGCTGCGCCAGAACGGCGGCAGCCTGCTGCTGGCCGGGGCCAACGCGCGGGTGATGGAGGTGCTCGCTATGACGGGCATCAACCAGATGTTTGACTTCTATCCCACCCTCGCCGAGGCGCTCGACGTACTCGAGCGATCCTGACCACCTGCGGAGGGAGACACGCCATGCACCAGCCGGAGCCGCCCATCTCGCTATCGGTCGCCCGGCGTGAGAGCGGCCTGCTGATCGTGACCATGCAGGGTGAGCTGGACACGCTCGCCACACGTCTGATCGAGCCGGCCTTCTCGGTGGCGCTCAGCGACCGCACCGCGCACGCGCTGGTTGACCTGAGCGCAGTGCCGCTGATCACCAGCGCCGCGCTGGCCATGTTCGTGATGCGCGCCCGTGCCCTGCACCTGGGCGGCGGCAGCCTGCGCTTCGCCGGGATCACACCTGCCGTGCAGCTCGTATTCGACCTGGGCGGGTTCTCTCAGGTGCTGGCGGTGTATGCCAGCCTGGACGAAGGCATCGACGCTATGGAGCGTGAACTGCTGGCCTGAGAGCACAAAATGCCCCCGGAAGCTGCAAAAGGTCTTTTCTTCTACGCTGTTTTGTTATATGATGGTGATGGGACCCGTGGTGACCCGTTAATGACCGCCCATCCCTGGCCACTAACAGCCTCATAGCGGCCCGGGGCAGTCCTTTTCGAACAGAGCAGCACACATGCTATTGATTTTCCGCCCGTCATAATTGTGAAAATTTGCACTAACAGGCAAAGGGGATGCTGCCGTGTAGACCTATCAGCCCTATTTGTGAAAAACGTAACTATCATAAGAAAATATTATAAATAACGCCCTGCTGCGTGACATTTCTCACTGGACACCCGCCCCCCTCCTCCCCCTATACTGCTGGATGTGGGTAACAGGCGGCCCACATCCTCCGCCCTCAACGCAGCAGACGAGCCGGCGTGACCTGACCGCCCGGCGGCCTGTGCCCATGATCTGGATGCCCGCTCCTCCTCACCAGCGCCCGGGCAGCCAGACACTTCGGGAACAAGCTCAGTTACTCCAATTCGACCATGCATGTCGAGTTGATCGTGTACTCGGACGGACGCCCAGTTGATGCCACCTACTCGCGCTTTTTTAGGAAAAGGAGGCGACACATGCCACAAGGCGCAAATGGGCTAAGCTTCTTTGAGAGGGTCATGGCCAGGACCCCGGGGGGCGAAGCACTGCGTATCTGCCTGCAGTGCGGCACCTGCGGGGGGTCATGTCCCTCAGGGGCGGATATGGACGCCTCGCCACGCCGTCTCTTCGCCATGATCCGGGCGGAGATGGAGGACGAGGTGCTGTCCAGCAACACGCCCTGGTACTGCGTCTCATGCTACTACTGCATGCAGCGCTGCCCGCAGGATATCCCCATCACAGATATCATGTACACCCTCAAGCAGATGGCCGTGGAGAAAGGCCGGTATCACAAGGCGGCACACGCGGAGTTCTCCAACAGCTTCATTGGCTATGTGGAGCAGAACGGGCGCGCCTTTGAGTTCGGCCTGGCAACCCGCTACCAGCTTCTGCACCAGCCGCTCAGCACGATCCGCAAGGGCGGCCTGGGGTTCGAGATGCTGCAAAAGGGGCGCCTGTCGGCCACACCCGACCGGATCAAGAACATGCCGCAGCTCACTGCCATCCTCAATGAGGCCAGGCGCATCGAGGCACAGAAGGAGACATGACATGAGTGGGCACTACGCATACTATCCCGGCTGTTCAATCCAGCACAGCGGGCGGGCCTACGAGATGTCCACCCGGAAGGTCGCCGAGGTGCTGGGCCTGACATTCGACACGGTGGATGATTGGAACTGCTGCGGCGCCACCGAGTACTTCAGCCTCCATTCGCTGCCCGCCTACAGCCTGGTGGCTCGCAATCTGTCGCTGGCCGCCCAGCAGGGCAACCCCGATCTGGTGGCCCCGTGTAGCGCCTGCTACCTCAACCTCAAAAAGACCGACAAATATATGGGCCTGTATGAAGACCTGGGCCAGAAGGTCAACCAGGCGCTGGCCGCCGGCGGGTTGAGCTATAAGCCCGGCACACTGCATGTGCGCCACCTGCTCGATGTCATCGTGGAGGACGTAGGCTACGAGCAGATCGCAGCCCATGTGACCAAACCCCTCAAGGGGCTGCGTCTTGCCCCCTACTACGGCTGCCTGATCGTGCGGCCCGATTCGGGCTACAACCCCGAATACCCCACGCACCTGGACAAGCTGCTGCAGGCGCTGGGTGCGACCGTGGTGGACTTCCCCCTCAAGACGCACTGCTGCGGCGGCCACATGACCCAGATCAGCGAGGAGACCGCCTACGAGCTGCTGCGCCGCATCCTGGCCAACGCTGACGAGTACAAAGCAGATGCCATCGTGACGCTCTGCCCGATGTGCCAGCTCAACCTGGATGCTTACCAGCCGCAGGTCAACCGCATGTTCAGCATGGCCTTCGACCTGCCGGTGCTGTTCTTCACGCAGATGATGGGCCTCGCCTTCGGCATCGCACCTGAGGAGCTGGGGTTTGGCCTTGAGATCGTCCCTGCCAGGACGGCGCTCAGCAAGATCGGCAGGGAAGAGGAGAAAGAGGCCGCCCCGCGCAAGCGTGACAAGAAGGCACTTCCCATGCCGCCCGCAGCCGGGTAGCAGGTGAGAAAGGACCTAACAATGACCCAGAGCGAAGAGAAAATCGGCGTATACGTTTGTCACTGCGGCCACAACATCGCGGGCACGGTGGACGTTGAAGCCGTCGCCAAGTGGGCCCAGGACCTGCCCGGTGTGGCCGTCTCCAAAGACTATCGCTTCATGTGCTCCAGCCTCGGCCAGGAGATGGTTGAGGCCGACATCCGCGAGCAGGGGCTGACGCGCGTGGTGGTGGCGGCCTGCTCCCCTCACATGCACGAGCCAACCTTCCGCGGGGCCTGCCAGCGGGCCGGGCTGAACCCCTATCTATTCGAGATGGCCAATATCCGCGAGCATGCCAGCTGGGTACACCCCGATGACAAGGTGGCCGCCACTGACAAGGCCAAAGCCATCATCGCCGGGGCGGTGGCCCGCGTGGCCCAGCTGGAGCCGCTGGAGCCGTTTATCGCCGAGATCAAGCAGCCCACGCTGATCGTTGGCGGCGGTATTGCCGGCATCACCGCCGCGCTGGAGATCGCCAACGCGGGCTACCCCGTCTACCTGGTTGAGCGCGAACCCAGCATCGGCGGCCACATGGCCCAGTTCGATAAGACCTTCCCCACCCTGGACTGCGCCGCCTGCATCCTCACGCCCAAGATGTTCGACGCAGGCACTCACCCCAACATCACCCTGCTGACCTACAGTGAGGTGGAACAGGTCGACGGCTACGTCGGCAACTTCACCGTCCGGGTCCGCAAGAAGGCGCGCAAGATCAACACCGATCTGTGCACCGGCTGCGGGGACTGCTGGGAGCGCTGCCCGGCCAAGGTGGTCGATGCTGTGTACGAGGCGGGGCTGGGGTACCGTACCGCTGTCTACCGCCCCTTCCCCCAGGCCATCCCCAAATACCCCGTGATCGACACGGAGACCTGCATCTACTTCCAGAAAGGCACCTGCCGCGCCTGCGAGAAATTCTGCCCTACCGGGGCGATCTTCTTCGATCAGGAGGACGAAGTGCTGGTGCTGGAGGTGGGCAATATCATTCTGGCCACCGGCTACGACATGTTCGACGCCCGCCGCATCCCCGAATACGGCTATGGCCGCCTCGCGAACGTGTTCACCAGCCTGGAGTTCGAGCGTATGACCAACGCCTCCGGCCCCACTGAGGGCAAGATCGTGCTGCGCGACGGCGTGACGGCCCCGCGTGCGGTCGGCATCATCCACTGCGTGGGCAGCCGCGACAAGAACTACAACGAATACTGCTCCTCCACGTGCTGCATGGCCGCGCTCAAGTTCGCCCACCTCGTCAAAGAGAAGGTCGAAGGCGCCGAGGTGTACAGCTTCTACATCGACATGCGCACGGCCTTCAAGGACTATGAGGAGTTCTACAACCGCCTGCTGCGCGAGGGCCTGAACCTTGTGCGCGGGCGCGTGGCCGAGGTCACCGATGCAGCCCGCAGGCCAGAGGAAGAGGGCCGGCTGATCATCCAGGTCGAGGACACCCTGATCGGTAAGCAGCGCCGCATCCCGGTCGATATGGTGATCCTGATGGGCGCCATGGAGCCGCGTCACGATGCGATCGAGGTCTCGCATCGCTTCAGCATCGGCTGCTCGACAGCGGGCTTCTTCACCGAGCGCCACCCCAAGCTCGACCCCGTCGCCACCATGAGCGACGGCGTGTTCATTGCCGGGGCGTGTCAGGGGCCGAAGGACATCCCGGCCAGCGTGGGCCAGGGTGCCGCGGCTGCTGCTCGTGTGCTGACGCTGATCGGCAAGGGCCAGGTCGAGATCGAGCCAGTGCGTGCTGTGATCGACGAGTCGCGCTGCTCCGGCTGCCGCATCTGCAACAATCTGTGCCCCTACGGCGCCATCGACTTCATCGATGATCTGGGCGTCAGCCGCGTCAATCCCGCGCTGTGCAAGGGCTGCGGCACCTGTGTGGCCGCCTGCCCCAGCCAGGTCATCGAGGGCATGCACTTCACCTTCGACTCGCTCATGTCGCAGATCGAGGGCATCCTGTGGGATGTGCGCGGCACCGGCGAGCGGGTCAGCTATGTTAGCGCCACACCCGTGGATACCAAGTAGGAAGGAGGCGCGACGTGTCGAAATACAGTGACATCAACCCCGCATGGGAACAGCGTGATCCCGTCATCGTCGGTTTCCTGTGCAACTGGTGCTCCTACCGCGCTGCCGACCTCGCCGGGACAAGCCGCATGGGCTACCCGGCCACCCTGCGCGATATCCGCATCATGTGCACTGGCCGCCTGGACCCCACCTTTGTGATCAAGGCGTTGCAGGAGGGCGCCGATGGCGTGCTCGTCATGGGCTGCCACCCCGGCCAGTGCCACTACCAGGAGGGCAACTACAAGGCCATGCGCCGTATGGCCCTGCTGCGCCGCACGCTGGCCCAGCTCGGTGTGCACCCTGACCGCATCCAGCTCGCCTGGGCCTCGGCTGCCGAGGGCGTGCCCTTCACCGAGACGGTGATCAAGATGACGGAGCAGATCGTGCGGCTGGGGCCGCTGAACTGGCGTGACAGCATCGCCGACCCCACCCCAACCGCCCATAAGCCTGAGCTGGAGGAGGCCGCGCATGACTGACAACGGCAAGAAGCCCAAGCTGGCGATCTACTGGGCTGCATCCTGCGGCGGCTGTGAGATCGCCATCCTGGCCATCCATGAGAAAATCCTGGAGGTCGCCGACGCCTTCGACATCGTCTTCTGGCCCTGCGTGATGGACTTCAAGGTCTCTGACGTAGAGGCCCTGGCCGATGGCGAGATCGATGTGACTCTGTTCAACGGCGCCATCCGCACCGATGAGAACCTGCACATGGCGGAGCTGCTGCGCCGCAAGAGCAAGGTGCTGGTGGCTTACGGTAGCTGTGCCATGGAGGGTTGCATCCCCGGCCTGGCCAACTTCAACGACCGCGAGCAGATGATCGAGTTCATCTATCACACCTCCCCTACCGTGGTCAACCCGGAGGGCGTGAACCCGCAGGTCGTGACCCATGTTGCCGAGGGCGACCTCAAACTGCCCGGCTTCTGGAACACGGTTCGCTCGCTCGACCAGGTGGTGCCGGTGGATTACTATCTGCCGGGCTGCCCGCCGGAGGCCAAGTGGACGGCGGCGGCGGTCGACGCGATCGTCAGCGGGCAGCTCCCGCCGCCCGGCTCGGTGATCGGCATGGATGTGACCGTCTGCGACGAGTGCCCGCGCACCCGGTCTGAGAAGAAGATCGGCCACTTCTACCGCCCCTACGAGATCATCCCCGACCCCGACATCTGCCTGCTGGATCAGGGGCTGTTCTGCGCTGGCATCGCCACCCGTGCGGGCTGCGGCGCGCTGTGCCCGCGGGTCAACATGGGCTGCCGCGGCTGCTACGGCCCCAATGAGGGTGTGGTCGACGGCGGCGCCAAGCTCATCTCGGCCATCGCCTCTGTGCTGGACGCCAGCACCCCTGAGGAGGCCGACGCTATCCTCGACTCGCTACCCGACCCCGCCGGCTACTTCTACCGCTTCGGCCTGCCCCGCTCGCTGATGCACCGCGTCCGGCTGCAGGAGGAAGACGGCAAGAAGGTCGCCACAAAGGTCACGGCGTCGCCGCGCCTCGATCCGCGCCTGAAAACCTAGGAGGACCAGCGATGACACAACGTATCAGCATTGATCCCATCACCCGTCTTGAGGGTCACGGCAAGATCGAGATCTTCCTCAACGATGCTGGAGATGTCGAGAATGCCTACTTTCAGGTGCCGGAGCTGCGCGGCTTTGAGGTCTTCTGCCTGGGGCGCCCCGCCGAGGAGATGCCCCGCCTGACCAACCGCATCTGCGGCGTGTGCCCGGAGGCACACCACATGGCGGCGGCCAAGGCGCTCGATATGCTCTACAAGGCCGACCCACCCTCCGCCGGCAAGAAGCTGCGCGAGCTGTTCTACAGCGCTTTCTACGTCACCGACCACACCACGCACTTCTACGCGCTGGGCGGCCCCGACTTCGTCGTCGGCCCGGACGCCCCGGCGGGGCAGCGCAACATCCTGGGTGTGGTGGCCAAGGTGGGCGTCGAGGCGGGCATGAAGGTCATCAACACCCGCAAGTTCAACCACGAGGTGATCAAGATCATTGGCGGGCGGCCCATCCATCCGGTGGCCGGCCTGCCCGGCGGCATGAGCAAGGCGATCAATGAGGAGGAGCGCCAGTACATCGAAGGTGTGGCGCGCCAGAACGTTGAGTTCGCCCTCTGGTCGCTGGAGATCTTCCGCCAGATCGTGCTGCAGAACAGCGGCTATGTTGATCTGATCGTCAGCGCCGGCTACACCCAGCGCACCTACTACATGGGCCTGGTGGATGGCAACAACCATGTGAACTTCTATGATGGCATGGTGCGCGTGGTCGACCCCGACGGTGTGGAGTTCGCCAAGTACGCGCCCGCTGACTACACCGAGCACATCGCCGAACACGTGGAGCCGTACAGCTACCTGAAGTACCCCTACCTCCGCAAGGTCGGCTGGAAGGGCTTCGTCGACGGCAAGGACTCGGGGATGTATGCCTGCACGCCCCTCAGCCGCCTCAATGCGGCGGACGGTATGGCGACGCCGCGCGCGCAGGAAGCCTACGAGGAGATGTACTCCACGCTGGGTGGCAAGCCGGTGCATCACACCCTGGCCACGCACTGGGCGCGCCTGATCGAGCTGCTGTATGCCGCCGAGCGTATGCTGGAGCTGGCCACCGACGAGGAGATCACCAGCCCCAACGTGCGCACCATCCCCACCGAGAAGCCCACCTGGGGCGTGGGGACCGTCGAGGCGCCGCGCGGCACGCTCACTCATCACTATGAGACCGACGAGAACGGCATCCTGACCATGGTCAACCTGATCGTGGGCACCACCAACAACAACGCCCCCATCACCTACAGTATCAAGAAGGCGGCTGAGGCCATGATCCGGGGCGGGGTGGTCAACGACGGTATCCTGAACATGGTCGAGATGGCCTTCCGCAGCTATGACCCGTGCCTGAGCTGCGCCACGCACTCGCTGCCGGGGCAGATGCCGCTGGAGATCATCGTACGCGACCCGGAGGGCAATGTCGTCGACTATCGGGAGCAGTTCACCCGGTCGTCGTAGCGAGCCGATCGTCCCTCACCTGGCCGGGGCGGGGGCACCTGCCCCGGCCATTCTGAAACCAGGTAATTGACCATGAAGACACTGGTGATTGGGCTGGGCAACCCGATCCTGACCGACGACGGGGTGGGCATTTATGCCGCGCGGGTGGTGGCGCAGGCGCTGCCGCCCAACTCCGGCATCGACGTGATGGAGCTGGCCGTCGGTGGCCTGGGGCTGATGGAAGCCATGATCGGCTATGATCGGGTGATCCTGATCGACTCGATGTGGTCGCCGGAGGGCACACCGGGCACGGTGGTGCAGTGCGACGCCGGGTACTTCCCGGAGACGTTCAACACGGCCAGCGCCCACGACGTGGACCTGACGACCGCGCTCCAGGTGGGGCGCCGCCTGGGGGCGGCCCTGCCCCCCGACGAGCAGATCGTGATCATCGGGGTGCTGGCCCGCGAGGTGCTGACCTTCGGTGATACCCCCACCGCCCCGGTTGCGGCGGCTATCCCGGAGGCGGCCCGCTGTGTGCTCGACCTGCTGGGGATCGATGCGCCCGTGCCCTTCTCACCGGATATACCCGTTGGAGGCTTGTGATGATCTCTCCTGAGGTCCTGCGTCGTTTCGCGCTCTTCGCCGGGCTTGAGCCTGCGGCGTTCAAAGAGATCGCCATGCTTGGCGAGCAGGTGGCGTTCAAACAGGGCGAATGGCTATTCCGCGAGGGTGAGGAGGCGCGCGCTCTGTATCTGGTGATCAGCGGCAAGGTGGAACTGACCATCAACCTGGATGAGAAAGGCGAGCGCGTCTTTGATATGACCACCCTGGTCGAGGGCGGTGTGGCGGGCTGGTCGGCCCTGCTTGAGCCGTTTATCTACTCGGTGGGCGCGCGCGCTGCCACCGACACCGTGCTGGTGCAGATCGACGGGGCCGGGCTGCTCGACCTGATGGAGGCCGATCTGACCCTGGGCTACCGCGTGATGACTCACCTGGCCCAGGCCATCAGCTCGCAGCTCGGTGACCTGCGCGTGCAGTTCGTTAGCATGGTCGATCGCTGATCGGATCGTTCGCGCTGTGCGCCATTCCGGCAGCAGCCAGTTGAAGCAGAGGGGATCGCTGCAGCGATCCCCTCTGCGCGCTGATCGTCCCCGCCCCATCCTGTAGGGATGCGCAACTGCGCGTCCGCTGCCCCGGCAGAGGGCGGCTGCATCCGATGGGCGATGGGCGCCGGGCGCCCCCTGAAAGCGGGAAATGGCCGACCGCAGGTCGGGCAGAGGGGGTGATCAGAGCCCATCGTCAAGCAGCGGCCCGGCGAGCCGGTGTACAATGAGGATGTACCTGATACCGTCTCCGCTGATGATCCCCACAAAAAAGGAGAATCAAAGCTATGGCAGAACGGAAGAAAGTGACGCTCCCCATGCTGTTCGAGAAGTATCACAACGGGGAGCCGATCACCATGCTGACCTGCTATGACTACCCCACCGCCCATTTCCAGGATCAGGCCGGGGTGGATATGGTGCTGGTGGGCGACAGCCTGGGCATGACCATGCTGGGCTACGACAGCACCCTGCCGGTCACCATGGATGACATGATCCGCCACGCGCAGGCCGTCCGACGCGGCGCGCCGCATGTGTGGCTGATCGGCGACATGCCCTACATGACCTACCAGCCGTCCGTCGAGTCGGCCATCCGCAACGCCGGGCGCTTCATGGCCGAGGCCGGCTGCGACGCCGTCAAGCTGGAGGGCGGGCGCGAGATGGCCGACCGCATGGCGGGCATCGTGCGGGCGGGCATCCCGGCGATGGGCCACCTGGGGCTAACCCCGCAGAGCGCCTCGGCGCTGGGCGGGTTCCGGCTCCAGGGCAAGGGCGCCGAGCAGGCCGCCCGCATTGTGGAAGATGCCAAGATACTGGAGGAAGCCGGGGCTTACTCAATCCTGCTCGAGCTGGTGCCTGACCGCGTGTGCCAGCTCATCACCGAGCGCGCCAGCATCCCCATCATCAGCCTGGGCAGCGGGCCGCACGCCAATGGGCAGCTCCTGATCTACCACGACATGTTCGGCCTGTACCCCAAGTTCACGCCCAAGATGGCGAAGGTCTATGGCAACGCCGGTGAGGTGATCCTGAACGGCCTCAAGCAGTACGTCAAAGAGGTAACCGAGCGAACCTTCCCCGCGCCAGAGAACTACTTCGGCATCAAAGACGAGGAGTACGAGCGCCTGCGCAAGATGTTTGAGAGCTGACGCCCCGCCGCGCACCACCTCCCGATCGGCGCGGACGCGCATCCGCCCCCCTTGCAAGGGAGGCGGATGCCAACCGACAGCCTTCGGTTGTTGGCTTAGGGGCGCCCAATTGGGCGTCCGCCGCTGCCCCCACAAAAAGCCCCCTCTCCACGCGTGGAGAGGGGGTGCCGGGCCGCAGGTCCGGCGAACAGCAGGTTCGGGGGGGTAAGGGCGCAGGCCAGGCATACAAGTCACACAGGGGGACGTAAGGGCAACCCTTGTGGCCCGCCCTCCCGGCCTCAGCGCACGGCCAGCGCACCCCCTGGAGCGTGTTATGAACTTCTTCGGGGCCAATCCATGCTGAAGAGACCTCACCCCCCCGGCCTCGCTGCATCCGGCGGGGGTGAGGTCAATTGGCGGCATGTGACTCGCTCAGGGTTCATAACAGCCGTTAACGGTGATGCAGGGTGCGCGCCGCCACGAATGACAGCCCTGCCTCGGTCAGCGCGCGCGCCGTGCGGTTCAGCGCGTTGTGCTTTTCGAGGTAGTTCTTCAGCAGCGCATCCCAGTCGCCCGAGTCGATGATCTCCTGCTTGTCGCGGAAATAGTCGAGGATATCCGAGGTATGCCCCCCGGCAGCCTCGATCGCCATCTCGATCTCCGGATCGCCGCCCTCGTGCTTGGCCGAGATGTTGGCCACGTGATCGGCCAGCGCCACCAGCTCATCACGGCGCAGGTAGGGCTGCCGCACAATGCTGCGCCACGTCTCGGTGATGTGATGCTCGAAGCGCACCACGTCCTCGAAGCCCAGCGCCTTGCGGAACGTCGCCGTGATCTCCATCGTGCGGTTGTCCACCGAGTTGCTCCAGTTGAAGCCGATCAGCGGGCTGGTGCCGTCTGGCCGGGCGAACAGTTTGGCGCCGATCAGCGTCCACAGCGCGGCGAACGGGTTATCGTTGCCCATGAACACCGAGATCTTGAACTCGTTGTCGATGCCCAGCTTGTAAAGCATGTAGCCCAGGAACACCGTGCCGGGGTTGATGTTGAGCACCTGCCGGATGCCGTAGGTGGTGTAGTAGTACAGGAACTCGTCAACCCACTGCAGGGCGTGCTCATTGGGCTGGCCCACCCCGCCGAAATAGCCGGTGATGGTGGCCGGGCCGCCCAGGTGGATGTTCGAGCCGTCGGTGCCCTTGGTGTCGAGCGTTTCCACGTAGCTGGCGCCCACGATCTGCATGGCGGCGGCGAAGGCCAGGATGTCGCCCTGATCGGCCTCCTGCTCCTTCATCTTGCGCACGCGGATGAAGCGCCCCGGCATCAGCTCCTCGCTGGCGATAGCCTGCTCTGCCTCGGCGCGCAGCCAGGGGAAATACTGCGCGGCGCTGATCTCCAGCGTCACGGCGTAGCGATCTCTGAACGTCATGCTGCGCGCGCGGTCACCCAGTATCTTGCGGCGGTACTCATCGACGGTGATGAAGGCCCCGGCGTCGCGCTGAGCGATTAGCCATTCCAGGTCAGCGATGTAGGGGGAGTCGATCTCGCGCAGGCGCGCCATCAGGTTCTCCAGCTTTCGCGCTTCGGCGGCCTTGCGGTTGATCTCTTCTGGTGTGCCATACCTGGCGATGATGTCCAGCAGCGCGCTGATGGCCTCGTTGGTGGGGTCGAGCAGCAGGGCGTTGATGGCGGCAAGCTGGCTCTCATCGATGCGCAGGCGGTCTCTCAGGTCATCCATACACAGCTCCTTTACGTGGGGTCAGGGGAGACAACGGGTGTATCACCAGTATACACCACTTCGCAGCGGGGGGAGAAGCCGGGCAGCCGCCCTCTGCCGAGCAGCGGACGCGCAGTTGCGCGTCCCTCGACTTTGGCACTTTTTGAAAAGAGGATGGCCATCGGTTAGAAAAGGTTTACCAAAGACCCTAATCGAAAG
>FWWM01007375.1_pt1 | contig 17699 bp, 16 predicted proteins | sample 2228351 | NCBI WGS metagenome assembly FWWM01 (sample SAMEA103939774, study PRJEB20133) | metagenome | reverse complement strand
AATCCATGGAGGAACCCTTGCCTGGCCAAACTGTCCGGATATGGAATCCATCAAAAACACTCTGGGTCTAGGGGTTGGAGTACCAAGAATTAGTGCCATCCAGATCTCTCAAGAGACTGGTGAAATTCAGGCCACCCTAACCAATATCGATAGCTCTGTTGATGGCCGAACCCTCTCCCTTATTCCTTCCGTAGATCCTGATAGAGGGATTTTATGGAATTGGGATGGAACTGTTCCAAATGTCTATCTTCCAAAGAGGTGAAACCGTCCCTCTTATCGGTTATGAGGCCTGCCAACTTACCACTTTCATCTCTCCTTCAGGAGGATTGATCTGAACTTCAAAAGTGATAGACTCCAATCTCTCTTTTGGTAAAGGAAACCCAATGATTAACATCCGTCCTGTCCCTGGAGGAAGAGGAAGATTGAGGGTGGACTCCTCAGGGCTCAATTGAAACCCCTCCGAAGGAGGCTCACCTACAAAAAGGATTTCCTTAGGAATGATCACCACTCGTAGGGTATTCGGAGGAACAATGAACCTCCGACTCTGATTGATCACTTCGACTTGTACCTCCAAGATGTTTAGAGGATTAGGCTTTGTTTCAATCTCTTTGAGGAGAAAAGTGATTTTTCCAAACCTGATCTGGGGCCCTTTCTCTTCTTTTCCTTTTAAAATGGGCTGGGAGAAGACTTCCCTTCCATTCCCCAGAAAGGCTAACATTAACATGATGAGTAGGATAAGGAGGGAGAAAAAGATTTTTTTAAAATTCTTTCTCATCGGTCCTCCCCTTTGAGTGAACCCCCATAATTTAACATATCCGGGATAAGATTGAAAGTTTTTGATTTGGAATTACCCTTAGTTCATAAAAAATTTAGATCTTTTGGATTTCTTCAGGATCAGTTTAAAAATAAGTCTTTGGTTAAGGTAAGGGCAAGGAGCCGGTTTCGTCTATAGGTTATGGTAAAGGTTTTAAATCATTGGAAATAACCTTTACCTATAGACCAAACTAACCTCCCTGCCGGCAGGCAGGTTAGCCTTAAACCTAACCCTGACCAAGGGGCCATTTTCATGGTTCGCGGGTGGCCCTGCGGCCATGGGGAATTAGTTCGATCAACCTTCATTTTTCACCAGACACTCTAAGGCGGTAATATATTCCTCGGTCATGCAGGTTGGGATTCGGTGTTTCTTCAAGCATTCGAAACATTTACTGGGTTCATAAAGGGGGGTGCTCACATACTTTTCTCCTCCATCAGGAAATAGCGTAACGATCAATCCATGGTCTAACTCTTTGGCCTTCTGGAGGGTTCCCCACATCGCTGCCCCTGAACTGATGCCACAGAAGATTCCCTCTCGAATCGTGAGGATTCGTGCCATCTCAAAGGCATCTTCGTCTCGGACATTGATCTTCTCATCCAATCGGCTCGGATCATAGATTTCGGGAACATACTGGGAACTGAGGTTCTTCAATCCCTGAATCGCTGAATTGGGGTAAGGCTCCACTCCAACAATCTTAATTTCTGGATTATACTCCTTCAATCTTTTGGATACGCCCATCAACGTTCCAGTGGTCCCAAGGCCTGCCACAAACATCTTCACTCTCCCCTTGGTCGCCCTCCAAATCTCCTCACCAGTGGTCTCGTAGTGGGCAAGCACATTATATTGATTCTCAAATTGATGGGGCATATAGTATTTAGGGTCTTTGGCCATCTCCTCCGCCAGATCAATTGCTCCATCCATTCCCTTGGAGCCCTCGCTTAAAATAATCTTTGCACCAAAGGCCGTAAGAATCTTTCTTCTCTCCATGCTCATGGTCTCTGGCATCACCAGTTCCAACCGATACCCTTTCACGGCACAGACCATCGCCAGGGCAATTCCCGTATTTCCACTGGTCGGTTCAATCACAATCTTATCTTTGGTCAATAGGCCTTCCCTTTCCCCGTATTCGATCATATACTTAGCAATCCGGTCTTTGACAGAACCCGCAGGATTATATTTTTCCAACTTCGCATAGACCTTTACCTTCTTGTTAGGGACGATATGATTGATCTTGACCAGAGGAGTATATCCGACCAAATCAACCATGTCCCTGGCTACCCTGTACATCTATGCCCCCCTTACCAATAACAGGTTTAAGATCCAATGGTCAGGGTAAAGATGCCAGTCTGGGTAGAAGGCTGTGGAACGGTCTTTAAAACCATAACCCAATTACCTAACCTAAACAGGCTTCTTTGCCTTAACCTTAACCAGAAGACGTTTTCCATTTATATTAAACTTAAGATTTCGGCTTCTCCGTCAGTAATCGCAATACTATGTTCAAAATGGGCTGAACGCTTTCCATCCGAAGTCACCACCGTCCAACCATCCTGAAGAACTTTAACTTCGTAAGTCCCCTCGTTGACCATAGGCTCTAAGGCAAACACCATCCCTTTTTCCAATCTTGGACCCTGGTGAGGGGAACCGAAATTGGGAATCTGGGGCTCTTCATGGAGGTCACGACCGATGCCATGGCCAACAAAGTCCCTGACCACAGAAAACCCATGCCCTTCCACCCATGTCTGAATAGCGTAAGAGATATCATAAAGACGGTTTCCCAACTTTGCCTCATGAATTCCAATCCAAAGGGCTTTTTCCGTTACCTCCAGAAGCCTTCGGGCCTCTTCGTCTATCTCGCCCACAGGAAAGGTCATGGCAGCGTCTCCAAAATAACCTTTCAAATTGACCCCGACATCGATGCTGATAATATCCCCTTCTTTTAATTTACGTTGGCCGGGGATACCATGGACAACCTCTTCATTGATAGAAGTACAAAGCGTGGCAGGAAATCCCCGATAGCCCTTAAAGGCAGGAACCCCACCCCTTGAGCGAATCCAATCTTCTGCCACCAGATCTAACTCCTTGGTGGTCACCCCAGGAGCAATCATCCCTTTTAATTTCTTAAAGACCTCTGCCACAATGATGTTCGATTTCCTCAAAAGTTCAATTTCCCGAAGGGATTTAATAATAATCACAACATTTAGTATGCATTTCAACCCTTGAATTGTCAATATTTAACGGCCTTTATTATATTGACTTTTCACACCTATCCAGTAAAATAGAACTATTGAGGTGAGATGATGATCCCAAGATATACCCGGCCTGAAATGGGGAAGATCTGGACCGATAGGCGGAAGTTTGAAACCTGGCTGGAGATTGAACTTCTGGCCTGCGAAGCCCTTTCTCAATTGGGATGGATTCCGGAGGAAGCGGTCAAGGAGATGCGAAAGAAGGCCTCCTTCAACATTGACCGCATCCTTGAGATTGAACAGGTGACCAAGCATGATGTGATTGCTTTTCTGACCAATGTGGGAGAATCGATTGGGGAGCTCTCCAAATACCTCCATTATGGACTGACTTCCTCAGACATCCTTGACACCTCCTTTGCCCTTCTTCTTAGAGAGGCCTCTGAGATCATCCTTCAGGACATCCAGCGGTTGCTCGATGTCTTGAAAAAACAAGCCTTTCAATACAAAGACACGGTGATGATCGGACGATCCCATGGGGTTCATGCGGAACCCATCACCTTTGGTCTTAAACTGGCCCTCTGGTATGATGAGATGAGGCGAAACCAGATCCGAATGGAGAGGGCAAAAGAAGCGATTAGTGTCGGAAAGGTTTCAGGAGCGGTAGGAACCTTTGCCCATATCCCTCCTTCGGTGGAAGAGTTTGTCTGTAAAAGGTTGGGACTTAAACCGGCTCCTATCTCCACCCAGATCGTTCAGAGAGACCATCACGGTGAATTCTTTACCACCCTGGCTTTAATCGCCTCGTCCGTCGAAAAAATGGCGGTGGAACTGAGGCATTTGCAGAGAACTGAGGTTCTTGAAGCGGAAGAATTCTTCTCAAAAGGACAGAAAGGCTCCTCCGCCATGCCCCATAAACGGAATCCTATCTCTGCAGAAAACCTCTCAGGTCTGGCAAGGGTGGTACGATCCTACAGCCTCTCTGCCATGGAAAACATTCCTCTCTGGCATGAGCGTGACATCAGCCATTCCTCTGTCGAGAGGGTGATCGGTCCTGACGCCACCATTCTGGTCGACTACATGCTTAACCGACTCACCTCATTGATTGAAAACCTGATCGTCTACCCTGAGAATATGAAGGCCAACCTTGAAAAGACCCGGGGCCTCATCTTTTCTGAGTCTGTGCTTCTGCTTCTTACCCGGAAAGGCCTTTCAAGGGAAGAGGCCTATCACCTCGTTCAAAGAAACGCCATGAAGGTTTGGGAGGAAGGTCAAGATTTTAAAACCCTCCTTTTGAAGGATGAGGCGATCAAAAATCTATTAGATCAAGAGGAACTGGAGGCCACTTTTAATCTCCATCATCACCTCAAACATGTGGACGATATTTTTGAAAGGGTCTTTAAGGATTCATAAATGAAGAAAGATCAGAGACCTCCTCCTGATTTAAAAGATCTCCTTCGCCTCAAAGAGCCATCCAATCGAGGTGGAAAGAAGCCTGTCCTGAAGAAGACCCATTTTACCATCTGGTATTTTGTCATTGCGCTTCTCATCATCTTCCTCATTCAGAACTATGTCGTTCAGAAAAGGTCTGAGGATGTGATCCCCTATAGTGAATTTAAACAGGCCCTGAGAACAGGTAAAATCAAAGAACTGACCATCAGCCAGGAGACCATCCAGGGAGAAAGGGAAACAGAAAAGGGATCACGAAAGTTTCAAACGGTCCGGGTTGAGGATCCAGATCTGGTGAAGGAATTGGAAGCCAATCACGTGAAATATACTGGGAAAGTGGATAGCAAATGGCTTACCAATATCCTCTCCTGGATTATTCCTCTCGTCTTCTTCTTTTTCATCTGGAGGCTCCTCTTCTCACGAATTGGACCAGAGAGTAGTGTCATCTCCTTTGGGAAGAGCCGTGCCAAACTCTATGCCGAGAAGGAGAAGAAGGTCACCTTTGCCGATGTGGCAGGCATTGATGAGGCCAAGGAGGAGTTAAAAGAGGTTGTTGAATTTCTAAAGAACCCGAAAAAATTTCAGCGCCTCGGCGGAAAGATCCCGAAAGGGGTTCTCTTGGTCGGGATGCCCGGAACAGGAAAAACCCTTCTGGCCCGCGCCGTGGCGGGGGAGGCCAATGTGCCTTTCTTTTCCATCAGTGGTTCAGACTTTGTCGAGATGTTTGTCGGAGTGGGAGCAGCAAGGGTAAGAGACCTCTTCGCCCAGGCCCAAAACCACGCTCCCTGTATCATCTTCATCGACGAACTCGATGCCCTGGGAAAAGCACGAGGCGTCAATCCCCTTGGACGACATGATGAGCAGGAACAGACCCTCAATCAACTGCTTGCGGAGATGGATGGGTTCGACCCGAATACCGGAGTGATCATCATGGCTGCCACCAATCGTCCTGAGATTCTCGATCCTGCTCTTCTGAGGCCAGGGAGGTTCGACCGGCATGTGGTGGTGGATCGGCCCGATCTGGTGGGTCGTGAAGAGATCCTTAAAATTCATACCCGAAATGTGAAACTCTCACCGGATGTCGATCTGAAGGTGATTGCCTCAAGGACCCCGGGGTTCGTGGGCGCAGACCTTGCTAATATCGTCAATGAAGCCGCCCTACTGGCTGCCCGAAAGAACAAAGAATTTGTGGAGATGTCCGATATTGAAGAGGCGATTGATCGGGTGGTGGCAGGATTGGAAAAGAAGCGTAGGCTGATGTCAAAGAAAGAGAAGGAGATCGTGGCCTTCCATGAATCCGGCCATGCAATCGTTGCCTCCTCCCTGCCTAATGTGGACCCGGTCCGTCGAATCTCCATCATTCCGAGAGGGATCTCCGCCTTAGGCTACACCCTTCAACTTCCAACCGAAGACAGGTATCTAATGACCCGGACAGAACTTCTCGACCGCCTCGCCGTGCTTTTGGGTGGAAGAGTGGCCGAGGAGATTAAGTTTAACGAAATATCCACGGGGGCCCATAATGATCTCCAACGGGCCACCGATATTGCCACCAGCATGGTCAAAGAGTATGGGATGAGTGAAAAATTGGGATATGTCACCTTTGAGAAAGAGAAGAGACCCCTTTTTATGCCCTCCCCCCTATTTTCTTCAAGGGAATATAGTGAGGAGACAGCTCGACAGATTGATGAAGAGGTGAAAAAGATTATTGACAAGACCTACAACAAAGCCAAACAGATCCTCACTTTTAGGAGAAAGGAATTGGAAGAACTTGCCCAACTGCTCTTAGAAAAGGAGGTCGTGGAGGAGGCGGATCTCAAAAAGATTCTCCACCTTTCAGAAGCCACCGGATGATCAAGACCCTACTCAAACATCTCCGATCAAAGGTGATTGCAGGGATTCTCGTCATCCTTCCCCTTGCGATCACCCTGTTTGTCTTAAATCTTGTATTTAACACCTTGGATAGTATTCTTAAACCTCTGATGCCAGGGTTGAAAGTCCATCTCTTCCAACGAGAATTCTATCTTCCTGGGCTGGGGATCATCGGTTTCTTCCTTCTTCTCTATTTGGTTGGTTTAATCGCCACCAACGTGATGGGAAAAAAAATTGTGGGTTGGGGCGATAGGCTTGTCACCGCCATTCCGGTCGTCAAGAACATCTATCTCTCGTCCAAACAGTTGACCGATGCCTTCTCCTCCTCCCGGAAAGGCTCTTTCCGCCAAGCGGTCTTTGTGGAATTCCCCCAGAAGGGAAACTTCGTCCTTGGCTTCATCACCAATGAATTGAAAGACCTCAGCCATCAAACGAAGGTGACGGTCTTCATTCCTACCGCCTTTGTTCCTCCCCAGGGGTTTCTGCTCTTTCTTCCCAAAGAAAAAATCTTTCCTTCTCAGATGACGATTGAAGAGGCCATCAAGGCCATCATGTCCGCAGGCATCGTCACCCCACCCACCCTTCCTGTTTCTCTCCCTGAGATCGGTAAAGGGAAAGAATCGATTGAAAATTTTAAACGGATCGATTATGTTAATCCAAAAATTGAAGGAGGTCTTTAACTATGGAGGCGATCACGCTTCTGATTGCAGTCGTGGCACTCATCATCTCGATTCTGGCCTATCAACGGACCGGGGGGCTGGCGGATCTTAAACGCCAGTTGGAATCGAAGACCTCATCGGTTGACCTGAAGAAGGAAATCGATGCCCTGTCGGCCATGGCAGATGCCCTGAGGGAGAAAACCGCTGATGCCTTAGATCGGATGGAGAAATTTATCCGTAAAACAGAGAAAGTGGAGTAGGTTAACTGAAAGATAGATTTTCATGCCCGAAATCCTCAACCCCCTCAGTCAATGGCTCACCACCTCTGGGATCAAGGTATTCGGAATTCTCGTTGCCCTCTTCGTCCTTTCCCAAGCATCCAGATGGATGGTGAGGTGGATTGAAAAATGGATTCCGGAAAAGGATCCCCTCCAGGCCTCTGAAATCAAGAAAAGGGCCCAGACCTTAGGGAATATCCTTCGCCATGTCTTTCTCGTCCTGATCTCCTTTGTCGCCATTTTGATGATCCTTGGAGAGTTAGGAATTCAACTTGGGCCCCTTCTGGCCACCGCTGGCATTGGGGCGTTGGCCATCGGGTTTGGGGCTCAGAGTCTGGTCAAGGATGTGATCAATGGATTCTTCATCATTCTTGAGAATCAATATCGAATTGGAGATGTGATCGAGGTGGCAGGAGTATCGGGCCTGGTCGAATCCTTCAATTTAAGGCGGACGGTTCTAAGAGACTTGGGAGGAAGGGTTCACACGATCCCCAATGGAGAGATCAAAGTGGTCAGTAACCTTTCCAAAGAATGGTCTCGTTCGGTGCTGGATCTGGGCATCTCTTACCGTGAAGATCTGGACCAGGTTTTTGATTTACTTACCCAGATAGGGAAGGAACTCCAATCCGAGGAACCTTACAAGAGTGCGATCCTCGAGCCCCTTCAGATCTTAGGAGTAGAAGAATTTGGAGAATCTCAACTGGTCATCCGGATGATGATTAAAACCGTGCCCCTCAAACAGTGGGAGGTGGGAAGGGAGTTGAGAAGAAGGATCAAGATCCGATTTGATGAAAAAGGAATTGAGATTCCCCTCCCTCACCGAGTACTTCTGTGGGGAGAACCCAGGAAGCCTCTTGAGCAAAAATGAACCTTAACAATATCCTTCCATTTTATAATTGCAATTTTTTCATTGACAGGAATCCTTTTTCAATGAGGTTTAAAAATGAACAAAACCCCCCTCAGCATCTTCTTTGTAACCTCAGAGGCGGTGCCGTTTGCTAAGACAGGCGGCCTGGCAGATGTGTGTGGTGCCCTCCCGAAGTTTCTAAAAGAGATTGGATGTGACGTCAGACTGGTGATGCCTTACTACCGAATGGTCAGGCAGTCGGGGCTTCCTCTTCAATACTTAGGGGAGGAGATCCAAGTCCCCTTGGGGGATGAAACCCTAAGGGCTGATCTTTATCAGGGAACGCTTCCTGGTGAGATCCCAGTCTATTTCATTGGTCGGGATGAATTTTATGACCGGGAATACCTTTACAGCACCCCGAAGGGGGACTACTTCGATAATGCGGAAAGGTTCATCTTCTTTTCAAAGGCCTCTCTCCTCCTCTGTCGAAAGATGGGCTTCTCTCCTGACATCATTCACCACCACGAATGGCAAACAGGACTGATCTCTGCTTATCTTCAATCCCTTTACCGGAATGATCCCCTCTTCTCATCCACCGCCACCCTGTTTACCATCCACAATCTCGCTTACCAGGGGATTTTCAAGAAAGAAAAGTTCGGGCTCACAGGGCTTCCGCCAGAGATGTATAATCCCGAAGGGATTGAATTCTGGGAGAGAATCAACCTGATGAAAGCCGGGATTGTCTATGCCGATCTGATCAATACCGTGAGCAAGAAATATAGCGAGGAGATTCAGACTCCGGAATATGGTTATGGTCTGGAAGGGATTTTAAGGAAGAGGAGAGAAGACCTCTATGGAATTCTCAATGGGGTAGATTATCAGGAATGGGACCCTTCTCATGATCCCTATCTCATTGCCCATTATGGGCCTACGGATCTCTCAGGTAAGAGAGAATGTAAAAGGGATCTTTTAAAAGAATTCAAACTCCCTCCTTCTCTGGAAAACGCCCCTCTCTTAGGAATGATCTCTCGACTGGCAGATCAGAAGGGGTTTGACCTCCTCAGTGAAATCCTTGACGAACTCTTTACCCTTGAGGTTGGCTTTGTCCTTTTAGGAACAGGGGAACAAAAGTACCATGACCTTTTTTCTGCCATTGCCCGGAAATACCCTGACCGAGCCGGGATACGAATCGCCTATGATGACCGATTGGCTCACAAAATCGAAGCAGGCTGTGACCTCTTTCTGATGCCCTCCAAATATGAACCCTGTGGTCTGAATCAGATTTACAGTTTAAAATATGGGACGATCCCTGTAGTTCGAGCGACTGGAGGGCTTGACGATACAGTGGTAAATTACGACCCCGTCTCAAAAAAAGGGAATGGCTTCAAATTTACTCGCTATGAGGCCCGAGAATTTTTGAGCCAGATCAAAGTGGCGATCCATTATTACTATCAACCCGATCACTGGAGGCAACTTCTCCAAAATGCGATGTCCGAAGATTTTTCCTGGAAGAGGTCTGCTCAGGCCTACCTTCAACTTTACCTAAAAGCCTTAGAGAAGAAGAAAGGAGTAACCTAAATTGAAACCGTTAAATTCCAAGATGAGAATTCGGATGGGATCTCTCCTCTGCCTTCTCCTGATCTTTCCCTCCCTGCTTTATGCTAAAACCCCTCCCTTCAAAAACTTCGACCAACCCCGACTGGTTGAGCCAGAGGAACTGGCCAACCGGATCCACCATCCCTTGGTTCGGGTAGTGGATATGCGAACCTCTCTGATGGACTACCTGAAAGGACATATTCCCAATGCCTTCTATCTCCATTTTGAAACTCTCCGGGTCCCAAGAAATGGAGTCCCTGCCCAAGCCCCAGATCGAATGGTGATGGAAAAAATCCTTGGAGAATATTTAAGCCTCTCCAACGAGATGTGGGTGATCCTTTACTCAGAAAAATCAAATCCCAATGCGACCTTTCTCGCCTGGACCCTTGACCTCTTGGGTCATAAAAAGGTGGGGATTCTAAACGGGGGCTGGGAGAAATGGATTTTAGAAAAATACCCGATCACTCAGGATTACCCCTCTTTCCCTTCAAAAAAATTCTTTGGAAAATGTATTCAGGAGACCTTTGCTGAGAAAAAATATGTCTTTGATAGACTCCACACGAAAGGAACCTTAATTCTCGATGCCAGGCCTCCTAAACAGTATAGTGGAGAAGAAGGGGAAGAGGTAAGGAGAGGACATATCCCTGGAGCCAAAAATCTTTTCTGGGAAACCACGCTTGAAGGAGAAGAGCTCAGGGTTTGGAAAAAGAAAGAAAGTCTGGAAAGGCTTCTTGCAGAATTAGGAGTGTCGAAGGGAAAGGAAATCATCGTCCATTGCCGAACCGGTAGAGAAGCGAGCCATCTCTACTTTACCCTGAAGCATGTCCTCGGGATTCCCCATGTCCGTCTCTATCGGGGATCATGGGTAGAATGGTCTGCCGATAGAACCCTCCCTGTTAAAATAGGAATGGATCCTTAAAAATTAAACTTGAAAACTCAAATTTGAATCCATTAAAATTTTAATGTTTTCTTTCCGCAAGGGGGTGAAAGAGTCAAAGAGATGAAAAGACTCTATTTGGGAATCGATGTGGGTTCGGTCAGTGCCAATACCATCCTCATGGATGAAGATCGAGAGGTGCTTGAGGAACATTATACCCGAATTAAGGGTCAACCCCTTCAGACCGTCAATCGTATCCTCCAAGATATTCTTCAACGGTTTCCCTCCGACCAAATTGATACTCTTTCTTTTACAGGAATTGGAGGCAAACTTCTCTCTGAACTCTTAGGTGGGAATTTTATCAACGAGATCATTGCCCAGGCCAAGGCAGTTCAGTATCTCTACCCCCAGGCCAGGACGATTATCGACATCGGAGGAGAGGATTCAAAATTGATTTTGGTGGAGGAGGAGAATGGCCATTTCAAGATCAGTGATTTTTCAATGAACACCCTCTGTGCGGCTGGAACAGGCTCCTTCTTAGATCAACAGGCAAGCCGATTAGGGTTGACCATTGAGGAGTTTGGGCAACTGGCCCTCAAGTCCACCAACCCTCCTCGGATCGCTGGCCGGTGCAGTGTCTTTGCAAAATCGGACATGATCCACCTCCAGCAGATAGCCACCCCCGATTATGATATTGTGGCCGGCCTCTGCTTTGCCCTTGCAAGAAATTTTAAGAGCAATATTGGCAAAGGAAAAGAATTTATCAAACCGATTATCTTCCAGGGTGGGGTCTCTGCCAATGTGGGAATGAGAAGGGCTTTTCAGGAGGTTCTGGAACTTAAGGATGGGGACCTCATCATCCCAAAATATTTTGCTTCGATGGGGGCCATTGGTGCTATCCTCATCACCCAGGAGAAGGAGGACGCAAAAAAGGGCTGGGCAGGCCTTGGTCGTCTCCATCAATATCTGAAAGAGCAAAAAGAAGAAGCCACCCCATTAAAACCCCTCTTTCTCTCTTCCTATCATCTTAGGAAACGAGAAGAGTCCAGTCCCTGCTTAAATCTTTCTGAAGAAAAAATGGAGGCCTACCTTGGGTTAGATGTGGGGTCGATCAGCACCAATCTCGTGGTGATCGATCGGCAAAAGAGGGTCCTGGCTAAACGTTACTTGATGACCGCAGGCCGTCCTATCGAGGCCATTCGTATTGGGCTCCAAGAGATCGGTGAGGAGATCGGAGATCAAGTGGAGATCAAAGGGGTGGGAACCACAGGATCCGGTCGCTACCTCACTGCGGATTTTGTCGGTGCGGATCTGGTTCGAAACGAGATTACGGCCCAAGCCACTGCGGCGATCCATATTGACCCTACCGTGGATACCATCTTTGAAATTGGAGGTCAGGATTCAAAATATATCAGTATTGATCGTGGCGTTGTGGTCGATTTTGAGATGAACAAGGTTTGCGCAGCTGGAACAGGCTCTTTTCTTGAAGAACAGGCTGAGAAGTTGGATATCTCGATTAAAGAGGAATTCGGTTCCCTTGCCCTTCGGGCGGAAGAACCTGTAAGGATGGGCGAACGGTGCACGGTGTTTATCGAATCCGATCTGGTTCATCATCAACAGAGGGGGGCTCAAAAAGACAACCTGGTGGCAGGCCTGAGTTACTCCATTGTCCAGAACTATCTCAACCGGGTGGTCGGAGATCGTCGTATTGGAAATCGAATCTTCTTCCAGGGAGGAACTGCATTCAATAAGGGAGTGGTCGCTGCCTTTGAAAGCGTATTGGGTAAGGAGATTATCGTTCCTGAAAACCATGATGTCACCGGAGCCATTGGCGTAGCCATCCTGGCCTTGGAAGAACGAACCTGGGAGCGCTCGAGTTTTAAAGGATTCGACCTCAGCAGACGTCGCTATGAACATTCCTCCTTTGAATGTAAGGGTTGCCCCAATCTCTGTCTTATCCGAAAGGTGAGCATCGAAGGGGAAAAACCCCTCTTCTATGGGAGTCGATGTGAGAAGTACGATGTGATCAAGCGATCGAAGGGCTCAAACCTTCCAGACCTATTTGAGGAGAGGGAGAAGATGCTCTTTGCTCCCTATGAGGGAGAGGAGAAGCTTCCCTCCCATGCCCCTGAGATCGGAATTCCGAGGATCCTCTATTTTTATGAGATGTTTCCTTTCTGGAAGGCCTTTTTTACGGAGTTAGGTTACCGGGTCGTTCTTTCCGACCCCACCAATAAAGAACTGATTCGGAAAGGGGTGGAGAATGTCGTGGCAGAAACCTGCTTTCCGATTAAGGTAAGCCATGGCCATGTGCTTAATCTTTTGGAAAAAGGGGTAAGAAGAATCTTCCTGCCGAGCATTGTCAACCTGAAACCCCTCCATCCTGAGATTCCCAATAGTTCAGCCTGCCCTTATGCGCAATCCTTTCCTTATGCTGTTCCTTCTTCGATTGATTTTAAGAAGAATGAGGTGACCCTCCTTCAACCCATCCTCCACTTTGGTTTTGGAAGGGAAGAATTAGAGAAAGAACTGGTGGAGTTTGGGGAATCCCTCCATCGAGGGGCCAGGGAGGTAAGAAAGGCCCTGGAGAAGGCGGAGAGGTTTCAGGCCCTCTTCTATCAAACCCTGCTCAACCGAGGCAAGGAAGTTCTGGATCAGGTGAGACCCGAAGAAAAAGTGATGGTCATTGTAGGCAGGCCCTATAACTCCTGTGATGCAGGGGTGAATCTGGATATTCCCAAAAAACTGAGGGATTTAGGAGTGCTTCCCATTCCCATGGATTTTCTTCCTCTCGACTCCGTTCCCCCTATTGAAGAGATTCGAGAGATGTACTGGCGATATGGACAGAGAATTTTAGCCGCATGCAAGATCATCAAGGAAGACCCCAGGCTCTATGCGGTCTATATCAGCAACTTTGGATGTGGTCCTGATTCCTTCATCATCCATTTCTTCAGGGATCTCTCCAGAGGAAAGCCTTATCTGCAGTTGGAGATCGACGAGCACAGTGCGGATGCAGGAGCCATTACGAGGTGTGAGGCCTTCTTGGATAGTTTGAAGAATGTCAAAATGGAGAAGCCCATCTTCATCAAGAGAGAGAAGGCCAAAACCGATCGAAGCAAAAAGATTTATATCCCCTTTATGTGTGATCACTCGTTTGCAGTGGCCGCTGCCTTTAGGGCCTGTGGCGTGGATGCCCAGGTCTTCCCCGAGTCGGATGAGGAGACGCTTTATTGGGGAAGGAAACTCACCTCCGGCAAGGAGTGTTATCCCTGCATCCTGACCACAGGGGATATGGTGAAGTTGGTCAAGGACCCAAATTTTGATCATGATCGGGCTGCCTTCTTCATGCCCTCGGGCAACGGGCCATGTCGGTTTGGACAATATCATCGTTTCCATCGTTTGGTGTTAGACGATCTGGGCTTTCATCATGTTCCGATTTACTCACCCAATCAGGATGAGACGCTCTATAATGATTTAGGGATCATGGGTTCAGAATTCACTCGTCTGGGATGGCAGGGAATTGTTGCGGTCGACCTTCTGATGAAAAAGCTTCTTGAGACCCGGCCCTATGAGAGAGAGAAGGGGAAATCCGATCAGGTCTATCAGAGTTGCCTCAATCGGGTATGCGATACCATCGAGCGAAAGGGCAACCTGAAAGAGGCCCTTCAAGAAAGCCTCAAAGCGTTCAATCAAATTGAAGTCGATGGGCTGGGGATGAGGCCACTGATTGGAATTGTAGGAGAGATTTTTGTTCGGCTCAATCGGTTTGCCAATGAAGATATCATCCGTAAGATTGAACAGTTTGGAGGAGAGGCCTGGATTGCACCCCTGACCGAATGGATCCTTTACGTCAACACCATTGCCAAAAGGAGGAGTTTAAAGAAAAAATCTTTCTCCAATCTCTTAAAAGTCTTCCTGACCGATTACTACCAGAAAAAGGATGAACACCATCTGGAAAGGCTATTTAAAGGTCAACTGAGAAATTTTGGTGAGCCCAAAACCCGATCGATCTTTAGAAAGGCGAAACCCTACCTCGATTCCTCATTTGAGGGGGAGGCGATTCTGTCGATTGGAAAGACCATCGATTTTGCAAAAAGGGGAGCAAGTGGAATTGTCAACATCATGCCTTTTACCTGTATGCCTGGAACGATTGTCAGCACCATCTTAAAAAGATACCGTGAGGAGAATAACAACATTCCCATCCTCAATATGGCCTACGATGGTCAGGAGCAAACCAATACCCTTACCCGCCTTGAAGCCTTCATGTACCAAGCCAGAGAATTTCAGGAGAGAAACCATAAGAGAAGATAACTTATTGAAATTTATTAAAATTTACACCAAAAAACCTTGTTAAAAAAATCACATTTTTATTGACTTTTTTCAGTCAATAGTGATATAAGAAAATTATTTTAAAATCACCTCTTTTGGAGGAGTCGAAAAATGAATGAATGGAATTATGCCTTAAAGGTTTTTATCTTTGGCTTTTCGGGTGTCTTTTCAGGGTTGATTCTCTTGATGGGGGCAGTTCAGCTGACTTCGTTATTCGTAAAATTCTTTACCCGCAAAAATAAGGAGGCTATAAAATGACGGAGTTTTCCATCACCACCATTCTTTTAAAAACGGGCTTCTTTCATCTTACAGTAGGCCATGTGATTATGTGGTTGATAGGAGGAGCCTTTATCTATTTAGCCATTGCAAAGGACTTTGAGCCTCTCCTCCTGGTTCCCATCGGGTTCAGCATCTTTGCCGTCAACTTTCCTTTAGCCCCTCTGGTTGGAGAGGGAAACCTGATCTACCTCTTTTACCATTATGGTCTTGAATGGGAGGTCATTCCTTGTCTCATCTTTCTTGGGATCGGAGCGCTCACGGATTTTGGGCCGATGATCGCCAACCCGAAGACATTGCTTTTAGGAGCCGCCGCACAACTCGGAGTCTATGCCACCTTCTTTGGAGCCATCCTTTTAGGATTCAGTATTAAAGAAGCAGCCTCGATCGGAATCATCGGAGGAGCGGATGGTCCGACCTGTATCTACTTGACGACGAAACTGGCCCCTCATCTCTTGGGAGCCAATGCGATCGCTGCTTATTCTTATATGGCGATGGTCCCCCTGATTCAGCCTCCCATTATGAAATTACTGACCACTAAAAAAGAAAGAATGATCCGAATGAAACAGCTAAGGCCTGTCTCTAAATTGGAAAGAATCCTATTCCCCTTGGTAGGAACCGTGGTGATCGTTTTGATCGTTCCGGAGGCAGCCCCCCTAATGGCGATGTTTTTTGTTGGAAACCTGTTCAGGGAGTGTCGGGTGGTGGAAAGGTTGCTGAAGACCTCCCAAAATGAACTGCTCAATATCGTCACGATCTTTCTCGGTCTGGCGGTGGGTTCAACCATGGTCGCTGAAAAATTTTTAAAACCTCAACCGATCTTTATCTTCCTCTTAGGGTTGGTCGCCTTTGCCTTCAGTACCGCAGGAGGTATTATGCTTGCAAAACTTATGAACCTTTTTCTTAAGGAAAAGATCAACCCCTTGATTGGTTCTGCAGGGGTTTCTGCGGTCCCCATGGCTGCAAGAGTCTCGCAGAAGATCGGTCAGCAGGCAGATCCCAAAAATTTTCTTCTGATGCATGCCATGGGCCCCAATGTAGCAGGGGTGATTGGAACGGCGACGGCTGCCGGGATGTTTTTAGCGATGTTGAAATAGGCCCTCGAGAAGGGGAAAAGGAGTTTATGGATAACTGGACATTTGGAATTACAATGATCGTGGTTGGAATGGGAGGTACTCTCTTAACGCTTTGGATCCTAAGCCTCCTGATGAGTTTTTTAAACCATCTCTTTCCCTATAAAAAAGAGAAAGAGGGAAGGCAGGAGGGGGTTAGATAGGGGGAAAAATGTTAGAGGCAATTGGAAGTGGACTGAGCGGACTTATTGCAGGGTTTACCCATCTTCATTGGTCAAACCCCGTGATGATTGTGGTGGGTTGTGTTCTGCTTTACCTTGGGATTAAAAAAGATTTTGAACCCCTGCTCCTTGTGCCCATAGGATTTGGGGCCATCCTGGTCAATATCCCATTGACCGGTTTAATGGAAGAGGAGGGTTTTCTGAAGATCATTTATGATGCAGGGATTGCCACAGAGCTATTTCCCCTTCTCATTTTTTTAGGGATCGGAGCCATGACCGATTTTGGCCCTCTTCTCGAAAACCCAAAAATCTTTCTACTCGGTGCAGCCGGGCAGTTCGGTATCTTCTTAACCTTGGTTCTGGCTTTGGCATTGGGTTTTTCAAAGTTGGATGCCGTCGCCATAGGGATCATTGGAGCCTGCGACGGTCCAACCGCAATCTATGTGACCTCCAAGTATGCCCCACACCTTTTGGGCGCAGTATCTGTGGCGGCTTACTCCTATATGTCTCTCGTCCCTTTAATCCAACCTCCCATCATGAGACTTTTAACTACAAAGGAAGAGAAAATGATCAATATGGGAGTGGTGAAGAAATCGGTTTCGAAAACCACAAAGATTCTCTTCCCACTTGTGGTGACCGTTGTCGGTGGTCTCATTGCTCCAAGAGGGCTACCCCTTCTGGGAACCATTATGTTAGGAAACTTGATGAAAGAGTGTGGGGTGGTCAGTCGGTTAACCAAGGCTTCTGAAAATGAGATTGCCAACATTGTAACGCTTCTTTTGGGAATCTCGATCGGGGCCACGATGGATGGAAGGATTTTTTTAAAACCTCAGACACTGATCGTTCTCGGCCTGGGTTTTTTAGCCATCTGCCTGGATACTGCCTGCGGGGTTTTATTTGGGAAGGTTTTGAAAGTCCTTACAGGCGGAAAGGTCAACCCCCTTATTGGAGCAGCAGGGATTTCTGCCTATCCGATGTCAGCCAGGGTGGTTCAAAGGGAAGGCCAGAAATATAATCCCAAAAACTATCTCCTTATGCATGCCATGGGGGCTAATACCGGTGGTCAGGTCGGCTCTGTGATGGCTGCCTCAGTGATGCTTTCCGTGTTAAAAGGGATGGGAGTGATCTGATTCGAAATTCTGGGACGACCTTCCAAGAAGGGCTCATTTTTTACTTCGTAATCCTGAAGCCCTCCGCCCTAAAGGATAAAGAGATACGGGGGGGTCCT
>FWWM01009603.1_pt1 | contig 17703 bp, 21 predicted proteins | sample 2228351 | NCBI WGS metagenome assembly FWWM01 (sample SAMEA103939774, study PRJEB20133) | metagenome | reverse complement strand
AGCTGGGCCTCGAGGTACCCCTCCTTGATGCGCACCAGCATGTAGAGGAGGAGGACGTAGGCCAGGTTGGAGCCGAAGAACTGGGCCAGGGCGTTCAGGTGGACGGGGTGGAAATGCCCCCGCACCCCCCCAAAGAGGGCCAGAAGGAAGGCGGAAAGGAGGTAGATCACCGCCAGGCGCACCGCCCTCCCGCTTGGGAAGAAGAGGAAGCTGGAAAAGTAAACGAAGGGAAACCAAAAGGCCGCGGGGGAGAGGCCCAAGGGGTTGGGGGCCAGGAGGAGCTGGTAGCCCAGGGTGGCAAGGAGGTAAAGGGCCACCACGGCGTGGGCCGAGGGCAGGACCCAGGCGGCCGCCTGGGGCCGGAAGAGGAGGACCAGGGCCAGCGCGCTGAACCCCAGGGCCAAGAGGGGGAGGAAGAGGCGGTCCACCGGGTCCACCCCCTGGCCCGAGGTCAAGAGGGCCACCAGGGCCAGAACCCCCCCCAGGGGCAGGAGCACCAGGGCCACCCTCCGCCGCAGGGGGTTCAGGGGGTCCAGGAGCTCCAGGGTGGGGTGCACCTTTTCAGCTTAATCCGGAGGGCGGAAGGGGCGGGGCGTTAACCGCCGTTAAAGGGCCTCAGCGCAGGACCAGGGTGAAGCCCGCCCCGAACCCCTCCCCTTCCACCTTGGGGGAGAGGAGAAGGTCGGCCCTAAAGATCCCGTCCTGACGGTTGCGCACGTTAGGGAGGCCCCGGGTGCGGTAGGGCGGCCGGGCGTAGACGGCCTCGATGACCTCCTCGGGAAAAAAGAGTTGGGTCACGAGAACCCTCCCCCCCGCCTCCACCCGCAGGTGGAAGTGGGGGGTGCGCCCCGGGTACCAGCCGGGGAAATGGGTGAGGAACTCCACCCCGCCCCCCTCGTCCGCAAGCTCGTACCCCCGGAAGGCCACCCCCGGCATTTGGAAGCCCGAGTACCGCCCCAAGGGGTCCGCGTGCCAGAGGTCCACCCGGGCCCCCCTAAGGGGGCGGCAGAGGGCGTCCTGCACCAGGAGGCGGAGGCGGAAGGGAACCCCCTCCCCCTCCCTTAAGTCCCGCCTCCTCGGCACCCCGGCCAGGTAGTAGGGGCCCTGGGCCAGGGCCGGGGTGGGGGTGCAGGCCCCTTGGGCCAGAACGGGCCCGGAAAGGGCTAGGGCCAGGGCTTTCAGAAGGGCGCGCCGGTTCATAACCGCCTCAAGGTGAGCTCTACTTCCAGCCGGATGCGGTTCTCCACCCCCAACACCACCGGCACCCGGGGCTGGACCAGGCGGAAGCGTTCAAAGGGGAACTCCGTCTTCAAGGAAACCCGCACCTCCTCCCCGAAGACCGCCTCCCCCTCCCAAACCACCTCCTGGGTCACGTCCCGGAGGGTAAGATCCCCCACCACCCGTACGGGGTGGCGGCCCTGGCGGGGAAGGGGGTTGGGCAGGCCCTCCACCCGCTTGGGGCGGAAGGTGGCGGTGGGGAAGCGGTCCGTCTGGAGGGTGTTCTGGCGGAGGTAGTTGTCCCGCCGAGCCTGGTCGCTCCTAAGCTCCCTTAGGTCCACCACGAACTCCCCCTGGGCCTCAGGGCCCTTTAGGACCACCCGGCCCGTCACCGCCTTGGTGGCCCCCACCGCGTCGGCCACGCCCACGCCCAAAAGCTCCTCCCGCACCCGGTAGCGGGCCTCCCCCGAGGCCACCTCAAAGGTCTGGGCCAGGGCTAAGGTGGAAAAGACCGCCGTCCATACCCAAAGCGCTCGCATACTGTCCCCCTTGCTATGAAAACCATAGCCCACGTAGGTTAGAAACGGGTTAGGGAACCCCCAAGGGGAAAGGAGGGTAGACTTAGGCCATGGTCCGGGCGGTGCTCTTTGACGTGGGGAACACCCTCATCCTCGCGAGCCCCCGCTTCTGGCTCCTTCCCCTCCTCGCGGAACGGGGCCTGAAGCCCAAGGGGGATTTCCGGAAGGCGGCCCTCGAGGCCTTCCGCTTCTACGAGGAGCACCACCTGAAGGCCCGGGACCTGGAAGGGGCCCTTCTCCTCTGGCGGGCTTTCCACCGGAGGCTCCTCCTGGGGCTTGGGCTAGAGGAGGAAAAGGCGGAGGCCCTAAGCCGGGAGCTGGTGGCGAACTGGAGGAACCCCCGCTTCTGGCCCCTCACCCCCGGGGCGGAGGCCACCCTGCGGACCCTCCGGGCCAAGGGGTACCGCCTGGCGGTGGTGTCCAACTGGGACGCCACCCTGCCCGAGATCCTGGAGGTGGTGGGCCTTAGGCCCTACTTCCACCACCTGGCGGTGAGCGCCCTCTCCGGGGTGGCCAAGCCCGACCCCGCCCTTTTCCAGGAGGCCCTTTCCGCCCTGGAGGTGGCCCCGGAGGAGGCGGTGCACGTGGGGGACTCGGAGGCGGACCTAAGGGGAGCGGAGGCCGCCGGGGTGAGGGCCCTCCTCTTTGACCCCTTGGGGGAGAACCCGAGGGCCCTCCACGCCCTTCCCCAGGTGCTAGACTACCTCCCATGAGCGTCCGCAAGGCCCTCTGGGGGGAGAAGCAGGAGGCCATAGAGGAAAGCCTCAAAGCGGCGGACGAGGATCTTTTCCGCTACATCCGCGACTTCGCCTACGAGGAGGTCCTGGCCCGCCCGGGGCTGGACCTGAAAACGCGGGAGCTCCTGGCCATCACCGCCCTCATCGCCCTGGGGAGCCCCAAGGAGCTCGCCACCCACCTGGAAGGGGCCTTTCGGGCAGGGGCCACGGAACGGGAGGTGCGGGAGACCATCCTCCAGTCCGCCCTCTTCCTGGGCTTCCCCCGGGCCCTCGCGGCCATGCGCATGCTGGAGAAGGTCTTAAAGGCCCATGGTGCTCCTCACCCGCGGGAAGGATAAGGCCCTACTGGAAAAGCTCCGCGCCCAGGGGATCCCCACGGAGGAGGTGGCCCTTTTGGAGCAGGTGGACCTCCCCGGCCTCCATCTCCTCCCCCAAAAGCTTAGGGGGGCGGACTGGGTGGCGGTGACCTCCAAGGAAGGGGCAAGGCGCCTCCTTTGGGCCTGGAAGGGGGCGGGACGCCCCCCCTTACGGGTGGCCGCGGTGGGGGAGGGGACGGGGGAAGCCCTAGGGGCCGGGGGGCTTTCCCCCGCCTTCCTCCCCCCCAGGGCCACCGCGAGGGACCTGGCCCAGAGCTTTCCCGAGGCCAAAAGGGTGCTCTTCGTGGCGGGGGACCTGGCGGGGGGGGCGCTGGAGGAAGGCCTGCGGGCGCGGGGGGTGGAGGTGGAGCGCTTAGAGGTCTACGCCACCCGGGAAAGACCCCTAAGCCCGGAAGAGATCGCCCTTCTGGAGCGGGCGGAGGTGGTGGCCCTCTTCAGCCCCAGCGGGGCCCGGGCCTACGCCCGCTGGACGAAAAGGCGCCCAAGGGCGGCCTGCATCGGCCCCAGCACGGCCCAGGAGGCCCTAAGCCTCGGCTTTCCCGTGGTGGAGGCGGACAGGCCGGGCCTCGAGGGGCTTTACCGGGCCATCCTGAAGGCCTGGGGGGGATAAGGAAAAGGCCCCCTTTACCCCCCTTCCCCGGGATAGATGTCCCGGCCCCTTAGGGCTAGACTGTAGGAGGCGTATGCCGCTCTCCTTGTACCTGGTGGGCCTCTCCCACAAGACCGCTCCCCTAGCGGTGCGGGAGCGGGCGGCTTTGGATCCCCTGGTGGCCCTGCCTGCGGCCTTAAGGCGGCTCGGCGTGGGGGTGGTGCTTTCCACCTGCAACCGCACGGAGATCTACGGGGTGGGAAGCCTCGAGGCCGCCCGCGCCCTCCTCCTGGAGCGGGGGGTGGGCCCGGCCCACCTCTACGAGAAGCGGGGGGTGGAGGCCCTGCGCCACCTCTTCCGGGTGGCCGCGGGCCTGGACTCCTTGGTGATGGGGGAGGCCCAGATCCTGGGCCAGGTGCGGGAGGCCCTTTTCCTCTCCCGGAAGCACGGGGCCACGGAGGGCCTGCTGGAAAAGGCCTTCCAGTCCGCCCTGGCCCTGGGCAAACGGGCCCGGAGCGAAACCGCCATCGGCCAGGGGGCGGTGAGCGTGGCCTACGCCGCCTTGGACCTGGCCCTGGCGGTCTACGGGGACCTTTCCGGGCTCAAGGTGGCCGTATTGGGCGCGGGGGAGATGGCGGAGCTTTTCCTCACCCACCTAAAGGCCCAGGGGGTGGGGGAGGTCCTGGTGGTGAACCGCACCCCCCAAAAGGCCCTAGCCCTGGCGGAGCGGGTGGGGGGGCGGGCCTTCGGCCTGGAGGCCCTCAAGGAGGTGCTGAAGGAGGCGGACCTGGTGGTGGCCTCCGCGGCCGCCCCCCACTACCTGATCCACCCCGAGGACCTGCCCAGGAGGCGGAAGCCCCTTTTCCTGATTGACATCGCCCTTCCCCGGAACATCCACCCCGAGGTGGCCCGCCTGCCCCACGCCTACCTCTACAACCTGGACGACCTGGAACGGGTGGTGCAGAAGAACCTCGAGGCCCGCAAGGGCGAGATCCCCAAGGTGGAGGCCCTCATTGAGAAGGCCGTGGGGGACTACCTGGAGTGGTACGCGGGCCACCGGGTGCGCACCGCCATAGAGGAGGTCCGCCTGCGCATGCGCCGGTGGGTGGAGGCGGAGATGCCGGAGGCCGACCCCCTCACCCTGCACAAGGAGGCGGGCCGGCGGGCCCACCCCCTTATCCTGAACCTGAAGCGGCAGGCCATCCGCCGCCTGGAGGGGCCCCCCTGCCCCGCGGCCTGCCCCCTCCTGGCCCTGAAATGACCCTCCTAAGCCTCCTGGCCTTCCTGGGGCTCGGCCTTTTGGGGCTTGGGCTCTTCTGGCCCTGGGGGGCGTGGCTGGGGGGTGCGGTTTACCTCCTCACCGCCCTCCTGGAGGCCCTGGCCAAGGGCCCCCTCACCAGCCCCGCCCAGCTGGCCCTCCTGCTAGGAGGGCTTCTCGCCCTGCGGGCGGGGACCCTCTTCCTACGGCCCCGCCTGGCCCTTCTCCGCCGCTACCTCCTCCTTCTCGCCCTTCTCCTGGGCCTCTTCGCCCTAAAGGCCCTCCCCCACCCCGGGGGGCCCCTGCCCCTGGGCCTCACCCTGTTCCACGCGGGGGCCTTCCTGGTGGGGTACCTGGCCCTGGCGGTGGGGGTGGGGGCGGGGGTGCTTTGCGCCCTGCAGGACCGCTACCTGCGCACCGCCCCCGAGAAGGCCTTAAGCGCCCCCCCCCTTTGGAGCCTGAGGCGGCTGGAGCGGGCCTACGCGCGCGCGGGGTTCTTGGCCGTCACCTTGGGGCTGGGAAGCGGCATGGCCTGGGCCTTCGGGTACTTCGGCACGCCCTTAAGCCTGGACCCCAAGGAGCTTTCCGTCCTCTTTGGCTGGGCGCTCCTCGCCCTCTACCTGGCCCTGGAGGAGGGGCTTGGGGAGAGGGTTCGGGCGTGGCTTCTCCTTTTGGCCTACGCCGCGCTCCTTTTCGCCTTCCTGGGGGCGCCCTTCCTGGGCTCCCGCCACCCCTCGGGGCTGGGTTTTTAAAGTGTCAAGTTGGGGTTGACAAAATATAAACTTTGGGTTTACAATCCTCCTTGAAAGGAGGCGGGATGCTCGGCCCTTGGGGGTACCTAGAAGCGGGGAAGGCCCACCACCAGGCCCTTCTGGAGGAGGCGGAACGGGAACGGGGGCTAAAGCCCTTCCGGAGGCCCTGGAACGGGGTGCTCGCCCGCCTCCTAAAGGCCGCGGCCAAGGAGCTTTTGCGCCTGGCGGAGCGCCTGGAGCGCAAAGAGGCGGCCCATACCTGGCCGTCTTTGGGGAACATGGGACGGGAGGGATGAGGATGGAAGAGAAAAGGCGCGTGTTGGAGATGCTGCAGGCGGGGGCGATCGGCCTCGAGGAGGCCGAGGCCCTCCTCAAGGCCTTGGAGGAGAGGCCCAAGGGGGAGGCCCGCCTCCTTAGGGTGCGGGTCCAGGCCACGGATAAGGGCAAGCCCGTGCGCATCCAGCTGAACCTGCCCCTGGCCCTGGCCCAGATGGTGGAAACCTTTCTGCCCCAGGAGGCCAAGGCCAAGCTAAGGGAAAAGGGGGTGGACCTTTCCGCCCTCCTCCAGGAGGTGCGGACCGGGATCCCAGAGGGGAAGCTCCTGGAGGTGGCGGCGGAGGAGGACGGGGAGCCGGTGGAGATCCTGGTGGAGGTGGTGTAGAACCCATGGCCCACCCTGGCGTCCGAAGGCCCTACCCCCTACGGCCCCGCTTCCTGGTCCTGGGGGTGGGGGGCCTGAGGCTCCCCTGCCCCTTGAGCCTTCTGGAGTGGGGGCTTCTCCTCCTCCTCTTCGCCCTCAAAACCCGGGCCCTCCTGAAGGGAACCCGGTTTGGGGTGCCTTGGGAAGCGGTCTTTGCCCTGCGCGCCCTGCCCCCCACCCTTCTTTTCCAGGTCCGCGTGGAAGGCAAGGAGGTGCGGCTTGAGCTCCTTTAGGCCCATGCCCGTGCGCTGCCCCGCCTGCGAGGGGCCCCTTTCCGTGAAGGTCCTCCTCTGCCCCGCCTGCGGCACCGAGGTCTCGGGCCGCTTCGCCCCCAACGAGTTCGCCCTCCTTCCTAAGGAACACCTGGAGTTCCTAAGGCTTTTCGTAAAGGCCCGGGGCAACCTCAAGGAGGTGGAGCGGGCCCTGGGGGTCTCCTACCCCACGGTGCGGGCCAGGCTGGACGCCCTCCTGAAAGCCCTGGGTTATGAAGACGAGGAGGAAACCCGGGCCGGGCGCCTGGAGGTGCTGGAGGCCCTAAGGCGGGGGGAGATCACGGTGGAGGAGGCGGTGGCGCGGCTGAAGGAAGGGTGAAGCTGAAGGCCGTACCCTTCCCCACCTCGCTCTCCACCCAGATCTCCCCCCCGTGGGCCTCGAGGATGGCCTTCACGATGGCAAGCCCCAGCCCCGACCCCCCCCGGGCCCGGTCCCGGGCCTTGTCCACCCGGTAGAAGCGCTCAAAGAGGTGGGGGAGGTGCTCCTCCGGGATGCCTTCCCCGTCGTCCTCCACCCGCACCACCACCCGCCCCTCCACCCCGAAGGCCCGAAGCCACACCGTCTTGGCCCCGGCCTTGAGGGCGTTGGAGAGGAGGTTGGCGAAGACCTGGTGGAGCCGGTCCCTATCCCCCAGGACCCACAGGTCCGGGGAGGCCTCCACCCGGATCTCCCCCTCAAAGCTCTTGGAAAACTCCTCCTGCGCCTCTTCCAGAAGGTCCAGAAGGCGCAAGGGGGCGGGCTCCAAGCGCCAGCTTCCCGTCTGGGAGAGCTCCAAGAGGTCCGAAACCAGCTTGCCCATGCGCTCCGCCTCCCGCTTCACCACCTCCAGGCTCTCCCGCTGGGCCTCCGTGAGGGGGGTGCGGCGGAGGAGGTAGCCCACATGGCCCAGGATGGCCGTAAGGGGGGTGCGGAGCTCGTGGGAGGCGTCTTGGAGGAAGCGCACCTGGGCCTCCAGGGCCTTCTGGAGGCGGAGGAGCATCCCGTTTAGGGCCCGCACCAGGCTCCCCACCTCGTCCTGGACCAGGGGCTCGGGTAAGGGCTCGATCCGCCGGGGGAGGGCGCCCTCTGGGCCCACCAGGGTGCGGGCCTTGGCCGCCACCCACTCCAGGGGCTCCAGGGCCCGGGCGAGGAGGGGGCGGAGGAGGAGGAAGACCAAAAGGAGGACCAGAAGGGCCGTGGCCGCGTAGAGCCGGGCGAACTGGGCCAGGGTGGCCCGCACCCCCTCCACCGGGCGGCCCACCAGGAGAAGCCCCTTCCACGGGGTGCCCCCCACCCGCACCTCCACCTTCCGGCCGTAGACCAAAAGGACCAGGGGAGGCCCCTCCCGGGGCAGGGCCACCTCCGTCCAGACCTCCCCCCTATCCAGGAGGGCCCGGTAGGCCTCCTGGGAGAGAAGGAGCCGGTGGGCCCCCAGGGCGGGGCTTCTCTGCAGGCTGATCCCCCCCTCCCGGGCCAGGAGGGCGGGGTCCTCCTCCAAGACCAGCTGGATCTCCGCGTAGAGGTCCGCGGGGAGGCCCGCCTCCAAAAGGGCCTGCCCCCCCAGGTTCAGGAGGCGGACCACCTGGGCGCTGGCCTCCACCAGGTCCCGCTTCAGGCTCCCCAGGAGGAAGTTCCCCAAGAGGCCGTGGAGGACCACCCCCAGGACCAGAAGGGCCACCAAGAGGAGGCCGGTGGTGAGGAGGGCGATGCGGGCGCGGAGGGTCAAGGGGCCTTAGTCCTCCCGGAGCACGTAGCCCACGCCCCGGATGGTGTGGATGAGCCGCCGTTCCCCCCCCGCCTCCAGCTTCTTGCGCAGGTAGCCGATGTACACGTCCACCACGTTGCTTCCCCCCTGGTAGCCGGGCCAGACCTTCTCCTCGATCTCGTAGCGGCTGAAGACCTTGCCCGGGTTCCGGGCAAGGAGCTCCAAAAGCTCAAACTCCTTGTTGGTGAGCTCAATCCGGCGGCCCTGGCGGAAGACCTCCCGGCCCTCGAGGTTCAGGATGAGGTCCGCCACCCGGATCTCCCCGCTGATGGCCGGGGTCACCCGGCGCAGGTGGGCCCGCACCCGGGCCAGGAGCTCCTCAATGGAAAAGGGCTTCACCAGGTAGTCGTCCGCCCCCGCGTCCAGGCCCTCCACCTTGTCCTCCACCCGGTCCTTGGCGGTGAGGATGAGGATGGGCACGTTGGAGGTCTTGCGGATGCGCTTGGCCACCTCAATCCCGTCCATCACCGGGAGCATCAGGTCCAGGATGACCAGGTTGGGGCTCACCTCCCGGAAGCGGGAAAGCCCGGTGATGCCGTCGTGGGCCACCTCCGTGCGGTAGCCCTCCGCCTGGAGCTCCAGCTCTATGAAGCGGGCGATGTCCTTCTCGTCCTCAATGATCAGGATCAGAGGGGGTTCCATGCCTCCAGGGTACTCGCTTTCTCATGAGAAAGTAAAGGCGGGGCTAGAGGTAGAGGCTGAGGACCGCCAGGTACATGAAGAGGCTCCCCAGGAGGACGAGAAGGTGCCAAAGGCCGTGGAAGCCCACCCGGTCCGGCCAGGGGTTGGGGCGCTTCTTGGCGTAGACCACGGCCCCCAGGGTGTAGAAGGCCCCGCCCAGGGCCAGGAGGGCGAAGGTGGAAAGGGGTAGGTCCAGCCGGGGCAGGAAGAGGACGGAAAGCCACCCCAGGCCCAAATAGGCCAGGGTGTAGAGGAGGCGGGGGGCCTTGAGGAAGAAGAGGCGGAAGAGAACCCCCAAGAGGGCGAGGCCCCAGACCAGGCCCAACGCCCAGGCCCTCCCACCCCCCTCCAGCCCCTCCACCAGGAAGGGGGTGTAGCTTCCGGCGATGAAGAGGAAGATGGCCGCGTGGTCCAGGCGGCGGAGCCCAAGGAGGGCCTTTTCCCCCACCCTCAGGGCGTGGTAGAGGGCGCTGGCCAAAAACAGGAGGGCCATGGAAAGGCCGAAGGCGAGGAGGGCCGGCCAGGCCTCCCGGGGGGCGATCAGGAGGAGGGCCAGCCCCCCCACCAGGGCCAAGGGCACCCCCAGGGCGTGGCTTAGGGCGTTAAAGGGCTCGCGCAGCACACCCTAGCTTACCCCAAGGCGGGCCTCCAGCTCCGCCACCACGCGCACGGTGCGGAGGAGGGCGTCGGGGTTGAGGCTTAGGGAGTCTATCCCCTGCTCCACCAGGAAGGCGGCGAACTCCGGGTAGTCCGAGGGGGCCTGGCCGCAGATGCCCACCTTCCGCCCCTTGGCGTGGGCCTTCTCTATGAGGAGGGCGCAGAGCCTCTTCACCGTCTCCCGGCGCTCGTCAAAGAGGGGGGCCACCCGCTCCGAGTCCCGGTCCAGGCCCAAGGCCAGCTGGGTGAGGTCGTTGGAGCCGATGGAGAAGCCGTCAAAGAGCTCGGCGAAGGCCTCGGCCTCGAGGACGTTGGAGGGGATCTCCGCCATCACGTAGACCTGGAGGCCGTCCTCCCCCCGCTTAAGCCCCCCCTCGGCCATGGCCTCCAGCACCCTCATCCCCTCCTCCGGGGTGCGGCAGAAGGGCACCATGACCATGAGGTTCTTAAGCCCCATCTCCTCCCGCACCCGCTTCACCGCGGCCACCTCCAGGAGGAAGCCCTCCTTGTAGTCCGGGTGGTAGTAGCGGCTCGCCCCCCGCCAGCCCAGCATGGGGTTCTCCTCCTTGGGCTCAAAGAGGTGGCCCCCGATGAGGCGGGCGTACTCGTTGGTCTTGAAGTCGGAAAAGCGGAGGAGGACGGGCCTAGGGTAAAAGGCCGCGGCGATGAGGGCGATGCCCTGGCTTAGGGTGTCCACGAAGTAGGCCCGCTTGTCGCGGTAGGCCTCCGTGAGCTCGTCCACCTGGCGGCGCACCTCCTTGGGCAGGGTCTCGTAGCGGGTGAGGGCCAGGGGGTGGACGCGCACGTGGCTGGCAAAGATGAACTCCATGCGGGCCAGGCCCACCCCGTCCGTGGGGAGGAGGCTCGCCTTTAGGGCCTCCTCCGGGGTGCCCACGTTCACCAGGATCTGGGTGCGGGTCCTGGGCAGGGCCTCGGGGCGCACCTCCTCCACCTCAAAGGGAAGCCGCCCCCGGTAGACCCGGCCCACCTCCCCTTCCGCGCAGGAGACCGTGGTCTCCTCCCCTTCGGGGATGGCCCGGGTGGCCCCCACCGCCCCCACCACCGCGGGCACCCCCAGCTCCCGGGCCACGATGGCCGCGTGGGAGGTGCGCCCGCCCCGCTCGGTGACGATGGCCGCCGCCTTCTTCATGATGGGCTCCCAGTCGGGGTTGGTGGTCTCCGTGACCAGGACCTCCCCCTCCTGGAAGCGGTCCATCTCCTTGGGGTCTTTGAGGACCCGGGCCCGGCCCGAGGCGATGGCCTCCCCCACGGCGAGCCCCTCCGCCAACACCTCCCCCCGGGCGAGGAGGCGGTAGACCTTGAGGACCGGGGCCCGTTGGGCGTGGACGGTCTCGGGGCGGGCCTGGACCACGAAGAGCTCCCCCGTGACCCCGTCCTTGGCCCACTCGATGTCCATGGGGGTTGGGGCCCCCCGCTTCCCGGAGTAGTGCTCCTCGATGCGCAGGGCCCAGTCCGCAAGGAGGAGGGCCTCCTCGTCCTTCAGGGCGAAGGTGCTCCGCAGGTAGGGCGGGGTGGGCCGGTTTTTCAGGCGGCCCTCCTCTGGGTCGTAGACCAGGGTGAGCTCCTTGGCCCCCAGGCGCTTGGCCACCAGGGCCTTGTAGCCCTGGCGCAGGGTGTCCTTGTGCACGTAGTACTGGTCGGGCCCCACCCGCCCCTGGACGATGTTCTCCCCCAGGCCAAAGATGGCGGTGAGGTAGACGAAACCCCGGTGGCCGGTGTCCGGGTCCAGGGTGAAGATGACCCCGCTGGCCCCCCGGTCCGCCCGCACCATGCGCTGGACCCCCACGGAAAGCGCCACCTTCAGGTGGTCAAAGCCCATGTGGGCCCGGTAGCTGATGGCCCGGGCGGTGAAGAGGCTGGCCATGGCCCGCTTCACGTGGAGGAGGAGGTCCTCCTCCCCCTGGACGTAGAGGTAGCTCTCCTGCTGGCCGGCGAAGCTGGCGGTGGGGAGGTCCTCCAAGGTGGCGCTGGAGCGCACCGCCACGGGCAGGGCCTCCTCCCCCGCCCGCTCGCTTAGGGTGCGGTAGGCAAGGAGGATCTCCTCCTTGAGGTCCTCGGGGTAGGCCCCTTTCAGGATGAGGTTCCTCAGGCGGCGGCTTGCGCCTTGGAGGGCCTTGGGGTCCAAGGGGTCCAAGGCGGAAAGCTCCCGGGCGATGGCCTCTTCCAGGCGGTTTTCCCTAAGGAAATAGCGGTAGGCCTCGCTGGTGGTGGCGAAGCCCTCGGGCACCCTGACCCCCAGGGGGGTGAGGGTACGGATCATCTCCCCCAAGGAAGCGTTCTTCCCCCCCACCAGGGGGACGTCCTCGAGGCCCACCTCTTCAAAAAACCGGACCCACCTCACGGCACGCCTCCTTTCCTCAGGGCTTCCTTAAGGACGGCCTCCTCCTTCTCCCCCTCGTACTGGGCCTCCTCGGTGAGGAAAAGCCGGTGGGGCAGGGCCAGGAAGGCCGCGTCCTTGAGCTCCTTCCAGTCCAGAAAGGGCTTGCCCCGCAGGTAGGCCAGGGCCTGGGCCAGGGCCAGCCAGGCCTTGGCCCCCCGGGGGGAGAGGCCCATGCGCAGCCTCCGGTCCTCCGAGAGGAGGAAGGCCACGTTCACGATGGCCTCCAGGGCCTCCTTGGCCACCCGCACCCCCTGGACCTCCCCCCGCACCCCAAGAAGGTCCACCCCCTGGGGCTCCGGGGGGGTGGGGGGCTCGGTGAGGATCCGGAGCCAGACCTCGCGCCGGGGGGGGCGGAAGGGGATCTTGGCCATGAAGCGGTCCAGCTGGGCCTCAGGGAGGGGGTAGGTGCCCTCCAGCTCCAGGGGGTTCTGCGTGGCCACCACGAAGAAGGGCTGGGGGAGGGGGTGGCGCACCCCCCCCACGGTGACCGCCCCCTCCTGCATGGCCTCCAGGAGGGCGGACTGGACCTTGGGGGGGGCGCGGTTCACCTCGTCCGCCAGGACCACCTGGGCGAAGAGGGGACCCCGGATAAACTCAAAGCGCCCTTCCCGGAAGACCTCGCTCCCCGTGAGGTCCTGGGGGAGGAGGTCGGGGGTGAACTGGATGCGCCTATACGTGAGGCCGCTCGCCCGGGCAAAGCTCTCCGCCAAGAGGGTCTTCCCCAGGCCGGGCATGCCCTCCAAAAGGGCGTGCCCCCCGGCGAGGAAGGTGGCGAGGAGGGCCTCGATGGCCTCCTCCTGGCCGAAAAGCACCCGGGAAAGGGCCTCCTTTAGGGCCTCCACCTAGGCCTCCCGCCTCTCCTGGACGATCCTTTGGGCCAGGTGGGGGGGGACCTCCTGGTAGTGGCTGAACTCCAGGGTGTAGGCCCCCGCCCCCCCGGTGAGGCCGGGAAGGGCCTTGTAGTACTCTAAGACCTCCGCCAGGGGCACCTCCGCCTGGACCACGCTTAGGGCCCCATCCTGCTCCATGCCCAGGATGCGCCCCCGCCTGGACTGGAGGTCGGAGAGGATGTCCCCCACCCGCTCCTGGGGGGCCACCACCTTGAGGCGGTAGATGGGCTCTAGGAGGGTGGGGCTTGCCATCTCCATCACCTTCTTGAAGGCCATGCTGGCGGCGATCTGGAAGGCCAGATCGGAGGAGTCCACCTCGTGGTAGGAGCCGTTAAAGACGATGGCCTTGAAGCCCATCACCGGGTAGCCCGCCAACACCCCCTTCTTGGCCGCCTCCAGGATGCCCTGCTCGATGGCCTCCTGGTACTTGCTGGGGATGACCCCGCCGGTGATGCGCCACTCAAAGCTGTACTCGGGAGCAGGCTCCAGGCGGAGCCACACGTCCCCGTACTGGCCGTGCCCCCCGGTCTGCTTCTTGTACTTCCCCTGCCCCTCGGCCACCTTCTTGATGGTCTCCCGGTAGGGCACCTTGGGCACGGAAAACTCCACCTCCACCCCGTAGTCCAAGAGGCGCTCCCTGGCGGTGGTGAGGTGAAGCTCCCCATGCCCCCAGAGGAGGAACTCCCCGGTCTCCTCCTGGCGCTCCAGCTTGAGGCTCGGGTCCTCCTCCAAAAGCTTCCTCAAGGCCTCCCCCAGCTTGGCCTCGTCCGTGCGCCCCTTGGGCCTTAGGGCCACGGGCACATTGGGCTCGGGGAGGCGGGCGAAGGGCACGGCCTCGCTTTCCGGCTTCTCCCCCTTCCAGAGGACCATCCCCCGGTGGAGGCTTTCGGCCTTGGGCAGGGCCAGGATGTAGCCCGCCTCCGCCCGTTCCACCTCCAGGAGGTCCTTGCCCATGGGCACGTAGAGGTGGGGGAGGCGCACCGCTCCGGCCTCGCTCTCCAGGGCATCCCCGGGGAGGAGCTGGCCCCGGTAGAGGCGGGCGTAGGCCACCTGGCCCATGAAGGGGTCCACCTGGACCTTGAAGACCTTGGCGAGGGGCGGCCCCTCCCCGAAGCGCTCCTCCGGGGAGGGCAGGGCCTCCAGGATGAGGTCCAAAAGGGGCAGGATGCCGATGCCGGCTAAGGCCCCCGCCAGGGCCACGGGGTAGAGGAGGCCCCGGCGCACCGCCTCGTGGAAGGCCTTTTCCAAGGCCTCCCCCGTGACCTCCTCCCCTTCTAGGTACTTCTCCAAAAGGCCCTCGTCCGTCTCCACGATGGCCTCGAGGACCTCCTGCCGGTAGGCCTGAGCCCGCGCCCGCTCGCCCTCGGGGACCTCGGCCTCCACCTCCTTGCCCCCCTCGTAGCGGTAGGCCTTCCCGTGGAAGACGTCTATAACCCCCACCCAGCGCCCCCCTTCGTAAAGGGGGAGGTCTATGGGCAGGATGGGGCCCAGGGTGGCCTTCAGGTCCTCCAGAAGGGCGTAGTAGTCCCCGCCCTTGTCCAGCTTGGTCACCACCACCATGCGGGGCAGGCCCAGGCGTTCGGCCACGGTCCAGGCCCTTTCCGTGCCCACCTGGACGCCGCTTTCCGCGGAGACCGCCACAAGGGCGGCGTCCGCGGCCTCGAGGGCCCCCCGGATCTCCCCCACGAAGTCCCCGTAGCCCGGGGCGTCCAGGAGGAAGACCTGGTGCCCCCGGTGCCGCAAGGGGACCACCCCCGTGCGCACCGTGGTGCGGTGGAGCTTGGCCTCCGGGGTGTAATCCGTGGTGGTGGTGCCCTCCTCCACCCGGCCCATCTTGTCCTTGGCCCCGGTTGCGACGAGCAGGGCTTCCGTGAGGGTGGTTTTGCCGCTTCCCGCATGGCCCACCAGGGCGACGGTTCGGATCATGGTCCCTCCTTCTTGGTGCCCATAGTATAGGACGGAAGGAGGGCGTTTTGTCCCAGGCCATCTACATCCCAAGACCCCTTCTGGAGGAAACCCGGACCCACCTCCTCAAGGAAGCCCCCCGGGAGGGGGTGGGGCTTTGGGGGGGCAGGCGGGTGGTGGAGCGGGTCCTCCCCCTCCCCAACGTCCACCCGAGCCCCCTCACGGGCTACCTGGCGGAGCCCAGGGCCCTCCTCAAGGCCCTAAAGGCCTTGGAAGCCGAGGGGATGGAGCTTCTCGCCATCTACCACTCCCACCCCAAGGGCCCCGCCCTCCCCAGCCCCACGGACTTCCGGGAGGCCCGCTGGCGGGTGCCCTACGTGATCTTCGGCACGGACGGGGTGCGGGCCTTCCTCCTCCCGGAGGGGCGGGAGGTGCCCCTATACCTCCTCGAGGCCCCTTAGGGTGCGGAGCAGGGCCTCATGGATGCGCCCGTTGGTGGCCACGATGTAGCGGTGGCCCAGGCGGTAGGGCCTGCCCTCCAGGTCCGTCACCCGTCCCCCCGCCTCCTCCACCAGGAGCCACCCCGCGGCCACGTCCCAGGGATTGAGCTTGACTTCCCAAAAGCCCTCCAGCCTTCCCGCGGCCACGTAGGCCAGGTCCAGGGCCGCCGCCCCGGGGCGGCGCACCAGGAGGCCCCTTTTCAGGGCCCTGTGGAAGTAGGTGAGGTTCTCGGGGTCCTGGGCCACGTCGTAGGGGAAGCCCGTGGCCAGGAGGCTACCCAAAAGCTCCCCCCGCTCCGTGACCCGGATGGGGCGGCCGTTCAGGTAGGCCCCCTCCCCCCTTAGGGCGAAGAAGGCCTCCTCCCGGGCGGTGTCCATGACCAGGCCCATCTGGATGGCCCCTTCAGCCTCGAGGGCGATGGAAACCCCGTAGAAGGGGAAGCCGTGGGCATAGTTCACCGTGCCGTCCAAAGGGTCCACGATGAAGCGGAAGGTGCCGCTCCCCTCGCTCCCCCCCTCCTCCCCGAAAAAGCCCGCCTCGGGGAAGCGAGCGAGGAGGAGGTCTTTGATGGCCTCCTCCGCCTCCTTATCCGCCTGGGTGACGAGGTCGGTGGGGCCGGACTTGGTGCCCTGGGTGAAGCCCTTTTCCAGGTAGTAGCGGTGGATCCCCATGGCCAGGTGGGCGGCCTCCAAAGCCGCCTCCAGATGGGGGTAGTAGGGGTGGCGCCGGTTCACCCCTTCATCTTAAGCCGGGCAAAGAGGGCCTTTAGCCTCTCGGGGCTCTTCACCCCGGGGGCCTCCTCCACCCCGCTGGAGAGGTCCAGGGCGTAGGGAGCCAGGGCCAGGGCCTCCTCCAGGTTCTCCGGGCTGATCCCCCCTGCCAGGATGACCCTGAGGCCCCGCCCAAGGAGGGGCCGGGCCCAGTCCCGGGGGTAGGCCGCCCCGCTCCCGGGGGTGCGGCCGTCCAGGAGGAGGGCCTGGGCGGGGTAGTGGGCCCACTCGGGGTGCGCGGGGCCTTCTAGACGAAAGGCCTTGATGACCGGGTAAAACCGCCCCACCGCCTCCGCCCACTCCGGGGGCTCGTCCCCGTGGAGCTGGGCCACCTGGAGCCGGGCCCGGTCCATGATCCGCAGGACCTCCTCTGGAGGCTGGTCCTGGAAGACCCCCACCCGCACCACGAAAGGCCCTAGGGCGCGCCCCATGGCCAGGGCCGCCTCCGGCTCCACCCGCCTCTTGGACCGGGGGGCGAAGACGAAGCCCAAGGCCCAGGCCCCGAGCTCCTCCGCCAAGAGGGCGTCCTCCAGGCGGGTGAGGCCGCAGATCTTGACCCGCATAGGTCCAGCCTGGAGGACACCCCCTTTGGCCGTCAAGAGAGAAGGGTCCAGACTCGGTAAGCGGTGGCGGCTAGGATGAGAAGGCCAAAGAGCTGCTTTAGCCTCTTAGGAGGCAGATAGAGGCTGGTGAGCCTCGAGCCCAGATAGCTCCCCAAGGCCCCCACCAGGACCAGCACCAGGGTGAGGGTGGGGTCCAAGCGGGCGGCGGGGAGGTGGGGGAGGAGGCTGGAAAAGGAGGGTGGGGTTACGGCAAAAGCGTTGATGGCCGCGGCCTTCTTGGGCTCGTGCCCGGTGAGGACCAGGGTGGGAAAGAGCAAAAACCCCGGCCCCACTCCCAAAAACCCTGCCAGCACCGCAATGGGGGCCGCCAAAACCAGGGCCAGGGGGAAGTTTTCCCTTGCCAGCGCCCCCTTGGGAGGGCGGAAAAGGGTGTAGGCCAAGTACGCCACGGCCCCCAGGTACACGAACCAAACCCAGCGCACGGGAACGGACTGGACCCACCAGGCCCCCAAGGGCGCGGATAAGGTGGTGACCAGGGCCAAAAGGAGGGCCTTTTTCCAGTCCACCAGCCGGCTTTGGGCAAACCCCACCACGGCAAAGGCCGCGGTCACCCCGTTAAGAAGGAGGGCCAGGGGCTGGACCTGGTGGACCAGGTCTTCCAGGAAAAAGGAGAGAAAGGGCACGGCGGCAAAGGCCACCCCCAGGCCCAGCATCCCCGACACCAGGGAAAGGGCAAAAAGGCCCAGGGCCACGCCCCCCATCAAGCCCCTCCCCGTTCCCCGGTCACCCAGGCGGTCAAGGAGGAAAGGACTGCCCCATTTGCTTGAATAGACCCTAACACAAGCACCTCCGCAAAGCGGGGGGGACGCCCCCGGGTTCGGCCACCGCCCGCAAAGCCTCGAGGCAGCTTAAGCCCCCTGGGCCGAAACCGGCCAGAGGGCACACCCGATGGGGCAACCCCCAGACCCACGCCGGCTTTTCCGCTCCAAGCGGGCCTTCCAAGGGTATGGGGCTTAGCCGCACTTGGAGTACCCGCAGGCCTTACAGGTCCAGCACCCCTCTTCCCGCACCAGGGCCTTTTCCCCGCAAACGGGGCAGGAAGAAGCCCC
>FWWM01009600.1_pt1 | contig 17712 bp, 15 predicted proteins | sample 2228351 | NCBI WGS metagenome assembly FWWM01 (sample SAMEA103939774, study PRJEB20133) | metagenome | reverse complement strand
CGTCAAATTTGCCTCCTGCCTCCTGCCCCACCTCCGTCGGAGCAGCGCCTCCTTACGAGGGTGGCAAATTTTACGTCCTGCACCCCTGCGCGATTTGGTCGGCGGGCGCGGATGCGTCGTGCGGCGCGGCTATCGGGTCTACTCGTGGGGCGACGCGTCGAAGAGCGGCGACATCGCCTCAGCGGTCAAGCCCGTCATCAGCTTGAAAACGCGCCTTGCGAACCCGCTCCAGTGTGAAGAGCGATACACCTTTGAGGCGTTCCAAGACCGCCCCGGTCGACTTTGGTCGGAGTGGATGATTCAGACGTTAGACACGGGTGTCGTCGGCGATGGACTCTCCGCTCCCCTTGCCTTCGACTCCGCTGGCAACCCGGCTCACGCTCCACCCGCGCCCTCTTGACGAACATTTCTGATTCAGGCAAAATGGGGGGACAACAAGCGTGAGAATCGTCCTCGTCCTCGTCGTCGGTCGTTGTTGGAGTTCGAGAACCGAGGACGACGACGAGAACGACGACGATTATTTTCAAGGGAGCAAACCAATCATGTCACTCACTGGCAAAGCCGCTGTTTTCGTAGGAACAGGCAAACCGTTTGAAATTCGAGAGTATCCGGTGACTGAGCCGCTGCCGGGCACGGCGCTCATTAAGGTTACGATGGCGAACGTGTGCGGGTCGGATTTGCACATCTGGCGTGGGGAATATAACATGGAGCGGATGGGGCGTGCGCTGCCGCGTATCATCGGGCACGAGATGACGGGGCGCATCGCGGCGTTGGGAGAGGGCGTGACGCACGACAGCAACGGCGAACCGCTCAAGGAAGGCGACCGCATTGTTTACCGCTATTTTTATCCCTGCGGGCAGTGCCGCATCTGTTTGAAAGGACGACCGGGCGCGTGCCGCAAGGGGATGGCTTACGCGGGCGTGTCGTGCGAGACGCCGCCGCATTTTTTGGGTGCGTTCGCCGAATACTACTATTTGCAGCGCAATTACACGATTTTCAAAGTCCCCGACGACCTCAGCGATGAACTGGTCGCCCCGATTAACTGTGCGCTGTCGCAGGTGATTGAGGGGTTGCTGCGGGCGCAACTGAAGTTCGGCGAGTACGTCGTCATTCAAGGCGCGGGCGGGTTGGGCGTCTACGCGACGGCAGTGGCGAAGGACATGGGCGCGGAGCGCGTCGTTGTGATTGACGGCGTGGAGGAACGACTACAATTAGCGCGCGAGTTCGGCGCGGACGCCACGATTGACCTGCGCGAGTTTCCCGCCCCCGAAGAGCGCGTCAAGCGAGCGCACGAACTTACCGACGGCGGCGCGGACGTGGTGTTGGAAGTCGCCGGTTTTCCCCGCGTCATCCCCGAAGGTCTGGAGATGCTTGCCGACGGGGGGCGCTACGTCGAAATCGGCAACATCAGCCCCGGCTTGACCTACACCGCCGACCCATCCGTGCTCGTCTGGAGGTGCGCCACGATTTACGGCGTGCGCTGGTATGAAGCCGAGTCGCTCAAAAAAGCCCTCGACTTCCTCCGCCGCGCCAAAAACAAATACCCGTTCCACAAACTCCTGTCGCACAAATACCCGCTCGAAGACATCAACCGCGCCTTTGAAGAATCGGACAAAGGGCACGTCACGCGCGCGGCGTTGGTGATGGAGTAAACGGACATGCACATTCTCACCGCTTGCATCGGACACGAAACCAACACCTTTGCCTCCACGCCGACGACGCTGGAGGATTTTCGTCGCGGCAGCCCCACGCCCGACTTCAGCGGCGGCGAGGCGATTCTCAATCACTTTCGCGGCACACGCACGATTCATGGCGGCTACATCGCGGGCGCGGAAAAACACGGCTTCACGCTGGAGCCGCTGATTCACACCTTTGCCACCCCCAGCGGCACGGTGCAGCAAAATGCTTACGACTATCTGAAAGGTCTGTTGATAGAACGACTGAAAGCCGCGGGGCAATGTGACGGTGTTTTGCTGGACCTACACGGCGCGATGGTGACGGAAGAGCTTGAGGACGAAGAAGGCGACCTCGTTGCCGCCGTGCGCGAAGTCGTCGGCAATGAGATTCCGATTGTCATGACGCTCGACTTGCACGCCAACGTCACCGCGCAGATGGCGCAGCACGCCGATGTCATCATCGGCTTCGACGAGTATCCGCACACCGACATGTATGAGCGTGGTGTGGAGGCAGCGGACGTGATGGCGGCGGTTCTACGCGGCGCGTTGCGTCCTACGCTGGCATACCGTCAACTCCCGCTCATCACCATGCCGCCCAAGCAGTGCACGCTGATTGAGCCGATGCGGTCGCTGCTGGCGAAAGCGCACGCGATGGAATCAGAGCCGCGACAGGCATGGAGCGGTGTCGTGAACGTCACGCTCTCCTTGGGTTTCCCCTTTGCCGACGTCCGCGACGCGGGCGTGTCGGTGCTGGTCACAACCAACGACGACGCAGAACTCGCCCAGCGCAAAGCCGCTGAAATGGCGGCGGCGATTTGGGAGAAACGCGACGAGTTCAACGTCACGCTCACGCCCGTCTCCGAAGTCTTTGACTACGCCCGCACTCAAGCGAAAGGATTGGTCGTCCTCGCCGACGGCTCTGACAATCCGGGGGGCGGCGCTCCGTGCGACAGCACGTTTGTCCTGCGCGAGCTCATCGAAAAGGACGTGCCGAACGCCGTCGTTGCCGTCATCGCCGACCCCAAAGCGGTGGCGACTGCGATGGCAGCGGGCGTCGGCAACTCTGTCACGCTGGATCTCGGCGGCAAGACCGACAACCGCCATGGGGAACCCGTGCGCGTCACCGCGCACGTCAAACTCCTTTCCGATGGAACGTTCACTATGCGCGGCGCGATGGGGGGCGGCGCGCGCGTCCGCATGGGCAGAACGGCGGTGCTGGTCGTGGGCGGCGTCGAAATCGTCGTCACCGAGCGGCGGATTCAACCCTACGACGCTGCCCTCCTTCGCAGCGTTGGTATCGAACCCACGCAGCGACGCCTCATCGCCCTCAAATCCGCCGTCCACTTTCGCGGCACCTATCAGGACCTCGCCGAGCGCATCTTCGACGCCGACACGCCCGGCGTGCACCGCCCGGATTTCCGTTGCTACGAGTATCGGAAGTTGAGGAGACCCCTCTATCCGCTGGATGACCTCCGCGCGCCGCCAACGTGAAAAGCCGCTTGACCAATCAGGTCAAGCGGCTTCCCTTGACCGTTTCATCGCTGGACACACTATTCCAGAGGACGTTGCATGTAGGTGACGATTAACTTCCCCTTGCGCCGTTTTGACTCTACCAGCGTAAGGGAGGGGGTGCGCACGGTCAGCGTGTAGTATCCGTTGGGGGTCCGACTCATGGGATTGCGACTTTCTGCGGGGTGGTCCTGGAGGCTGCTGAGTTGAGGAATCAGAGTCTCCCAACTCTTTCCCCAGTGGGTCGGGACAAACGCGTCTTTTTGCCGTTTCAAAACGAGCGGAATTCGTTTTTCGAGCACTTCAGTCTGGTTCGTGAAGTCCATTCTCTTGGGAATGAGCAACACGACTTCGACTTCCGTGACGTCAGGGGAAATCTCCGGGAGTCGGAGCGTGTAAGTCGACGGGGGAGCGATAAACGCGAAGTAGTTGGCGATTGCATCCAGCAGAATTTCGCTTCCCTTCTCCTCCACACTGACCAACGCCAGGTCGTTGCCTCGATAGCGCAGATAAGTCCGACCTTCATCGGGCAACAACGTGCATCCTTCCACTCTTGCCGCTCTGATTGTTCCAGACAAGACAATCACCAAAACACCGAGCATCATCATCCCTTGACTGCGTTGCATACTAATACCCCCTTTTAGGTTGTTGAGAGTTTGACTGAAACTTGGCTATATTCTACCCACTCTGCGGTGTCATTAAGATTACATTTTTGTTGAATCTTGGGTATAATCACAACAGTCTGACGTTGAGGAGGCAACGACTGTGAACCGAAAACTTTCAGGGTGGGCTGGGTTCGTTTTGATGGGTTTGATGGTGGCGATGTGGCTTGTGCCCGCGTTAGCGGTGCGGCTAGAGTACCGTTTCACCAAGGGACAATCGCTGACCTATCGGATGACCTTCTCCGCCGACTCCCGCGCAGAAGTTCCTTCCAGTCCTATCCCCACGACGGCAAAGGGACAACTGACGATTCAACAGCAGGTGCAGGAAGTTAAGTCCAACGGCGACGCGACGCTTCTCTACAAATTCCGCGATGGGCAGGTGCAGATGACCACGGCGGGCATGACTGACACGACGATTCCGCTCACCTTTCCGACCGTGCAGGCGCAGATGAACAAAAACGGACAGGTGTTGAGCACGCGCCTCGCGGAACGTGGCATCGCGCCGGTGGCGCAGCCCAACAACGTGGAGCTCGGCGGGTTCGATTTCAACCAGTTTTTCGGCGACCTCAGTGCCGTCGGGTTTCCCAACCGCGACGTGCAGGTGGGCGAGTCGTGGAACACCACGTCTTCTTTCACCGCGCCGGGCGGCGAGAAGGTGACTGTCAACGCCCGCTCCACCCTCAAGTCGCTCAAAACGGAACGCGGACAATCCATCGCCGAAGTCCAGACCGAAGCGCGGATTCCGCTGCGGATGCACATCACCATGCTGCAAATTCCCGCGCAAATCAACGGTATAGTGGCGTGCCGCCTCACGTCGCGCTTCTCCCAGAGCGAAGGGCGCCTGCTGGAAATGCGCGGAACGACGAACTCGCAATTAACCGTCACCATGTGGGGGCTTCCCGCCTCCGCGCAGGAGTTCCAGAACGTGCCCGTCAATCAGACGATGACGTTTTCCATGATTTTGCAGTAGAAAGGAACCCAGATGTCTTCATCACCCCGCTCTATCACGAAAGTTGTCATTCCCGCCGCCGGGCTGGGCACTCGGCTGCGACCCGTCACCAAAATCCAGCCCAAAGAGATGCTGCCCGTCGCCCGCAAACCCACGATTCAATACGTCGTGGAAGAAGGCATTCGCGTCGGGCTTCATTCCGTCCTCATCATCACCGGCGCTCGCAAGCGCGCCATCGAAGACCACTTCGACAAGGACCCCACCAATCACGAAGCGGTGGACGAACTCGACTACGAACAGTTGGGCGTGCGATTTTTCTTCGTGCGCCAGAGCGAGCAGAGAGGGTTAGCCGACGCCATCTCGCTCGCGGAAGAATTTGTCGCCGGCGAACCTTTCGTCGTGGCGTTGGGCGACACGATTCTGTGGAGCGATGCCAGCCAGCCGTTGTTGCAGCGACTTGTGGACGCTCACGTTCAGAATGGGGCGGCGGCGACCGTCGCCGTCGAGCGAGTCAGCCGCGATAGCGTGTCACGCTACGGCATCGTCGCGCCGAAATCCGGGACGACCAATGGAGCGTTTGAACTCACCGGCTTGGTCGAGAAACCCGACCCCGACAGCGCGCCCAGCAACTACGCCATCGCATCGCGCTACGTTTTCGCGCCGCAGATTTTCGACGCCATCCGCGCTATCAAACAACGCCCGCCCGGCAAAGGCGGCGAGTTCCAGTTGACCGACGCAATTCAATGGCTTCTCGAACAGGGACATTCCGTCTGGGCGGTGCAACTCACGCGCGGGGAAAAACGCTACGACATCGGCAACTTCGAGACCTACTGGAAAGCCTTCGTCGAAATCTGCCTGAGCGACAAAGAGTTCGGCGAAAGACTCGAGCAGCACCTCCGGCAACTGCTGGAACGACGGGATTGAGGAAGGGGAAGGAAGGGGAGCCCCGGCGGTTTCCCCTTTCTTCCCCCTCCTTCTCCTTCCTTTCTCTATGAAGATACTCGTCTGCAACATCGGCAGCACTTCGCTCAAATACCAACTCTTCTCCATGCCCGATGAAACCGTGCTGGCGAAAGGGCGCATTGAGCGCGTGGGATCTCAGATGAGTCCGCTGCAACACTGGACGGCAAACGGCGCGGTGGAGAAGGAAACGCCGATTCCAACTTACAAGGACGCCGTGCAAACCGCGCTGTCTCTTCTCACAGATCCTCAACTCGGCTGCCTTGAGAAACTCGACGAAATCTCCGGCGTGGGATTCAAGACCGTTCATGCGGGCGACGTGAGAGGCGCGGTGCCGTTGACGGAGGACGTGCTGGCGAAGATGGAAGAATACACGCCCGCTGTGCCCGCGCACAACCCGCCTTACCTGCGCGCCATCCGCCTCTTTCAGGAACTCCTGCCGAACACGCCGCTCGTGGGCGTGTTTGAGCCGCACTTTCACGTCACCATGCCCGAATACGCCGCGATTTACGGCATCCCTTACGAGTGGACGACGCGGTTCGGCATCCGACGCTACGGCTTTCACGGCGCATCGCATCACTACGTCTCTGAGCGCGTGCCGCAACTGTTAGGCGTGCCGTCCGATTCGCTCAAAATCATCTCCTGCCACCTCGGCGGTAGTTCCTCCCTCTGCGCGATTGACGGGGGCAAATCAGTGGACACCAGCATGGGCTTCTCCGCCCAGTCTGGCTTGTTCATGGCGCGGCGTTCGGGCGACTTCGATTTGTTCGCCATTCCGTTCTTGCAGTCGAAGGGGCTGACGCAGGAGGAAATCTTCGATGGACTCTCGCGCAACGGCGGACTGCTAGGCATTTCCGGCATCAGCGAGGACATGCGCGATTTGGAAGAAGCCGCCGCGCAAGGCAACGCCCGCGCGCAGCTGGCGATTGACGCCTTCGTTTACGGCGTGAAGAAAACCATCGGCAGTTATGTCGCCGTCCTCAACGGCTTGGATGTCCTCGCCTTCACCGGCGGCATGGGCGAACGCGGCGCGCACGTCCGCGCCCGCATCTGCCGCAATTTGGATTATCTCGGCATCTACCTCGACGAGCAACTAAACGCTGCTTGCTTTGGCAAAGAAGGCATCATTTCCCCCTCTGACGCAAGCGTCAAAGTCATGGTGATTCCGGCGAACGAGGAGATCATTGTGGCGAGGGAGACGGGAGCAGTTATCAACAAGTGAGGCACAGAAGCAATCGCAGACCAAGTCTATCGCACGAATCAAGGGTGTTTCAGAAGTGTTTGGCTATCCTACTGGTGCACCAGAGGTAGAGGATGCTGACGTCTTCGTAAGGTGGGTTCCACTGAAAGTGCCAGACGGGGGCGCCGATTTTCATGAGTCTCCTCCCCTTGTTAAATTGACCGTCTCAACGATCGCCTCCTTTTGTGCCGATAATAGGAAATGAACAACAGTTGTTGACAAATCTAAATGAATCGCCTACAATAAAAGGGCGGCGAATAGTCTGCTGAGTTCAAATTTGCCGCCTTCTCAGTTTGAGCAAGCGAGGGCATCACAATGGAAATCAGGGTGGAGGTCAAAATCTTTCCGTTCAACACTCTGCATGTTGCGCCAAACGTTTCAGTGAAAGAAACTGCCCCTAAGGTGGAACAGCGTGCGCCTGTCACCTATCGTCCCCCTCAGACCACCTCGACCCACAGCCTTGAATTGCGCTACGACACCGAAATTGTCAGCGAACCACTCACCAGTCTAAATACCATCGTTCGTTGAGTCACGCCAAGCACCGCCGAACGTTCGCAACCCCATCCCTGTCACCGGTAACTGTCGTCTGATTTGTTCACGCACTGCCTGCTCCACGATTTGTAGCACTTGCTGGGCGAATTGCTGTAAAAGTTGCTGCGCCTGTTGTGGCAACGTCTGTGGGTCAATGCCAGGCGGCAGACCTACATTGAGGTTAATCTGCAGGTTTTGTGGGATGTTGCGTCGGCGCAGCAGGCGGACATTCTGACGAAAGGCATCAAGCCGCAAAACCGTTTCGATGCAGGCGATACACTCATTTTTCAGGACGAGTTCGTCTGCGTCCTGCCCCTCAAAGGCTGCCTCGATATCCAGCGGCTCCTTTAGTCGCAGCAATGCCTCATACTGCTCGTAGAGTTGCCACATCAGGTTCTCCAACTCAGGTTCAGCCAGTTCAACGGCTAATCTCAGTTCGCTGGCTTCCTTGCGTCCAATCGCATGACCGTGTGAATACATCTTCTCTGTCAGCGCTTCAACTGTAGCCGATACGCGCTCCTCTTCCATCTTTTGCACGTGGGAACTCAGCAACTTTCTGGCGACCAAGCGAATGTGAGAGTGTTGGCGATTGACGCTCCCCAGAGTCAGGGGAGAAAGTCTGTCTGCCAACATGCCCACCATCGTTGCTAATGCGGACTGGTCAGTGATATGAGCCCGTTCTCGCACGAACGAGATGTAGGACGATACGTCCTCCACACTGATTTCCTCAGGTGGCATGGCTGATTCCCCGCTGGGTGTTCTTACCAGAGTCGGGTCAATCGGACTCAGTTCTGCCTTGCGCCCCATTACGATTCTGTCAGCGCCCAAAGCAATCATCGTCGCCGCGCTGTGGGCTTTGTAAGGAACAAGCACGTTGAGTTCCTTGCAAAACTCTCGCAGCATAGAGACGATACGCCAAGGGACGCTCACATCGCCCCCACGGCTGAAGAGGAAAACGTCAATCCGTTCCCGCCTTGGCTCAGTTTTGTCGAGAAGCAAAAGGTATTCATACATCGGACGAACAGTGTCCTCAGCGATGCGAGCAGGAATAAGTTGGCGATCTCCTGTAACATACGTAATCACATGAGACTCGCGTATGTCCTGAATCTTCCTCAGCAATTCAACTCGCTGTTCTCGCGGCATTGAGAACCTCCTTAACTCGTTGACTCGTTTCCCGCCCAGCACACGTTCAAACACCGCGCCGCAAACGCTTCATCCAGCCGTCCGACGGGCGCGGTGTGCGGGGCATGTTGAACCATCTCAGGATTCGTCGTCGCTTCCTCGGCGATTTTGAGGAGCGTGTCGGCGAAGGCGTCTAAAGTTTCCTTGGACTCCGTTTCCGTCGGTTCAATCATCATTGCCTCAAAGTGTTCGGGGATGAGCGGGAAATAGACTGTCGGCGGGTGGAAGCCGTAGTCAATCAGCCGCTTGACGAAGTCCCACGCGCGGACGTTGTGCTCATCTTTGAAGCGGCGGGCGGAGCAGACGAACTCGTGTTTGCAGACGCCGCGATGGGCGGTGGGGAAAGTGTCTTTGAGAAGTGCCATCAGGTAGTTTGCGTTCAGCACCGCGTTCTCGGTGTTCGCCGTCAAGCCGCTCGCGCCGTGATAGCGGATGTATGCCCACGCTCGCGCTAAAATTCCCGCGTTGCCGTAGAAACCGTGCAGCCGGCCGATGGAGTGCGGGCGGTCGTCGTTCAGGTGATAACCGTTACTTGTTTTTTCAATCACAGGCACCGGCAGGAACGGCTCAAGATGTTTCTTGACTGCCACCGGTCCCGCGCCCGGTCCGCCGCCGCCGTGCGGGGTGCTGAAGGTTTTGTGCAGGTTGAAGTGCATCACGTCAAACCCCATGTCGCCCGGCTTGGCTTTACCCACAAGCGCGTTCATGTTCGCGCCGTCGAGATACATCAACGCGCCCGCGTCGTGCGCCAGGCGCGCAATTTCCAGCACCTCGCTTTCAAACACGCCCAATGTGTTCGGACTGGTCATCATAATCGCCGCCACATCGTCGGACAGCTCCTTGCGCATTCCTTCGATGTCCACGTGACCTTCAGCGTTCGACTTAACCTGCACGACTTGATACCCGCACCGCGCCGCGCTGGCGGGGTTGGTGCCGTGCGCGGAGTCGGGGACGATGATTTTCTTCCGCCGGTCGCCCTCGCCGTTGCGGAGGTGATACGCCCGCATCATCAGCAACCCCGCGAACTCGCCCTGCGCGCCCGCCGCCGGTTGCAGCGACACGGCGTCCATCCCCGAAATTTCGCGCAGGCACTCCGCGAGTTCGTAGAGCATCGCTAAAATCCCCTGCGCCGTTTCCTCGCTTTGCAGCGGATGCACGCCCGCCACGCCGGGCAGCGCGGCGACGACCTCGTTGATTTTCGGGTTGTATTTCATCGTGCAGGAGCCAAGCGGATAGAAGTTCGTGTCAATGGAAAAGTTCATCTGCGACAGGTGGACGTAGTGGCGAATCATTGTCAGTTCGTCCACCTCCGGCAGCGGTGGCGCATTCTCGCGCAGCGCGGACGCGGGCAAGAGCGCGTCGGCGGGTTGCACTGGCACGTCGCTTTGCGGCAAAGGATGTCCGATACGTCCAGAAGAACTGAGTTCAAAGATGAGAGGTTCAAGCATGTCTTTCATCGTCCTCGTCCTTGTCGTCATCCTCGTCTCGGTGGTTTCGACAAGCGCCGCGGGCGTCCCGATGTTATCGGGACGTGCAAACGACCGATTGCGAGAACGAGGACGACGACAAGGACGATTTTATCCTGTGTAAAGCGTCAGCACGTAATCCAAATCCAATCTATCCAGCCCTGCCTCCACCCGCGCAAGGCTGCCTTCGGGAATTTCAATCAGGGCGTTGAGGATGAACAACAGGATGCCCGTGTGTGGCTGCGGCTCGACTTTGCCCTCAATGCGCCGCACGTTGACGTTGTAACGGGCAAGCGCGGTGGTCACTTTGTCGACGATGCCGAGGCGGTCCAGGGCGTCCACCCGCAACTCGTATAGCACCACGCCCGTCGGCTCGGCTTTTGCGGGAGCGTCCTCGTAAATCCGAATGTCAAGTTGCTGCGTTCTTCCCCATTCGGAGGCGAACTGCGCTATCTCCCGCACCGTTTGAGGGCTGCCGGAAAACCGAATTAACATCGTGAAGTACGCCCCAAGCGTCAATCCCTCAGCGTCCTCGATGTTGCACTTTTTTCCGTGCAAATAGTGCGTGACCGCGCTGACCAGCCCCGGGCGGTCTCGCCCGACGACGACGAGAATGGCAAATGCCCGCGAGTCCTGCTTCATGGTGTATGCTCCCCCGAAAATCGTCGGCATAGGATGCCGAACTGGTCTATCGCCCCCCTGCCCCCGTTGACGGGGGCTGTCCCCCGCCAGCGGGGGACGGGGGCGACGGCATCCCATGCCGTCATTTTCATGCGGCGTGGTGCGCCAACGGCGCATGGGCGATTCTTGTGAAAATACCACGGATTTAATAGACGGACGCGGACAGAGCGCAGCCCCTTGTGGGGATCTGTCCGCGTGCGTCCATCAAATTAGCGGTATCACAGGTCCTTCAACACGGCAACCAATCCGTCAATCTCCGCCTTCGTCCGTTTCTCCGTCACGCACAGCAGCATCGCGTCGGACAACTCAGGATAGTATTTGCCCAGCGGCAAGCCGCCGATGATGCCGTGCTGCCACAATTTTTCGTTGACCTTGACGGGGGCTTCCGGGCAGCGCACCACGAACTCTTTGAAGAACGGAGCCTTGAAAGCCATTTCCCAGTTTCCCAGTTTCCCAATTTCCTCGGCGGCGTAGTGCGCCTTGTGCAGGCAGAGTTCGGCGACGCGGCACAAACCGTGCCTGCCCATGAGCGACAGGTAAACCGTTGCGGCGAGAGCGAGCAAACCCTGATTGGTGCAGATGTTGCTTGTCGCCTTCTCGCGGCGGATGTGCTGCTCGCGGGTTTGCAGGGTGAGGACGAAACCGCGCCGCCCCTGCGCGTCGTGCGTCGCGCCGACGATGCGACCGGGCGCTTGGCGAGCGAACTGCTTTTTGCAGGCGAACAACCCCAGATACGGTCCGCCGAAACTGGGCGGGATGCCTAATGGTTGACCTTCGGCAACGGCGATGTCGGCGTCGTAAGCGCCGGGCGGTTTGAGGAGACCCAACGAAATCGGGTCAAACACGGAAATGAGCAACGCGCCGCGCTCGTGCGCCAGTTGGCTGAGGGCGTCCACGTCTTCAAGGCAGCCGAAGAAATTCGGATGCTGCACGACGACGGCGGATGCGTTATCAAGCGCAGAACGCAACGCCTCGAGGTCAGTCACGCCATCGGCATAAGGCACGTCCACGAGTTCCAGCGGCAAGCCCTGCGTATAAGTCGCCACGACCTGACGGGAGTGCGGATGCAGCGTCTTGGGTAGCAGGATGCGCGGGCGTTTTTGAATCGCCCACGCCATGATGACGGCTTCCGCCAATGCGCTCGCGCCATCATATAAACTGGCGTTGGACATCTCCATGCCCGTCAACTGGCAGACCATTGTTTGAAACTCATAAATGACTTGCAGCGTACCCTGACTGGCTTCCGCCTGATACGGCGTATAGGCGGTGAAGAACTCCGAACGCGAGCAGACAAACGGCACAGCAGCGGGAACGTGATGGTCGTAACTCCCTCCGCCCAAAAAATACGGCGCGGTGTTGACGTTCGCGTTCTGCTCACTCAGGCGCAAAGCCTCCGCGCGCACTTCCATCTCGGTCAAATCCGGCGGCAAACGGAGCGCGGCGTTCTGACGGATCTCGGCGGGAATATCGGAGAATAAATCGTCTATGGAAGCGACGCCGATGCGCTCCAACATGGCGCGTCGGTCGGCGTCGGTGTTGGGGATGTAGTGACTCATGGATGAGAGATAAGGGATGAGGGATGAGGGATAAGAATTCATCTCTCATCCCTCATCTCTCATCGTTGTCGTTCAGTGTCCGATGAGTTGCTTGTACGCCTCCGCGTCTAAGAGGGCGTCGAACTGGCTGGGGTCGGTGGCTTCCACAACAATCATCCAGCCGTCGCCGTAGGGGGACTGATTGACGATTTCGGGAGAGTCAATGACGGCGTTGTTGACTTCGACGACCTTACCGTTGAAGGGACAGAAGAGGTCGGCGACTGCCTTGACGGACTCAATCGTGCCGAAGGGGACGCCGGGTTCAATCTCCTTGCCCGCGTCGGGGAGTTCGACGTAAACGACGTCTCCCAACTCGCTCTGAGCGTAATCGGTGATGCCAACAGTGGCACGATTGCCTTCGATACGCAGCCACTCATGCGTCTCACAATACTTCAGTTCGGCAGGAAAATGTAATTCAGCCACGTGCTGCCTCCTGTTCATCGGTGATTCACAACGGTTTGGTATTTTAGCACAATGGCGAGGATAACTCAATCCCAAGAGGAACACGAACTCCAAAGGCGAACCTAACCCAGCGGAGGAGTTGGACGATGAGAACTTATCTGGTCTGTTGGCTGTTGGCTCTGTTGTTCACTCCGCAACAAAAGGAGAACGTGAAGGTGCATCCGACGGTTTACATGACGCCCGAGGACGTGAAGCGGGCGAAGGAGAATATCGCGCGGTTTGCGTGGGCGAAGGAGACGGCGGACGCGATAGTGCGCGAGGCGAACGCTTGGCTGGCAAAAGAGGACCGGTGGATTTTAAGCGTGGTGCCGCCGGCGGGCGCGTGCTTTGCTTACGGCTTCACGGGCTGTCCGATTTGCGGCGCGAGTTGGGGCACGTGGGGAGGGGCGCGGGCGTCCTTCGACAAGCCCGGTCATGTCACTTGTGCGAGCGGTCATGTCCTCCCTGACGCGGAGCATCCCGACAAGGGCACGGGCTACGTGGGCAAGGACGGGCGGATTCACTACTTCGTCGGCTCTTACCATGCGTGGGTGATGGAGACGCTGACCTTCAAAGCGGCGGACAACCTCGCCTATGCTTACACGCTGACGGGCGATGAACGCTACGCCGCCAAAGCCGCGCTGATTTTAGACGCGCTCGCTGCGATTTACCCGACCTGCGACAAAGGTTCGTGGGACTACCCTTCCAATCCCCCCAGCGGGAGGTTCAATCGCCCGTGGTATCAGGTCGCCCGCGTGCTCGTTCACTACGTTGACCAATACGACCAGATTTACAACAGCAAGTCACTGGACGCGCCGTCGCTCAAGGCGGGCTTGACGAAGCGGCAAAACATTGAAGAAAACCCGCTGAAAAACGGGGCGGCGTATTGCTACGAGCAGTCGCTCAAGGGCGCGCTGCACAACGGCGAGGCGGATTACATTCGCGGCGCGCTGGCGGTCGGCGTCTGCCTCGACATCCCCGAATACGTTCGGTGGGCAGTGGACGGACCTTTCGGCATCTACTCAATGCTGGAGAACAACCTCGACCGCGATGGGCAATACTACGAAACCTCCGTCATGTATGCCGACCACACCCGCGACCTTTACTTCACCTTCGCTGAGCCGCTGCTGAACTATCGCGGCAGGGCTTACCCCAACGGCGTGAACCTCTACCAGCATCCCAAATTTCAAAGGTTCTTTCAGTTGCACAACCTCGCGCTGACGTGCGCCGGACATGCGCCGCGCTACGGCGATAGCGCGCCTGACGTCGCAAAGTCTGCCGCGCCCGCGCGACCGTTTGACCGCAACGATTACAACTTCCTGGAACGCCTTTACGCTCGCGCCGATGACGCGGAGCAACAGCGCGGACTGGCTGCGCTCTTGCGTTATCTGTCGAACGGCGACGTGGACAAACGGCGGGCGGAGTCGGCGGACAAACGTTGGCTGCTGTTTCACGCCCGCTCCGTGCCTGAAGGGGATGCGCCCGTTCCCGCAGACCTCTGGCGGCGGTTGACGGGTTGTGAGGTGATGGGGCAAAAGGGCATCGGGATTTTGCGCGCAGGCGAACAGGCGTTGCTGCTGCGCTTCGGTCCGTCGCTCAATCACGGGCATCTCGACGACCTCAACTTCAACTACTTCGCGCGTGGCTACGAACTCACTTATGATTTGGGCTACGGCTTGGGCAGCACGCACACGCAGGTCGGCTGGGCGAAACAGACAGCAAGTCACAACCTCGTCGTGGTCAACGAAGCCTCACAAGCAGGAGACGGACAATCCGGCGGCAGCCTTCATTTGTTCGCCGATTTGCCGATGGTGAAGGTCATCGAAGCGTCCTCCGAATCCAGTTACGCCGCGCAGGGGGTCACGCTTTATCGCCGCACGATGGCGTTGATTGGCGAGGCGTCCAGCGCGTATTTGCTCGATATTTTCCGCGTCAACGGCGGCAAGCAGCACGACTACATTTTTCACGCGCTCGGCGACAAGGTGGATTTCACCGGCGTCCACCTCGGCGCGGAGGAACGCGGCTCGTTGGCGGGCGCGGATATTTCGTGGGGCGACAAACAACTCAACGACGGCGACATCGCGGGCTATCCCAACAAGCCCTACTGGAACCCGCCGCCGGGCAACGGTTACGGTTTTCTCATCAAGCCGCAGCGCGGCAAACCCGACGGCGCGTGGAGCGCGGACTGGCGCATTGATGACTCGCGCCGGGCATTTATCAACGCCTGCCCAAGTCGCGCTACGTCCTGGCGCGACGCAAGGGAGATAATCTGAGCAGCGAGTTTGTGGCGGTCCTTGAGCCTTACGGCGAAACGCCGCAAATCAAAAGCGTTGAGCGATTGAACCCGAACGGCGTGAAAATCACGCGCAGCGACGGCGTGACGGATTTCGTTTTATTTCATGCAGCGCAAACTGATAGTTTGCGCTACTCAGGCAAATTCGCGCTCGCTCGCGTGAAGGACGGACAGATGATTTCGCTTGCGCTCGTTGGAGGAAAAGAGTTTGCCGGATTCGGCTGGCGCGTGAAGCCGCAGAGCGACGGCTGGAGCGGCACGGTGTCAGCGGTGGACGTGATGAACAACGTCATCACCACCACCGCGCCGCTGCCGACGGACGGAAGTTTGAACGGACACATCATCATCTTCAGTCACCCGCGCTACTCGCGCACGACGGCGTATCGCATCGTGCGCGTTGAGTCGACGGGCAACCAACGGCGCGTGCATCTTCACTCCACCGTCGTGCTGGGCAAGGGGCAAGTGGATAAAGTGGTGGACGCACAAACGCTGACCAGCCTCATCCCGCACGAATACGCCCGCTCCGTCCAGCGCTCCGGCGACAGCGGGTTCTTTCGCGGCAAGCGCATCCGCGCCGCCAGCGGCGCAAGCACGAACGTCGTCGGCATGAGTTACTGTCAACCCATGACGCTGAAAGTCGTCAACACACAAGGTTTCAAGTCCGGCGATGTGTTCTACTACGACGACGTGCAGGCGGGCGACCATTTTGAGATTGCGACGATAGTATCGTTGACGCAAACCGCGCCGAATCGTTATCGCCTCAGCGGCAACGTCCGCGCCGACGTGACGACGCCGGGCGGAGTGCGGGTTGAGTAGACCATCGAGGACGAGGACGATGGATTATGCGTGAAACTCGTTGTGACATTTTAATCGTTGGCGGCGGCACAGGCGGTTGTGCCGCGGCGATGGGCGCGGCGTCGCTGGGCAAACGCGTCGTGATGACGGAGGAGACCGACTGGATTGGCGGGCAACTGACCGCGCAAGCCGTCCCGCCGGATGAACACCGATGGATTGAACACTTCGGCTGCACGCGGCGGTATCGCGCCTTTCGCAACAGCGTGCGACAGTTTTACCGTGACCATTATCCGCTCACGCCGCAGGCGCGGATGAATCCGACGCTCAACCCCGGACAGGGCGGCGTGTCGCGCCTCTGCCATGAACCGCGTGTGGCATTGGCGGTGATTGAGCAGATGCTCGCCTATCCGCGTGCGGCGGGATGGGTGGACGTGCGCCTGCGGCGCAAGCCTGTGGCGGTGGAAACCGACGGCGATTTCGTGCGCGCGGCGCGGCTGCTCAACATGGAAACGGGAAACGAGGAAATCATCTGGGCGGACTACGTTTTAGATGCGACGGAGTTAGGCGACCTGTTGCCGCTGGCGAACGTCGAATACGTCTCCGGCGCGGAGTCGCAGGCGGAAACGGGCGAGCCGCACGCGCCCAACGAAGCGAACCCGAACAACGTCCAATCTTTGACGTGGTGCTTCCCGATGGCGTATGACCCTGACGGCGAACACGTCATTGAGAAACCAGCGCAATACGAACGATGGCGCGATTACGTTCCTAACCTGAACCCGCCGTGGACAGGGCGCTTGCTCGACTGGACGCATTGTCACCCCATCACGCTCGAACCGCGCCCGTGCGTGTTATTTCCCGAAGAACAGGGACAGAGTTTGTGGCTGTATCGCCGCATCGTCTGCCGTGACCATTATCCCGCCGGCGCGATGCCGCACGAGGTCACGCTCGTCAACTGGCCCCAAAACGATTACTGGGAAGGGAATATCATTGACCAACCGCCCGATGTCGTGGCGCGGTATTTGGAGGAAGCGAAGCAACTCTCGCTCAGTTTGCTCTACTGGCTGCAAACCGAAGCCCCGCGTCCCGACGGCGGAGTGGGCTATCCCGGCTTATATCTGCGCCCCGACCTGGTGGGCACGGCGGACGGCTTGGCGAAATATCCCTACATCCGCGAATCGCGTCGCATCCGCGCGATGTTCACCGTCACGGAAAACCACGTCGGCAAAGACGCGCGCGGCAATATGAGACCGAGCCGCGACAGTGATGGAGCGGAATTCTTCCCCGACAGCGTGGGCATTGGCTGCTATCGCATTGACCTGCATCCCTCAACGGGCGGCGACAACTACATTGACATCAGTTCACTGCCGTTCCAGATTCCGCTTGGTGCGCTCATCCCCATCCGCGTCGAGAACCTCCTTCCCGCCTGTAAAAACCTCGGCGTTACGCACATCACCAACGGCTGCTACCGCCTGCACCCCATCGAATGGAACATCGGCGAATCGGCGGGATTGCTCGCCGCCTTTTGCCTTGACCGCAACCTGCGTCCGCGTCAGGTGCGCGAAGACGAAAGGTTGTTGCGAGAGTTTCAAACGTTGTTGCGGGCGCAGGGGGTGGAGTTGGAGTGGCAGAGGGTTCAGGCAGTGTGATGATGCGCACGTCGGCATCGTGGTCTTCGCGCCTTCCAACTGGACGGAGTGGGGGGCGCCCCGGTTTTGAACGCCATTGGTTGGTC
>FWWM01009599.1_pt1 | contig 17713 bp, 12 predicted proteins | sample 2228351 | NCBI WGS metagenome assembly FWWM01 (sample SAMEA103939774, study PRJEB20133) | metagenome | reverse complement strand
ATCGAACTGCTGGTCGTCATCGCCATCATCGCCATCCTGGCAGCCATCCTGTTCCCGGTGTTTGCCGCCGCGCGGGAAAGGGGTCGCCAGTCAGCTTGCCTCTCTCACCAGAAGGAACTCGGGCTGGCGATGATGATGTATGTGGATGACCACAAAGGCTTCTTCCCTCGCGGCTACTTCACTGTCCAGGAGCCGCGCCCGGGTTCGGTCATCCTTCTCAGCGTGCCCGGCCGGACGCCATGGGGATTCGTCTACTGGGGGCTGGAGAAATACTGCAGCAGTTCCTGGAAGATCCTGATCTGCCCGTCCGACCCCCTGACATTCAACCCGGGATTCGGCGGCTCGGCGTCCTATGCCTACAACTCCTGGTATCTCGGAAACATGACCCCGGACTGGCAGGTGCGGGGACCTATGATCCGATCCGCCCAGATCGCCGATCCTTCCCGGACGGTGATGATTCTCGAGACTCAGCCACACCCGGTGCAGTATCAGGGACAGTGGATCCGGACCGACCACGCCTATCCGCCTTCCATCTCGCAGGGACAGTATCCCGGGTACGGCGGCATCCCGAAAGGCTACGAAAGCTTCACCGCATCGCGGCACAGGAAAGGCCTCAACGTGACCTGGGCTGACGGCCACGCCAGCTGGATGCCCAAGCACGGCGAGCTGAGCCGGGACGACACCCTCTGGGACCTCGAGTGAAGCTGAGGTCGAGAGAGAGTCATCCTGAGACACTGAGACCGGACAGAACACAGAAGGAAGCAAGAGAAATTGAACACAGTCATCATCGGATGCGGCGGGATAGCCCGCGCTCACGCAGAGTGCATACGGATGTCCGATACGGACAGACTGGTGGCTGTCGCCGACATCGACACGGAAGCCGCCGGCCGCTTTGCCGAGCAATGGGACGCGAGACCGTTCGCCAGCGTGTCCGATCTCCTTCGCGAGGTGACACCCGATGCAGCCATTGTCTGCACCCCCCCGAATACCCATCGCGAGATCGTGAGCGTGCTGCTTCAGGCGGGAATCCCTGTGCTTTGCGAGAAGCCTCTGGCCCATAATCTGCAGGACGCCGAAGAGCTGGCCGGTCTGGCCGCTCAGACGGGCCTGCCTGCCTACGTCGCCTACTGCCACCGCTTCAACCCCGCCGCCAGGCTGATGCGCGACTACGCCCGGCAGGGACGCCTGGGACGAGCGCACACCTTCCGGAATGCCTTCATAGGCTACGCTCCTCATCTCACCACGGCGTGGCGGACCGAGGTCGATATCTCGGGCGGCGGCTGTCTGATGGACAACGGGAGCCACAGCCTCGACCTGCAGCAGTTCATCCTGGGGCCCATCGCCTCGGCGACGGCCCGGCTGCATTTCGATGGCCCGGGACGGGGCGACGTCGCAGCCGACCTGTTGACGATCTCCGAGGGCGGTGGAGCCGGGCTGATCACCGTGAGCTACGTCAGCCCGAAGCCGGAGGCCCGTTTCGAGGTCATCGGGACGGAGCTGTCGCTGGAATACGATTACGCCACCAGCGGCAAGAGCGTCACGGTCTATCGTCCGGGCGCTGAGCCCGAGCGTCAGGAGATGTCGGCGGGGTGCGAGGTGCGGTTCCTGGAGCAATACCGGGCGTTCAGGGAGGCGCTGCAGGGCCGCCCGACAGATCTGGCCACCTTCGAGGACGGCCTGCGCGTGTCCAGGGTCATCGATGAATGTCAGCGCAAAGCCGGAGTGACCGGGAAGAGGCCGTGACGGGCGAGCTGTCATCCGGAACAGAGATGCCCGGGATCGGGCTCGTGGGCTGCGGCATCATCTCCAGCTGCCTGCTGGAAGGAGCGAGGCTGGCCGGGATTCCCGTCCGGGTGGTCTGCGACGTGGACAGGGAGAAGGCCGAACGCGCTGCGCAAAGCATCGGAGCGGCTGTTCAGACATCATACGAGGCGCTCCTTGCGGACCCGGGAATACAGGCCATCATCATCGCTCTTCCGAACGATGCCCACTACGATGCGGCGTCGCAGGCGCTCGAAGCGGGAAAGCACGTCTTCTGCGAAAAACCGCTGACCACATCGGCAGCGCAGTCGCTGGACCTTGCCACAAGGGCGCAAGCCAGCGGGCTGGTCTTCCAGATGGGCTATATGAAGCGGTTCAACCCGGCGTTCGCCGCCGTCAGAGACCGGCTGGAGCAGGTGGCCCCTCTCACGTCGGCATCATTCCGTCTGACGGTCTCGGGCGACCCGGCGCTGGAAGGACCGGGACGGGAACCGTCCAGCTGGCACTCCGATCCCGGTCGGGCGGGAGGAGGCTTTCTGGTCCACTCCGGCAGCCACCTGCTGGATCTGATGCTGTTCTACTTTGGTAAGCCGGAGGCCGTCTGGGGTTCCCTGAGACGCGACGCCAGCGGCAATGAGTATATGAACCATTTCCTGTTCCGCTTCGCCGACGGACTTCACGTCAGCCTTCAGATGGTCCAGACGCGGGCCCGGGGGCTGGGATACGCGGGAAGCGTCTGGGAGGAGATTGTGGAAGTCAACGGGGTGAATGGCCGCCTGACCGCCCGGGGAGCGGACTGGATGGGCAAAATACCGCCCCGAGCCTCCTTCCATCCGGCGGATGGGGACGGACCGAGGGAGCTGTTCACATTCGCAGGGTCGCAATGGGCGGAAGAACTGAAGGCCTTTGTCGCCGGGATATCTGAGCGCCGGTGCCTGGGCAGCACGGCAGTAGACGGATACCGCGTGGACTACCTGCTCGAGCAGTTGAAGAAGCTGGAAGGCCGCAGCGATATGCTGGAGCTCGACTATGAGCTCTGAGCCGGGGGTGCAGGGTCGGATGCGGGCGATGGTCCTGACGGGAAAGGGCAGACTGGAGCTGCAGGACGTGGAGCCGCCGGAGCTGCATCCGGAAGGCGTGCTGGCGAGAGTGGAAGCCGCAGCCATCTGCAACGCCACGGACCTGCGCGTCGTGGAGGCCGACGACCCTGAAAGCGTGTGGCCGAACAGGCCCTGGCCCCTGATCCTCGGGCACGAGGTGTGCGGCGTTGTGGAGCAGGTGGGACGGGAGGTGACCGGCTGGCGGCCGGGTGACCGGATCGCAGGGTGGTGCCCGCCGTTCGGGGGATTTGCGGAGGTCTGTCAGTTCTACCCGTCCTACATGGCTGCGGTGCGGGTGCCCGACGGCATGGCTGCGGAAGAGGCGGCTCTGCTGGAGCTTTGCATCGGCACCGCCCGTTTCCTGTGGGCGGACACCGTGCAGGCGCTGCTCGAGAACGCCGGAGCGGCGCTCGTGCTGGGACTCGGGCCGTCCGGATTGCTCTACGTCCGGGAGTGCGCCCTGCTGGGAATCCCGGTGGTCTATGGAAGCGACAGACACCAGTCCCGCCAGCGTCTGGCTGCAGAAATGGCCGCCTGCGAAGTCTTCGCAGGCGGCAATGAGCCGTTCCGCATCCTGAAGGAGCGGGGCGAGCAGGTGGACATCGTGATCGACACGACGGGCAGGGACCTGCTGGAGGGCATCCTTCAGGTGCTGCGTCCGGGAGGAGCTCTCATCCCCTTCGGGGTGGGAATCGACTGGGAGGACAGGAAGGCGCTTCTGAGCGATAGAGGCATTTCGCTCGTGAGCGCGCACCTGCAGGAAGCACGACGGGCTGCTCCCGTCGTGGTGGACTGGGTGTCGAGCGGCAGGCTTCCGGCGGCGAATCTGATAACGGGCAGGGGAGGGCTGGAAGACATCCCCTCGGCCCTCGAATCGCTGCGGGAGCGGCGAGACGTCAAAGTGGTCATCTACCCCGTGTGACGAAGCCCTGTGAGAGGCGGCTGTCCCGGGCGGTGCGACTCGATAATACACATTATGCACCTTATTTCACGAACCGTGGGAGGTTCCGATGGTGAGAGTGAGACGGTCCGGAAAACGAGAGCGTCTTCTGCTGACGGCACTGGTAGCGATATTCTGTGCGGCCGCAGCGGTGGCTGAGGCGTCCGAGTTCGACCCTCTGCAGGAACTCCACGAGCGGGAGAGGATCGTCCTTGCGTCTCCCGCCACGAAGGCGCCCGTGTTGGACGGCAGGATATCTCCCGGCGAGTGGGACTGCGCCGCCGCGACCACAGCCTTCCACAGCTACGCGGACGGCTCGATCATCGCGGATGGGCCGGTCCTGTTCGCAGCCTATGATGATAAGCACATCTACCTGCTGGTCCTTACGCCTCAGGACCCCTCGCGCCCCCTGTCGGCCCGAGCGACCGTGCCGGACCAGGCTGCCGTGGCAAATGACGACAGCATCGAACTCTACCTGTGCCACGACGGCGAGAACGTCTACCAGATCCTCTCAAACCCGGCGGGCGTCACGGCGGACCTGAAGAACAACTCGCTGGAGTGGGATGGTGAATACACGATCGTCCCCGGCCAGTGCGAGGCGTCGGAGCTGCCGGCAGAATGGGGGCTTCCCGAGGGAAAATACTGGTTCGCCGAGGCTGCCATCCCCTACAGCACCATCGAAGCAGGCCCCCCCTCCCCCGGTTCGCGGTGGCTCATCAATGCTGCCGTCAACCGGAGCGGGCCGTGGAGCGTGCTGGCGGTGAAGACCGCGAAGATGTTCTCGGACATCACGACCCATCCGACCCTTGTCTTCTCAGGCCCCGGAGAGCCGTATGTGCAGCTGACCACCCTGGGGCGCTTTCATTTCGGCGAACCCGCTCCACGGGGAGTCGTGTTCAACCCGGGCGACACGGCTGTCTCCATCGGGCTGGACCTGGACCTTCGCAAGGAAGGCAGCCGGACCACGGATGACGCCTACCGGACCATCATCGGCGCCATCAAGTCGTTCAGCGAGAAGGTGACAGTCCCGCCCGGCTCAAGCGCTCCGCTCCATTTTCGCTACGAGGCGGCTGATACGTCTCTGGACAGGCTCGCTGTGCGGGTGGCCGTGCTGGACGAAGCCGGGAAAGCGGTCAGGGACATCCTGCTGCGCCGGGGCGAGATCACCGTCCTGCCGCCGCTGGTGGTCCGGGTGGGGAATGTCCCGCCTCGCAAATACGCCATTCTGACCGCTGACACGACAGGACTCAGAGACCGTCCGGGAGCGGAGCGGCCTCGCATCCAGGTCGTCGTGACCGACTCCGGCGGCAAGGAAGTGCTGCGCGAGACCACGGAGGGCCCGGCAGGAGTCCGGGAGATAAAGCTCGACTGGTCGCGGCTGCCTGTGGGGGAATACTCGTGCGATGTCAGAGCCCTTACGGCTGAAGGCGAAGAGATTGCCGCAGCTGATACTTCTTTCCGCGTCCCGGAGACCCCGCGCTGGATGGCCAGCACGGTCTACGACGACTACCGGAAGATGGACCGTGTTCCTCTGCCGTGGCGCCCGGTCAGGATCGAGGGCAGGACGGTCGATGTCTGGGGACGCACCCTGACTTGGGAACCGGGCAGCATCCTGCCTTCGAAGATCAAGAGTCTGGGTGTGCATCTGCTGGCCGAGCCGATGAAGATGCTCATCTCAGCCGGCGGGCGGGAGTTCGCCATTCCCCTACAATCCTTCCGTGTGACGGGCACATCAAAGAAACGGGTCACCATGGTGGCGGAGGGTCGGGCGCACGGGATCAACGTGCGGGCGGATATGTTCGCCGAGTTCGACGGCTTCCTCTGGCTCTCCCTGTCCGTGAACGACGAGGTGAAGGGACGGAAGGTGGACTCCGTGCGCATCGTCACCCGGATGCCTGCGAAGGACACCACCCTTTACCAGACCTTCACACGGGCGCTGGCCGGAGACATCGGAAGCAACCCCATCCGCATCGCGTGGCAGCCCCTCCCCAATGAGCCCATCGTCAACTTCTATCACTGGCTGGGCAACGAAGAGCGGGGGCTGGGCTTCACCTATTCGACTCTCGAACACTGGGCGCCACGCTCCGAAGAGAACTTCGCCACCATCATCCCGGGAAAAGAGCGGCACACGTATTCGATCAATCTGATAGAACGGCCCTCCGAACTGGACGGACGACGGTTCGTGTTCGGGATACAGGCCACTCCCATCAAGCCGCTGCCGCCGGACTATCACGGCATGCTCGCCACCACCAAGCTCTGGCAGCCCTGGCGATTCGCGCAGCAGAGGCCGGAGATGGTGGACATCTACCTGGTATGGCCTGAGCCGATGACCACCATCATGCTGGGCCTCAACAATCCTTACAATGTGGATGCGAAACAGTTCCTGGAACACAAGAAGGAGTCCCACGAGAAGGGCATCTCTCTTGTGACCGTCGCCTCGTGTCCGCAGAAGATCTCCTACCACGACGAGTGGATGAAGGACTTCGACCTGGAATGGAAGAACCTGCCCGAATCCGTACTCAACTGGAACGGAGTCCCCACCTACCAGAACTGCGGCCGCTCCTACGCTCTGAGGAAGTGGCTGTTCTACGGGTGGGCGATCGAGAACGTCCAGAAGCTGGGCGCCGACGGCATCTATTTCGATGGATGGCAGTCGGGGCAGATGGGATGTTCAAACCCTCACCACGGCTGCGGATGGGCCGATGAACAGGGCCGGCGGCATCTCACCATACCCGTCCTGGAAGGGCGTGAGTTCAACCAGGTCATGTGCCTGTTCCTGGAGGACCACGTCGAAGCCCCGCATTTCCTGGCAAAGGGCGCTCCGGAACGTCCGGGCTTTCCCCGCTACCATTACTGGATCCACTCGTGGGAGTTCGTCCCGTCCGTGATGGGCTACGCCACCGAGTGGCTGACCGGGGAGTTCACCGGGTGGCCGCAGCGGGGCACCAGCACCTTCGACCCGAACGGTTCGTTCGCGGACTGTATGGGTCTCGGCTTCTTCCGGGCGCGCGGGCTCTCCACGCATTTCGGGGTGACGAACATGTGGCTTCCCATGATCTGGGAAGACGAAGAGGAGCTGAAAAGGGACCACCAGACCGTCATGGTGCTCGCCTGGCTCCTTCCGCACGGTGTGCCCGTCGGAGGGGCAAGCAAGGTCAACCGCCAGACGTTGATGGACGTCATGGACGTCCTCTACCGCTACGAGCACCGGCACGCCGAGTTCACACCGGGATGGCGGCCGAACGCTTTCTGGAAGATCGAAAGCCCGCAACTCCCCGAGGTGATGGTGGGAACCTGGAAGTCCAGGGAGAAAGACCGGGTGCTTGCGGTCGTGTCGAACCTGCAGCTGAAGAAGGATGCCGAAGTGTCGCTGAGATGGACCGGGTTTCCGGGCGCCCGGTTCTCCAACGCTCTGACAGGCGAACAGCTGCAGCTCACCGGCGGCCGGCTTACCGTCCCGCTCAGGGCGGAGACATTCCTGCTGATAGCGGCTGAGAGAGACTCTTCCACTGCTTCGCAGGCGAGGAAATGAAAAGAGAGATGAGAAAAATCGGCTTCATCGACCACTATCTGAAGAACTTCCACGCGGACATCTACCTGAAGCTTATCCGGGAAGGAAGCTACAGCGACCGGTTCGAGGTAGCGTTCGCGTATGGCGAGACGTCTGCGGACGGAGTGGACAGCAGGAAGTGGTGCGAGGACAACAATGTGGAGCCGGCAGGCAGCCCGGCGGAGGTCGTCGAGAAGTCGGACTGCATCGTGGTGCTTGCTCCGAACAATCCTGAGCGGCACTGGGACCTCTGCCAGGACGCCCTGAGGTCCGGAAAGCCGGTCTATGTCGACAAGACTTTTGCTCCCGACACGGACACGGCTAACCGCCTCATCGGACTGGCCGAGGACTCCGGGACCCCGATGTTCACCACCTCCGCTCTCCGGTTCGTGCCGGAGGTCCGGGAGTTCCTGGAGGGCATCGGCAGGCAGCACCCGGCCCGGGCCGTGAGCGTGCGGGGCCCGAGTTCGTACTCCGTCTACGCCGTCCACGTCATGGAGCCGCTGGTGATGCTTCTGGGACACGGAGCCGACACTGTCTGCTATTTTGGCGACGGGCGGTTCATGCAGTTCGGGGTGACGTATCCGGACGGGAGGATCGGCGGCTTCAGCCTGTTCGAGCCCGGCTGCTCCATCGACGGCCGCTGGTACGGTCATCCGTTCGAGGCCAGCATCATCTTCGGGGAGGGGACGACAGCCTGCCGGTTCACGACCGAGAGGATGTTCCGGGACCTGGCGGACGCGATGTGCGCGTTCTTCGACGGCGGACCTTCGCCGGCTCCGTACGAGGACACAATGGAGGTGATGGCGCTCATCGAAGCCGGACGCGAGGCGATGTCGCGTCCCGGCGAGCCGGTCCCTGTCAGGAGCGCAAGAGGCTGACCGATGCGGGGGGCGGCACACAATACAGCCATCCATCAGACCGGGGAGTCCGACAAGACGCTGTTGCTCGAAGGAGCGCGCTGGACCCTCGAAGTAGAACCCGCCTCAGGCTCGGCGGGCCTTCGGACGCCGGACGGCAGACCCCTTTTCCGCTTCCCGGTCGGAGCGCGCATCCTGTTCTCCCCCGGGGAGGAAGAGACCTCGCCTCCTTTCAGGACTGAACAGACCGGCGATGACACCCTTGCGCTCGTGTCGCGCGGAAGCGATTTCAGCAGACACGTCGTGGAGTTCGAGGCGCGTGCCCGTTTCCTCGTGATGAGGTTCCGAGGAGAAGCTGCGCGGCCCGTTCGCGTCCGGGAGACACGTCTGCTTTCGCGCAATGGCCGGGGCGCCGAGCTCCGGGACCTCCTCGAGGGTTTCTCGCCCTCGCCCTTGCACGGGCGCAACGGAGAGGATGCGCTTTTCTCGATGACTCCGCGCGCGGGGACTGAAGACAGCTACTTCACCCCTCCACCTCTCCTGCTTGGATTACATATGCCGGCCGGGTGGGTGGGCGTCGGGCTGCAGTGTCTGCCGGACGCTACCGGCGTGGGCCTGACGAGCGCCTGGGAGGTGATCGCCGACCAGCCAGGCGGCCACGTCGAGACCCCGGGCGGCGGCGCATACTGCGCGCCTCCCCTGCTGTTCGTCTTCGGAGAGGATCCGTGGGAGCTGCTCGAGGAATACCGTTGCGCCCTTGTCGAACTGGGCGAGACCCCGGCCCATCGGGGGGAGCCCGGCGCCATGCCCGATTGGTGGAAAGCCCCGCTTTATTGCACTTACGGGGACCAGATCCTCGAGATGCAGCCGCACTGGTGCACGGACCTGGACTGGGCGCATCCGGCTTACACATCAGAATGGGTCCGTGAGAAGGTGGAGGCTCTGGAGCGGCGGCTGGGTTGGAGCGGTTTCACGGTGGTCATCGATGCTTTCTGGACGGACCCGTGGAATGCAGACCCGGTCCCTTCCGAGCGCTTTGCAGACCTGCCCGGGCTTATCGCGTGGCTGCACAAGCGCGGACACAGGGTGCTCCTCTGGTACTTCCCGTTTCACACCGCCCTTACCGGAGGGCGGGGCAGGCTGGCAAGGGAATTCGATGTGCTGGAGCCCGGAACGCCCGTCGATGCGCGCGAGGGACGCATCGACACGACTGCCCCAGGCTTCCGCGCTTACGCCGCAGAGCTTTGCCGGAGGATGTTCACGAGAGACGGGCTGGACGCCGACGGGCTGAAGCTGGACTTCCTGTTCCGGCTGCGCGACCCCCTGACCGCACGGTACCAAAGGCCGGAGATGGGCACAGGCCTGCGCGAGGCCAGGCTGTGGCTCGAGGTCTTCGGAGAAGAAGCACGAAGACTCAGGCCGGATGTCCTGCTCAACTGGAGCGCTGCCGCGCCCCAAGTGGATGGCCTGTTCGCCAGCAACAGGACGCACGACGTCCACACGGACCCTCTCGAGTTCCAGCGTCGAGCCCGCATCTGCGCCATCGCCTGTCCGGGGACCCCCGTGAACATGGACGGCTGTCTGATGCGGGCAGACTGGGTCGAAGAGGCCTATCTCGCAGCCACCGTCTACGGCATCCCGTCGCTGTATTACAGCCGGAGGTTCCACGGAAGTGAGCCGGTGTCGGAAGAGACGATGCGCATTCTCTCGGCCCTCTTCCAGCTGGCAGCGCAGAAGCCCTGGGGGCAGGCCCGATTCCTCGACTATGGCCGATGGCGACTGGAAAGCCACGGAAGGGTCGTGGGAGAGAGCATCGAAGGACGCGCGCTGATCCTCTTCCCATCCGCCTCCGAGGGCCGCATCCTCTGCCTGGACAGCAAGCGTCGACGCCTGCCGCTCCATGGCAGGCTCCTGACGGACATTGAGCCCCGTCCCGGAGCGCTGATGGTCCGGGACGGACATCTCGAAGCGGACTGGGTCCGCGGCGTGGTGTACCGCCTGACGGTGAAGGAGGAGTGAGCATGTCGTCGTTTCTGTCCCGGCGTGTGGATATCCAGCGGCACAACGAGGAGGTCAGGGCGCTGTGGTCCGCCTTCGAGCGCCGGGAGGCCCCTCGCGCCCCGTGCATGGTGGGAGGCAGCATCAGCAACTACTTCCTGAACCCCGACCTGAACACCCGCCGGTGGGAGTTCCGCGACTACTTCGAAGACGTTCAGGTGCAGATCCGGGCTCAGCTGGAGTTCCAGGAGTGGCTGAGGACCCACGTGCTGTGCGACCGGGAGATGGGGGTGCCGGATGGAGGATGGCGGCTGGCCACGGACTTCCAGAACAGCTGGGAGGCGAGCTGGTTCGGCTGCGAGGTGGTGTATCATCCCGGTCTCATCCCGGACACGGTCCCGCTTCTTGCGGACGGTCTGGAGCGGCTGCGGGACCTTCCGGACCCGGACCCGCTGAAGGACGGGCTGGTGGGCCGCGCGGTGGAGTTCTTCGACGCGATGGTGGAGATCTGTCCCACGCTGGAATACCGGGGAGCGCCGGTGCTGCCGCCCGCGTCCATCACGGGGGAGGCGACGGACGGGCCGTTCGACTGCGCGGTGAAGCTCCGGGGTCCGGACGTGATGCTGGATATGCTGACGTCGCCGGAGGAGTTCCACGCGCTGATGGACTACATCACGCGCAACATCATCCGGCGGATGAAGGCTTTGCGCGAGCACCGTTGGGAGCGGGTGCCGGGCTCGCCGGATGCAGGCCGCTGCCGGGGAAAGAGCTTCTGGCTGGCGGACGATGCCATCGCGATGCTGTCGGTGGAGCATTACGTGGAGCACGTGCTGCCGTATCACCGGAGGATCGTGGAGGAGTTCTGCGAGCCGGGGGGCCTGTATGTGCATCTGTGCGGGGACGCGACGCGGCATTTCCCGGTAATCGTGAGGGAACTGGGCGCGCGGGGGTTCGACACGGGCTTTCCGGTGGACCATGGCGCCTTGCGGAGGGCGCTGGGTCCGGACGTGCTGATAGCCGGTGGCCCGACGGTGATGCTTCTGAAGGACGGGCCGGAGGAGGCGATCGAGCGGGAGGTCCGTCGCATCTGCGAGAGCGGCGCTCTGGAGGGGGGCAGGTTCTACTTCATCGCGGCGAACAACCTGGCGCCGTGCACGCCGGTGGAGCACATAGCGACGTTCTACGACGCGGTGCGCCGGTATGCGGCGTTCTCCGCGGCAAAGGAGGCGAATGTATGAGCGGTTTTCTGAAGACCCTCCTGCGGCGCCACCCGGCCAATCCCATCATCCGTCCCAGCGACATTCCCGGATGCGCGGCGGTGAAGAACCCGGGAGCCGCGTTGTTCCAGGATCGGGTGGTGCTGCTGCTGTCGGTGGTGCCGCTGAAGGGACTGCCCCGCATCGTGCCTGCCTTCAGCGAGGACGGAGTCCGCTTCAGCGTCGCGGAAGAGCCGCTGATCACGATGCCGGAAGATGGCCCGTTCGCCGGTCTCGATGAGTGGACCATCGATCCGCGCGTCACGCCTCTGGACGGGACTTTCTATATCATCTACCCCGCCAGCGGCTGGACTCACGGGACGATCGGCATGCTGGGCCGCACGCACGACTTCCGGAGCTATGAGCGCCTGGAGGTGGTCTCCCTGCCGGACAACCGCTGCCCCGTGCTGTTCCCGGGGAAGCCGGGCGGCCGCTACGCCCGCCTGGACCGTCCGTATTCTCAGTTCGCGGGAGCGTCGGTATGGCTCTCGTATTCCCCGGACCTCATCCACTGGGGAGGGCACCGGCCTCTCATCAAGGGAGACCTCTGGTGGAACACCACGAAGGTCGGTCCGTGCGGGCCTCCCATCCCGACCGGGCAGGGCTGGCTGGTCATCTATCACGGGGTCTACGGGACATCGGCCGGGACGATGTATTCGCTGGGAGCGATGCTGCTCGACCTGGAGGAGCCCGGACGTGTACTCGGAAAGACTGCGAGCCCCATCCTTATGCCCGAGGCGGACTACGAGCGCAACGGGATAGTCCCCAACACCGTGTTTTCCGCCGGGCACGTCTGCCGGCCGGACAGCGATGAGCTCTACGTCTACTACGGCGCTGCAGATACCTGTGTGTGCCTGGCGACGGGCAGCATCTCGGAACTGGTGGACGCCTGTCTGCGAGGTCTTTGAAGAGCAGCGAAAGGAGCTGGTCAACGTTGGTCAAGTTGAAGAGGCATTCTGCGAACCCTATCCTCCTCCCCGTGGCGGAGCATCCGTGGGAGAACAGGCACGTGTCCAACGCGGGCGCGATCCTGCACGAAGGGAAGGTTTATCTGCTGTACCGGGCCGGCGGAGTGGACACGAAGCCGTCCACCGACCACAGATGGCCGGTCAGCCGGATCGGCCTCGCCGTCTCACGGGACGGCGTGACCATCGACGAACGCCTCCCCGAACCGGTGATCGACGTGACCGGAGAGCCGCATCCGCTCTGCGACGGGGCCGAGGATGCGCGCGTCTGCCGCATCGGCGATACCTTTTACGCCGTCTATTGCACCACGTCGGGCCTCCACGAGGTTTTGTCGTACTCGGTCAGCAATGACCTGCGGCAGTGGGAGAAGCGGGGCGTCCTGATGCCGGACTACTCCCAGCGGACGGGCGGCTTCCTGCCCGAGAAGGTCGACGGCGAGTTCGTGCTGTTCCACCGGATATTCCCTCACATGTGGGTCTCCCGCAGCGCTGACCTTTGCCACTGGCACTCCACTCAGGTCCTGCTGCGGACCCGCTGGGGGCACTGGACCGAGGGCAGACTGGGCATCGGAGCGACGCCCTTCCGGACGGAACAGACGTGGGTCGTGATCATCCACGGAAAGGACCGCCACCGGGTCTACAGGCTTGGCGTAATGTGGCTGGACCTGGAAGATCCGGGAAAAGTCCTGAAAGTCCAGGACGAGCCGATCCTGGAGCCCGAGGAGGAATACGAGCGCAAGGGTTTCGTGGACAACGTGGTCTACGCGTGCGGAGCGGTGGTCCTCGGAGACGAGGTCTTCGTCTACTACGGCGCCGGAGACCAGTGCCTGGCTGTCGCCACCGCTCCGCTGAAGGATTTCAGGTTGTGAGCGAGGACGAGGGAGCCGGACCGATGGGAGCTCTGAGACTGAACAGCCGTCACCCTCTATATGCGCAGCTCAAGGAGCTGGTCAAGGAGGAGATCTTCAGCGGACGTCTTCAGCCCGGCATGCGGCTGCCTTCCACTCTGGAGATGGCCAGAAGCTACCGCGTCTGCCACAAGACCGTCCAGCTGGCCATGCAGGCGCTGACCCGCGAAGGCTACATCGTCAGACGGCCTCGATACGGCACGGTCGTGGCGGATCTTCCTGCCCACCTGTTCCAGAAGCGGACCACCGGGCGCCTGGTGCTGGTCCTGGACTATCTGGATGACGGATTCCTGTCCGGCCTCTTCGTTCGGGACCTTGTCGAAGGCGTGCGAAGCGCTGTGGAGGATGCAGGCTGGTCGCTGGACACCAGTGTCTTCAGCAACTTCCGGCCCGCCACCGACGAGGGGCCCTTCGACGGCTGCCTGCTCCTCAGGCCCTCGCGGGAGGACGCGCTGCGCATCAAGAAGCAGGGCATCCCCGTCATCCTGCTCGACGTCCATCACCCCAGGTCGGGACTGTCCTTCGTCCAGACCGACAACGCCGACGGGATACGCCAGGCACTGGACCACCTCGTGTCGCTGGGGCACAGGAGGATACTCTACGTGCACTCCGACCTGGAAGCTCCTATCAACCACTCAGGCCGGGAGCGGCATCGCGCCTTCATCGAGACAGCAAAGGCTCTCCGGCTGCCGGTCGAAGGCTACACTGTCCTCGCGGAGGAGCTGACCGCGCGGAGGCACGGACCACCCTTCACAGCCATCCTCACCGATGGTTACAGCTCCACCCGGCACGCCCTGAACCAGCTCCGCAATATGTCGCTCGAGTGGCCGAAGGATATCTCCATCGTGGCGTTCGACGACATCGAGCTCGCAGAGCATATGCTGGCGCCACTGACCGTCGTCAGGCAGAACCTGTTCGAGGTGGGACGGATCGGCTGCCATTCCCTTATCTCCGGCACAGGGCTGAACGGGACCCTGCGAGCCTTTGTGCCCCCTGAACTCCTCGTTCGCGCATCCACAAGGAGCATCCGATGATCAAGGAACGCAACGCAGAAGAGGTCGACATGTCCAGACAGGACACGACCAACGTCAACGTCCTCTTCGCCATTGTCTGCGTCGATGCGGACGACGGCGTCCCTCAGAGGGTGCAGGATGCCATCGACCGCCTGAGGCTGCCCCTGCGCCTGGCTGCAACGGCGAAGTCCGCCACCGACGCCATCGACGTCTCGCTTCGGTTGCAGCCGGATATCGTGATACTGGACCTGGGAGTGCCATCCACGAGCGGGGGGCAGCTGGGGCGGCAGCTTCAGGGTCTGCTGGACAGGAACCCGCTGTTCATCTGCACCACCTGCAGCACAGCGTTCGAGCAAGCCCGGCTTGCCGTTCAACTGGGAGCCGTGGACCTGCTGTCCAAGCCTTTTGCGGATGAGGAACTGGACCAGGCTCTGCAGAAGGCCGTGTCGGCTCTGCGCTGCATCCGGGTGCACGAACGCGAGCGGCAGGTCCTGGAGAGGCTGATCGGCAAGCCGCCTCTCAACTCCTCTCCCGCGAGCACGCACCGCATCCGGACACGCAGCTTTCAGATCGCACAGGCGGTCCGCCGCTATGTGGACTCCCACTACCAGGAAGATATCTCCCTGCAGACCGCCGCCGATCACGTCCGGCTCAGCGCCAGCTACCTGGGGCCGCTCTTCAAGGCGGTGTGCGGGGTGTCGTTCCGCACATATCTGCGGATGGTGCGGGTGGCAAAGGCGAAAGAGTTGATGCGCGACCCATCCCTCAATCTCTCCGAGATAGCGCAACGGGTGGGGTTCGAGGACGAGAACTACTTCAGCCAGGTGTTCCTCGAGGTGACGGGGATGCGTCCCGGACAGTACCGCAACACCAGGCTCTCTCTGCCGTGAAGCGCCACGGTCAGCCTCAGCACGCAGGCCCTGCAGGAGTCGCTGAAGAGTGAACCTCAGTCTTCTGGACTGGAGCATCGTCGCCTTCTGCATCGTAGCACTCAGGATCTTCAGCCTGAGCACGAAACGCTATATGCAGGGGGTGGCCGACTTTCTTTCCGCCAACCGGTCTGCCGGACGCTACCTGCTGACCATTGCCACCCAGATGGGCGGTGTGGGAGTGGTCACCTTCGTCGGCGCGTTCGAGATGATCTACTCCGCAGGTCTCCCTCCGAAATGGTGGGAGCTGATGGGGATTCCCAGCGGAGTCATCATCCTCCTGACCGGATGGGTCTACTACAGGTTCCGGGAGACTCGCGCCATGACGATGGCGCAGTTCTTCGAGATGCGCTACTCGAGGAACTTCCGCATCTTTGCAGGCATCCTTTGCTGGACGTCCGGAATCCTGAACTTCGGCATCTTCCCGGCAGTGTCCGCCCGGTTCATCATGTATTTCTGCGGCCTGCCCGAAAGCTTCTCCCTTCCGGGACTGCCCTTCGATATTCCCACCTTCCCGGCACTTATGCTGCTGGACCTCGGCCTCTCCGTCTCGTTCGTCACAATGGGGGGGCAGATATCGGTGATGGTCACGGACTGCGTGCAGGGCATCTTCTGCGCCATCGCGTTCGTGGTGGTCTCGGCGACGCTGGTGCTTCTGGTGAGCTGGGACCAGATCGCGCAGGCGCTCGCGATGGCCCCTCCCCAGGCCTCGATGATCCATCCCTTCAAGACCAGCCAGGTGGAAGACTTCAACTTCTTCTACTTCGCCATCGCCGTATTCGGCAGTTTCTACGGCTACATGTCCTGGCAGGGGTCTCAGGGATTCTTCAGCTCGGCGAAATCGCCGCACGAACACAAGATGGGCGGCATCATCGCCGTCTGGCGCTGGATACCGCAGGCTCTCGTGATGCTTTTGATGCCCCTGGCGGCGCTGGCCATCCTGAAGCTTCCCGAGTTCGCCGCCCAGGCCGAGGCCGTGAACCAGAGCCTGAAGACCATCCCGAACGAATACGTGCAGGGACAGATGAAGGTCCCTCTCGCGATGGCTCAGATCCTGCCCATTGGCGTGAAGGGCCTGCTCGCGGCGACGATGCTGTTCGTCTCTTTCACCACCCACGACACCTATCTCCACTCCTGGGGCAGCATCTTCATCCAGGACGTGGTGATGCCGCTGCGCAGGAAGGCCCTTACCCCCGAACAGCACATCAGGCTTCTGCGGGCTTCCGTCATCGGAGTGGCCGTCTTTGCGTTCCTGTTCAGCCTCTGGTATCCGATGGGCCAGAAGATCCTGTTCTTCTTCGCCATCACGGGCACCATCTGGCTGGGCGGTTCGGGCGCCGTCATCATCGGAGGATTGTACTGGCCGCGCGGCACCACGGCGGGGGCGTACTGCGCTCTGACCGTGGGAGCGGTCCTCGGCGTCACGGGACTCATCGTGCCTCAGATCTGGCAGTCCCATTACGGGCGCCCGTTCCCCATCAACGGACAGGTACTCTGGTTCATCGCCATGGTCAGCGCAATCGCCGTATACGCGACGGTCTCGCTCGTCACCGGTCGGGGCAAGCCGCCCTTCAACCTCGAGAAGATGCTGCACCGCGGGCCCTACCGGCTGCCGGAGGAGCAGCGGGAACTATATGAAGCCCCGAAGAGCATCTGGCTGAAGATCACGGGCATCACGTCAGAGTTCAGCCGGACGGACCGCCTGCTGGCCATCGCCCTCGTGGCCTACCATTCCACGTATTTCGTGTGGTTCCTGGTCTTCAGCCTGGTCAACATCCTCTACCCGGTCAGTGACGCGTTCTGGCTGAAGTACTGGTGGTTCGATATCCGGCTGAAGCTTGCCATCAGCATCCCGGCCATAGTCTGGTTCACTGTCGGAGGGGTGCTGGACATCCGGCGCCTCTTCAGCACGCTGAAGACACTCCCGAGAGATGCTTCAGATGACGGCAGCGTGCGGGAGCGTCCGACCGTGCCCGAAAGCGAAGGACTGGAGCAGGATGCGACGCCCGCGCCCGCCGCAAGGGAGTGAGATGTCCCGCAGGAGGTTCAGTCCAGGCGGCGGAGGTCGGCCGGCGCACGCGGAATGACCGCCGGGCGCAGTCCCGAGGAGAGGCGGGCCAGGCTGACCGGCCCCGTGACCTCGATGAGGGAGCCGGCAGGAGGGTCCGCCGGCGCGTTCATCAGCCAGACCGCCACCTCAGCGCCGGCAGCATCCTCGAGGACCAGATATCGGCCTTCCCATCCCGAGACCCGGCCCCAGACGCGCGCAAGCAGGCCCACGTTGTTGACCCCTGCCCCCCCGTCAGGCCCCGGCTGAGATGCCAGCGTCCCTTCCAGAGCTCCCCCTCCCAGCTGGCGTCCCGCTATCGCAAGAGGCTTTTTTTTTAATGATGCGGCGACCACCGAGACGACAGCCGAGGCGACCTGCCGCTC
>FWWM01009597.1_pt1 | contig 17715 bp, 14 predicted proteins | sample 2228351 | NCBI WGS metagenome assembly FWWM01 (sample SAMEA103939774, study PRJEB20133) | metagenome | reverse complement strand
TAGGATTAACTTGATATTCCTTTAAATATATTCCTTATAAATAAACTACATCCCAATCAGAAAAAATCTCTTCCCATCTTGACAAAATCTCTTTCTTGTGTTATTACTTAATTACCTAAATTTTAACTGAATTTACATCAGAGGGCTTATTTTTATTTTTAGTTTATTTTATTGTATTTTCTCTCTATGACTTTTTGAATGTATATGCAATACAAAATTTAATTTAAAGTAAGAAAGGTAGGAGTGGCTATCTGGTAGAGAGCAAGCGGGTTAGAGGATTAGGCAAGTTGGAGGTGATCGGCTGGGAGATAAGCGAGTGTGAGATAGGCAAGTAAGAGGTGGACGAGTGGGAGAATAGGCAGTTGGGAAGTAGGTAGTTAGGAAATAAACAGGTGAGCAGTAGGATTGTTCAAAATGTTATCAGGTAGATAAGGAGATCGGTCGGAGAAGAAAAGAAGGAATATTGAACAGGAAAGTATCCAGGAGGGCAACACAGAAGCTGTAGCGGCAGAAGCTGTTGTGGCAGAAGCTGTTGTGGCAAAAGCTGTGAAACACTATGCTTGCTGGTGATCCATAAGGTTGTTGGGAGGCTAGGCTGCTGGAAAGTTAAGTTGCTGGAAAGTTAGGTTGCTGGAAAGTTAGGATTGATGGATTTGTTTGAGGAGGGATGGGGTGAGTGGGATGTAGTGTATTTGATAAAATAGTTTCCCGTGGGTTTTATAATGATAGGGAAATGATATAAAATTTCAATATTATGGAATTTGATGATACATATTATGAATACCTGATTTCAAGATATAAGAACCCAAGAAACAGGGGAAGGATAGAAGATGCGGACATAATATATGAGGAAGGCAATCCATCATGCGGAGATATAGTGAAGATATATATAAAGCTTTCAGCTGACAAGAGAAAGATAGAGGATATAAGATTTGATGGAAGAGGTTGCACCATTTCACAGGTCTCAGCAGATATACTTGCAGACATTGTAAGAGGGAAATCGATAGAAGAAGCACGGAAAATCGGGAAAAAGGAATTAATTGAAGAAGTAGGAATAGAGCTAAGTCCAATAAGAATAAAATGTGCTTTACTCGCATATAAAGTTTTCAAAATGGGAGCATATGGGATCCATGTTGATGATGAAAGAATAGAGGATGATGGATTGTCGGACCACAGCAAGTAATTCGGATACATAAAACAGAAATTTTCTAATCATATTTCTCTGGTGATTAAGGTATAAGCGAAATTGTGGTGGACGTAGCTCAACTGGAAGAGCACGGGACTGTGGCTCCCGGGGTTGCGGGTTCGAGCCCCGTCGTCCACCCCCCTCCCTCATGGAAAACAAAGAAAAACAACAGGAAGGAACATCCATAGACGAGAAAATTTTGAAAATTCTCTCAATGAAAAATATAGCAGTCGTCGGGATGAGCTCAGACCCATCAAAGCCCGCTAACCGTGTACCAAAATATCTTAGGAGCCAAGGATACAAAATAATCCCCGTGAACCCTACAAAAGAGCAAATAGAAGGTCTGAAATCATACAAATCTCTTCTTGATGTTCCTGATGAAATAGAAGTTGTTGATGTATTCAGAAGACCGGAACAAGCACTTGAAGTCGTAAAGGAAGCTATCGAAAGAAAAAAAACAAATAAAGATATTAAAGCTATATGGCTACAAGAGGGAATAATAAATGACGAGGCAAAAAAAATTGCAGAAGAGAATGGGATTCTCTTCATACAAGATAGATGTATGTTCAAAGAACACCTGAGACTTAAAGAAAAAATTTCCTAACTCCGAAAAAACTAAATCGGGAAGAACATAAATCCAGAAATATCATGACACAGGATGAGAAATTCCCTGCCCAAAAACCCAAAAGCCTTCAAAAATTGAATTTTAAGACGATTATTTTTTATATATAAAAAAATTTTATATTCTACCGCTATGCAAGGAGGTAAAATACAAAAATTCAAAAATTCAAAATTGATAGAATGTAAGGCGGAAGTGATGGAAGAATGAAAAAAGGGAAAAAACCAATGCTCTCAAAGCTAATGCTATCGAATATCCATTACCTATATACAATTTCCATTTTCATCATTCCCCTTTTCTTTACTATATCATGTGCTTCAAAAGAAGGCAAACCTATAACCGAGTTCAGAATAATTCAGTTCTTCCCACCTTCAGGGTTCAACTTGCAGGTGACAGAATTCACAATATTTGTTGCTTTCTCAAAAATTTTAGATGAAAAAACAGTTTCAGAAAACACAGTAAGAGTTTTCAAAGATGGCCAGAATTTAAAGGCAGATATAAAAGTTGTAGATGGACAGACCATACAAGTAAAACCACTCATAATAACACAGGGAAAATACAAAGTATCCATATCAAAAGAGATAAAGAGCATAAGAGGAGAAAATCTCAAAAGTGATTTTTCATGGGAATTTCAGGTTGTAGGAGAAGGAACTATTTTTCCACCAACAGAACCACCTAAATTTCCCCCTCTCATCAAAAAGATTTATCCCCCACACCTTGCCTCCGTCAAAACAGACACAGTAGTATATGTCATCTTCACAAAACCAGTAATAAATGTGAATAGTTCTAACTTCTTACTACAGGATGTGACAGGAAAGATAATAACATCCAAGATAGTGTATATAGAAGATAACAATACAGCACTTTTGATACCAGAAAGTCCTCTTACCCCTTCACAGATATATATCGCAACAGTAAAAAGCGGAATAACCGCGGCAGATGGAGAGATACTCACCCAAGATGTTGTATGGTCATTTCTAACCCTACCAGAAGTAGGAGAAGATAAAATACCCCCTTCAGTAATCCTCATCATACCACAAAACGGAGCCCAAGGAGTACCTATAAACACAGAAATCAAAATATTTTTCTCAGAAGATATAAACACAGGCACGATACAAAACATAAGGATCTTAGACCAGTTCGGACAGAATATACCATACTCATTCAGTTATGATAGCTCTTTGAACTTGGTAGTTCTCAAACCATCAGGTCTTGTACCAGCAAGAACATATACAGTTGTGGTCCAAAACATAAAAGATATAGCAGGTAACACCATGGATAGCATATTTACTTCATCATTTGCAACCGCCGATAGTGTGAGCGGTGGAGGAAACACCGGAGATACAACCCGTCCACAAATACAGAAAATCTTCATTGATGGCACAGAGGTAACACTACCCGGACCAGTAGAAGGAGTAAGTGTATCACCGACCATAAAAGTATTTTTCTCAGAGAAGATATCTCCATCAACAGTAAACTCCAGCACATTTTTCATATCAGATGGAGTGAATAACATACCATCAACTATCACATTTGACTTGGATTTGACATCAGCTGAACTAAGTCCAAATATCACACTCAACCATGCAGCGCTTTATTGGGTATTCATAACAGGTGGAATAGAAGATATGGCAGGAAACCAGCTGGAAAACCCGGTCACATTTCCGATAAGCACAATTGGGGTAAAGATAGTATCTCCAACCCAACACCAATACCTCCGAGGTATAATAAACATAGAGGTTGATTTCAAGGGTTCTCCGAACAGGCTTGAACTTTGGATTGATACGGTAAAAAGACAAACCGCTTTACCACCGCTCAATTCCCCTTTTATATTCCAGGAAAACACAGTGTTGTACGGAGATGGACAGCACACAATAAGGGTAAATGCGCTTTTCGGTCAAAAAACAACATCATATTCAGTTAATGTCACATTTGATAACACACCCCCCGCGATATCTGTTCAATCTCCAAATAGCGGAGCTGTTCTATCAGATACGGCGGTTGTGCGTGTGTCTATTGCTGACCCGCCAGACGGAAAACTGAAATTCGTGGAACTATACATAGACGGAGTATTTCATTCAAGACTTACATCACCGACTATACCACCAAACATATTTGATTTTTTGGTTAATACATCATCCTTCTCTGATGGAAACCACACTCTTAGCATAAGAGCAGAGGACATAGCTGGGAACTTTGCGAGCACAGGAGAAATACCGGTAAAATTTGACAACACACCACCCACAGGAAGTTTTGTAACACCTCCGCAAGGAAGTATCGTGTCAGGCACAGTGCAAATTGAGGCTAACGCCTCGGACGCCATCGGAGTTAAATCTGTTCGCTTCTTTATAAATTCAACACAAATATGCGACGCAGTAAGCGGAAAATGTGATGTATCATCCCCACCCTACAGAATGCTCTGGAATTCAACATCAATAGGCTTCCAAAGTTCAGCACCACTGACAGGAGTTGTTGAAGACCTTGCAGGACAAACTTTTATATTTTCAACATCTATAACAATTGATAACAGCCCACCATCTGTGAGTATATCTCTACCTGCCCCAGCATCATACTTGAGAGGAACAACAACAATAAGGGTGGTGCATTCGGACGCACTTCCCATAACCTCTATCGCAATATTCATAGATGGGATCGAGAAATTTTCAGCATCCAATCCCCCATCTCCATATGATGCTTTGTGGAACACATCAGCTGAAACAGATGGAACACATACAATTAGAGCAAAAGTATTTGATTCGGCCGGAAACCAAAATACAGCAGAAATATCAGTCGTGACGGACAATACTCCACCGTCCGGTAATATAGCATCACCACCAAATGGATTTCACACAAACTCAAATTCCCTCACAATAAATGTAAGTGCTTCTGATAACATACTCATTGACAGGGTAGAATTTTACATAAATAACCTATTCAGGTCTACGGATTCGTCGTCACCCTACACACATGTGGAAGATATATCTTTGAGCCCCGAAGCAGTGCATACAATAACTGCTGTCATATATGATATGGCTGGAAATTTCACAACAACTTCACCAGTAACGTTTATCGTAGATAGAACACAACCCGATGTTCAATTCTCAAACCCAATGAGCGATGGTGTTGTTGAAGGAACTGTTATGGTCAGCGTATCAGCTTTTGATTCCTCCCCTATACAAACAATAAAGATATTTGTCAATAGCTCACTCTTAGGCTCATGTAGCAATGCATCTACATGCTCAAGAAACTGGGCAACATCGGGAGACTCAAAAAGAATTCTGAAAGCAGAAGCAACAGATAAGGCCGGGAACACAGGAGTAACAGAAATAGTCGTTATAGTAAATAACCTTTTCCCCTCAGCATCTATAACATCCCCAACAAAAACTTATCTGAAGTGTCCAACAGATACCGTGCTCGGAGCTAATGCGTCAGACCAAAACGGAATTACGCGTGTCGTAACAAGGTTCATAGATATTCCGACCTCATCTGAACTTGCGTCGTTCACATTTGATTTCTCGCCTGCGACAAGTCCCGTGAATCCATTTGCTACTCTCACGCCAGCGCAATGTGGAACAGACGGGTCAAAAAGAGTTGAAGTCATAGCATACGACATAGGCGGGAAATCAAAAACAGCGTCAAGGAATATTATCGTTGATAATACCGATCCCGGACTTTCCATTATCTTCCCAACAAACTCAGAGTGCGTATCGGATAATCCATCAGGTGTTACAAAAGTTGTTGTTTCAGCATGCGATTCCGCATTTTTGAAATCAATAACCCTCTATGTCGATAGCACGCTCATACAAGCTATAAATGTTTCAAGTTCCATATCCTGTTCAAATCCCCAGACATATAACTTTAGCTGGCTATCACGAAATTTCTCAGACGGGACACATCAAGTTAGCGTCACCGCAGTAGATGAGGCAGGTAATTTTTCCGCAGGAACTGTGGATGTCATCGTCGATAACTTCCCTCCAACATTGAGTATAACATCACCCGCAAATAACTCAGCTATTACATCTCCCATACCTGTAACGGTTACCCTTGGAGATTCCGTATGTGCTCCCCCGTCCTATCCTTTCAAAAAAGTTGAGTATCAGATAGCAGTTTCTGGTTCAGCATCATTTTCATCTTCTACCCAAAGCTGTGCCGCAACAGGGCGCATACCATGCACCGATACATCGGTTGGGGCCGGGACATCAACGTTCACATGGTCAGCAACAGAGTACTGCGGATATTTTGTTGTCAAAGCAATAGGATATGACTACGCAGGGAATAAAGCATCCGAAAGCGTAACACTCAAAATACATCCACTCGGATGTCCTATTGATAAAAGTTGGAGCCCATTTCATCAGACTCTTGGGGCAATAAGGATGACACCAATAATGGCGGACATTAATTCTGACGGCGAAGCGGAGATTATATTTACTACAGATGGTGGGAGGGTGTATGCTGTATCTGGGAACATCACAGTGCAGAACAGTGAAGCTGCAGGAAACCCGATAAGAAGCTCACCGGTTACCGCAGTCGTAACAGCAGGTCCAAAAATGGTGTTTGGAACCGGTGGCAATGACAAAAAGATAAGAGCCCTGAACCTTAACCTCACAACTTTTTCATCGGTTTCAACACAAACCGCAATTTTCTCATCCCCATCAACTATAATAGCCGATGGTGTGACAGCTGTAATACTTGTGGGGGACCTTGCGGGACGCGTGGGTATATATAAACTCTCATCATTGCTTGAAGAAGTGGGCTGTCTACCGGCAGGAGCACCGCTTGACTGTGGATTGAACAGCACACCTATATCAGACCTCAATGGAGACGGAAAACCTGATATACTTTCATCGCCTCTGCCAGTAGATACAAATTGCGACGGAAATTACGATACGGTTGTAGTAACAGCAACAGATGGCTACATAACTGCAATTAATATCCAGACAAGAACGAAAAATTGGGCTGTTTACACAGCATCCCCCATAGAGGCTTCCCCCATCCTGACTGATCTTGGCAACAACTGTGATTTTGAGATAATAGTTGCCACAAAAAGCGGAGCTATCTACTGCGTTAATGAAAATGGTGGTGCATGTCCCGGTTGGTCATCGCTCTACTACTCCGCAGGTGGACAGATATTCTCACCACCCGCTGTCGCAGATATAGACTCATGCCTCACCGTGGGAGACACAGACAAAGAGATAGTATTTGGGAACTCAGGCGGAGTGCTAACAATACTTTCATCCACGGGCACCCTGAAAACAACGCTTGACTTAGGGCCACTTATAGTCTCAACACCTGCGCTCGCAGATATAGATGGTAATGGTTGTGCGGAAATATTTGTGGCAACAGGAGATGGGAGAATACATGGATTAAAACTTATAGAGGAGTTGGGGGCTCCAGTACTAAAATATCTCACGGGCTATCCTAAATCAACAGGTGGAGTTATATCGGCTAATGTATCTCCGATCGTATGCGATATAGACAAAGATGGAACACTTGAACTTGCGATAGGCAATGATTCGGGTAGCCTGAGAGTGTATGAGCTCGGTCCGGGTTCAGCGGGTCCGATAAAATGGATACCATCAGCGACTTTCTGTTCCCTCGATTCGCAGGGGTGCCAGAGAAGATGGGATTCAAATAACTTATGTGGATACTGAAATGCAGGTAAATATCAGAAAAGATAAATAGAGAATAAAAAAATAATATACATAATGAAGCTGATACATAAAAACAAAGCCCTTATGTGTGATCAAATTATCAATACTATTATCTTTTACACACCTTTAAGTTGATAATAACTTTAAAGAAGGATAACATTGATAAAATTTATAGATGAAAACAGACGAAATAAGGGATACTTTTCTTGAATTTTTCAACAGAAATGGACACAAAATACTACCATCGTCATCACTCATCCCACAGGATGACCCTACTTTACTTTTCACAAATGCTGGTATGGTGCAGTTCAAAAAATATTTTTTGGGAGAAATTGAACCAGAGTATAAAAATGTTGCAACGGTGCAAAGATGCATAAGGGCAGGCGGAAAACACAATGACCTTGAAAATGTTGGGAAAACAACAAGGCATATGACTTTCTTTGAGATGCTCGGAAATTTTTCATTCGGGGGGTACTTCAAACGGGAAGCGATAATTATGGCGTGGGAACTGGTTACAGAGGTGTTCAAGATCCCAAAAGAGAAGCTCATCGCAACAGTATATCAAGAAGATGATGAAGCTGAAAAAATATGGAGAAGTGAAACCGATGTTAAGGATGTTATAAGGCTCGGTAAAGATAGTAATTTTTGGACCATGGGTGTAGAGGGACCAGCAGGCCCATGTTCTGAAATACTATTTGACAGAGGAGAAGACTTTCTCAAGGTCCAACCACACAAATGCGAGGGAGTCGAATGTGATTGCGACCGATATCTTGAAATATGGAACCTTGTCTTTATGGAGTATAACTTGAAGAAAAACGGAGAGCTCGAACCACTCACAACAAAAAACATAGATACAGGTATGGGACTTGAGAGAGTAGCCTCCGTCCTACAAGGTGTCCCTTCTGTATTTGATATAGATATATTTAAACCACTCAGAGACACTCTTTTTTCAATGATACCATCTATGTGTGAAGATATAGTGACCACAAGGATTATACTTGATGCAGCAAGAGCTTCCGCATTTGCGATAGCAGATGGAATTATGCCATCAAACGAATCAAGAGGATACGTGATAAGAAGGATAATCAGACGGGCTCTCAGGTATTCAATAAACCATACAGATTCACCGTTCCTGCACAAAATAGCTCAAGAGGTAGTCATATCAATGGGAAATTTCTGGAAGCACCTCAAAGATAAGGTTGAAGTCATATCAAAATCCATCAGAATAGAGGAAGAAAAATTCTTTGAAACTTTATCAAGGGTGCTTCCACTATTTGAAAGGGAGGCTGAGGATATAAAGAAGGCAGGATCAGAAAAAATACCGGGAGACATTGTATTTATGTTCTGGGATACACATGGACTTCCACCAGATATAATGAAAGAGGTAGCAGAAGAAAAGGGTCTGAAAATAGATGAAGAGGGATTTGAGAGATTGAGGGATGAAAGCAGGAGAAAAGCTGGAGCGAAGAAGGAAGAAAAAGAAAGAGAAAAGAGGATTGTTTCAGAGCTCGTGGTTTTATCAAAGAATGGTGGAACAGCTTTTGTGGGATATGAGACTTTAAAAAGCAGGTCAAAGGTGTTAGCGATGTATGACGTTGATGGCAATGAAGCGAAACGAGCGGGAGAAGGGGAAAGAATTTTTCTCATTGTTGGGGAGACACCATTTTATCCAGAAGGCGGAGGACAGGTGGGTGACAGGGGGAAATTATACTGGGCAGAGGGAGAAGGACAAGTGAAGGATACAAAAAAGGTTGATAATTTTATTATACATGATGTTGAGATAAAGAATGGTTATCTTTCGGTTGGGCAGGAGGTTGAACTTGAGGTTTCAAGGGAATGGAGGGAGCAGTCAGCAAGACATCATACGACAACGCACCTTCTACACTCAGCGCTCAGAAAAATTCTCGGAACACATGTAAGGCAGATGGGGTCTCTTGTTGAACCAAAAAGGCTACGCTTTGATTTCTCTCACCCCGTGCAACTTTCTGGCTCAGAGCTCAGTGATATAGAGAGCTTAATAAATGAATGGATAATGGCTGACTTTGAAGTGGGGCATGAGATTATGAGGCTTGAGGAAGCTTTGAAGCAGGGCGCTCTTGCGTTCTTCGGAGATAAATACGGTAAGGTGGTCAGAGTCGTGAGAATAGGGGATATATCATTAGAGCTGTGCGGTGGAACACATCTTAGAGAAACTGGCGAAGCGGGAACTCTCAAAATAGTGAAGGAGAGCTCAGTCGCATCTGGTATAAGGAGGATTGAGGCGGTCGCAGGATGGGAAATAATAAATTATCTGCGCGAAAAAGAAAAATACATGGAGGAAATAGCAAAAATACTCAAGGTCTCACCCCAGGATGTAATACCTAAGATAAAATCACTCATAGAAGAAAGAGAACGTATCGAGAGCGAGCTTGTAAATCTCAGACTAAAACTACTCATGAAAGAATCAAATCCCATCATAAAAGATGTTGGTGGATGGAAACTCATATTTGATTACATCGAAGGATTTGAGAAAAATGAGCTCGGGAAACTCTTAGATAATCTCAGGGAACGTTTTCCAAAATCTTTCGTGCTTATAGTGGGTGAGAACAAAGGCAAAATATATATAATCGGTGGAACAAACCAGCTCGACATTGATTCAGCGGAAGTAGTGAAAAATATAGCGAAATTTCTCGGCGGAAGCGGCGGAGGGAAAAAAGACTTCGCAGAAGGCGGAGGCAAAATTAAAAAATCAAAAAATGAGATACTTTCTGAACTTGAAAAAATCCTAAATATAAAAATAAAATGAAAAAACAAATAAAAAAAGTTAAAGAAATATAGGATAGAATAAAGAAGATGAAAACCACCCAAAAAAGAGGAAATAGGAGCAAAAGCAACAAGAAAGAAAGGAATAAAGGAACAAATAAAGAAAGAAAAAAGCGGGAAGAAAAGAACAAAATGTCAGTAGAGCTGACACGAGCAGACCTGAGAAAAAATACACCAAAAATGAAAATAAATATAAATAAAAGAATAAATAAAAGAGAAGTAAAATTAGAAGACGAGAAGAAGAATCACAAAAATAAAATTGAAGAAAGAGGGAAAACAAAAAATAAGAGAAAAGTGAGAGAGAAAGCAGAAGAAACCAGAGGAAAAACCAGGGGAGAAATCAGGAAGGAAACCAAGAAGGAAACCCGGGAGGGAACCAGGGGAGAAACCAGGGAGGGAACCAGGGGGGAAGGCAATATGGGAATAAATAGAGGAAACACAAACAGAGAAAAAGAAAAAGGGAATGAGAATCAGAAGTGGGAGAACAGGAATAGGGAAGAGGAGAAGAAGGGGGAAGTTTTGGAGGAGAAGAAGGAAGGGGTTCCAAGAGAGAGACGCAGAGAAAAAAGAGCAAAGGTCGAGCTCGAGGTGTCTTACTCCACCGCTCAGAGCTTCGCAATAGATTGGATAACGAATATATCAAAAGGAGGAATGTTCATAAAGAGCAACAATCCCCTCCCACCTGGAACACTTCTCAAAATAAGTTTCACAATACCTGGGAAAGAAGAAGTCATCAATGTTGAGGGAGTTGTCAAGTGGAGTGCTGAGCCATCGGCCGGCCCCTCAATAATACCCGGAATGGGGATTGAAATAAAAAAAATAAGTGAAAAAGATAAGAAAATCCTTGAAGAATTTTTAGCTTCAGTTATGCAGAAAGATAACAGATTCCCGTAAGTTTCTATACAAACAAAAAAACCGAACTCACAACTTTCCTTTTTTTCTTATGTAGAATTTAAAGACGCTTCCCTCATCATATACCTTTACGAGTTCATGTCCCGTCTGCATACAGAATGCAGGAAAATCTTTCTTGGCACCAGGGTCATCCGCAATAATAAGTATCACCTGTCCTACCCCCATCTCATCAAGCTTTTTTTTAGCCTTTATTACAGGCATAGGGCATTTAAGTCCTCTCGCGTCAAATTCAAAATCAGCCCTGACGCTCTCACTTATATTCTCACTCATGGAATGAAGAGAATTAAAAATTAAAATAAATAAAAATTATATAAAAAGTGTTATTTTTGCATCTTTTGCTTCAGATATAAATGCGGCAGCTCCGACTATATCTTCAACCTCATCTATAAGCTCTTGTCTCTCTATTCCGAGTATTGAGCAAGAAGTTGAACAAGCGTAAAGCTTCACCCCGGTTTCTTTTACAGCGTTCAGAAGGTCTTGCAATGTCGGAGATTTCGTCTTTTTCATCAGAATCTTCATAAAGGCAGGACCTAAACCACCCATATTCATTTTTGACATTCTGAGCTTATCAACACCAACCGGCATCATAAACTCCATCATTTTCTGGATCAGATTTTTTCCTTTCAATTTCCTTCTTTTTCTTATGAGAGATAGTCCCCAAAAAGTGAAAAAAACAGCAACATCCATCCCGAGCGACGCCGCTGTTGATGCAAGAGTTAAAACTGCAAACGCCTTATCCATATCACCAGAAAAACATATTATCCTGACTTTTTCCTTCCTATCCACTCCTTCTATATCTGCTACACTCACCATAATATATCTTAATACTGAAACCCATGATTGATTTTTGCCACAACTTATTCGCTCACATATCATACCCATATCCACAGCTTATATCTCTCTCATACCCCTATACCCCTCTCATACCCATTCCTCCCATGCTTACATACCCGACTTTTACATTTCAAGTATCCTATATCTCATGAATTTCCTATCCCTATATCCACTGTTCCATATATCACCTACCTTTTAAATTTCCATATCCAAACTTCCCCTTCCCCAAACCTTCAATATCAATATTCCCACCAAACCTTCAATACCAATATTCCCCCAATATCACCCCCATATCCCCACATACACCGTTCCATATCAATTTCATACACCTTTCCATAACCATTCCATACCCTGTTCAATAACACCGCCTCAAAATGGTTTCTCCACTTCAGGCCTCCACAGAATTTGACCAAAAATTAGAAAAAGGAAAAACAAATACCAGAGTTTCTCTTCCATTTCATCTATTCCTTTCTTTCCTCCTTCGCGACAAAACAAAAATTTTCCATCATTCCTTGAAATTCCCAATCACTAAAGCGATCAGCCTCAGATCAAAAAACCTTTAAGGATGAAAGCTTTTCTAATCTTATTTTTTCCCTGAGTTTCTCCTCAGGATTCACTCCGTAAAGTGCACATATTTGCGATATCAGAAAAAGGAAATTTCCCACATCATCTAAATCACCACCGATGAACTTCTCAAATAACTCCCGCGCTTCAGAACGAACTTTATCTATGTCCTGCAAGCTTATTCGTCCCTTGTGCTTCCTCCTTTCAGAAATCCTATAAGCAAGGTAAAGAGACGGCATGTTAATACCAAATTCCTTATCATCGTTACTTTCCTTATTTCCGCGTTTTTTCTCTTCATCTTTCATACTCTCCCAGTTTTTCAGGACTTCACCGGCTGTCTCAAGTTTCTTCTCCCCAAAAACATGGGGATGCCTTCTGACAAGTTTTTCAACGAGCTTTTTGAAAACATCTTCAAGCGTAAATCTCCCTTCATCTTCCATTATCTTCACAATAAAAAGGACAACCAAAATTATATCTCCAATCTCAGAAATCATGTCTTGAAATTTACCAGAATTGTATGCATCTATGGTCTCATAAGATTCTTCAACGAGTTTGAATTTAACTGAATCTACCGTTTGCTCCCTATCCCACGGACATTCCCTTCTGAGGATGTTTATAGCAGACCAAACCTCCTCAAAAGTGCCTTTAAAAAATCCATTTCTGAAATAATCTTTATCCATCACAATCTTTAATTTTATTATATTATCCAAAATTTACAGATTTCATTCCAGCATTTGATGATTTTTCTTCTCTCAATTCCTGCCATTCAATCATTTTTCATTGAAGATTTACTTTCAGCAAGAACCCCTTGCTCTATCCACTGGCGTATCATATCTATCTCTTTCTCTGTCGGTTTTCTTCCAGAACCACGTGGCATCCTCTTTCCACACGGTGGTCTGTTCAGGAGTTTAAGGTAAAGCAGGCTTTCCATAGGGTTCCCAGCAACAACATAATTTTTGTATTGTGTGTCCCCGCAGTCCTTACCTCTGACAGCCTTTCCATCAATGATTTCCTTGTAGCTTGTGAGAGGAGCCCACTCCACTTTTTTCCCCTTCCTATGACACCTTTGGGTGCAGGTGTCGTCCAAAATAGGCTTTATATCATCATATGTTATGGTCCGCGGTGAGCTCTCGGACTGCATATTTTGCCTATCTGAATTTTGCCCAAAAACCTGAAGCGACAAAAAGAAAAAACAGAAAATAAAAGGAATAGGGATAATATATAACACCATACGAAAATTTTTAAACGAAAATTTTTCCAAACTCTAAACTCAAAAAAAATCTAAAAGATAATAGAGAAAGAAAAAAGCAAAAATCATAGGGTTCTTTATATATGATTTAAGTATGGAAACTGAATTGGATATACAGGTCATACACGGGAGCATAATTGAAGTTGATGCAGATGCCATAGTTAATGCTGCAAATTCTCTGGGATACATGGGTGGAGGAGTTGCAGGATATCTCAAAAGGGTATGTGGTGAAGATGTTGAAAAGGAGGCTATGGGTAAAGCTCCTATACCAGTTGGTAAAGCTGTCGTAACCTCAGCAGGAAAGCTGAAGGAGAAATTCAAGGGTATAATCCACGCTCCCACGATGGAAAGACCCGCAATGCAGATTGGGTGTGAAAATGTAAAGAAAGCAACAAAAGCCGCTCTCGAGCTTGCGGATCAACTTGGTCTCAAATCCGTAGCAATACCAGGCATGGGAACAGGAGTTGGAGGGGTAAGTAAAAAAGATGCGGCAGAAACCATGATAGAAACAATAAAAAAATTCAAACCAAAAAACCTCAAAAAGGTAATCCTCGTTGATATAGATGAACAGATGGTAAAAGAATTTGAGAATGCACTAAAAACATACACAAAACCGAAACCGTAAACTTAAAATAAAAAAAGTTAAAAATAAAAATAAAAACAAAAAACAACAGAACATAAACACAAAACACAAAAAATTCAGTAAATTCGTTCATCAAAAGGATAAAAAATTATCTTGAACTCATCATGCCATCGGTCAAGGACCAAAAATATTTGAGAGAGGTTGAAAGTAAATTTCTGAGAAAGGACCTACCAGAAATTAAACCGGGACAAATAGTCACAGTATGGACGAAAGTGAAGGAGAAAGATAAAGAAAGGTCAACACCTTTTAAGGGAGTAGTAATAGCGGTAAGAGGGTCTGGCGCAAACAAAACTTTCACATTGAGAAATGTTCTGAGCGGTGTTGGTGTTGAGAGAATTTTTCCTTATCACTCACCATATATAGATAAAATCGAAATTCACGGCGAGCTGAGACGAAGGAGAGCAAAGCTATACTACATCAGGAGAAAGAAAGCATCCGAGATTTCCAGATGAGAAAGATGTCCTTCACCAAACACAATAACACTATTCTGCCCTTATCTCCGTCCCAATTCCCTCATCTGTAAATATCTCAATAAGGACAGAATGCTTTAAAAGACCGGTTATTATATGAACCTTTTTAACACCATTTTTTATCGCTCTTATTGCGAGACGAACTTTTGGTATCATCCCACCCGATATACTACCGTCGCTTATCATCATCTCTGCCTCCCTCTCACTTATTGACTTTATCAGGTTCCCATTTCTGTCAAGTATCCCCTGCTCGTCTGTGAGTATTACGAGTTTTTCGGCTCCAAGGCTTATAGATAGCTCACAGGCCACCTCATCTGCGTTCGTGTTCATAGAAGTGCCATCATCAAGAACAGTAATAGGAGAAAAAACAGGAATAAAACCAAGATCAAGGAGCTTCTTTATCCCATCCGCTCTCACATGTTTTACTCTACCAACCCTACCTTCGGTCCTTTCTGATATAATAGAAAATAAATCTCTTCCTGAAATGCCCATTGCCTTTCCTCCCTTTTTGCAAATAGAAGATACAAGTCGACCTTTTATCTTCCCATCAAGAACCATCTCAACTATTTCCATAATATTATCGTCTGTCCTCCTTATGCCTTCGTGGAACTCATATTTTATCCCAAGCCTGTCAAGAAAGGTGTTTATCTCCTTCCCACCCCCATGAACCAAAACTGGCTTTATTCCAACAAGAGAAAGAAGAACTATATCATCTGCGACCGAATCAAAAACCTCCTGTACATCAAGTATCTTTCCCCCTATTTTGAATACAAATATCTTACCTCTGAACCTCAGAAAATATGGGATAGACTCAATGAGTATATCAGCTTTGTCGGAAAATTTATCTTTTCGCAACATAGTAAGAACTCTTATGAGATTTTTTAAAATTTAAATTATGCAATCTGAAATTCTGAAAATTTCTGGAATAAAGGTCATAAATAACATACCACATGCAGTAGGAGCGGACTCTGTTCAGAAGGTATTTGAATTTTATGGTATTAAAAAAAGCAAAAAATCGGTCTACAAGTTCATATCTAAAGCATTATGGAGAAAAAGAGTCAAAATTGAAGGAAGAAGCATGATAGCAATCCCCATACCCCAAATAGAAGCCTGGATAAAGAAAAACTACCCTATAATATGGGATTCAAAAAAGGATGAGGAGAAAGAATTAATAATCAAAAATTTCAAAATGATAGATAACTTTGAGAAAATAATAGATGAAATGGGTGAGAAATTGTCAAACATAGAGATGAAAGAGGATAAAAATATGAATGAATCAGATAATGAACATAATGAAAATGAAAACCAAAACGAAGAAGAAAAAGAGAAAGAGATTATATCAAGAATATGGAGCAAACAAATTGATATAGCAGAAAAAGGCGAAGAAGAGAAAAACCAAACCAAAAAAGAACAGGAAACGGAGATGAGCAAAAAACAAGAACAAAGAAAAGAAAAAGAACAAGAAAGAGATAAAGAAAATGATAAAGAACAGGAACAAGAAAGAGGATCAAAGCCAAAGAAAGAAATCGCACAGAAAAACGGTATCCAGAGAGAAACAACAGCAGATGAGATGATCAGAGAGCAAATAGATGCTATAGTATCGACAATTCTTAAAAATCCTCCGTCAGATTTCAAAGAAGAAACACTAAAATATGCAAGAGAAAAATTTACGTTCATACTGGGATTTATAGACAATATCTCAAATCTTAGAAAGTGAAAGGTGAAACAAGAGAAAAGGGGAAAGAAAAAGAGAAAATAAAGAGACAAAAGGAGAAAGAAAGGATAAGAGGAATAAAAAAGAAAAATTCTCCTCCAATAATATTCCTCACAGATTACGGAATATCAGATGAATATGTCGGAGTTGTAAAATGCGTCATTTTATCAATAAATCCTGAAGCAAAAATATTGGACTTAACTCATGATGTAAAACCTTACGATATATACCATGCGATCTTTATTTTAGAAAAAAGCGTGGATTACTTTCCTGACCGCTCTATTATTCTTTGCGTAGTAGACCCTGGAGTTGGGGGGAGAAGAAAACCCATTTTAGGTGAAGCTATACTGAAAAATCAAAAGAAAATTTTTTTCGTTTGTCCCGATAATGGACTCATAACTCCTATAGTAGAAAAAGCAAAAAGAATGAAAACATTTGAAATAGATGTTCAGAAGGTATTAGAGAAGACGAAAAAATATGTAAAACTCCGCCTCTCATCAACTTTTCATGGAAGAGATATATTTGCTCCCGCCTCAGCTCTCATATCACTCGGTATAAAAATCAAAGAGATAGGAAAAGAAAAAATAGAACCGCAAACTTTGGAGATACCAAAGCCAAGCTACCAGAGAGAGAAAATAAGGGGAAATGTCATACACATAGACAGGTTCGGCAACATAATAACGAACATAGAGGAAAAACCATTGAAAGAATTCTTGGATCAGTATCAGAACAAAATCAAAATCGCAATAAAAAGAAGAAGAAAAACAAAAAACAAAAAAGATAGCGATAATGAGGGGGAAATCGCAATTCCTTTTGTGAGCTCATATGAAGATGTGAGAAAAGGAAAATTACTCGCTATAATTGGCTCATACGGAACACTTGAGATATCATTGAGAGAAGATAATGCAGCAAGAAAACTCCATATAGAAAGATTCAATGAGATATGGGTCATAAAATAAGAAATAATGAATTTTCCACCATCAGGCAATCATCTCTTCTTCTTATCGTTATCTTTACTAACCCCCAAAGCTCTGACAACACTATCTAACACCTTTTTAAACTCTTCAAGAC
>FWWM01009596.1_pt1 | contig 17718 bp, 11 predicted proteins | sample 2228351 | NCBI WGS metagenome assembly FWWM01 (sample SAMEA103939774, study PRJEB20133) | metagenome | reverse complement strand
GGTTGATGCCGTCCTCCAGGCGGGCGGTCACCGGGCCGGGCCGCAGCGAGTAGGAGTCCAGACGTCGCTTCAGCCAGGCCATGGCCCTCTCGCTGCGCCTGCCCGTGAGGAAGCGGTTCAGGGCAGCGAAGGCCAGCCAGTAGAGGGACCAGTAGCCGTGGTCGTGGGTGTGAGCGAAGAGGTCGAGGCCCAGGCGCCGCAGCTTGCGCTCCATGGCCCCCGGCCGGTAGATGCGCAGGTGGGAGCCGGGGAGGGTCATCAGCTCGCGGTTGATGGCCCAGCAAAGGGCCTCGGGCAGGAAGCGAGGGATGCTCACCACCAGCACGCCGCCGGGGCGCAGCACCCGCACCGCCTCCCGCAGCAGGCCGTCGTCGTCGGGCACGTGCTCCACCACCTCGCAGGCGATGACGTGGTCGAAGGCGCTGTCCACGAAGGGCAGGTGGCAGGCGTCGGCCAGCACGAACTCCCCCTGGCCCTTGATCCAGCCGGGCATCTCGCGGGCGGAGGCGGCCAGGCGGCGGCGGGCCTCCCGCAGCAGGCCCAGATCTATGTCCAGCCCCACGCCCAGGCAGGGGTTGTGACAGGTGCCGATGACGTGGCGCCCCTCGCCGCAGCCGATGTCCAGCACCCGCTGCCCGGGGCGGATGCCCAGCAGGAAGAAGTCCACCAGCAAGGTGCGGGGGTGGAGCTTCATGCCCGCCGCTCCCGGCCGCGACGACCGCCGGGGCGCAGCCGTCGGCGCCGCAACTCCTCCTCGTCCTTCACCGCCCGCACCACCACATACAGCTCGTCGAAGCCCACCCAGTGCCCCCACCAGCGCTCGCAGCGATACTGGGCCACCCGGCTGCGGTTGGCCAGGGGCTCCAGCAGCAGCCCCAGCAGCCGCCGCAGGGGGTGAGCGTCTTCGGAGCGATGGCCGGTGAGGTGCAGTCGCGCGTATTCCAGGTCGAAGGGGGCGAGGGCGAAGCCTCCCAGCCGCCCGAAGGCCTCCAGGGTGAAGCCGCGGCGCTGGGTCACGTCCATCCAGGTGGTGAAGGGGGAGCTGGCGTGGGGGACGCGGATGTGCACCAGGGCGCCGTCCTTGCACACGCGCCAGATCTCCTGCAGGGCCAGGGGCAGGTCGGCGATGCGCTGCAGCACGTCGTAGCAGAACACCTCGTCCACGCTGTCGTCGCGGAAGGGCAGCCCGCCTTCCAGGTCGGCCCGCACATCGCGACGGCTCACCTGGAAGGGGTCCACGCCGATGACGTCGCGTCGGCGGGTGCGGTTGCCCAGGTCTAGCCTGACCAGGCGGGCCATAGGCGGGACCACGGCGACAGCAGGGCCGACATCGAACACCAATTATAGCGGGGCGGCGGCCAAGGCAGAAGACGCAGACGCTAACGCGTGCTAAGATTTGGCGTCGTAATCCGAGGATGAACGAGACGCTCTGCGCCCTGCTGGGGCTGGCGCTGGGCCTGGGCCTGGCCCTCGCCTGGGGCCACGTCTACGGCCCGCCGGAGGAAGGGGAGGAAGAGGGGGCCGAGGGCGACCCCGACCACCCCCTGCCCCTGCGCCCCCTCCTGCTGCCCCTGGGGGCGATGGCGCTGGGCGTGGGGGCGGCCCGCTCTCAGGACGGCCTGGCCGCCGGGCTGCTGGCCACCGCCTTCGCCGCTCTCTTCCTGGCCCTGGCCGTCACCGACCTGGAGCGGCGGCTGCTGCCCAACCGCCTGGTCTATCCCGGGCTGGTGCTGGCCCTGGCCCTCTCCTGGGCCTGGCCCGACCGGGGGCCCGGGCAGGCGGCGGCGGGGGCCTTCTTCGGGCTGGCGGTGCTGGGGGTCGCCTTCGTCCTCATGCGGGGAGGGCTGGGCGCCGGCGATGTGAAGCTGGCCGCCCTCATCGGGGCGGTGGTGGGCTTCCCCGGGGTGGCCATGGCCCTGGCCATCGGCGCCGTGGCCGGGGGGGTGGTGGCCGCCTTCCTGCTCCTGACCCGATTGGCCCGCCGCGGCCAGTATATGCCCTACGGCCCCTTCCTCATCGCCGGGGCGCTGGCGGTGCTGCTGGCGGGGGAGCGCCTCTGGCAGGGCGCCCTGTAGGGGGACTGACAGGTGCGGCGGGCATCGGGTAGACTGAGGACAGCGTGGAGCTGAACGAGGCCCAGCGCATCGTTTACCAGACGGCCAAGCGCTTCGCCGCCCAGCACATCCTGCCCCGGGCGCGAGAGCGGGCCGAGGACGAGACCTTTCCCCTGGAGGTGATGCGCCTTCTGGCCGAGGCAGGCCTCTACGGCGGCCCCTTCCCCGAGGAATACGGCGGGGCAGGCATAGACAACGTCTCCTACGCCCTGGTGTGCGAGGCCATCGGCGGCGCCAGCCCCTCCGTCTTCACGTCGGCGCTGACGGTGCAGCTCTCGCTGGTGGGCACCTCCATCTACGCCTACGGCAGCGATGAGCAGCGACGGCGCTGGCTGCCGGCGGTGCTGTCGGGGCGGCTGGTGGGCGCCTTCGCCCTGTCGGAACCCAACGTGGGCTCCGACCCGGCGGCGGTGGAGCTGACGGCCCGGCGCCAGAACGGCCGCTGGCTCCTCACCGGCAGCAAGTTCTGGACGTCCAACGGCGCCCTGGCCGACGTCATCGTCGTCTTCGCCCAGACGGAGCCCGGGGCGCGTCACCGGGGGATGGCCGCCTTCCTGGTGGACGGCGCCAGCCCCGGGCTGGCCCGCCAGCCCATCAAGGGCAAGCTGGGGCTGCACGCCTCCAACCTGGCCGCCCTCTACTTCGACGGCGTGGCGGTGGACGACGACCGCCTGCTGGGAGCGGTGGGCGACGGCTTCCGGGTGGCCCAGGCCGCCCTGGAGAGCGGCCGCCTGTCCACCGCTGCCTGCGCCGTGGGCATCGCACAGGCCTGCCTGGACCTCTGCCTGGACTACGCCCGCGAGCGCAAGCAATGGGGCAAGGCCATCGGCGGCCATCAGTTGGTGCAGGAGCTGGTGGCCGATATGGCCATCGAGTGCGAGGCGGCGCGGCTGCTCACCCTGCGGGCGGCCCGCGCCCGCGACCTGGGCGAGGGAGCCACTCGCTGGGTGGCCATGGCCAAGGCCTTCGCCACCGAGGCGGCGGTGCGGGCGGCCCGCAACGCCATCGCCGTCCACGGCGGCGCCGGCTACCTGAGCGAGCGCCTGGTGGAGGGCTACCTGCGCGACGCCATCGGCCTCAGCCTCTACGAGGGGACGACCCAGATCCAGAAGCTGCTGGTGGCCCGCGACCTGCTGGGCATCTCCGCCTTCTGACGCGACCCCCACGGGCCGCCACCGCCCCCGACGCTGCCGTTACAATGGGGCCACGGGGGAGGCGGCGCGGGGCGGGGTGCGGCGATGGGGGACAGGGTGCGGGTAGGCCGCCACACGGTAGACATCGTCAACGCCGACAAGCCTTTCTTCCCCAAGGACGGCATCAGCAAGGGCGACCTCGTCCAGTATTACCGCCGCATCGCCAGGACGATGCTCCCCTATCTGCGGGGGCGGCCCATCGCCGTGGGGCTGCCGCCGGCCACCACCCACTCCCGCACCGTGCGGCGCCGCCGCGCCCTGTAGCGCCCAGCCGCGCTCCGGACGAGGGACGGGGGCCGGGCTGCCGGCCTCCGTCGCTCCTGGGCGCCTCCGGCCCTTGTCGGGGCGGGGGCCCTTCCTTAAGATGGCTATCTGTGACCCGGCCAGAGGAGGGGCCTTTGCTCCCGCCAGACCTGGACGCCGTCCTTCCCCGGGCCACCCGTCCCGCCCGCTACACCGACGCCGAGTGGAACGCCACCGCCAGGGGCTGGGACGAGGCCTCCTGTCGCCTCCTCTTCGCCTACCCCGATGTCTACGAGGTGGGCATGTCCTGCCCGGTGCTGCACTCGGTCTACGGTCTGGTCAACGGGCTGGACGGCGCCCTCTGCCACCGCCTCTTCTCGCCCTGGCCCGACCTGGCCCTGCTGCTGCGAGAGAAGGGCTACGGCCTCTGGTCGCTGGAAGGACGCCGCTCCCCCCGCGAATACGACGCGTTGCTGCTGTGGCTGCCCTCGGAGCTGTGCACCGCCGCCGCCCTGGACCTGCTGGACCTGTCGGGCATCCCCTGGCACCGCGAGGGGCGGGGCGACGGGCCGCTGGTGCTGGCCGCCGGCCCCGCCGCCCTCTCTCCCTGGCCGATGGCAGCCGTCGCCGATGCCCTCTTGCTGGGCGACCCGGAGCCGCTGCTGGCGGAGGCGGTGGCGGTCCTGAGGGCCGCGGGGGGCGACCGCCGCCGCGCCCTGGAAGCCCTTTCCCGGGTGGAAGGCGTCTGGGTGCCCTCGCTGGGGCAGGGCAGGCCGCGGGCGCGCTGGGCTGACCCCCTGCCGCCCCTGCCCGCCCGACCGGTGGTGCCCTTCGTGGAGACGACGCGGGAGGGGCTGGAGGTGGAGCTGGCCCGGGGCGGGGGGCAGGCCCCCTGCTCCCCCAGGCCCGGCCCCTACTTCGGCCCCCGCCGCGAGCGGCCCGCCGCCCAGGTGGTGACGGGCGTGGTCGAGGCGCTGCGGGCCACCGGCTACCGCGAGGTCTTCCTCAGCGGCGCCCCCTACTCCCAGGCCCACGAGCTGGCCCTGGGCCTGCGCCAGTCGCTGCCGCCGGAGGTGACGGTGCGGCTGGTGCGCCTGCCCCCCGAAGGGGCGTGGGTGGAGGCGGCGGCGGTGCTGGCCGGCGGCCGGGCGGCGGGCCCCCTCACCTTCTGGCTGGGGGCGGCCTCGGAGCGGCTGCGGGCCGCCCTGGGCCTCCCCCACGACGACGCCCAGGTGCTGTCCGCCGCCGAGGCCGCCTTCGCCCGCGGCTGGACGTCCCTGCGCTACCAGGTGGAGCTGGGGCTGCCGGGGGAAGGGGAGGCGGACGTGGACGCCCTGGTGCGGCTGGCCCGGGAAGTGCGCCAGGCGGGGCGGGCGCACCACGGCGGCCGCGCCCACGTCCGCCTGGAGGTCTCCCTGTTCGTGCCCAGGCCGTGGACGCCCTTCCAGTGGGCCGCCCAGCCGCCGGTGGAGGCCCTGGAGGCGGCCGCCGCCTCCCTGCGGGCCGGGGCCAAGCGGGCCGGGGTGGAGGTCATCGGCGAGCGGGCGGAGAGGGCGCTGCTGGCCGCCGTCCTCGCCCGCGCCGACGAGCGCCTGGCGCCGGTGGCCCGCCGCGCCTGGGAACTGGGGGCGCGACTGGACACCCACCGCGAGTCCTTCGCCTGGGCGCCCTGGGAGCGGGCCCTGGCCGAGGCGGGCCTGACGGCGGAGGAATACGCGGCACGGGAACGCCGCCCCGACGAGGCCCTGCCCTGGGAGGCGGTGGACGCCGGCGCCGACCGTGCGGCGCTGTGGGCGGCCTGGCAGTCCTATCGCGCCGCCCTGGGCATGGCTCAGGGATAGATGCCACGGGTGCGGGTGGCCTCGGCCACCCGGCGCACGGCCAGGAGCATGGCCGCCTCGCGCAGGGTCAGGCCCTCGGCCTCGGCCAGAGAGGCCACCTCCTGGAAGGCGCGCACCATGATGCGCCGCTGGCGCTCGTGGATCTCGTCCTCGTCCCAGAAGTAGTATTGCAGGTCCTGCACCCACTCGAAGTAGGAGACGATGATGCCGCCGGCGTTGGCCAGGATGTCGGGCACCACCAGCACCCCCTTCTCCTTCAGGACGGCGTCGGCGGCGGGGGTGGTGGGGCCGTTGGCCCCCTCGACGATGATCTTGGCCTGCACCTGCTCGGCGTTGGCGGCGGTGATCTGCCCCTCCACGGCGGCCGGCACCAGCACGTCCACCGGCAGGGCCAGCAGCTCCTGGTTGCTGATAGCGTCGCCGAAGGGGCAGTGGCGGAAGGTGCCTTCGGCCTGCTTGTGGTGCCAGAGGGCGTCGGGGTCGAGGCCCAGGGGGTTGTAGATGCCGCCCCCGGAATCGCTGACGGCCACGACCCGGTAGCCGGCCCGGTGCAGATACCAGGCGGCCACCGAGCCCACGTTGCCGAAGCCCTGCACGGCCACCGTGAGGCCGTCCTTCTGCAGGCCGCGCAGGGCCACCGCCTGCTCCACCATGTGCAGGAGGCCGCGACCGGTGGCCTCCACCCGCCCCAGGCTGCCGCCCACGCTGGTGGGCTTGCCCGTCACCACCCCCAGGACGGTGTGCCCCCGGTGCATGCTGATGGTGTCCATGATCCAGGCCATCACCTGGGGGTTGGTGCCCATGTCGGGGGCGGGGATGTCCTCGTTGGGGCCGATGAGGAGGGCCATCTCGGTGGCGTAACGGCGGGTGAGGTTCTCCAGCTCCTGGGCGGAGAGGGACTTGGGATCCACGGCCACGCCCCCCTTGGCGCCGCCGTAGGGCAGGCCCACCACCGCAGCCTTCCAGGTCATCCACATGGCCAGGGCGCGCACCTCGTCCAGGTCCACCTTGGGGTGGTAGCGGATGCCCCCCTTGCCTGGGCCACGGGCCAGGTTGTGCTGGACGCGGTAGCCGGTGAAGATGCGCAGGGAGCCGTCGTCCATGCGCACCGGGAAGTTGACCACCAGCTCCCGCTTGCAGTGGGCCAGCACCTGGCGGAGGCCGGGCTCCAGGCCCAGGCGGTCGGCGGCGGCATGGAACTGGGCCAGGGCGGCCTGCAGGGGCGAGGCGTCGGGCGCGGAAGCGTCCCGGGACACGGAAGGCATCTCCCGGCGGGGGCGCCGTCGGCAGGAAGGGGGCTGGGGAGGGGCCCCCAGCCCCCGCGGGCGCGGCGGCCCGCCCCCTACTCCTCCTCGGCCTCCTCTTCCTCCTCTTCTTCCTCTTCCTCCTCCTCGGGCCCGAAGAAGGTGGCGGCCACGTCTTCCTCCTCGGCCGCCCAGAGGGAGGGGCGCGGCAGCGGCCTCTCCTCCGGCACCTCCTCCACCACGATGGGTGCCCGGGCGGGGATGAGGCGGCCGATGATGACGTTCTCCTTCAGGCCCAGGAGGTGGTCCACCTTGCCCTCGATGGCGGCGTCGGTGAGGACGCGGGTGGTCTCCTGGAAGGAGGCGGCGGCCAGGAAGCTGTCGGTGTGCAGGGCGGCCTTGGTGATGCCCAGCAGCACCGGCTGGGCGGTGGCCGGCTCGCCGCCTTCGGCCATCACCTTGGCGTTCTCCTCCTCGAAGCGGAAGCGGTCCACCAGGTCGCCGGGCAGGAAGTCGGTGTCGCCCGGGTGGTCCACCCGCACCCGCCGCAGCATCTGGCGGATGATGACCTCGATGTGCTTGTCGTTGATGTTGACGCCCTGGGAGCTGTAGACCTTCTGTATCTCCTCCACCAGGTAGGCCTGGACGGCCTCGGGCCCCTGCACCCGCAGGATGTCCTGGGGGTTGAGGGGGCCTTCGGTGAGGGGCTGGCCGGCCCGCACGTAGTCGCCCGGCTGGGCCTTGAGGCGGGCGGTGCGGGGCACCAGGTATTCCCGCTGCTCCCGCTCCTCGTAGACGACGCTGATGCGGTCGGGGGAGACCTGCTCCACCAGGCCGGGGCTGCGGGCCACCACGTCGGCCTGGACGGGGGCGGGGAGGGCATCGCCGTCGCCCTCCTCGGGGGCGGGCAGGCGGGCCAGCACCTGGCCGGCCTCCACCTGCTGCCCTTCGGCCACCAGCACCTGCACCCCTTCGGGCAGGGGGTATTCCTCGCGGAACTGCTCGATGCTGACCACCCGCAGCAGGCGGTGGTCGCCCCGGTCTTCCACCTCCAGGAAGCCGTCAATCTCGGCCATGGCGGCGGCACCCTTGGGCACCCGCGCCTCGAACAGCTCCTCCACCCGGGGCAGGCCGGTGGTGATGTCCTCGCCGGCCACGCCGCCGGTGTGGAAGGTGCGCATGGTGAGCTGGGTGCCGGGCTCGCCGATGCTCTGGGCGGCGACGATGCCCACCGCCTCGCCCGGGGCCACCAGGCGGCCACGGGCCAGATCGCGGCCGTAGCACTTGGCGCAAATGCCCCGTCGCGCCTGGCAGGCGAGGGGTGAGCGGACGTAGACCTGCTTCTCCTGTCCCTCCAGGCGCCGGCCCAGGACCTCGATGGCCGCTGCCGCCTCGATGCGCTGGGCCGCCTCCTCGCCGATCTCCTCGCCGCGGGCCACCAGCACCTCGCCCGTTTCGGCGTCCACCACGTCGGCGGCAGCCAGCCGCCCGACGATGCGGTCGCGCATGCTCTGAATGGCCAGCCGCTCCGCGGAGGGGTAGCCCAGCCAGATGCCCTGGGTGGTGCCGCAGTCCTCCTCCAGGACGATGACGTCCTGGGCCACGTCCACCAGGCGGCGGGTCAGGTAGCCCGAGTCGGCGGTGCGCAGGGCGGTGTCGGCCATCCCCTTGCGGGCGCCGTGGGTGGAGATGAAGTATTCCAGCACCGTCAGCCCCTCGCGGAAGCTGGAGCGGATGGGCAGGTCAATGATGCGGCCGGAGGGGTCGGACATGAGCCCGCGCATGCCGGCCATCTGGGCGATCTGGCTGATGTTGCCCTTGGCCCCCGATACGGCCATCAGGTAGATGCCGCCGTAGCGGGAGAGGTTGTCCTCGATGAGCTTCTGCATCTCGTCGGTGGTCTCGCGCCAGACCTGGACGGCCTGCTGGTAGCGCTCCTCCTCGGTGATGAGGCCCAGGGCATACTGCTCCTGGATCTCGGCGATGCGCTGGTCGGCCTCGCGCAGCAGGCGCTCCTTCTCCTCGGGCACCTTCAGGTCGTTCATGGCGATGGTGATGCCCGAGCGGGTGGCGTAGCGGAAGCCCAGGTCTTTCATGCGGTCCACCATCTCGGCGGTGGCCGCCTCCCCCAGGCGGCGGTAGCACTCGGCCACCAGGTCCTTGATGCCCTTCTTGTCCATCACCTGGTTGCGGAAGCCCAGCTCCGGCGGCACCACCTCGTTGAAGAGGATGCGGCCGATGGTGGTCTGCACCACCTGGCCGCCGGTGCGCTCGTCCCGCACCAGGATGCGGGCCTGCAGCTCCACGTGGCCCATCTCGTAGGCCAGCTTGGCCTCGGCGAAGCTGGCGTAGACGCCTTGGGGCGGGAAGACACCCTCGCGGTATTCGCCGCGGGCGCCCGGCTTCTCCAGCGTCAGGTAGTAGATGCCCAGCACCATCTCCAGGGTGGGGATGACCACCGGCTCGCCGTTGGCCGGCAGGAGCAGGTTGTGGCTGGAGAGCATCACCTGGCGCGCCTCGGCCACCGCCCGCCGCGAGAGGGGGACGTGGACGGCCATCTGGTCGCCGTCGAAGTCGGCGTTGAAGGCGGCGCAGACCAGGGGGTGTAGCTGGATGGCCGAGCCGTCAATCAGCACCGGCTCGAAGGCCTGGATGCCCAGCCGGTGCAGGGTGGGGGCGCGGTTGAGCAGGACCGGCCGCTCCTTCACCACCTCCTCCAGCACGTCCCACACCTCGGGGCGGGCCCGCTCCACCATGCGCTTGGCCGACTTGATGTTGTGGGCGAGCCCCTTCTCCACCAGCCCGCGCATGACAAAGGGCTTGAACAGCTCCAGGGCCATGCGCTTGGGCAGGCCGCACTGGTGCAGCTTCAGCTCCGGCCCCACCACGATGACCGAGCGCCCCGAGTAGTCCACTCGCTTGCCCAGCAGGTTCTGGCGGAAGCGCCCCTGCTTGCCCCGCAGCAGGTCGGAGAGGCTCTTGAGGCGGTGGTTGCCGGCCGTCTGCACCGGCCGCCCGCGGCGGCCGTTGTCAATGAGCGAGTCCACCGCCTCCTGCAGCATCCGCTTCTCGTTGCGGACGATGATCTCGGGCGCCCCCAGCTCCAGCAGCCGCTTGAGGCGGTTGTTGCGGTTGATGACCCGCCGGTAGAGGTCGTTCAGGTCGCTGGTGGCAAAGCGGCCGCCGTCCAGCTGCACCATGGGGCGCAGGTCGGGGGGCAGCACCGGCAAAACGGTAACGATCATCCACTCCGGCTTGTTGCCGCTCTTGCGGAAGCTCTCCACCAGCTTCAGGCGCTTGATGGCCACCTTGCGCCGCTGGCCGGTGCTGGTGGCGATCTCGCGGCGCAGCTTCTGGGCCAGGCGGTCCAGGTCGAGGCGGCGCAGGATGTCCAGGATGGCCTCGGCGCCCATGCCCGCCTCGAACACCCTGCCGTATTTCTCGCTCAGGCGGCGGTAGTCGCTGTCGGTGAGGAAGGCGCACTGGTCGTCGGCCACCGGGTCGGTCAGGTCTTCCAGGTCGTCTATCTCGGCCTCGATCTGCTGGCGGGCCCGCTCCCGCTCCTCCTGGTGGCGGGCCTGCAACTCGTCCATCTCCTTCTGGAGCTGCTGCAGGCGGGCGAGGGGAGCGGCCAGGGCCTCGTCGTCGGCCTCCTGCTGGCGCAGGGAGTCCAGCTCCGCCTGGGCCTCCTGGCGGGCCTCCTCCAGGGCGGCCAGGCGCTCCTGGTAGGCGGCGTCCAGCCGGGCCAGCTCCTCGTCCAGGCGGCGGCGCAGGTCGGCCAGGGCGCGCTCCTTGGCCTGGACGTCCACGCGGGTGACGATGTACTGGGCGAAGTAGAGCACCCGCTCCAGGTTGCGGGGCGAGATGTGCAGGAGCAGGCCGATGCGGCTGGGGGTGCCGCGCACGAACCAGATGTGGGCCACCGGGGCGGCCAGCTCGATGTGGCCCATGCGCTCGCGGCGCACGCGGGCGCGGGTCACCTCCACGCCGCACTTGTCGCAGACCACGCCCCGGTAGCGGACGCGCTTGTATTTGCCGCAGTAGCACTCGAAGTCCTTGGTGGGCCCGAAGATCTTCTCGTCGAAGAGGCCGTCCTTCTCCGGCCGCAGGGTGCGGTAGTTGATGGTCTCGGGCTTGGTCACCTCGCCGTAGGACCAGGAGCGGATCTGCTCCGGCGAGGCCAGGGAGATGCGGACGGCGTTGAACTCCTGGTTCTCAGTTGCCAAGGAGATCCTCCCCCTTCTCGAATCCTCTCAGGTCAATGCCCAGGCGGGGCAGGTCGGCGGTGGCCGTCTCGGGCAGGGCCACCGGCTCCTCCTCCCGCAGGGGCTGGACGGACAGGCAGAGGCTCTGCAGCTCGCGCATCAGCACCTTGAAGGACTCGGGCACGCCCCGCTCCTGGATGTCGTCGCCCTTGACGATGGCCTCGTAGGCCTTCTGCCGCCCCACCACGTCGTCGGACTTGATGGTGAGCATCTCCTGCAGGGTGTGGGCGGCGCCGTAGGCCTCCAGCGCCCAGACCTCCATCTCGCCGAAGCGCTGGCCGCCGAACTGGGCCTTGCCCCCCAGGGGCTGCTGGGTGATGAGGGAGTAGGGGCCGGTGGAGCGGGCGTGGATCTTGTCCTCCACCAGGTGGATGAGCTTCATCATGTAGATGTAGCCCACCGTCACCGGCTGGTCGAAGGGCTCGCCGGTGCGCCCGTCTATGAGCACCTGGCGGCCGTAGGTGGGGGCGGCGACGCCCCGCTCCAGCAGCAGGCGCTCGGCCAGGGCGTCCAGCTCCGAGAGGGGCCGGCCGCGCACGTCCCGCTCGCCCTGCTGCTCCAGCCAGAGCTCCAGGGCGGCCCGCTTGGCCTCCCCCACCTCCCGCTCGGAGAAGACCTTGTCGGGGTCGTAGCCCCGCTCCCGCAGCCAGCGGCAGGCCCGCTCGTAGTCCACCCGCTCGCCCACAGGGTTGGGCTGGGACGAGGGGTGGGGCAGGAGCGCCCCCGCCTGCTCCACCAGCCAGACGCGGGAGAGGGCGTCCTCGATGGTCTGGGGGTTGCCGCCGTCGAAGACGGGCGAGACGGCCCGGAAGCCCAGGCGCATGGCCGCCCAGCCCAGGTGGGTCTCCAGCACCTGGCCGATGTTCATGCGGCTGGGCACGCCGATGGGGTTGAGGACGATGTCCACCGGTGTGCCGTCGGGCAGGTGGGGCATGTCCTCCACCGGCAGGATGCGGGCGATGACGCCCTTGTTGCCGTGGCGCCCGGCCATCTTGTCGCCCACGGTGATGGGGCGGCGCTGGGCCACGAACACCCTCACCTTGGCGTTGACCCCCACCGAGAGGTTCTCGGTGATCTCGGCGTAGGGGGGCCAGCGGCACTGGTGCCCCTCCTGCCCGTGGCCGGGGTCGGGGCGCGCGAAGAAGCGGGTGTCAATGACCCGCCCCCACTCGCCGTGGGGCATGCGCAGGGAGGTGTCCTTCACCTCGCGGGCCTTCTCGCCGAAGATGGCCCGCAGCAACTTCTCTTCGGCCGACAGCTCCGTCTCCCCCTTGGGGGTGATCTTGCCCACCAGGATGTCGCCGGCCCGCACCTCGGCGCCGATGCGCACCACGCCCCACTCGTCCAGGTCCTTCAGCGACTCCTCGCCCACGTTGGGGATGTCGCGGGTGATCTCCTCCTGCCCCAGCTTGGTGTCGCGGGCCTCCAGCTCGTATTCCTCGATGTGAATGGAGGTGTAGCGGTCGTCCCGCACCACCGCCTCGGAGATGATGATGGCGTCCTCGAAGTTGTAGCCCTCCCAGGCCATGAAGGCGACCAGGAGGTTCTGGCCCAGGGCCAGCTCGCCGCCATCGGTGGAGCAGGAGTCGGCCAGGGGGTCGCCCCTGCGCACCCGCTGGCCCTTGCGCACCACCGGCCGCTGGTTGAGGCAGGTGCCCTGGTTGGAGCGCAGGAACTTGAACAGGCGGTAGGTCTTCTCGCTGCCGTCGTCGTAGACGACGGTGATGCTGTCGCTCACCACGCTCTTGACCCAGCCGTCGCCCTCGGCCACCACGATCTGGCCCGAGTCGGAAGCGGCCCGCCGCTCCATGCCGGTGGCCACCAGGGGCGCCTCGGGCCGCACCAGGGGCACCGCCTGGCGCTGCATGTTGGCGCCCATGAGGGCGCGGCCGGCGTCGTCGTGCTCCAGGAAGGGGATGAGGGAGGCGGCCACCGAGACCGTCTGCTTGGGGGTCAGGTCTACGTAGTCCACCTCCTCGGGGCGGGCGGAGATGAAGTGGCCGCCCTTGCGCGCCTCCAGGCGCTCCTCCAGGAAGTGGCCCCGCTCGTCCACGGGCGAGTTGGCCTGGGCGATGACGTGCCCCTCCTCGGCGTCGGCCGACAGGTATTCCACCTGGTCGGAGACGAAGGGCCGCACCTTGACGGTGGCGCCGTCGGGCAGGGCGGCCAGCCGCCGGGCCAGTTCCGGCGTCACTTCGGCGCCGGCCGGGGCGACGACGCGGCCGTTGCCGTCGCGCACGTCCTCGCGCAGGACGCGGCCTACCAGCAGGGGCGAGTCCTTGGGCAGCTCCCTGTAGACGCGGCGGTAGGGCGTCTCGATGAAGCCGAACTGGTTCACCTTGCCGTAGGTGGCCAGGGAGCCGATGAGGCCGATGTTGGGCCCCTCGGGCGTCTCGATGGGGCAGATGCGCCCGTAGTGGCTGGGGTGCACGTCGCGCACCTCGAAGCCGGCCCGGTCGCGGGAGAGGCCTCCCGGCCCCAGGGCCGACAGCCGCCGCTTGTGGGTCAGCTCGGCCAGGGGGTTGGTCTGGTCCATGAACTGGGAGAGCTGAGAGCTGCCGAAGAACTCGCGGATGGCCGCCTGCACCGGCCGCACGTTGATGAGGCCGGCCGGGGCGGCCTGGGCCACGTCGGTGATGCTCATGCGGTCGCGGATGCCCCGCTCCATGCGCAGGAAGCCGATGCGCAGGGCGTTCTGGATCAGCTCGCCCACCGTCCGCACCCGCCGGTTGCCCAGGTGGTCTATGTCGTCGGGCTGGCCCTGGCCGTTGTTGAGCCGGATCATCTCCCTGATGACGGCCACCAGGTCGCGGAAGGTGAGCACCCGCTGGCGCAGGTCCTCGTTCAGCCCCAGCCGCTTGTTCAGCTTGTAGCGGCCCACGCGGCTGAGGTCGTAGCGCCGGGGGTTGAAGAAGAGGTCGTTCAGCAGGCGGCGGGCGTTCTCGGTCGTGGGCGGGTCGCCCGGGCGCATGCGCTTGTAGAACTCGGTGATGGCCTCCTTCTTGTTGCGGCAGGAGGTGTCCCGCTCCAGGGTGGAGCGGATATACTGGTGCTCCGGGTCGCTGTCCACGTCGGCGAACAGGTCCAGGAGCTGCTCGTTGGTGCCCAGGGCCTCGTCGCTCTGGACGCCCTCCTTCTCGAAGCACGCCCGCAGGAGGATGGTCACCGGCAGCTTGCGGCGGCGGTCCACCTTCACGTAGATGACGTCGCGGGCGGTGGTCTCGAACTCCAGCCAGGCGCCGCGATTGGGTATGAGCTTGGCGTAGCAGAGGAGGCGGCCGGTGGTCTGGTCGCGCTCCAGGGTGAAGTAGGCGCCGGGGGAGCGCACCAGTTGCGACACCACCACCCGCTCGGCCCCGTTGACGATGAAGGTGCCGCGGGGGGTCATGAGGGGCATCTCGCCCAGGAAGATCTCCTGCTCCTTGATCTCGCCCGTCTCCTTGACCCGCAGGCGGACGTTCAGGCGCAGGGGGGCCGAGTAGGTCAGGTCCTTCTCGCGGCACTCCTCCTCGCTGAACTTGGGCCTGTCGAGGCGATAGGGGCGGACGGGCACCGACTCCAGGGCCTCGTCCCGCTGGGCCGCCTCCTTGAGGGCCTGGGCCTGCTCTCGCGTCAGGGGGCGGCCGGCGGGCGCCAGCAGGTTGCCCTGGCTGTCGCGCACGTCCTGCAGGGGCACCGCCTCCACCATGTCCTCGATGGGGTCGTAGCGTGGGAAGATCTCCTTCTCGAAGCGCAGCTCCAGGCGCCCGCCGGTGTAGTCCTGCACCGGCGAGATCTCGTCCAGCAGCTCCTGCAGCCCCTCGTTGAGGAACCACTCGTAGGACTGCTTCTGGACGAGCACCAGGTCGGGGAGCTCCAGGACGTCGGGTATGCGCGAGTAGGACTTGGTGAGGGCGGGCAGACGGCGCGAATCGGGCGATACGGCTCTAGCCACCACCATAAGCGGACACTCCTCCCACGGCTGGGTGGTTACGTGACTGGGCTAGCAAAACGGCAGGAACACAAATCGGGGAACGGACGGGGACTCGGGCCCGACCATCAACCTTTAACTTAGCAACCCGCAGATACCCTTGTCAATAGCTCTCGGCGCCCATCTGCGCGAAAATCTCGCCCTCCGGCGGGGCGCCAGGGCGCCTGGCCGATGCGGACGCGGCCTCAGGCGGTGCCCTCCAGGGTAACGACCAGGCTGCGCAGGTAGCAGACGTCGGTGTTGACGCTGCCGTAGCAGACCAGCACGTGGTTGTCGCACAGGAAAGAGGGGACGCGCAGGCGGGTGCCCGCCCCCTGGGTCAGGGCCACGTCCACCGCCAGCGACTGGGGGTGGGAGAGGGCCAGGGTGGGGCTGCCGCCGCCCGCGATGTCCACCTGCCCGGCCAGGGACAGGAGCCCCCGGTGCTGTATCTGCAGGACGCCGCCGCTGAGGGTGCTCGCCACCTGGCGGGAGCCCACCGCCAGCCAGAACTGCACCAGGTTCACGTCCACGAAGCCGCGGTCGGTCCAGAGGAAGAGCTCCACCAGGTTGGGGGAGCCCAGGGTGAAGGTGCCCTGGAGCAGGTCTTCGGCCACCGTCTGGTTGCCGGTGGTGCTCCAGGAGCCCGTCAGCCGGTCGCTGCCGTTGACGCGCAGGGCGTAGAAGAGGACGGTGGCGCTGGGGCTGCCGCCCCAGGCGGCGATGGTCACCCGCGCCCGCAGGCCCAGTCGCAGCACCAGCAGCCGCGGGTCGGGCGGGGCGGGCAGGGTCAGGCTGGCGCTGTAATCGGGCGCGGCGGGCCGGGCCGTGGCGGTGATGGAGCGGGTGCCCGCCTCCAGGTCACCGCTGTCGGCCAGCCCCGGACTGTAGACGACGGTGGTGGGGGCGCTCTGGACGGCGCCGTCCCCCAGCAGGCGCAGGGCCATGGCTGCCACCTCCTCGCTGGCGACGGCGCCAGGATAGCTGCCCCGCCCGCCGCGCCCAACCCCCTTCTGGCACCGCTGGCCGCCTCACTTGACGGGGGTGGACCAGTCGGCGCCCACCTCCTCCAGCGAGTAGCGCAGCTCGTCGGGGTCGGCCGGGTCGTATTTCTCCGAGATGTGATACATGAGGATGGCCACCTCGTTGGTGAAGTTGCGCCAGCCGTGCAGCACCCCCGGCGGGATGCGCAGCACCTTGCCGTCGTATTCGGAAAGCACCACGAACGTCCAGCGGTAGGTGCCGTCGCCGTTGGGGATGGCCAGCCCCACCTTCAGGGCGCCCTTGATGACGAACCACTCGTCATACTGGCGGCGGTGGGCGTGCCAGGCGGTGATGACCCCCGGGTAGCAGTAGGTGATGTTGATGTCGCCGGTGACGGTGCCGAAGATGTCGCAGTAGCGGCGGCCGCGGTCGTCGTCGTAGCGGCGGGCCACGTCCCGCACCTCGGCGAAGCCCGCCACCGCCTTCAGGTGCTCCAGGTTGCCGTAGGCGTCCATCGCGCCGTCACCTCCTAGGGGCCTTCCAGCCCCGACAGGTATTCGGCCAGCGCCTCCTGCCAGGGGCGCAGGGGCGCCAGGCCCAGCTCCCCCAGGCGCACGCTCCCCAGGGCCGAGAAGCGGGGCCGCCGCGCCCTCCCCGCGAAGTGCTCCGAGGTCACCGGGTGCACCTTCACCGCCATCCCCTTCAGGCGGAAGATGGCGCAGGCGAACTCGTGCCAGGAGCACCAGCCCTCGTTGACCAGGTGGTAGGTGCCTCTCCCCCCCGCCTCTACCAGCGCCCACAGGCCCCGGGCCAGGTCGGCGCTGTAGGTGGGCGAGAGGGCCTGGTCGGTCACCACCCACACCTCCCCCTGCTCGGCGCCCAGCCGCAGCATGGTGAGCACGAAGTTCCCCCCTTTGACGCTGGAGCCTCGCCCCCCGTAGAGGCCGGAGGTGCGCACGATGATGTGTTCCGGCCAGAGGGCGCGCAGGAAGAACTCGCCCGCCGCCTTGGAGACGCCGTAGGCGTTCAGGGGGGAGACGGGGTCGTCCTCCACGTAGGGTGCCCCCTTCTCGCCGTCGAACACGTAGTCGGTGCTGATGTGCACCAGCAGGGCGCCGAGCTCGCGGCAGACCAGGGCCAGGTTGCGCACGGCCAGGGCGTTGACGGCGAAGGCCCGTTCCGGCTCCTCCTCGCAGCGCTCCACGTGGTGGAAGGCGGCGGCATTGACCACCACCCGCGGCCTCAGCTCCGCCAGGCGGCGGGCCACGGCCTCGTGCTGGCAGATGTCCAGGTCGGCGTGGGCCAGGGGGAAGTGGGGCACCCCTCTGCGGGACAGGAGGCGGCAGAGGTCGGAGCCGAGCTGGCCTGCCGCCCCCAGGACGGCCACCGGCCCCATGCCCTCAGCGTCCCCCTTCGGCGTGGCCGGGGGCGGCCACCGTCGCCCAGGGCGTCCGCCCCTCGGCCAGGAAGCGCTTCATCCCCTCGATGTTGTAGTAACGGGGGTCGTCGAAGTCCTCGATGCCCGCCGCGCGGATGCGCGAGACGAGGGTGAGCACCGTGTCGCGCATGGTGCGCTGGGGCCGGAAGCCCAGCACCTGGCGGGCGCGGGCGGTGGAGACGCGATAGCTGCGCACGTCGGGCCGCTGCTCCACCTGCACGCGGACGGGCACCCCCGCCTCGGCCAGGGCCGCCGCCACCTCCTGGGCCAGTTGGGGCAGCCGGTAGTTGGCGGCGGCCACGTTGAAGATGCCCGTGACCTCCAGGGGCGCCTTCAGGGCCAGCAGGTAGGTGCGGGCGGCGTCCTCGATGTCCAGCAGGGGGCGCCAGATGTCGGGGTTGAAGACCAGCACCCTCCCCTCCGTCAGCGCCGTCTTGACCATGGTGT
>FWWM01004384.1_pt1 | contig 17718 bp, 12 predicted proteins | sample 2228351 | NCBI WGS metagenome assembly FWWM01 (sample SAMEA103939774, study PRJEB20133) | metagenome | reverse complement strand
CGGGTGCGAGAGATTGCCGATGCGGTCAAGGGAGTTATCACCCAACCTCGCTTTGAACCGACCGATGTGCGGGAGGTGGCAGCAAAAGTTTTGCGCGCCCTCTCCCCTGTTGCCAACCGTCACGGCGTTTCTTTGCAACTGGAACCTGCGGGAGATATTCCGCTGGTGCTGCTTGACCCACGCCAAATTTACAACGCCCTTTACAACCTTGTCAACAACGCAATCCCTGAAACGCCAACGGGCGGCACGGTGACGGTGCGCATCTCTGCCTGCCCAGAGGGTGAATTCCCCGACGGCAATTTTTTGGGGATTGAAGTTGCTGACACGGGACGAGGTATCCCCGAAGAGGTGCGACAGTTGCTCTTTACCGACCGAGCCATTTCCACCAAGCCGGGCGGGACAGGGTTGGGCACGCGCATCGTCAAAAACATCGTGGATGCGCATGGTGGGCGCATTTGGGTGGAGAGCGAGGTGGGGAAAGGCTCTACCTTCTTCATCCGCTTGCCCCTACGCCTGCCTACTTAAAAGCAACCCCAACGGGGACAATAACGACACCCTGCTCCGTCACGGTGAACCGTCGCCGATCCCTCTGCAAGTCCCCGCCGATTTTCTCTCCCGCTGGTATTACGACATCTTCGTCCACAATAACCGATTCCAACTGTGTCCCTTCACCCACTGAGACCCGATGAAGGAGAATGCATCGCCGAACGGTAGCGCCCTTCCCTATGCGAACGCCGGGAGCGAGGACGGAGTCTTCCACAATAGCACCACTTTCCACAGCGCAGCCGGGAGCAAGGAGGCAGCGTTGCACTGTCGCATCGTCCATTACAACGGTCGGAGGCAGCGGGGGGAGGTAGGTGCGAATGGGCCACTTTTCATCGTGGAGGGGAAAAGAAGGCTGTGGGCTGAGCAACTCCATGTGGGCTTCGTAGTAACTGTCCAAAGTGCCGATGTCCTGCCAATAGTGGAACAGAGGGGGCAACTCCTTCCGAATGTTGAACGCAAAAACGCGAGCACCCTGCCGCACCAAAGCGGGGATAACATTTTTTCCGAAATCGTGAGCGCTGTCAGGGCGTTTCGCGTCTTGGATAACGGCTTGCACTAATGTCGGTGTGTTAAACAGGTAAATGCCCATGGAGATGAGGGCTTGGCTTGGGTCGTTGGGGAGAGGCTTGGGCTGAGCAGGTTTTTCCTCAAAACCAACGATGCGGTCGGAACTGTCCACCTCCATCACGCCAAAGCGGTGCGCTTCGGTGATGGGGACAGTGGTGCAAGCGATGGTCACTTCTGCTTCCTTCTCCAAATGGAAGCGCAACAGGGCTTGGTAATCCATGCGGTAAACATGGTCGCCCGCCAAAATGAGCACAAACTGGGGACGCTCGTGAGAGAGCAGGTCAATGTTCTGGAAAACCGCATCGGCGGTGCCCCGATACCAATCCCGCACCAACCGTTGCTGCGGGGGAACGGTGACCAAAAATTCACCCAAGTCGGTGCGGAACAAAGGGCTCCACCCCAACCACAGGTGGCGGTCCAAAGGCAGGGATTTGTGCTGGGTGAGCACGAAAATGCGCCGAATTCCTGAGTGCAGGCAGTTAGAGAGGGTGAAGTCAATGATGCGGTAAATGCCACCGAAGGGAACTGCTGGCTTCGCCTTCGCTCTTGTCAGAGGGTAAAGTCGCTCCCCTACGCCTCCCGCCAAGACCATCGCCAGCGTCTGTTCCATTGCGGGTAATTGTTGCATCCCTTAACTGTCCTCCTTACGGTGGCGGCTTAAGAGTTCCTCCACAGCCTCCACTAAGCCTTCTGCATCGGGTGACTTGACGATAAACATATCTGCCAGCCAACTGATGAAATCGTCGCGGTAACTGCCATAGGCAGTGTGAATAATCACAGGCATCCCTGGGCGCAGTTCGTGGATGCGAGGGAGAAGTTCCAGACCCGACACCCCTGGCATGTTGATGTCTAAAACGACGAGGTCAATTTTTTCTCGGCTGAGCAACTCTTCCGCTTCGTGGGCGTTACTGGCTTCTACGGTCTCATAACCCGCTGCCGTCAACTCCTCACAGTAAAGTTGGCGCTGTTTCTCATCATCCTCAACGACCAAAATGCGCCCCTTCGCCATCTTGGCTCACCTCCAAGACAAGGTGTCGCTATCACCACTTACTCCCTTCGCCGACTTTCGGTCTCCAAAACCTAACATTCAGTTAGCGGCGGGGAGCACGATGGTGAAGGTGGTGCCTTTACCTTCCTCGCTGACAACTTCAATTCGCCCACCATGTTCGTCCACGATTTTTTTGCAGATAGCCAAACCCAACCCAGACCCAGTTCCTTTCGTGGTGTAGAAGGGTTTGAAGATGTGAGGCAGGTGATCGGGGGTGATACCGACACCCGTGTCGCTAATGCTTAACTTGACCTCGCTCCCCTCCTGCCACAATCGGACGGTTAGGGTGCCTCCCTCAGGCATGGCTTCTACAGCATTGCGCCACAAGTTCAAAATCACCCGCTCCATTTGCACCTCGTCGGAAAAAACCATCACTTCCGCTGGGGTTTCTACTACGAGATGGATGCCGGCGGCTTCCATGCTGGGGCGATGAATTTCTGCCAATCGGAGCACCAGTTCCGTCAAGTTAACTGGTTGCAATTGAGGGGGTTTTGGTTTGGCGAAATCCAACAGGTCTCGCAGTTGCCGCTCTAATCTTTCCACCTCGTCCACAATGACTTGGGTGTTGCGCATCACTCGCTCAGGGTCTTTGGGATATCGCAACAGTTGGCGGGCATAGCCACCAATGGTGACAAGGGGGGAACGAAGGTCATGCGCTACTTTCGCCGCCAACTCTCCAATAGCCGCTAACCGTTCTGAATGCAGCAATTGTTCCCTCGCTTGCTGCTCCCGCTCCAGCGCCCCTTTCAGTTCCGCGATTAATTGGGCGTTCCGCAACGCCACGCCAGCGGAAGAAGCGAACAGGCGGAGCAATCGTTCCGCCTCCTCCGTGATGGGGTGGCGGCTAAAGGCATTGTCAGCGGCAATGACCCCTAACCATTCGTCCTGCGCGATCAAGGGAACGAGGACAACCTCGGCATCACCCCACAAAGACCGTAGGCGTTCGGGCAATTGGGGCTCTTTGGAGGGATTAGCAATGCGGATGGGCTCATGGTTGATCAAGCAAATCTGGAATGGGCTCTCTCCGTCTAACGGAATGACCAAGTCGCGGATAGACTGCATGAGGGGGGTTTGGCAGATGGCTTCATCGCCTGGGTATTCCCTCAAAAAGTCCCACAAGGTTTTGCGCTCGGCTGCCAAGCGCGCCCAAGTGCTATAGGCTTCCTCAGGAGAGAGCGGTCCCACCGCCATCGCTACTTTCAAGGCTTGCTCGCCTTTGTCCAAGAGGAAGAGGATGGCGCGATTGAAACCCAACCCCGGTCCCGCCGTCATTGCTGTCAAAATCGCGTGCAGAAGGCGGTTGATTTCAAAAGTGCTTTCCATCGCTTGAGCGATTTGCATCAAGGTTTGCAACTGATAAATTCGGCGCACCCGCAACGAAGCGTCGCGGATGTGAAGCATCACCCGCTGTTGGGCGCTGCGAATGGGAATCACGCGGATGTCCAGCCATGTGTCACCGTAGGGCACTTCAGGGTAGAAGAAGTCTTGACGGCGCTGAAGTGCTGCAGTGATGGTTGCCTCCAGAGGGGGATGGTTATGAGCAAGGATGCTTTGCTGCAAATCTTTCGGGATGAGTTCTTGCCAATGGCGCCCGACCACCTCTTCCTGGGAAAGGCGGCAAACCGATTGACAAAACTCGTTATTGGCGAGGACAACCATCCCCTTTTCGTTCAGGAGGGCGACAGCATAGGGAAGGTTCTCCACGATTTGCTCGTTCAGTTCCTGCAATATGCGCACATGATTGAAATGGGAGATGGCTTCTATCGCGTGGGCAACTTGGTCTGCCACCGCTTGTGCCATTTGCACATCCTGTTCGTCAAAAGCACTTTCTCGGTCCGATTGCAAATCCAAAACGCCGATTGTCTCGCCGTGCAGTTTTATCGGAACAACCAATTCGGAGCGCGTGGCTACTTCCTCTGGAGTTGCTTGGAAGTAATCAGGGTGGCGGGTCACATCGTTGACCAACACTGGCTCCCCTGTCCGCACCGCTAACCCCAACAACCCGATATTGGCAGATTGCCGATAAGTGGGTGACCATGCCCTTTCGTAAGCGCCCCAACAGGCTTTAAGGTTTAGGACCTGCTGCTCTTTGTCATAGGCGAAAAAAGCAACATTGTGCAAAGCCAGGTTTTCTTTCAGAGCCTTCGCAGCGGCTTGGTAAACGGCGTCTTCATTCACGGCTTCCAACGCTTCAGCGGCGATTCGCGCCAGCACTGCCATTTGGGCGGCGCGATATTGCTCCCGTTCCAACGCCTCTGCCAGTTCCTTCGTTCGGTGGGCAACCATGCTTTCCAGTCGGCGCTGCAACCTTTGTTGCTCCGTGATATCTCGTGCGATGCAGAGGGCGTGGGGAATGCCTTCTAAAGTCAACAGGGTTGCGCTCAGGTCCACAATAACGCTCATGCCATCCTTTCGTTTCAGCCCTATGCCTGGCAACCGCACCTGTCCGTTGGTTCGTAACTCCTTGAGAGCGCTTCGGTATCGTTCCAACTCCTCCTTGGGTGCCAAGATAAGGGCAGATGCCCCGTGCAGTTCCTCCAACGAGTAGCCCGTCAACTGGGCAGCGGCAGGGTTGGCTTCCACAATTATGCCTTCCTCGTCCATGCGCACCAAAAGGAAGGAATCGTGGGCTTGCTCAAACAGCGTTCGGTATTTTTGCACTGTCAGTTCCAAAGCGGTTTGGAAGGCACTTCGGCTTTGAGCGGTTAAGCGCAAGATCCCCTCATCCCACACTGCCTCCACTCGCTCTTGGGCAACCTCAAAGTCTTCCAATATCAGCGCCAGTGCCCGAACGATGTGCCTTCGCAGCCGCAAGAAGACCTCTAAAGACTGCTCCAAAGGGAGGTTCAGTTGGTTAGCAAGGAAACGGAGCACTCGCAACAAAGGTCTCGTCGCTTCCTGCCAATCGGGGCGAGCCAAATTCCTCAGCAGGGCAGCGATAACATCTGCCATCACCTCGTGCAGTGAAACGGCGGGTGGGGACGCGATAGAGCGTTCCTGCAACTCCTGAAACCACTGTGTGACGATATGGCGAGCGATCTCGTCTGTTGCTACTTTCGTCTCTGCCATTGCTGTTTTCACCTGACCCCTTCCAACGAAGTTGCCAATTGCTCCCGCAAGATTTCCGCTGCTGCTTCGGGCGCTACGGGGTTAATGAAGAACCCTGTGCCCCACTCAAAACCCGCCACTCTCGTCAAGCGAGGCAGGAACTCCAGATGCCAATGGTAGTCATAAGGGAGAGTGCCCCAATAGTCGGGACGACCGGGGCGGGGGAGGGGGTTGGGAGCAGTCTGCAAGACGAGATTGTAAGCGGGTTGCCCCATAATTCGCTTCAGCACTGTCAGCACCTGTTTCATAGCCACCGCTAAGTCGCGCAAAACAGCCTCCCCTTCCTGAGCGAAATCGTGGTTGTGGCGCTTCGGGAAAAAGTGGAGTTCGTAAGGGAACCGTGCCGCAAAAGGGGAGAGGACAACGATGTGTTCGTTCTCCATCACCACCCGCTTCTGCAACTCCTTCTCTTGGTAGAGAAGGTCACAGAAAATGCACCGCTCTTTCTCCAAGAAGTATTGGCGGGCAGCGGTGAGTTTCTCCTTGGGGATTTGAGGGACAATGGGCAAAGCGATGACCTGAGAGTGGGGATGGGCTAAGGAAGCCCCTGCTTGCATCCCATAGTTGCGGAAGACCAAAATGTAGCGGAAACGACTATCGCTCCGCAACGCGGTGAGGCGGGCTTGATATGCCAGAAACACACGGTAAAGTTGCTCTGTGGAGAAAGCATCCCAGTCGGGATGGGATGTGTCGGGCGTCTCAATGATTACTTCGTGCGCTCCCACTCCCTCCATCACGTCAAACATCCCCAATCCCCGACGATTCAATTCCCCCTCTAACTTCAAGGCGGGAAACTTGTTGGGCACCACCCGAACCAACCATCCAGGAGTGTTCGGTTGGGAACCGTCCAAGCGAATGGCAAAAACTTCAGGAGGCGTTCTGTCCTCGTTGTGAGGGCACAAAGGACAGATCTTTGGGTTCACTTCTGCCACCGGCGCTTCTGTGCGGAAATCTGATGGGCGCTGCCCTCGTTCAGCGGCAATGATAACCCAGCGTTGGACAATCGGGTCCTTTCTCAATTCAGGCATGTTTGTCACTCCTTGCTCGGTTCCGTCGTTATAATTATCGCAGCGCTTTGCCAAGAGGTTAAGGGAACTCAACGCCTCTGAGCGTTAAACTTTTGTTAACGGTTGCACCCGCTTTCCGCTCAATCTCACGCAAGAGGCAAAACCACCACAAAGGGGGGTTAGGAAGCAATGGGGTTCGTCCGTGAAATCCACCTTGAGACAACCGCCCGAGAACAATTGGTGGACATTACCGAGAAGGTGCAGGGAATTGTGACAGAGTTGGGCATCAAAGATGGCTTTGTGTGTGTTTACGTTCCTCACACCTCGGCAGCAGTTAGCATCCACCGAGAGGTGGATGTTGCCGACCGACCGAGGTTAGAAGAGATGCTGGAGAGTATCAACCCAGACAAGGAAGCGCCCCACTACACGAAAGCCGCGCTGGTGGCGCCGACGGAAGTCCTCATTGTCAAGGACGGGCGGTTGGTGATGGATCCTGACCAACGGGTTTATTTCTACGAGTTTGACGGTCCAAAACAGCGCCGTGTCGTTGTCTATGTGACCGATTAGTGAGGCACAGCAGGCTGTGCCCTTTCCGCTATTTTTCAGGCTCCAGCAACTGGCGGAGTCGCTCGTCTTGTGGGATGGCAGACATGGTGAGCAACATTTGCCGAACATACTTGGCGAGGATATCCACCTCCAAGTTGACCACATCGCCAACTTTGCGGATACCCAAAGTGGTGTGAGCAAGGGTGTAGGGCACCAACCAGACAGTGAACCAGTCCGCTCCCACTTCCACAACGGTCAAACTCACTCCATCCACAGCGATGGAACCTTTAGGGACGATGTAGGGCATCAACTCAGGAGGTGTTTGGATGCGCATAACTTTTGCTTGCAGGCGGGGCACAATGTTCGTAACCACGCCTGTGCCGTCCACATGTCCTTGCACGAAGTGACCGCCCAACCGCCCCGTTGGAGAGAGTGCCCGTTCCAAGTTCACACGGTCGCCCACTTTCAGAAAGCCCAAGTTAGTGCGCCGCAAAGTTTCCTCTACGGCTTCCACCCAAAAGAGGGGGGGTTGGGTGGCAATCACTGTCAAACAAGCACCGTTAACGCTCACGCTATCGCCTTCCCTCAACTCCTTAGCGAACGACGCCCGAATGCCAAAAAGAACCGATAATCCCCGCCGCTGCACCTGAGCGACTTCGCCCACTTCTTCCACAATGCCCGTGAACATCTCCCATCACCGTAGCAAAGTATGCATCGCTTTGGTGGGGACTGGCTGTTGCGGGTGGAGCACCCTTGATACTTGTCGCAGCCAATGGCAACATAACCGCAGCACCCCGCGAGAGGACGCTAAAGGATGAGGTGATGGCTATGCGGGTGTTGCTTTTGCTGGGAGGTGCGATAGCGATGGTCAGCGTTGGAGTGAAAGCGGAAGATGCTCGGTTAGCAATTGTTCGGCATTTGAACCTGCGTTACGAGTTACCGTCCTACCGCTCCGCCGAGGAGTGGCAACAGCGGGCACAAATCTTACGGCTGCAAGTGCAGATTGCCTGCGGCTTGTTCCCTCCCCTACCCCGCACCCCACTCAATCCTCGGCGCATCGTTTGCTACGAAGACGACGAAGTGATCGTGGAACGAGTTGTGTTGGAGACGCTCCCACGCTTCTACCTGACGGGCAACCTGTATCGCCCCAAGAAGGGCAACCCCCCTTTCCCTGCTGTCTTGCACCCGCACGGTCATGTCCCGCAGCCGCAAGGGCGGCTTTATGAGCGCGAACGAATCCGCGCGATGGCAATGGCGAAACTGGGCTTTATCGTGTTCGCCTACGACATGGTGGGCTACGGCGACCAGTTCCAAGTTGTTCACCGAGCCCCCGAAACGCCTCAAGAGCACTTGTGGGCGCTCAGCAAAGGTGGCATCCAAACTTGGAACAGCATCCGCGCCCTTGACTTTTTGCTCTCGCTGCCCGAAGTGGACAAAAAGCGCATCGGTTGCTGCGGTTCGTCAGGTGGCGGCACCCAAACTTTCCTGCTGGCGGCTGCGGACGAACGGTTGACCGTTGCCGTTCCAACGAAAATGGTCTCTGCCCACATGCAGGGTGGCTGCATTTGCGAGAACCCACCATTGCTGCGGATTGACACTTGTAACCCTGAAATCGTTGCCCTGTTTGCGCCCCGCCCGCTCCTGCTCATCTCCGATGATGGCGACTGGACGAACGAAACGCCGAAATATGAGTTCCCGTTCGTCCAGCACATTTATCGCCTGCTGAAAGCGGAAGACCGTTGCGCCAACGCTCACTTTTCTGAAGGGCACGAATTTGCCCAACGGTCACGGGAAGCCTATTACGCATGGATGGTGCGCTGGCTGAAGAACGACGGCAAACCGCTGCCCGAGCCCGTGAAGGAGCCCACCATGAAATTGCCCGACGCCAACGAGTGGCGGGTGTGGGGCGACGATTTGCCCAAGCCGCACAACGCCATTACTTGGGACGCTTTGGCGGGATGGTGGAAGGAGCAAGCCAACGCACTCATAGAGCGGATGCGCCCTGCAACCAAATCTGCCCTTCAACAGTTCCAACGCTTGATGCGCCCCGCCCTGCAATGCACCTTGGCTGTCCGCTTCCCCCTTCCCGAAGACATCGTCTTAACCGAACAGACGCGCACAAATCGCAACGGCTTTGTTCTCGTTCGTGGCGTGTTGGGACGAAAAGGGATTGGCGATGCTATCCCTGTCGTGCGCATCGTGAGGGAAGCGAACGCTCAAAAGCGACCCCAACAAGCGTTCCTGCTCGTGAACGAGAGCGGTGCTGCCAACGAAGTTTGGGATGGCAACAACGACACGGCTCGGTTGGCAGAACGACTGGTTCATGCTGGCGAAGTCTTTGCGATAGACCCCTTCTTGACATGTGCTGCAAAGGGAGAGCGCAAGCGTGATGTCCAGTTCTTTGCCACTTACAACCGCACAGACGATGCAGAACGGGTTCAGGACATTGTGACTGCTTTCGCTTTCCTTCGCCCCCGGTTCCGCCAAGTGCACCTTGTTGGTTTGGGCAGTGCAGGTCTGTGGGTGCTGTTGGCGCGAGCCGTGACGGAAGGAACAGGCAAAACGGTGGTGGACGCTGCCCAGTTTGATGCTTCCAGCGATGATGCCTTTGCGCAAAGGTTGTTCATCCCTTGCCTGCGCCGCATTGGCGATGTGCGGACTGCCTTAGCGCTAATCGCCCCCACTCCCTTGTTGGTTCACAACGCTCACCCCAACTTCCCGCACGACTGGGCGCTTGCAGCCTACCAAGCCGCCAATGCCCAACAACGGTTGGTTTGGTCACCGACGAAAATGGGCATTGACCAAATCTGCCAATGGCTGCTGCAGCGGTGAATAAGGCGGCAGGTCGGCAAATCGGCAGGTGGGCAGTCGGCAATTGGTAGGTGGGCAAGTCGGCAGTTAAACGATTGTCGCCCACAAGAGGCGACGCTACCAAGTCGCGGCTGACGCCGCTCCTACACAACGGTCGTTTTCTGTCGGTAGGAGCGCCGTAAGGCGCGACAAATTTTCGCCGATTGAAATCGGCGCTCAAGGGTGGCGTCACCGACTACGGGCTAAAGCCCGTAGCATGGCTCGGTAACAGCGCTCACCAACAACTTTCGTGGTAAAGAGCGTTGGCAGGTCGGCAGGTGGTTGTGGTGATGCGTTTTGTTGGGTGCGCCAAAATGAACGCAGTGGACTGCCCATCGGCAGTTCGGCAATCGTGGAGGGAACCATAATGGGCGTTTTGAAAGTTGGCACGGCTGGCTACAAATACGAGGACTGGGTGGGACGGGTTTACCCACCGACCTTGCGGGAACGGGACTTTTTGCCCTACTTAGCCCGTTTCGTGGACTGCGTGGAGATCAACGCCAGTTTCTACAGCCTCCTTTCACCTCACACCTATCGCTCTTTTGCGCGGAAGACGCCCGAGCATTTTGAGTTCGTTGTCAAGGCGCACAAAGCCTTCACCCACGAACCCGAAAATGCCCCTGAGGTGTTGCCTGCTTTCAAAGACTCCCTGCGCCCTTTGCAGGAAGCGAACAAACTGGGCTGCGTGTTGCTCCAGTTCCCACAGCGATTCCACAACACGCCCGAAAATCGCGACCACCTACAGCGCGTTGTGGGATGGCTCAACGAGTTTCCGTTAGTTGCAGAGTTTCGTCACATCAGTTGGGCGCGCGAGAGTGCTTTTGATTTGCTCCGCCAGTTAGGCGTGGGCTTCGTCTGCGTGGATGAACCGCAACTGCCTGGGTTGATGCCACCCGTCGTGGTGGCAACAGCGCCCATCGGCTATGTCCGCTTTCATGGGCGCAACGCCGAAAAGTGGCACCACCACGAGCACGCATGGGAGCGCTACGACTACCTCTACAGCGAAGCGGAGTTGCGTGAGTGGTTGCCCCGATTGCGCTCCTTGCTCACCCAAACGGAAAAGACTTACGCCATTTTCAACAACCACTGGCAAGGCAAGGGCTTCATCAATGCACAAATGCTCCGCCAGTTGTTTGCTGAAGAACTGTCAGCCCTCGGATAGCCCCAGCACTTTCACCAATGCGGGCTGGTAAGCGAACAGCGCCGGCGTGCCTCCTGTGTGGATGAAGATGACCGTGTGTTCCTTTGTCAACTCACCTTTCCGCGCCATCGCCACAATGGCAGCGAAGGCTTTGGCTGTGTAGGATGGGTCCAAGAGGATGCCTTCCGTGCGTGCCATCAGCAGCAAGGCTTCCATCCCTTCGGGTGTGGGGATGCCATAACTTTCGCCTGCAAAGGCGGTGGAAAAGTGCACTTCATCGGGCGTGACGCGCACGGGTAACCCCAACCGCTCCGCAGCCAAGTTGGTTACCTGAGCAATGCTTTCGGTGGCGTTTGCGTTGGGCGAAGGCGCGATGCCCAAGACTTGCCAGTCTAACCCCAACGCCTTTACCCCCAGCAGCAATCCCGCTTGTGTTGGCGTGGAAGAACTGTGGACGATGTGGGTGGGGGTGATACCCAACTCGCGCGCTTGCGCCACCAGTTCCAGAAGGCAAACGAGGTAACCCAACCCTCCCGCTACATCGGGAGGGCGAATCACAAAGGGCTTGTGCCCTTTCGCCCGATACTCTTCCGCCAATCGTTCTTTAGCAGCGTTGACATCTTCGTCAAAGTTGATAAATCGCACATCAGCGCCCAGCAGGTAATCCAGCAACAGGTTGCCTTGTGGCTCTACCTTGTAGGGCTCAATGCGGGAGTCTTGGCGCAGCACCAGTGCGCATTTGAGCCCCACTTTTGCACACGCTGCTGCCGTCTGCCGACAGTAGTTGGACTGGATGGCAGCGCCGTTGATGACCACATCGCAACCCTCTTGCAGGGCTTGCCCAATACTGAACTCTAAGTGGCGCACCTTGTTGCCACCGAATGCTAATCCCGTCAAATCGTCCCGCTTGATGAACAATTGAACACCCAGCATCTCGGAAAGGCGCGGCAACGGTTCCAACGGTGTGGGCAAGAAACCCAGAGAAACACGCGGTTGTTGGGACAACCGTTCCCACAAGTCCGCTTCCGTCACCACCGTGTGAACGCTCATTCCTGTCCCTCCTAAACCACGCAGGTTTGTTTTTTCCGTTTTGTGACAGCCGTTATGCAGGGCAAAACAATTTTGCAGCAAGTCACTCCCGTTGCGTCGCCAGCAGGACAATCGCAATCCCTTCGTGGGGTGGGCGAGTTAAACCGCCGAAACCAAATTGCCATCGTTTGACAAAGTGCCCCTTTAGCAGCGGGTCCTTTGTCGCTTCCTCCAAGACGAGCAGGTGCGTCAACTGCGACCGCAGGCGCTGCAATGCTTTCCCATGAACCATCGGCGCAGGCATCAGTTGGTAGAGCCGCATTGTTGGTCGGTGCTTCAACAACTCAAAAGTTGGATCGGGCGAGAAGGAGCCAATCAACACGATGGCGTCAGGGGGCAAAAGGGAAAGCAACTCGCGCACAAACTCGGTTGTTTGCTTCCGAACGACGGGCACAGCCGCAAGGTGCTTAACCACAACGCTGGCTTGCCATCCCCATAAACCCAAAGCGAGCGCTAAAAGCAAACAGCGAGCAATTTGCGTTCTTGCTTTGTGCCAAAGGTGAACGCCGAAGGTTGCCAAGAGCAAGGAGCCGAAAGGCACGAACAGCGGGGGATACCACGCCTCCGCCCCCAAAGTAACGGCACAGTAAAGGACACCGCTTAGCAGTAGCAATCGCTTGGGAACAACCCACCCCTCTCGCTTCCCAACCCACAAGATTGCCAAGAGCAGCGCTATCCAAGGAAACGCGTTCACAGGCACACCTAAGTAGTGCTGAATGCCCCAAAAGGTAGTGCCCAACAGGAAGGTGAAGCGATCCCCCAATGGATAACGCTTGTGCAACCAATGGGCTTGGATTTGGGCAGTAAAGGTTGCCCAGTCCGTCAAAGCGTAAGCAAACCATCCTGCTGCCCCAATAAGCAACGGCGCCGCAAACAACGCTCCTTGCCTCCAACCCGAGCGTTTGACAATCACCGCTCCAACAGCCGCCCAATAAGGTAGCGCGATGGGATGGGTGAAAACCGCTAAAGCGGTGACAAGCCCCAACGCAAGGCTCCTGCGCTTGTCAAAGTTGGGCGATATCGTTAGCAACAGGGCTGCAAGCACTAAAAGGCAACCTGTCAAGATGTCGGGGCGTGCGAAGTTTGCTGCCCATTGGAAACCCAAATCGGTGGCGCTCCAAAGCATGGCAAGCAGACAAGCAACTTCAGGCAGCCGCAATCGTTTCGCCAGAGCGAATAACAGCAACAGCGTCAAAGCACCCCACAACCTGCTGAACCATCGCACCGCGTTTAGTTCAAACCCGACTAATCGCCCCCACACGCTAAGGGCGAAGGGGTAAAGGGGCATTTGCCAGTAGGTTCGCCGGTCCGCTCCCGGCAGCAAGTCGTCCAGCAAATCGTTGCGGAACCCGTTTCCCGCTGCAATGTTTTGCCCCAACCGCACCAACACAACTTCATCGTGCCAAGGCACCAACCACGCATCGCCGTAAGCGCCAACGACGGCTAAAAAGGCAGCCACAACGAGTGCGAGCAAAATGGCGGATGTTCCTTTCGCAGATCCCACGCTCACTCTCCCTTCCAACCCAACATTGCCAATGGTTCCTACATGGGTGCGGGACGGCGCTTGCCGAAGACAACGGGCTCGGCAGTTTCTTCGTCAGGGAAGATTTTGCCAGGGTTCAGCACTTCTTCAGGGTCAAACACGGACTTGACCCGTTTCATTACCGTCAACTCTTCGGGCGTAAACATGAAGGGCAAAAAGGCGCGTTTCTCCAAACCGATGCCGTGTTCGCCAGTGACAGAGCCACCAACTTCTACGCAGCGTTTCAAGATGTCCGCACTGGCTAACAAGGCGCGCTCCAGTTCTTCGGGCTTGCGCTCGTCAAACAGGATACACGGGTGCAAGTTTCCATCGCCAGCGTGGAAGATGTTAGCGATGCGCAGCCCATACTTTTCGCCCACTTGGTAGATGAAGCGCATCATCTCGGGCAACTTGCTGCGGGGGACCATGCCGTCTTGCGTGAGGTAACTGGGCGTCAAGCGCCCCAGAGCGCCGAAGGCGCGCTTGCGGGCAAACCACAGTTGCGTTCGCTCCTGCTCGTTGCGCGCCAGCAGGATTTCAATGGCGCGATTCCTGCGGCAGATGTCCATCACCTGCTCCGCTTGCCGATCCAACGCCACTTCCAACCCGTCCAGTTCTATCACCAACAACGCTTGCGTTCCTTCTGGAAGTTGCAACTTGAAGGCTTCTTTTAGGGCGCCTAAAGCGACATGGTCCACGAACTCGGCAGCAGCAGGCAAGATGCCAGCAGCAATGATGTCGGAAACCGCTTGCGCGGCATCGTCAACGGTAGCGAAAGCGACGCGCATTGTTCGGTAACTTTGGGGATTGCGGGTCAGTTTCACCCACGCTTTGGTAACGATGCCGAAGGTTCCCTCCGAGCCGATGAAAACACCCCGCAGGTCATAACCCACACTCTCTTCCGTCTTGCCGCCCAACCACACCACTCCGCCGTCGGGCAAAACGACTTCAATGCCCAGAATGTGGTTGGTAGTGACGCCGTATTTGAGCGTGTGGGGACCACCTGCGTTTTCTGCGATGTTGCCACCGATAGTGGACACTACTTGGCTGGACGGGTCAGGGGCAAAATGGTAGCCCCACTTTTTCGCCGCTTCCGTCACATGGATGTTGACCACCCCTGCTTCCACCAATGCGCAGCGGTTGCGGATATCCACTTCAAGGATGCGGTTCATGCGGGTTGTGGCAATCAAAACGCCTCCCTGTTCCGCCAATGCGCCACCTGACAAACCTGTGCCCGCCCCGCGTGGGATGATGGACACGCCGTAGCGCCGCACCGTCTTGACAACCGCTACCACTTCCTCCGTGCTGCGGGGAAACACGACCAAGTCGGGCAAGTGCTTAAACACCGACAACCCGTCCGTCTCGTAAACCACCAACTCGTTTGGGTCCGCGATGACGCCTTTGGGACCGACGATAGTCTGCAACTCTTGCGCCAACTGTTCTCGCACCATTTCGCATCGCCTCGCTTGAAAGTTTGCCGCAGGCTTCCCCAGAACCTTCAGGCAGCAGCAGAATTGACACTGACCCCAGTCCGCTGCGCTGAACGGAGGTGAAAGTGGATGCGTTGGGTTTGGCTCGCGGTCATGCTGTGGGGGAGCGTTGTCGCTGCGGAGCCGCCGCAGGTCTGCCGCGTGCAAGGGGGCAATACGAAAACCCTCTGGGGCGTCGGCTTCGTGCCAGGGCAAACGCAAGTTTACGCGTGGGAAGCACCTTTTGACGAGCGAAAAACGCTCGCTGCGTTGGAACGCTCGCCCTATCGTCCTCAGGAGTTTCTGCCCAAAGAACCGCCACCGAACGCTCGTTCCATGCCTGTTTTGGCGGTAGACCCAAACGGTTTGGTCATGGCAGTGGAGTGGTTTCCGCACTATGATGCCAGCGGTTTCTATGATGCCCTTAACGGTCCGCATGTCGGTTGGGTGCGAACGCCGAACGGAACTTCGCCACCTTTCCTTGTGCGCTCCGCGCAGCCTTGGTTCGTGTATCCCGAACAAGCCCATCCAGGCGATGTTATCCGCATCTTTGGTCGCAACCTCGCTACTTGGCTTGGTCACTATTACGCCCCCCGTTTGGTTGCCTTGAAAGCGCGCAAAGACGGCAAAGTTTTTCCCCTCACCCGCTTCGGCTCTGGTCGGCACCCTGTTTATGAGTGTTGGGCAGTGCTCCCTGAGGATTTGCCCGAAGGCGAATACGAACTGTTTGTGCACAACGGGGCAGGAGGCGAAGCAGGTTGGGGCGGTCCATTGCGGTTGGTTGTTCAACCACGCCCTGAGCCACCCAAAGTGGTGCTCAATGCCCGCGACTTTGGGGCGAAAGGCAACGGCGTGGGCGACGATACAGACGCTCTCCGACAAGCCCTTGTCAAAGCGGGTGAATTGGGAGGAGGCATCGTGCTGCTACCGCCAGGACTATACCCCATCAAAGCCCCCCTGTGGGTGCCATCGGGCGTTACTTTGCAAGGCGCAGGTAACCGCAACTCCGTGCTCATTGTGCTACCCAGCCGTCCTATGCGTTTTTCTGTGCCGTCCGAAATTGCAAATGCGATGCCAGGACACTTCCGTGCTCGCCAGCAAGAACGCAATCAAGGTGCCATGCTGTGGCTGCGCGATAACAGCGCTGTCGTTGATGTGGGGCTCATTGATGGACCGGGAACGCTGCAAGCCATTTTCGCTTCTCACACTCGTTGCCGTATAGAGCGCTGCTACATCCGCCAAACCCATGGAACGGAACCTGCGGTCATGGTGGAATGGGGTTCCTACGGGTTCGTGCTGAAAGATTGCGAGATTGAGTCCGTCAGCGGCGGTGTGTTTCTCGTGCATGGTCCGCACCAACAGGCTCTCATCAGCGGTAACACTATCCGCAACCTCGCTCCTGGCACAGCGAACAACCTGTTCGTGCGCTCCTTCGTGACTTCTGTGATTGAGAACAATGTCCTGTTGGATGCCGACCGCAACTTCGTGTCGCAACTAAGTTACAGCAGCGCTTACCGTTCTGCCATCATCGGCAACATCTGGCGCAACAATATCCCGCGCCGCCACAACTCGGGAGAGAACATGTATGAGTCGGGCAGCGCTGTTTGGTTTGGACGCGTTGTAAAAGCCGATGCGACTATGGTGACGGTGGAAGGAGAACCGTTTACCTCTGATGCCTTGCGCAAGCGTCACCCACAGTTGAGCAACCTCAAACCCACTTTTGCGGTAGTGATAGGAGGGCGCGGGGTTGGACAATACCGCCGCATTGTGGACAATACCGCCAACACTTTCACCGTAAAACCTGCGTGGGACATCGTGCCCGATCAAAGCACTGTCATTGCTATCGGGATGGCATATGTGGAAACCCTGTGGATTGACAACACTGAAGAGCACACCGCCAACTGGACAGGCTTTTGGGGCATGTGTCTGGGCAATGTGGTAGATGGTCACATTTTGCGAAACGGTGAAGGGCTTTACCTGTGGGCGTGGGATCCCAACAACCCCTGTCCTTTGGCGTTCAACGATTTCATCGGCTGCCGTCTCATCGGTCGGGGCAACTTCGTTTTGCGCGGAGCGCTTGTGTTTGGGAACACTATCCGCTTTTGCGAAGTGGTGGACTTCCGCTACCGCCCCAGTATGCACATTCAACCTGTCTGGCTGCAAGGAATGGACCCGAACCAGCGGGCAGGCATCGCCATAGAGCCTGCAGGGCACAATATCGTAGGGCTTCCACCCACAGCGTTTCTGAAGGATTGGAACATCGTGGAAGGCACGCACATTTACGACGGACCCGTCGGCATCTTCGTTGCCTCTAACGCTCGCTTCACTGTCCTGCGCCGCAACGCCATCACCGTTGACCGCGAGGCAGTTGTTAACCGCTCAGAGACAACGGTGCAACAGTAGCAAAGGTGCGGCTGTGGAAGCGCCTCCTCGCGCTAAACTTCCAAGCCGCTCTCGCAGAGTTGCTTGTTGCTACGGTTGTTGTGGATGCAACAATTCGTCGGGGACAAGCCCCGACGCTACGAAATAGGTCGGTCATTTCGCCGCCTGTTAGTGTGCTGTTGGTAGCGTTGCCCCTTGCGGGCGACGGCTGTTTAAAGTTCGTCGGGGACAAGCCCCGACGCTACCGTTGCGCGGCATGGACGATGAAGCGTCAACAAACTTTGTGTTAAAGAGCACCTGTAGAACGAACCTTGACGAGAGCGGAAGGTGACTATGAGCGAGTGGGAGCGACTGAACGCAGAAATTGTGGCGTGTGAAAAGTGTCCTCGGTTGGTGGCTTATCGCCAACAAGTGGCGCAACAGCGGAAGCGAGAATTTCGCGA
>FWWM01009595.1_pt1 | contig 17719 bp, 16 predicted proteins | sample 2228351 | NCBI WGS metagenome assembly FWWM01 (sample SAMEA103939774, study PRJEB20133) | metagenome | reverse complement strand
GCGCTTGACGCAACCCGAAGGGGGGCCCAAGGCCGAGGAGATGATCCGCATCTTGGTGCGCGGTAACGAAGAAGTGTGCAAAACGGCCCGCGAGGTGGTGGAAGTGGCGGAGAAAGCCAGCGACCAGCCCACTATCGATCTTTTGACCCGCCGCATGCAGATCCACGAAAAAACCGCCTGGATGCTGCGCAGTTTGCTCGAGTAAGGCGCTGAGGTCACCCTAGCTGATGGTTCGGTGGACGGGTAAGCGGCGCAGGATGGCACCGCGCCCTGCGGCGTGGCGAACGACGCTGCGCCTGTGGGGCGCCGAGCTGCGCTCGTGGGTGGAGGCGTTGCGCACCGCCGAAGGCAAGACGGCGTGGCTGAGCTTCACGCTGCTTTTTGTCGGAACGGCCTTTTTGTGGGTGTTTGCGATTGAGTGGGATCGGCTCGCCGCGATCGCCGGTCGCGGCGGCGCGTGTGTCCGCTCACTTTCCGGCGAGCAGGCCGGGGTCTTCATCGTACTCACCCTCAGCAGCATGATGTTGAGCGTGTTTTTCGTCGCCGAAGCCGTAAGCCTGGTGGTGCGCCCCCGGGGGCGGGGGCGTCCATGGACGAATTGGCTCATCGGTTTGGCGCTGGCCAGCATGCTGACATGGTCGCTGCTCTTTTTCGCGTTGACGCGCTGGTGCTGGTGAGTGCACGTCCGACTAGCTGCGCTCCGACCACGAGACGATCTTGTCACCCACCGATCTCAACCACCATCCGACCTCGGCGATCGCCGAGCGGACTTCCGCGACCAATGGCACCGGTGCCGGCTCGATGCCGGCATTGGCGCGCGCTTGATTGTGTAGCCAAAATCCCCCGACCGCGATGATCGCCACATCCAGGATCGCGATGGAAATTTTGAGCCGTTTCGACCAACGTTCCCTATCCATGATGTTTCTCCTTTTTCGTTCCGGACAGGGATCATTTTGGCCCAAAAGCGATAAAAACATTCGACGGAAAAAAGGCGAATTCGCCCCTCTTTTTGTGTAACGCACGGGGGTGTCAGCAACAGGAACTGTAGAGCAGGGGGCACACTAGCCTTCTTTTTTGCCCCTCTTACCAGAGGGGGAAATGGCCTCTTTGCCAAAATCAAACCCGACTTTGCCGCTTTCCTCCAGCGTCAGCGCGGCTTTGAAGGGGCGGCGGGTGCGGGCGGAAACGAAGCCGTCGAGCACGCGCGTGCGCCGTCCGCGCAGCAGCTCGGCGGCGATTTCCGGGGTGATCGCCTGTTTGAGGATGGTTTTGCCCAAAGTGAAATCGCAGCTGGGCGGGTCGGCCAGCGACCCGGTGCAACGATAGGCGTTGCGGGCCAGCACCACGTCGGCGCCGCATTTGGGGCACGGCCCGATCACGCTGCGCTCGGTGTCGGAATCTTCGTCGTTTGCGCCGTCGTCGAAGGAAAAGCGCACCGAGCCGTCTTCTTCCAGCACCAGCGCCGCCGCGAAAGCGCGCCCCAGTTTGCTGCGAAAGCCCGCAAGTGGCCCCACCCGCCGTTCGCGCAGGAGCGTTTCCATTTCCGCCGGGGCAAGCGTGCGTCCGGCGATGGTTTTGAAAACGTTCCAGCCGCACGTGTCGCACAGGTACTTTTTGTACGTTTCCTTCACCACGCCACCGCAGCGTGGGCAAGGCGCCTGCAACGTGGCGTAGTCGCCGGGGACGGTATCGGAGTCGTACTGTTTGACCTTGGCGACGATTTCTTGCGTCAGCTGACGGATCGAGGCGAGGAATTCCTCGCGCGTGACGCGGCGTTGTTCCATGAGTTTGAGCTGGTATTCCCACTCACCAGTGAGTTCAGGGGAAGCCAGCACGTCGATGCCGAGCGCCTGGATGAGGGTGATGAGCGAGAAGGCTTTGGCGGTGGGCACAAGCTCGCGCCCTTCGCGCACCAGGTAGCCGTCCTGGATCAACCCTTCGATGATCTGCGCGCGGGTCGCTGGGGTGCCTAACCCGCGCTCCATCATCGCGTCGCGTAGCGCTTCGTCTTCGACGAGCTTCCCCGCCCCTTCCATCATCGCCAAGAGCGTTGCGTCGCTAAAGCGCGCCGGCGGCTTGGTCGCCAAGGCCTTGGCTTCGATCGCTTGCACTTTTGCTCCCTCGCCGGGCGCAAGCGGCGGCAGCACCGCGTCGTCTTCGTCGCTGGCAGCGGTTTTGCCATAGACCGTCAGCCAACCCGGTTCGATGAGCACTTTGCCTTCGCTTTTGAATGTGTCGGCACCGATGCGGCTGAGGCGCGTGGTGATGCGGTATTGCGCCGGCGGATAAAACACGGCGAGAAAGCGGCGCACGATGAGGTCGAACACCTTGGCTTCGAGCTCGGAGAGGCTTTTCGGGGTTTCGCCGGTAGGAATAATCGCGAAGTGGTCGCTGACTTTGCTGTCGTCAAAGACGCGCTTGTTTTTGCCCTGCACCCAGTCGTGCGCCAGGATGGTTTCGGCAAACGGGCGGTAGGTGGCAGGAAGCCGGGTGAGCACCTCTTTGACGCTGCCGACCATGTCGGTGGGTAGCGCGCGCGAGTCGGTGCGCGGGTAGGTGATCGCTTTGTGCCGCTCATAGAGCGCCTGCGCGATCGCCAGCGTCTGCCGCGCCGAAAGGCCAAAGCGTTGGTTGGCTTCGCGCTGAAGACTCGTGAGGTCGAACAGCAGCGGCGCCGCCTGGCTGGAGGGTTTGCTCGTTTCGCTCACCTCGGCGGTCTGGCCCGCACAACGCGCGACGATCGCCTTGGCGGTCGCGGCGTCCATGAGGCGGTACGGCTCGTCTTTGCGCGCCTCGTCGAACCAGCGGCTGGGGTACGTGCCAGCGGCGATGGCAAAGGTGGCGTGCACCTCCCAGTATGGCGTTGGCACGAACGACTGGATCGCTTTTTCTCGCGCTACGACGATTGCCAGCGTCGGCGTTTGCACCCGCCCGGCGGGGGTGAGCTGAAAGCCGCCGTCGCGCGAATTGAACGCGGTGAGCGCCCGCGTGGCGTTGATGCCCACCAGCCAGTCGCTTTCGGCGCGCGATATTGCCGCGTCGCGCAGTCCCGCCAGTTCCTCGGGCGCGCGCAGGTGCGCAAAGGCGTCGCGGATCGCGCTCGGGGTCATCGATTGCAGCCACAGGCGTTGGATCGGTTTTTGGATGCCGCCATAGGTGACGATGTAGTGGAAAATGAGCTCTCCTTCCCGCCCGGCGTCGCAGGCGTTGATCAGCGCCGTGACGTCCTTGCGTTTGGCCAGGCGGATGAGGAGTTTGAGTCGATCTTCGCTTTTGCCGATTGGCGCCAGTTCGAAGTGATCGGGCAGCACTGGCAGGTGCGCCAGCGACCATTTGCCGCGTTTGGGTTCGCTGCCGTCGGGGGCTTTGAGTTCCAGCAGATGCCCGATCGCCGAAGACAGGACGTAGCGGTCGGACTCATAGTAGTCGCCGTGGCGGGTGAAACCGCCCAGCGCCCGCGCGATGTCTTGTGCTACGGAAGGTTTTTCGGCAATGATCAGGGTCTTTGCGCTCATCGGTGTTCATTCTCTCGAAATCCAGGGTTCATCTTAGCGCAGAACCGGGGCTCAACCCAACCGCTGAAAGCGTTGCCCGGGCAGCCGCGCGATCTGCCCGGCAAGTTCCAACTCCAGCAGTTGCGCGCTCAGCGCGTCGGCAGAAAGACCGGTGCGGATCTGCAGCTCGTCGAATCCGATCGGATCGAAGCCGAGCGCTGCCAAGAGTCGTTGGGAATCGGCGGCCACGGTGGCGTTCGGGGACGATGGCTCCCCCCCATCAGGTAAAGGGGGGGTAAAAGCGCTTTTTTGCGACGCGTGGTCCGGTGCGGCGAAGGGGTGATGGGATGGCAAAAAGGAACCCGCTGTCGCAGCGCTTGGGGCGCATGCATTAGTTTTGGCGAAGGGAAGCGGCAGCGCGTCGTGCCCGGTGGTACGGGTGGCAATGGACTTTGGACGTTTGGCCGGATGAGGTTTTTCCGCCAGGACAAGGCCGCGCAGTTCTTCCAAGATGTCTTCCACCGATTCCACCAGTTTGGCGCCTTCGCGAATCAGCCGATGGCAGCCTTTGGCCATCGGGTTGTGGATCGAACCGGGGATCGCGAACACCTCGCGACCGAGCTCGGTGGCCAGACGCGCGGTGATGAGCGAGCCGCTCTGCACCGCCGCTTCCACGACCAGGGTGCCGCGGCTGCTGGCGGCGATCAGCCGATTGCGGCGCGGGAAATGGTGTTTTTTCGCCGGGGTGCCAAGCGGGAATTCGCTCAGCAGTGCCCCGGCCGCGGCGATGCGCTGCGCAAGCCCCCGATGTTCAGCCGGAAAGACGCGATCCACGCCGGTGCCCAGCCACGCCACCGTGCTACCCGCCGCGCCGGCACTGACGGCAGCGAGCGCCCCTTCGTGCGCCGCGGCGTCGATGCCTTGCGCTAGGCCACTTGCCACCGTCCAGCCGCGTGCGGCGAGCGCTTCGGCAAAGGCGCGCGCGGTGTCGCGTCCGCCCGGGGTGGGCTGGCGCGCACCGACCACCGCCAGGTTCGGCTGGGTGAGCCACTTGGGGTCACCGACGACGTAGAGCACGAGTGGCGCGTCGGCAAGGTCCAGCAATCCTGGCGGATAAGCCGGATCGCCCAGGAAAATGAGGTGGTGTCCGGGTTGCTGCGCCCAGGCGAGTGTGTGCGCCACTGCCGATTCGTCGGCGCCGACGGCGAGCGCCGCTGCCACCGCTTCGCCGAGTTCGGCGCGCACGCGCGACAAGGGCTGCGCGAGCACCTCCTGTGGCAGGCCGTAGCGCTGCAGCAACGCGCGCGCCATCGCTGGTTTGAGTTGTGGGTTCAGCGTGAGCGCAAGCCAGGCGCGTCGTTCTTCGTCGTTGATGGAGGCATCCGACCCGCTGGTGGGGGCAACAGCAGCGAGGTGGGGTTCGTCGGTGCGACTCATGGGGCCAAAGAAAAAGACAAAGACGAGGTGGGGATGTTCATGGCGTTTCGGCGCGATCCCCGACGCGCACCGACGCATTGGCGTCCAGCACCAGCGCGTAAGAAAGACGGTCGAACACCTGCGCGACCATCGCCACGGCGTAGCGTTGTTCGGGCAGGGCGACGCGTTGGCGTGTCTCCGGGTCGGTGACTTCCGGGCGGGCGCGTTTGAGCGCGAGCACGTGCCCTGGCGCCAGCCCGACGTTTTCCCCGGCATCGAGTACGATCACTTCGTATGGTCCCGCTTCGGGTTTGGGCACCAGGCGAATGACGTGGGCGCGGACGTCTTCGGGCGCGCGCGTCGCGGTGAAGTTGCCGCGCAGGCTGTCTTCAGGCACGAGCACGCGATCCCCGACGCGGATCTCTTCGCGGCTTTGGGTCAAGCGCAATACCGCGCCCTGCTGCGCGGTTTCGTGGCTTTCCACCCTGGCTTCGCCGATGAAATGCGTCTCATAGCCGAGCACTTCCTCTTCCCCAGGGCGTGTCACCGGACGGGTGGGACGAAAAATGAACACGCGTTCCGCCTCCGGCGGCACCTGGCGGGCAAAGATCCGGTCACCCCAACCGGCCATCGTGCGGCCCTCTTCGATCGCAATGATGCGGCCAGCGTTGGTAAGCTGCGCCGTCGTCACCACCAGCGGCTGCAGCAGCAGCGGCTGTACCGCGGCCAGGGGCAGCACCGGTGGCCGTTCGGCAAGCGGTTCCGAGCGTACCGAAGGAAAGCGCTTTTCGTACAGTGGGCGATCGCTGACGGTCTGCGCGTGCGTCAAGGCGCTACTGACCAGCACCATTACCGCTATAATGCGTTTCATTTCCGTTCCTCTGAAGACCGCGGTTCATCGAATGCTCATCTTGCCAGGAAACTTTTCCTGCGGGAGGAGAATCGGACCCGGCAAGGATGGTCTGACCTGTCGTGGTATTTTGCCCGGTTCCTCTGGGCGTAGCAGGAAACAAACAACGCACGGAGTCATCCCGATGGCCCTTTTGCCCATTCTACATTATCCCGATCCGCGCTTGCACATCAAAGCGCAGCCAATCGAAGCGATCACGCCGGAAATTCGACAACTGGCAGCCGACATGGCCGAAACCATGTACGCAGCGCCGGGCATCGGTCTTGCGGCCACCCAGGTCAACGTGCATCAGCGCTTGATCGTGGTGGATGTTACCGAGGATCGTTCGGGCCTGATGACGCTCATCAACCCGGAGATCCTGGAAAAAAGCGGCGAGTGCGTCAGTGAAGAGGGATGCCTGTCGGTGCCGGGGATTTACGAGAAAGTCAAGCGTGCCGAGCGGGTGCGGGTGCGCGCGCGGAACCTCGAGGGCGAGACGATCGAGTTTGAAGCCGAGGGGCTTTTGGCGGTGTGCATCCAGCACGAGATCGACCACCTCGACGGCAAGGTCTTTGTCGAATATCTCTCACCGCTGAAGCTGTCGCGCATCAAAGCCAAGCTCGCCAAACGCGCGCGCATGACGGCGTGAATCGATGTCGGACGCTGGGTGGCGTTGACTGCACGCTACGCTTGCAGCACGGGGAGGCGCCCGGTCATTTCACCTGCGTTGCCGATGGGATGAGCAGGTACTTGCCCCGGCACGACGTGGGGATGGTCCGACAACCTTGAATGTTCAGCATCACGAGGCACAGAAATTAAAATTTGTCTCAGTGTGCGATGCGGTTAGCATTGCGCATGGCTGAATTTCGCTGGAAGATAGATCGATGAAAGACTGGCGCGTGGCGTTTGCCGGTACCCCCGACTTCGCCGCGGTGGCGCTGCGGGCGCTGCTGGCGGCAGGGTATACGGTGCCGTTGGTGCTCACCCAACCCGACCGCCCTGCTGGGCGGGGGATGAAATTGCAGCCCAGCCCGGTCAAGCAGGTGGCGCAGCAAGCTGGGATCCCGGTGTGGCAACCGGCCTCGTTGCGCGATCCCGAAGCGTTGGCGGCGCTCATCGCGCAGCCGGCGCCGGATGTGCTGGTGGTGGCGGCGTACGGGTTGATTTTGCCGCGCGCGGTGCTTGATTGGCCGCGGCTCGGGGCGGTCAATATCCACGCCTCGCTGCTGCCCCGCTGGCGCGGCGCCGCGCCCATTCAACGCGCGATCGCCGCGGGTGACGCGCAGACCGGCATCACCCTGATGCTGATGGATGAGGGGCTCGACACCGGCCCGATGCTGCGGCAACGGGCCATCCCGATCACCCCGGAGGACGACGCAGGCACGCTGCATGACCGCCTCGCGGCGTTGGGGGGAGAGATGATCGTCGAGGCGCTGGCGCAGTTGCCGCAGCTCATCGCCCACGTCACACCGCAGCCAGAAGAAGGAGTAACCTACGCTGCCAAATTGACCGCGGCCGAACGGTGGCTCGATTGGACCCAGCCCGCGTCCGTGCTCGCGCGCTGGGTGCGCGCGTTGTCCCCGGCGCCAGGGGCGCAGTCGCAGTACTGCGACGAGGTGTGGAAGATCTGGCGCGCCGAAGCGCTGGATGAGGGCGCGGCAGGCATGCTGCGTATTGCCACAGGACTCGAAAAAGGGGAAGCTGCCGAGTTGCAGGTTGTCGGCGATTTGATCGACAGCGAACTCGATCCTTCAAAAAAGGGTGGAGCAGCCGGGGTACCGCACGCGGCAAGCGAGGACAAGGACGCTTCGCTACCCTCCGGTGCGGCATGGTCCAGCCCCGCGCAAGCAGTCCCCGGTACCATCGTCGCCGTTCAGGAAGCGGGAATCGATGTGGCCACAGGCGGCGGCTTACTGCGCATCACCGAGTTGCAGCGCGCTGGCGGTAAGCGGCTGACGGCGCGGGAGTTTCTGCGCGGCCATCCGGTGGCGGTGGGGGCGCGGCTGCAGGGGCGATGACGGCAACGAGCGCCGTGGTCAGCGGCCGTGAGGAGGAAAGTTCCACCGCAGCGCGCGTTGATAATTGTCGAAGCGTTGCTCGGGGGAGGTCATGGTGGTGGATTCTACCGAAACGTCCACAGCCGGTTGAGCGCGTAGTGCCAGAAGAACAATAGCCCCGTCGTGCCGATCTGCGCAATGAGATACGGCAAGGCAGCGATTTCCACCCCTAGATACATCAATGCGCCGTTGAGTACCCAGCCGCTGGCGGCAACGAGCAAGAATTTCGCTACCGCCACCGTGTGCGCGCCGCGATGCTCGGCAAAGGCCCAGCGGCGCGAGAGTACGTAATTGACCAGCGCACCGACCACAAAGCCCAGCGCGCTGGAAGGCACCGGCGAAAAGCGGGCAGCTTCCACCAGTACCACCAGCACCCCATAGTGCGCGGCAGTGCCAAAGAGGCTCGCGCCGCCAAAGCGCATGAGGCGCGTGAGCTCAGCGCGGAACCTCATGGCGCTGGCGCCGGTGCCTCTGGCGAGACCGGAAAAGCACCGCGCACGTCTTTGAGCACCGCGAGCGGCACGCCCCGGCGTTCGATGCGGGCAATCTCCTGACCGGGAATGGCCAAGTGACAATCATCGTGCGTGGTGCTCAGAAAAAGGTCGGCGTCGCGCCAATCCCGGGTCAGACTGACCGCCTCGGGTAACCAGCGCTCGATCTGGAACCCTTCGGCGCAATAGGCCAGCCGAAAGGCGGATCCCGGCGGTTGTCCCTCGAGCCAACGCTGCAACGCCGGGATCAAAGCCCGCGTGGCGTCGCTCCAGTAATCGGTCTCCCAGGCCATGTCGGCGCGCTTGAGACCACCGGCCAAAAGGTTGTAATACACGTGTTCATAAGGATGCAGCGCCGCCTGCGTGCCCGCGGCGATCAGCGCAAAGCCGCCCCCTGTGGCCGCAACGACCGTGGCAATCCAACCCCTGACGCGATGCCGACGAAAGGGTTGCCAGGCGTGCCAGGCGGTGTGCAACAGCGCCTGATACCCCCACGCCGCGAGCACCACCAGCCAGGGCACGAGAAAAAGAAAGTGCCGGATGCCGTTGTAAAGCGGTGGGCGTTTGAGTGCGACATACAGCAATACGAACCCTACCGCAAAAGCGACGAGGGCGCCGCGTTGCCAGCTGTGTGGCCAATGCACGCGAGGACCGTGCCGCGGTGGAGCCGAAGTGTGTCGGTGATGCAGAACTTCGCGCACCCAGACGACGGCATGTGCCAACCACGCGACCATGCCGATCCACACCGCTTCGGGCAAGCGCACCAGCAAATAGTGATGCAAGTACCAGCGGCTGACCTCAGCGTTTTTGAGCCGTTCGCCGTCTTCCCAGGTATAGATATCGAACGAAAAATGAGAAAACTTGGTCAGCGCTAGCCACACGTGATCCCAGCCCATCACCGACCAGGGCCAGCTCAACGCCATAACGGTAAGCGCCAGGGCGCCTGCGGTCATCAGCCGGACCAGAAGACGAGGCCACGTGACCACCCCAGCGCGGCGCACCGAGGACGAAATGGCCAGGCGCGCCAATAGGCCCACGGCAAGAAAGGCGACGAGCAGCAGTCCAGCCACACGCAGTCCGAGCGCACTGCCGACCGCCACGCCCCACAGCAGCGCGTGTCGCCATCGCCACTGCGGAAAAGACACCACCAGACGCGCCGTGTAATACAACCCCCAGGCCATTGCCGCGGCAAACGGCACGTCCTTGGTATGCGTGAAAATTGCCCCCCAGAAGGGGCCGGTGAGGAGCAATAGCAGCATCGCCCACCCTTCGGCCTGGCGCCCAGCGATGAAGCGGGCCAGACGCGCGGTGGCGAGCAACGCCGCCAGCCCAAACATCGCGGTGAGCACGTGGCGCCAAGGCCACCATTCCCAACCCAACGCCCGGCTCAGTCCCGCGGCGATGAGGTCAAACAGTCCGCCGTAGAGGAACAGATTGCTAAAGCCGAGAAACGTGCGGTCTTGTCCGCCGGAGAGATAAAAATCCCACAGCAGCTCACCATAGACGTGCTGCACCCATTCGTCGTTGCTGGGGGTGTGTTGGTCGTAACCAGAGACGACGAACGCCAGCGCCGCCCCCCACAGCACCCAGGCCAAAACGCGTTGCCAGGGCCACGTCGCCAGAGGCTGAGGCACGTTCACGCTCCGTCACGCCGGTACGCTTCGAGCGCCACCCCGGGGTCGGGCAAATTGGCGACCGCGCCGATGAGATACAGCGGTCGCCGCTTGACCTCCTCGAACACCCGCCCCAGGTACTCGCCGATCATGCCGAGGCTAAACAGCTGCACGCCGGAAAAAAACAGCACCGCGACCATCAGCGACGCGTATCCTGGCACGTCGCGGCCAAACAGCAACGTGCGCAGCACCAGAAAGACGCCGTAAGCGATGCCGATGAGCGCCAGCCCAGCGCCAATACCCGACCAGATGTGCAGCGGCACGGTGGTAAAAGAGGCCAGCCCATCGATCGCGTAGCGCCACAGTTTTCCCAGCGACCAGCGCGATACGCCAGCATGTCGCGGCGCGGGTTGAAACGGTAGGGTGACCTGGGTAAATCCCACCCAGTTGGCCAGCCCCTTGAGAAAGCGTTTGCGCTCGGGCAAAGCGTTGAGCGCGTCGATCACCCGGCGGTCGAACCAGCGAAAGTCCCCGCCGCCTGGCGTCAGCGCCACTTCCGAGACACGATGGTACAGCGCATAAAATAGCCGCGTCAGTTGCCGTCGCCACCACGGGTCGGTGTCGCGGTCGGTGCGCACCGCGGTGACGATCTGCGCGCCTTCGCGCCAGCGCTGTGCCATCTGCGGGATTAGTTCCGGCGGATGCTGCAAGTCGGCATCGAGGATCACCGCGCAACGCCCACGCGCAAAGCGCAGCCCCGCGGCCATCGCCGCTTCTTTGCCAAAATTACGCGCAAAGCGGATCCCTTTGATGCGCTCATCCTCGCAGGCCAGCGCTGCGATCACCGTCCAGCTGTCATCGCGGCTGCCGTCATCGACAAACACGATTTCCCATTGGCCAGGCGGTGCGTGCATCTCGTGCAAGGCTTCTTCCAGCGCCGGCACCAAACGAGCGTGTAGCGCTGCTAGCGACCCGGCTTCATGATACACCGGTACAATGGCGCTCAAATGGCAAGGGGTGGTCTCTCGCTCCATGGGAATCCCTATCGTAATTTGTGCCGACGACTTTGGGATCGCGCCGGGGGTCAACGACGCGATTGTAGAACTGATTGCCCGCGGTGTCATCACCGCCACCAGCGTCATGCCGGCGCAAACGGCCTGGCATGACGACGCGGCGCGCACGCTAGCGGCCGTGGTCAGAGGACGTGCCGAGGTGGGGTGGCACGTCACGCTCACCGAGCAGCGGCCGGCGTTTGCGCATGGCCAGCTGGTGCGCGCCGGCCGGTTGCCGCCGCTCAAGCGCTTGCTGGCACAGGCGCTGGCGCGGGCGTTGCCGCTGGCGGCGGTGCGCGACGAACTGAGGGCGCAACTCGATGCGTTCGAAGACGCCTGGGGTGCGCCGCCAGCGTTCGTCGACGGCCATCAGCATGTGCATCTGCTGCCAGGGGTGCGCGAGGTGCTCTTGGCGGAACTGCAGGGACGTTACCCGTTGGGAACGATCTGGGCGCGCGATTGTACTGATACGGCGGCGCGTATCCGTCGCCGAGGAGTTGGCTTGGCCAAAGCGCGGTTCTTGGCCTGGTTGGGGAGGGGTTGGCGAAAGCTGCTGGATGCGCACGGGCTGGCGCGCAACGACGGCTTTGCCGGCGCGCACGATTTTGCGCCGCAGCCGCCGTTTCGGGAAAAGTTTCGCGCCTTTTTGCGCGCCCCGGGGCCGCGGCATCTGGTGTTCGTGCACCCCGGTTGGCCTGACGCGACGCTGCGCGCCTGTGAAACGCTCGTGGACGCGCGGCAGTGGGAGTATGAGTATCTTTCCAGTTCCACCTGTGGCGAGGACATGCACGCGCTGGGGGTATATCCGGCGCGGCGCTGGGGGGAGGATTAGCGCCACGTCAGTCGCAACTCGATGCGGCGGTTGCGTGCCCACGCTTCAGGGGTGTCGCGCGCGTCGATGGGGTGGAATTCGCCGTAACCCGTGGCGGCCAGCCGCTGCGGCGGGATGCCCGCCTCGCGCAACACCCGCACCACCGCCATCGCGCGCGCGGTGGATAGTTCCCAGTTGGACGGGTACTGCGCGGTGCGGATCGGACGCCGGTCGGTGTGCCCTTCCACTTGCAGCACCCACGGAATATCGGCGGGCAGCTGCGGCAGCAGCGAACGCACCACCTCGGCGATCGTTTGTACCCGCGCCAACCCCTCCACCGTCAGCTCTGCCGAGCCGCTTGGGAACAACACGTCATCGGCAAAAAGGAAGCGTTCGCCGTCGATGCGCACGTTGGGGTTGTCCTTGAGCGCTTCCATGAGCCGCGCAAACAGCACCGAGCGCTGCCGTTCGAGCTCGCGGATGCGTACCACCAGCGCCAGGTTGAGCTCTTTTTCCAGATCGGCGATGCGCCGATCCTGTTCCGTGGCCTTGGCTTCGGCGGCGGCAAGCGCCCGGTTGAGCGCCTCGAGCTGCGCGTTGAGTTCGGCGATGAGTTGCTCGAGCCGCCGCACTTCCCGACTGGCGGCATCGCGCGCGGCGGTGGCTTCCTGAAGTTGCTGCGCGGTTTCGTCGCGTTCGCGCTCCACGAACGCTAGCCGCTCGTTCAACTGGGCCACCGTCTGTTTGGCCGCGTCACGCGCGGTGACGGCTTCGCGGTACAACACCTCGGCGGCGTCGCGCTCGCCGCGCAGCACGTCGAGCTTGGCGGAAAGTTCGTTGGCCCGCCGCTGCGCTGCATCGCGCTCTTCCTGCGTGCGCGCCAGGGTGGCACGCAGTTGCGCGAGGGTCTCTTCCTGCACGCTGGCTTGCTTTTGCGCCAATCCCAAGCGTTGCGCCAGGTCCGCCAGCCGCGCCTGCAGGTCGCGAATGGCACTGTCGCGTTCGCCCAGCGCGAAGGTCAGCGCCAATTGCCCTACCGCAAAGACCAAAAGCACGAAGGTCAGCGCCATCACCAGCGAGGTGGCGGCGTCCACAAACCCCGGCCAAAAGTCGAACGGCCGACGCGGGCGCAAGCGGGCCATGACTAAGCTCCCGGGGTACTGGCGTCAGAACGGCGAGAGGACAACGCGCGCACCAGCAAATGCAGCTCGGCGCGCACCTCTTCGAACGCTTCGCGCTGCTGCGTCGGCAACTGCGCCACTTGCCGGATGAGCGCCTGAATTTCGCTTTGCAAATCGGCGATCGCCTCGACTTCGCGCGTTTCGCGGCTCATCTGGGCGATGAGTTTGCTCATCTGTGCGTTGAGTTCGGTCAGTTGCGCCGCAACACCGTGCTGTTCGCTGGCCTGCACCTGCACGATGCGACGCAGTTTCTCCAACTGTTCCGCGGTTTGCGCCAAGAGCGCCGTCAGATACGCCGCACTTGGCGCCTCTTCATCCGCGCCCAGCACGCCGATCACCCGCACCTGCCCGGCGAGCCACTCTTCGAGTTCATTGTAAAAGCGATTGACCGCGTGCCCGGCTTGCAGGTCGAGCAATCCCAGCAACAGCGACCCAGCCAAGCCAAAGAGCGAGGTGGAAAATGCCGTGCCCATCGCCGCCAGCGGCGCCTCGATGTGCGCTTTGAGGGTGGCAAAGATTTGAGCCGCGTCGCCTTCCACCGACAGACTCTGAATGATTTCCGCGACCGCGCGAATCGTGCCGATCAGCCCCCAAAACGTGCCCAGGAGCCCCAGAAACACCAGCAGCCCGGTGAGATAGCGGCTCAGGTCGCGCTGTTCCTCAAGCCGGATCTGAACGCCGTCCAAAATCGCGCGGGCCGCGGTGGGAGTGAGCGCGGCGTTTTGCGCCTGCAGCGACTCCAGCTGATGCGCCAAGGGCGCGAGCAACACCGGCGGCCGCGCTGCCGCGCGCCGCGAGAATGCTTCCAACCAGCGGATTTCGCGCTTGAGGCGCAGCACCTGGAACATCGCCACCAGCACCCCGAGGGCAAACACCGCGACGATCACGCCGTTGAACCAGGGGTTGAAGAGAAACGCCGCGGTGAGCGGCTGCCAAAAAAGCGCGGCGACGATCGCCGCTTGCGCCAGCACGATCAGCATCCACACGATGCTGCGCTCGGGGCGGGCAAAGTCCGCAAAAGGGGGTGGGGCGGGCAGGCTCATCGACGTTCTCGCTCAGAAAACGATGGAAATATTTTAGTGCGTTGTGAAGCGATTGCAGCTCCTGAGTGTCGCACACCCGGTGCCACCGGGAAGGAATAACGGTGCGTTGTGAAGCGATGGCACCGTCTTAGCTTCTTGGCGGTTGAAACAAACCGGTGGTTACACCTGCCATTTGCCACCAGCCGCGAGCGTCTTGTTCAAGCAGATGCTAAGGCGCCAGCCGCTGGCGCGTCCATCCGCCTTGCCCATCCGGTCGGTAGGCGATGCGGTCATGTAGGCGTGACGGGCGCCCCTGCCAGAACTCCCAGTACTGCGGCATGAGCCGGTAACCGCCCCATTGCGGCGGGCGGGGCGGATTGAGCCCGAACTTGGCGCCGTAATACGCTGCTTTTTCGATCAAATACGCGCGCGACGGGATGGGTTCGCTTTGCGCACTGGCCCACGCGCCGATGCGGTTGGCCAGCGGCCGTTCGGCGAAATACGCGTCCGACTCCTCGGCGCTGACCTGTTCCACTGGCCCTTCGATGCGCACGACGCGCTCGAGATGGACCCAGTGAAACTGCAGCGCCGCAAACGGATTGGCCGCCAGTTCCCGTCCTTTTCGGCTATGATAGTTGGTGTACCACACCAGGCCGCGCGCGTCGAACCCTTTCAAAAGCACCGGCCGCGTCGATGGGCGCCCGTCGGGGGTGGCAGTAGCCAGCGTCATCGCATTGGGTTCGGGTTCGCCGCAACGGATCGCGTCTTCCAGCCAGCGGCGGAACTGTTCCAGCGGATCGGCGGCGATTTTGTCCTCGTCGAGACTGTCGCGGTCGTAATCCCGCCGCATCGCGGCCAAATCGAGTAAGCTCACGGCAAAACCTCTCCTGAGGTGGTGTGGAAACGAGGGAGAAAGGAATCGGCAATGAGTCTACAACACATGACCCCCAAAGAAGCGTTCGAGTTTCTGCAGCAGCACCCCGAGGCGCTGTTCATCGATTGCCGCTCCGAGATGGAGTATTGGTTCGTGGGTCATCCCATCGGGGCGGTGAACGTTCCTTGGGCCGATGGTCCCAACTGGGAGCGCAACCTGCATTTCGAAAGTGAAGTGCGCAAACTTGCCGGGGATGGCATCCATCGCCCGGTGGTGGTGATCTGCCGCAGCGGCAATCGCTCCGTTTCTGCCGGCGAAGCGCTCCTTGCCGCAGGCTTTACGCATGTGATCAACGTGGTGCATGGTTTCGAGGGGGACCTGGACGAGCATCACCACCGCAGCACCCGCAACGGCTGGCGCCATGACGGGTTGCCGTGGGAGCAGGGGTGAGCTGAGTTGCGGAATATAAAGCCAGAACCAAGGGATTCTTCCCGCCATTCCCGCAAGGCCAGTTCGTTTTTTCAACGCGACGCTCACCGTGCGGCGTCGTGCTGCGCGGGGAGTTGGCTATAATGCGACCAGGGCATTGACGTGAAGCGAAAATGAGTATTTCGTACCTTCCTCCGCACAAGTTTCTTGCCGGCTGGTTGCATCAGGCAATCATCGCGGCATTTCCCGAGGAAGCGCACCATCCGGTGACGCTGGAGCGGCCACGACAGGCCGAACATGGTGACTGGGCATGCACCTGGGCGCTCACCGCCGCCAAGCGCCTCAAGCAAAACCCGCGCGCGGTGGCCGAAGCGATCGTGCGAGAACTGACGTCGCATCCGTGGGTGCAGGAAGTGAGTGTGGCCGGGCCGGGGTTCATCAACGTGCGGCTGGCGCCAGCGGCCAAAACCCAGGTGGTGCCGCATATTCTCGCGCAAGGGGCAGATTTCGGGCGCGGGCAGGCCAACGGGCGGCGCGTTCATGTGGAATTCGTTTCCGCCAACCCCACCGGGCCGCTGCACGTCGGGCACGGTCGGGGTGCGGCGTACGGGGCGGCGCTCGCGAACGTGCTGGCGTTCGCTGGCTGGGAGGTCACGCGCGAGTATTACGTCAATGATGCCGGCCGGCAGATGGACATCCTGGCGCTATCTACCTGGTTGCGCTATCTGGCGCTGTGCGGTGTGGTCGTGCCGTTTCCGCGCAACGCCTATCAGGGCGAATACGTGATCGCGATGGCGCAAACGCTGCGCGAACGGCACGGCGTGCGCTTTGCGGTGGCCACGGCTGAGGAAGTGCTTTGCGGGGTGCCTGAAGACCCCGCCGCCGAACGCACCGACCCCGAAGCGGTGGCGATCCGCGAGCAGCGGCTCGATGCGCTCATTGCCAACGCCAAACGCCTGTTGGGCGCCGACTATGCCTGGGTGCACGACTTTGCGCTCACCGAGCAGCTGGGCGACTGCCGCGAGGATCTCGCGGAATTCGGGGTCACATTCGACGTGTGGTTTTCGGAAAAGAGCCTCTACGACACCGGTATGGTCGCGCGCGCGGTCGCGGAGTTGGAGCGGCGCGGCCATATTTACGTGCAGGACGGCGCCAAGTGGTTCCGCTCCACCGCCTTTGGGGATGAAAAAGACCGCGTGGTGCAGCGCGCCAACGGTAGTTTCACGTATTTCGCTTCCGACATCGCTTATCACCTCAACAAATACGAACGCGGGTTCGATCGCATCATCGACATCTGGGGGGCTGACCATCACGGGTACATTCCCCGCGTTCGCGCGGCGATCCAGGCGCTCGGGCGGGAAGTCGAACGCTTCGAGGTGCTGCTCGTGCAGTTCGCGGTGCTGTACCGCGGCGGCGAGAAAGTGTCAATGAGCACGCGCGCCGGCGAGTTCGTCACCCTGCGCGAGCTGCGGCAGGAAGTCGGCAACGACGCAGCGCGTTTTTTCTACATTCTACGCAAGAGCGATCAGCACCTGGATTTCGACCTGGATCTGGCGAAACGCCAGTCCAACGACAACCCGGTGTATTACATCCAGTACGCGCACGCGCGCATCGCGTCGCTGCTGCGCGAGTGGGGCGAAGACCCCGCGGTGTTGACGCAGGCGTCGGTGGCACCACTCGAAGCTTCCGAGTCGGCGGTGGCGCTGGCGCAGCGGCTCAGCGAGTTTCCCGAGATCGTGCAACTCGCGGCCGAAGAGCGCGCACCGCATCACCTGGCGTTTTACCTCAAGGACGTCGCAGGCGACTTTCATGCCTGGTACAACCGCGAACGGATCCTGGTGCCGGAAGAACCGCTGCGCTTAGCACGGTTGGCGCTGGCGCGCGCCACTCAAGTGGTGCTGGCGCAGGGGCTGGGGTTGCTCGGCGTTTCGGCACCGTCGCAGATGTAACCATGCGTTGGGGCCGTGGAATGGGACTAAGCGTGACAGCGGCATTTCTTCATGCGGCAGCTGACTGTTCCCTGGCGGGGTAGGCAAACCATGTCGCAGCGGGGCGGTACCGTGCTGGGGATCTTGATCGGCGTGGCGCTGGGGGCGCTGGTGGCGTTTGCTTTGGCGTGGTACGTCACCCGCCACTCGCCGTTTCGCGAAGCGCCGCTGCCCGCCGCGAAGCCGACGCTTGGGGAAGCCGTAAGCGGCATCGCCGAGATGCTGCGCCAAGCGCCGCAGCGTGCCGAACCGTCGCCTGCGGCCCCCGTCGGTAGTGCGCCCAAGGTCGGTGAGGCACCCAGCGCCAGCGTGACGGCGGTGCCTCCTGCCAGTGAATCCCAACGGCGAACGGCTCCGTCCGACAAGACGCTCGATGAGTTGATCGCCCAGGTCAGTCCTGCC
>FWWM01009593.1_pt1 | contig 17719 bp, 11 predicted proteins | sample 2228351 | NCBI WGS metagenome assembly FWWM01 (sample SAMEA103939774, study PRJEB20133) | metagenome | reverse complement strand
TTGGTCCTCACCCCCTCCCCCTCTCCAGCTTCGCTGGAGAGGGGAGACCAGAGCCGTGCGCGGGGGCGTTCGAATGCGGCGCAAGCCACGTTGGCTCGGATGTTCTGTCCGCCCCTGAACCCTGAGCGGGAGAGGGGGGTATGTGGCTGACGCGGCGATACACCGGTTCTGCTGACGCGCCGCAACGCCAGATTCTGACCCCCTTCCCTGGCAGGAGAAAGGGCAGGGGGGTGGGGTATGCGGGACCCAGGGGTTGCACCCCCCAAAAACTCTACACTTAAGAGCTGCCCCCCTCTCCCATCCTGGGAGAGGGGGTATATGGTTGGCGTTGTGATGCGCCAGCGGAGTTGGCGCATTGCAACGCCAGATTCTCGCCCCCCTGAGCCCGTCCTGAGCGTAGCGAAGGGCATAGCCGCAGAGGGGTAGGGGGGAGGGGTATGCGGGGTCGGGCGGCGCAGCCGCCAAAAAACTCTACACCTGAGAGGTCAGGGGCGGCTGGCGCCCGACTCCAGCTCTGCGAGCCGTTCGAGCAGGAGGCGAACACGTCCATGTTCAATCATCGCCCCCCAATGCCCATCACAGAACCGCTCGCCACGGACGCAATACGTCAGCATGGTCTTAATCCGGGCGAGATCGGCTGCCCTTACGGCATCATCGTCCTCCAGCAGACGGCGGGCATCTCCGGGGTGATAGTGGTAATCCGTCCAGCACGCTGCTGAAGCTGCCTGGAAGAACTCGATGACAACGTCCTCATATTCCGGCCAGGGCATCGTGATCACACCCTCGGCATCGCCAGCGCCCCCGGCCCATCGCCTGACAGGCGTAAACCCATCGGCATACAGGCGGGGGAGAAACGCCACCAGGGCCCGGATTTCCTCAGGTGTGGGCAGTCGCGTGTGCATCGGTCACTCCACTAATCGGCGGGCAGGCGACCCCTCGCCAACTCCCGAAGGTACTCCTGCATACTCAGCTCGTCCATAAACGGCGCCTGCAAGCGGAGGATCTCGCCACTGGGCCGGCGGAAGAGCATATCGCCGCGCCCGAGCAGGTTCTCCGCCCCGGGCGCATCGAGCACAACCCGCGAGTTCGTATTCGAGGCGACGCGGAAGGCGATGCGCGCATCGAGGTTCGCCTTCAGGTGCGGTATTGTAATCGTCCAGGTGTACAGTATAATAATACATTGGTGTAGCGGTAAATAAGCTGGTGAAGTTCAATGCTCCGGAGAGCGTTTATTGTCAATCCTTCGGCTGCCAGGACAGTCTTTATCATAGTTCTCGGTCCGGATCGATCATGCCATGGCGTGTGCAGTGCATGCGCATGTCGTGCCTGGTTCACCTGTCGTTTCGCGCTCACCAGAGCGATCACGTCACGTCTGGTTAGGACAGCTTCATATTCGGCCAGTGTCGCTTGCCATTATACCCCTGGACTGACCCCTGGAAGAAACCAGTGAGCCTTTTCATGGATTGATGTGCAACCTTTCCGGTCACCGCTCCAATCGAGTCTCTCAGGAATGATCCATGACCGTCTCCGATGTCAGCGCTCTGGATATACCCCGTGATGATCAGGGGCGCCTGCGCAGCAAGCCTCTCCCCTCAATGCGCGGCGCAAATGTCCGTCTCCCCCCACGACTCAGCGATCCGAACCAGTTCGAGGTATGGATGCAGCAGGTCGCCAACCCGAACTCGTTCATCACGCTCGATTTATTTTGCGGCGCCGGTGGCATGAGCCTGGGCTTCGAGTCAGCCGGATTCTTCGTCGCCGCCGGGGTAGACCTGGAGCCAACCGCGGTCGCAACGCACAGTTACAATTTCCTCTCTCGCGGCATCACCTGCAACATACGCGAGATCGCTGACCCGCGAGCGTTTCTAGCTGAGCTCGGCCTTCCTCGGGTAGATGTGATTATTGGCGGTCCACCGTGTCAGGGATTCGCGCGGATTGGCAAGGGCAAGATTCGCAGCGTCGAACTGGAAAACCATTACGAGACGGTATTGAACAGCCTCTATAAAGAGTTCATGCGCTTTGTCGAAGCGCTCCAACCCCTGGCATTCGTTATGGAGAATGTGCCTGATATGGCGTACTACCAGGACGGGAGGATTCTCGAGCATATCAGGAGCCAGTTACCTGATTACACCATTGACTGGGACATCCTTAACGCGGTCGATTATGGCGTTCCTCAGCGCCGCCAGCGGCTCTTCGTGCAGGGCAATCGCCTGCGCCAGAAGGTTCGCTGGCCCCGGCCTCAGGGAGAAGGCCGGATTGTCACGGTTCGCGATGCAATCAGCGATCTTCCCGATCGAACCCCTCCCAGCCTGGAGGAAGTGCTTCCATACCAGCCCCGGCAACCCTTGACCAGATACCAGAAGGAGATGCGCAAGGGTTTGCCTGAACATCACCGTGACAAAATATTTGCTCACATTATCCGCCAGGTGCGCGATGACGATAAGCTGATCTTCTCAATCCTCAAAGAGGGGCAGAAGTATCGTGATCTTCCTGCTGAACTCCAGCGTTACCGCGCCGATATCTTTGATGATAAGTACTGGCGTCTGATTTATGACCAGCCGGCCTGGACAATAACCGCCCACATACGCAAGGATGCCTATCGCTACATCCACCCCGAGCATTGTCGCACCCTGTCCATCCGCGAGTTTGCCCGTCTGCAGAGCTTTCCAGACCGCTTCCTCTTCGCTGGCCCGCGTACCGAGCGCCTGCGACAGATTGGCAACGCAGTTCCGCCGCTGTTTGCACGCGCCATCGCTGTCGAGTTGCACCGCCAACTGGCTACTTATCGGACAAACCACAGGACACGCCAGGAGAAACAGCGCCGACGCTCTATGGATCAGCCCGGCTTTCCTGAGCAGGCTGCTGCTGATTGATGCCATGGAGTGTGGCTCGTGGATCACGAACGCGAAGTAGGAGGGTCTCGCGCGACGGTGAATCTCCCGGCGCTACGACGCGCCCTCCTCGACTGGGCGGCGATATCTGGCCGCTCGTTCCCCTGGCGCGAGACTGACAATCCGTTTCACATCCTGATTGCGGAGATGATGCTACGACGCACCCGGGCCCAACAGGTTGTCCCGATTTATCAGAAATTCCTGGCTACCTATCCAGATGCCGCTACGCTGGCGAATGCCCCACCAGAAGCTATTGTGCAGGCCCTCTACTCGCTTGGACTGGCCTGGCGCGTCCCGGCATTCCAGGCTATGGCGCGGGCTCTGATTGAGAATCATGGCGGTCAGGTTCCCAATGACTATGCTGCTCTCAAGAAACTCCCCGGCGTCGGCGACTATGTGGCTGCAGCGGTCTGCTGCTTTGCCTTCGGGCATGCGGTCATTCTCGCTGACACGAATACCGTTCGAGTCGCAGGACGGGTCTCTGGCGTCCCCACTCATGCCGAGTCTCGGCGACGAAAACCCATCCGACAACTTATGGAACAACTGCTGGACAAAGAGCATCCACGCGAGTTCAATCTGGCTCTACTGGATCTTGCTGCCCTGATCTGTCTACCTGTACGTCCACGCTGCCTGCAATGCCCGATTGCAGCATTCTGCAGATCTGCGGAAACCTTTATCCATGACGGACTGGCTGAAGTTTAGCGATCGTGACGAGGCGGTATATATTCTGCGCCAGCGCCTGAGTCCGAAGGCGCTACGAGAGGCGGTGGATCGCGATATCGAGCGAATTGTGGTGACTTCGGAGCGCGTCCGGGGACTCTATCGCTCCAGTATGTCAGACAGCGAGTTGCCCGAGTTTCTGGTTGACCTTTACGGAGTTGATCTGCTCCAGAATAAAGCCCTCCGAGTCGAACTGACAAAGACCCTGGATGATGCCCAGCTTAGAGCGCTGGCATCCTTAGATAATGAGGTCGCTCTGGAGAGCACCCGCGCTACGCTCATCAAGCACATCGCTGAACGACGCTGGCATCCGGGGAAACGCTGGGCACGGCTATTCGCTACAACATTCGGCTTTCCAAAGGTCTACGCGGGTGTAGTTGGGCATCCGGGCCGCCCGTCGTATGAGGATGTCGAGCCGCACATTCCGCTGCCTGAGCTACACGATTATCAGCACGAGCTGGTCACGAAACTCTACCAACTCCTATCTGCTCCCGAAGGAAGAAACCGCGCGCTGTTGAGCCTTCCAACCGGCGCCGGCAAGACCAGAACGGTCGTCGAAGCCTTGCTTGGCTGGTGGGGCGGTCAGGATGACAGCAATCCTTGTATTCTCTGGATCGCCCAGAGCGATGAGCTCTGTGAACAGGCCATCGAAGCATTTCGCGAGGTCTGGGTAGACCGTGGCGGCAAGGGGATGCGCAAGATCCTACGCCTCTACCGCTGCTGGGGCAACTACAACGCTCTTCCAGAAGCGTACAGTGATGGCGTCGTCGTCGCCAGCATCCAGAAGCTGTACGAAATGATCTCGACGGATGCGGGAACTGAACAACTCTCAGATTTCGCTGACGATGTCTGCGCGATCGTCGTAGATGAAGCGCATCATGCCGTAGCATCGTCCTACACGGCCGTGATGGAAACGTTCGGTATTACTTTCGGGCGAGCGCCCGCAACACCTATCCCATTGATCGGCCTTTCGGCCACGCCCTATCGCAGTGCCGATCAAGAAGACAACAGGCGGCTCGCCCGGCGCTTCTACAACCAGTTACTTGTTCCATCGCTGCTCGGCGATGATCCCATTAAGACCCTGCGCGAGCGCAAGGTTCTGGCCCACGTTGATCATCGTATACTGGAGACCGGGCGTCATTTTGAACTGAACGATGCAGAGGAGCAGCGCTATCGGCAGACGAATCAGTTACCCGATAGTTTCTTACGCAAGGTCGGTGAGGATCCGGAGCGCAACGCTTTGCTGCTTCAGGCCATGCTGGAACTGCCAGCAGACTGGCCAGTGCTGTTCTTCGGGTGCAGCGTAGAACATGCCAGCGCGATGGCTATCCTTCTGCGGCGATCCAGACGAACGGCCGCGGTAGTTACCGGCTCGACCCGGCGTGCGACGCGCCGACACCTGATCGATGAGTTCCGGGCTGGACGGATTCAGGTGCTTTGCAACTATGGCGTACTTACCACCGGCTTTGACGCACCCAGGATACGAGCAGTGGTCATTGCCCGGCCAACCACCAGCGTGGTGCTGTACGAACAGATGATCGGTCGCGGCATGCGCGGGCCGCTGAATGGTGGCACCGAGATCTGTACGGTTATCGATCTAGCCGATAATATCAGCCGTTTCGAGGGTCAGATGGCCTACACACGCATGCGCGATGCATGGCGCTAACCGGCACACCCAGCAAGTTCGCTCACGTGCCGGTAGACAGGTTTTTAAGATGAACATGGGCTTTTCGTAGGAGATCCGCACCCTCTCATACCATTTTGGATTTTGGATTGCAGATTATCGCGCAGGGCGTTCTAATGCGCTTTGACGGAACCCCGCTTGCGGAGTATTCAAGTGAAATGGGCATCAAACTCTCCCACCGGGAGTGGGCACAGGGAAACTCGATTTCTCCGCTCAGTAGACTGGCCAGCGCAACTATGCGATTGATTCCGTTCCGGTGACGGCCTCATACGTCGCTGCCAAAGAAGCCGGTCGGTGCGAGGTTCGGCAGATCACACACGAGAGCGCGATCTAGCAGTCGATTAGATGCCTCGCAGGATGTCTCGGAGATCAAGCAACACGCGTGGCAGGCGACCCCTTTGATCTGGCCAGTAAGCAGCGGCTGATGTTCGGTGCAGAGCGGGTCGGAAGAGCACCAGCGGGCATTTTCCAGAAGTGCGCGCAGGGTTGCGCCCAGCCGATTCTGCAGTCCTTGCTGAACCAATCCACCCAGACTACCATCGGAGTCTGCGCTGGCGGTGTAGATCAGCAGACCGCACATGTCTGCGCCTGCATAGATGCGCTCACGCAGCGACGATGATGAGTATCCACAGTCAAGCGAGAGTTGACGGATGAGCAGATGTGCCAGGGTGTGAATGAGCGCCGACCGTGGGAGCAAGCTATCCAGCCGTTTCATTCCTCGCTGCTCGCGCCACTTGTTATTGACCTGAAACATCCCGTCTATCCGCTGGCGTACAGCACGTCTGGCTTCCCAGGCTGCCACTCGATTCTCATCCAGCTCAATGAAGATACCCTCGCCGCGGTGTTCAACTGCAGGCAGCCAGTCCTGAGGATTAGCCATAATCGGTGCGATCGGCGCATCGACATTGTCGGCGTCAACCGGGTCAATTCGGGTGAATCCGCGCAGAACGCGCACCTCGCGCAGGCGATGAGCCAGGATTATCCGCTTGATATAGGGCTCAAATCCGATGGGAACAGGCTCGGTGCGGATCTGGAAATCGATATGGGTAATCCCCTCGCCAGGATTCCGGAAGGCGCGGAACTCCTCCTGTCGGAGTGTGTTGAGCGTAGTTGTGCCAGAGACTCGCTCCTTAATCGCCCGGATGACATCTTCCAGATTGAAACCGGCAAACTCCGGCAACTCCGGGATCAGTGCTCGCTGGAGCGCTTCGTTGTTTGCGATTGGCAGCAGCGTACTCCAATGCGTATTTATCGCCGCCTGGATCGGACTGGTCCAGGGCGGGATCGAGAGCGCGCTCAGCAGGCTTGAGAAGTAAACGTTCGAGGCGCCACGCAACACGCTGCGCGGCTGGGCGCTGCAGGTTGCATCCGGCATGCCGGGAAGCCATGGGTGCTTTCCAGTGCAGGTGCTACCCACTGCCTTTGCGCCAAGCGCGCCAGCGAGGGAGTGTTGCTGGTTGCAGGTTGAGCACACCACCACCAGATCAGCCAGCGTGGCTGTGCGACCCTGGTTGACGAGCCGGAGCTCTGGTTTGCCGGTACATTTCCCGCCTCGATGAGCCCACCAGTACCAGGGAAAGTCGTCGGCGTGACCCTCAGAGCAGATTACGATGAGGCGGGCCGGGTAGGTATCGCTACCACACTGAGGACACTTTTTAGACCGGCTGATCAGGTTGCAATCTTTGTTGATGCAAACCCGGTTTTGCGGGAAGCGCACGCACGGCACATCACCCTCAAGATTACCGATCGCAGGCGCACGAAAATGCTTCACCTCCAGGGCCTGCTGAAGCCGAGGCTCCTGGATGATCGGGCCCTGGGGCCAGAGATCGATTCCCGCGATCATCACTGACTCTTCCGGTAGATCAACCACTGCGCCCGGTCCAAATGTCGTAATAATCTGGCTTGGCCGCAGTTTCCCGCCTTTGAGGGTATACGACTGAACCCTCGAGGAGGCTGTCTCTGGTGCCATATGAACGTCAATCCTCCCAACGCACGAAAAGCTGTGATTGCCCCTCGACTTCCCGCAGCGAGTTGAGCGTCGGCCGCGAACCACCAGGCCGGTCTTCCTCTGCCGGGTGGATGAGTACCGGCGTGGCGGCGGATTTCTGGAACGGATTCGGCTGGTAGCGCAAGTCTGCCTTATGGCGACCAGACATTTGCAGCCACCAGTCAATCAGAGCATTCACCTGATCATCAACTTCCGACCTGCTGGCCGGGTCAACCACGCCAACCCGCTGCTGGAGTTGCTGCACGATCCCCTTAGCTATCGGATGTGCCGGGTCAAAGCGGCTGGCTGCATCGTTGCTGGCCCAACCCTCCTTCAAGAGGCGAGCCAGCGCGATTAACACAGCATGAAGCGCCCGATCGCGAGCCCGCGGGGCAAATGGCGTAACGCTGGTCGCCTCAACATGACGGTAGAGCACCTCGTGATAGGGCAGGAACCGCTCGTAATGCGAAATATCCCGCGGTCGTGACCAGTTGTAGACCGTAATTACCAGGCCAGGCGCATCGAGCCGACGGCCGACACGGCTGGTAGCCTGGATGTACTCGGCGCTGGCCTTTGGCTGGCCGTTGACCACCATCAGTCCGAGACGGGGCACATCCACGCCGACCGAGATCATATTAGTCGCCAGGAGCACATCCAGCGCCCCTTTTGTTCCACCTTTAAGCTCTAGCTGTTTCAGGATCTCCGGAATGCGGGTTGAGGGAATGCGGCTGGTAAGCTCGCAGTCCTCAGCCGAAATTTCACGAAGATCCTTTTGACGCTGGCTGGAGAGCAGCTTCATACGCTGTACGATGTCGTCTTCGACCAGACGCAATGCGCCGCCAAGCTCACGCAGGCTGTTGAAGTAGCCAACCAGCGTGAAGTAAGCATCGGCCACCTCAGGCCCGTACTCGGTCAGCAACTCGCCACCAACCTGGAGCAGGATGGCATAGACCCGAACCAGTGCGGTTTTAACACTACGACCGGGCGCGAACACACCGACGTAGCTACGGCCAGGCTGCTGGTCGAGCGGCTGTGCCCGAGCAAAGAATGAGTCCTGCGCGCTCAGGCCGGATGGCGGGAAGAGTTCAACATCTCTGGCAAACAAGCCGCGCACTTGATCCCGGGCGCGCCGAATGGTCGCGGTTGAAGCGATGACCTTTGGGCGAACGCTCTTGCCGGATTCGCCCGGACGTGTGCAGAGAACATCGATCGCTGTCTCGTACAGGCCTGTCAGCGTCCCCAGGGGCCCGGAGATCAGGTGCAACTCATCCTGGATGATCAGTTCGGGCGGCAGGAAGGGTAGGCAATCGCGCACAGGGATAGGTGGCTGGCCTTTGCCCAGGCGATGGCTGGCCGGGTGACTCCGGTCGTCCGGTGTCAGATATCCGTGCTTCGGGCAATAGCGATTGACACGACCGAACAGCGCCATCGTCTGCGGCTTCCAGGGCAACCGGGCAAACTTATCTGCGGTGGCCAGCAGCAGAGTCGGGCAGAAATGGTAAATGTCGTCATCAATCAGCAGGGTCGGAATAGAGCGATCGGGCCGGCCCTTCGGGCTGTGAAACTCACACTCCTTACGCGGGCAGGAGATCACCATGCGCTCACGCTCAGGATCGATTGAGTAGCTCTTTACGCCCAGTTCCTCGCCGCACCACGGGCATGCGGGCAGTTGCATCGGGTTGCCCTCGAGTACCTGCTTGCCGCTGTGCAGCTTTTTGAGCGCCTCCTCTGCACCATCGTCGCCCTTAATGCTATTCGGTGTGGCCCCGGCGCCGACCCACAGGCCGATCGAGATCGGCTCAGTCCCCCAGGTCGCCGAATCGCGCCAGCGCAGGTATTCACAGGCGCAGATCAAGGTTGCGGCGCGCTGAAACTGCTGTGTGGTCAGCAGGCGGAGCGTATAGCGCATAATGACGGTCACACCGCCGTCACCACGCTTCCCGGCGATATCGCCGCGCAGGCGCCGCAGCCCGATGGTGAATGCCGTCAGCCCCAGATACGCCTCGGTTTTGCCACCACCGGTCGGGAACCAGAGCAAATCGACGATCTCGCGATCCGGTGATTCTGGCTGGGCGATCCCGACGAGGTTGAGCAGAATGAAGGCGATCTGGAACGGGCGCCAGGCTCCCTGCATTGCTGGAGCAGGTGATCGCTTGCCAGTCCGGCGGTACTCTTCAGCCCAGGCGCCATAGGAGCGCTGGAGCAGCATAGCACGGTTTGCGAAGCGGAATGCCTCAAAGGTCTGTCCATCGCTTTGCAGCAACTGAAGCCCGGCGCGCATACGATCGAGCGCCTGGCGACATCGGTCCATATGGCGCCTCGCGATCGGCTGTAGCGGTGCTTCGAGGCTGGCAATCTGTGCATTCTGCTCCTTGATCCAGGTCTCGTAAGCCTCGAGCAGCGGCTGCAGCCGTGACACAACATCTGCTGGTGTCGAGGCATCGGCCAGCTTCGCCATCTCCAGGCCGTCCATCGCATTGGGAGTGGTCATCTGGAGCTGGTAGTCGGGAATAATGCGAGTTTGCAGCCAGCCGCAGCGCCCGCTGACAACATCGCCCCACGTCACCGCACAGCTATGACCCACCGCAAACTCGTAGCTGTCTCGATAGAGCAATCGGTAGGACTCCAGGTCGGGGTCCCCAGGAACAGATCCCGACGGAACCCGGTGCAGGAACGGGCGCTGGCCTGCTTCCGCTGCGACCCGAATAGAGGGTTGAAAGAGGCAAAGATCATCGTCGACTTGCTGTCCGGGCGGGGAGATATTCCGATTCACTAACGAGATTGTGACCGTGATAGTGTCCTGTGAGAGACGCACCGACCACTCCAGCCTGGCCCCATGCTCCAGGCTCTCACTACCTGAACTATTGAGCGTAATTGTGACTGACCTGGTTATTTGCTGGCGCTTCCAGCTCGCCCCGGACGCAGGGGCGCAACGCTGGTAGACCCCGTAAGCCACATAGACTTCCAGCTTGCTGATACTACGGTCGACGGCAAAGGACAGACCGATCGCCGAAGAGTAGATTGTCTGGGAAAAGATGATGTGTGGCTCGCTCTCATCGCCGGACTCGTCGCCACCGACTCCCAGACGCTCATCTTCTTCGCTATCCTCGGCTGCCTTGCCGGCCGGGTAGAGAATACCTGTGAGATACTGAACCGTTGGCCGGTCACTGATCTCCTCATCGGGCATATGCGGGCCAACCAGGTCGCGCCGCAGTTCGGCAATAAGGCGATCGCGAAGCTCAGACGAAGTGGGTCTATTCATAGGGGTGATAAAACTGGCGTTCAGCCTTCATGGACCGGAAATTGCAGAACGAACATTGCGCCGGGCTGATCGCGGCGAACTGGACCGAGTGAGATTGTCGCTTGCATAGACCGTAGTAGCTCGCGAGTGATGTAGAGTCCCAGGCCGCGTCCACCATTGCGAAGTGTGACAAACGGCTCGAAAACCTGATCAACCAGGTGCGCGGGTATACCCGGGCCAGTGTCGCTAATCAATACTGTTGCCGTCGGCGCGATCAGGGTGATACTGATGTGGCGCGGGCCATTGATGCGGGCCAGCCAGGTACAGGCGTTGTGGATCAGGTTGTCGAATACCTGAACCAGCGAAGCCGGGCGAGCCACGACAGAGAAATCACCACCCTCGATCATTGCCTCGATACCGTACTCACCGATCAGGTGGCCATTCAGCTTGAGCGCAAGCTCGGCCGCATCTCGAATGCTGGCCGGTTGAGCGCGTTGCAGGCGCCAACCAGCCTCGTAGGGCGCCAGCACACGAAACTCATTCCGCAGGGTCCCCAGACAGGCATCAAGGGTACGGATGGACCGGGCCACCTCACTATCGCCGCGACCAAGATGGCGGATTTTGCCAAGCGCTTCAAGCGCAGCGTGCACCTGTCGCCCAAACTCGTGGGCGACTCGCTCGGCTGCCATACCGGTTGCTGCAAGGTGGGTCAACACCTGCTCACGTTGATCGGCTTCAGCTTCGCTTTGAGATTGATATGCCTCGGCCTGCCGCAGGTGCTCCATAAGCTCGTGTAATGCCTGACGCTGGGTAACAAAGGGAGATGGCGCGTCTGGTGGAAGCGGCAGCGCAACCTGCTCGCTCGCAGTGGCTGGTTGCGTAGATTGAAGAGCCGGTTGCGTCACTCGGGGCGGCGGTGGTAGCGTCACCACCACATCGTCGCGGGCGCTTTCGGCGACCGCTGAGGCCAGCGATTTCGCCCGCTGCAGCGCCGTTTTAGGGGCAGGCGTTCGCGGCTCGGGGCGTGGCCTATCTTGAATCCACTGGAAGGTAAAGACATTCATCGCCGCGCGCACCAGCGCTCGCAGATCACGAAAAGCGACGTTGTCAATCAGCCCCTCGCGATTCGTCTTATCGCGCAGGCCGGGCGTCTCCTCTTGCTGCACCTCGACAAAGCCGATGATCTGCTGATTACCAATCCGCTGAGAGGGGTTGTTGATACGCTCCTTATCGAGATCCAGCCAGTCATTACCCGCCTCGCCATACGGTAGCACCCGCAGGCCATCGCGAAAGAGCGAGACCCCGCACATTGCATCAAGGTCGGCGCGGGCCACCCCGCTCTGGTTCAGGTAATCCTGAGTACGATCCCAGACATAGAAGGTCAGGTGAAAAGGGCCGCAACCATTCCCACTGGCCGACGCCATCTCTTTGTCTGCCGAAAGAATAAGATTGAAGTTATCTTCTGCGAAACGGCGCTCGGGAACGGCAGGATGCTGACAGCGGTACTCGTAGTCCAGTGCGCCCTCGGAAGTGACGTAGCCGCGGAAAACATAGTGGGCTCGCTCCAGAATGTCGCTGCTATCAATCCGCTCATAGGCGGGATAGTCGGGGCAACTCAGGCTGATCCGAAAGTCGTTCACGGCTCTGTGCGGGCTCTGCAAGCGACGCAACGCCCGATGCACCTTTGCAAGCATCGGTTCGCTCCAGGTCGCCCGGGCGCGCTCTATCAGCATATAAGTGCCGGTCTGATCATCGGTAAATAGCTGCGGCGGCCGCTCATACAGTGTGACAGGCACCTCGTCGAGAAATGTATCGCCGCTATCAAAAGCGTCCCAGTCAACCTCCAGCGCCACCTCAGGTTGATCAGCCATACGCGTAATCAGCGTGAGCTTTCGCCCAAGCTGATGCACCGCAAAGCGACCCACGCCTTTCTCGCCGATGGGAAGACGACCCCGAGATGAGCGCGATTTCGTCTTCTTCTGTCGCTCCTTATGGTCAATCGCCGGACTCAGCCATTTTTCTTCGATATCGGATCGTGACATTCCGATGCCGTTATCGCGCACTTCGATCCGGGTGCTCTCTGTTGTCGACAATCCCGTGATAGCGACATCCACCCGGGTTGCATCGGCATCGTAGCTATTCTTCACCAGCTCGATCAACCCGACCGCCTGATCGCTAATTAGCTGCTCACCAAGAAGTGAGAGAAGCCGGGCGCGCGGGCGGAAAGTGATTTTTGTGTCAGTATTCAATGCTAATCTCCTTAGCTTTTTCTGATTCATATCTATTAGCAGGCTATGATAACTTATCTTGAGCCTCGTACTTCATAGTAATAGCGGATTTGCTCATCAAGAGCTTCCTGAAGATCAATAAAATCATAAAATCGCAGGTTATTCCATAGTTGTGGAGCAAATCTAACAATACCTTCCGCCGGATCGTAGCTCAGAAAGCCCTGGATGATGAATCGCTCCAACGGATTTTTGATGATCAGCCGCTTGATAGCCTCGTGACCGGCCCTGGTCGGATCATTGAGCAAGGACACCCCGAACTCAACTGGCAGACCATCGCGGTGACGTCGCAGATAGAAGGCTTGAAACTCGGTCGCCAGGTCGTCCAGTCGCACCTCACCGTTACGGTCTACCAGTTTCAACAGCGCCTGCAGCATGACTGGCTTGTACGACTTTGTCAGGTTACGGCTGCGCGCAAAGTCAAGAAAGTCCTGTCGCCACTCGGCCCCGGTTACTGGCCGGGCCACGCCAATCAATTCGCGGCGGATTTGCTCGACTCGATCGCGCCGGAAAAAGTATGCCTCGCGCGGCCCATTCTGGACAGTCTGGTCAGGCTGGAGTCGCCCGCGCTCAATCCAGTTGCGCGCGGTGTACAAATCCACGCGCAGTTCGTAGCTCAAAGCTCGCAGGGAGATTAGATCATCTGCCGCAACCACCGGTACAGCCTGCCTATCCCCACCGGTTTCGTATCCGGCCCGTTCCTCACGCAGCCGCCCGGTGCTGGCCTGAGCCTCAAAGCCGAGAAAGTAATCCTCATCAAGCGTCGTGGCATCAGCAGCAGGCACTCCAAGTTGATGGCGCTGCATCAGCATCACAATATCATCGCCAGTGATCGTGTCCACTCGGAGCACAGGCGACGTCTGAGCCTTGATACGCGCTTGTTCGGTATACCCAGCCGTAGTAATGAAGATACCGTGGCGATAAGAACCTGCCAGCGCCCCGATGAAACGGTCGATATCTGAACGCTGAACATTATTGCGATGACGTTTCACCTGGACACCCGTTGGCACACAGACGAGCTGTGACTCACTGATCAGGTCGCCGTGCGCGTCCACCCCACCGTCGCCGATATAGCGAGTCACGGCAACATTCCTGAGTCCAACGTAGGTCAGCAGATCTCCCGCGAACAACTCAAATGCTCGTGGCGAGAGCGCCATGAGTCGATCTTTGAGCTGTCGACGAACGTTAGGATGAAGCGGTGGCGCGGGCATATCCTGCTTCTAATAGTAATGTTTCAAAAGGTTTCAGGTGCAATCGTATATCAGAATGGTGAGCAGGGCAAGATTCTGTACAAAATGCTTGGTCTACCGCCCCACCCGCTTCGGCGGTGTCAGCCAGGCGATCACTACACCAATCGGACCGCTTACCATCGCGGTCAGGGCCATGATGATCCGGCGCCGGCCCTTGCTGACGAACATATACTCGGCCGCCAGCATCCACCCGTACCAGGCAAAGAACACCAGGTCGGGTGTGTTGCCCACCAGGGGAATGGCGGTGAGAGAGCCCAGGCCGAGGACAGGATGCAGCCAGGGCCGATGGATCGGACGCGGCGCGGGTTGCGCGTGCTTCGGCCAGAGGAACAGGGTCCAGATGACCACAATGGGCGCTACCACATTCAGCAGCAGAGCAAGCGAGGCTATCGGCCAGGGATTGCCGCCACGCCGCCGGTAGATGTACCAGCTTGCCAGCACACTCGCCATCCAGGAAATGAAGACCAGCTCCGGCACTGTACCCATGATACCCCCGCTTATGAGCGCAACACCTGCCAGGCTGGCGCCGAGGGCGTTGAGGCCCGGGATGGTCAGCGTCGTCGGGAGCGGTGGGGAGGTTGCCGGGCCAGCCGTCGGTTGCGGCTGCGGTAGCACGATCGTGTTGCCAGGCGCCGGGCTGGTCGCGGCCACCGCAGCGGCCTGCGGCGCAAAAGCGGCAGGCGGCGCCATTTCGACCGGATTCTGCGCCGCTCCCTGAAGCGCACGCTTCAGACTCGCAATGTCTGGATACCGTTTGTCCGCCTGGATCTCCATTGCCGTCCAGACGGCCAGCGCAACGTGCCCGGAGATGTTCGGGTTGAGTTGGAGGATGGGTGGGAGTGTGTCGTATGGCCCAGCGATGCGATCGGTCACCGGCGGCGGCTCCTGGCCGGTGAGCAGGTGGAACAGGGTTGCGCCCAGGCTGTAGACGTCGCTGCGCGGATCGGCGCCCCGGGCGCCAATGCCCCACTGCTCGATCGGCGCATAGGCCGGGGACAGGCCACGGCGCGAGTTCTGGGTCTGCTGCGAACCTTCTTTCAAGAGCCCGAAATCAACCAGCTTCACCAGACCCTCGGGGGTCAGGCGGATGTTGGCCGGCTTGATGTCGCGATGGATGATCGGCGGTTCCTGGCTGTGTAGGTACGCCAGCGCATCGCAAATCTGGAGCGCATAGCCCATCACTTGCGACTCAAGCAGGGGGCCCGGGCGGCGTGTGAGCACGTCGTCGAGACTCTGGCCCGGGACGTACTCCATTGCCAGAAAGCCATTGCCCTCAGCCTCGAACATCGCGTAGTAGTGAGGCAGGTTGGGATGATTGAGCTGCTGAAGCACCCGGAACTCGTTGGCAAACGAGCGGATACTCTCGGGGTCAAAGGTCTCTTTCAGCGCTACCACCAGGCCATGGCGCTGCATATCCTCGGCTTCGTACACCACGCCGAAACCACCGTGACCGATGACGCGCCTGATGCGATACTGCGCCACGCACGCGCCCGGGTCCCGCAGCGTGAGCGCAAAGCGCAGGCTGCGACCGCAAGACCGGCAGTGCTGCGCCCCATCACGGTTGTGCGCTCCACATCCCGTTCCATTCCTGAGATCGTGACAGATCATCATGGTCATCTGTTACCCTCAAGAGTCGTGTTCAGGAACGCGCCGGGCGCGCCGCGCGAGGCGTAGTCGAGAGCGACAGTATCTCCTCAACCACCTCTGAACGCGCTTCCCACCCTTATTTCCGATCATAGCGCACCGCTGGTACGGCGATCGTACCAGCGCGGCGCAGCGCATGGGCGGGGGTGAACATATGGGGAAACCGGGTTTCCCCACCTGCGGTGAGCCTGTCGAACCGCACCCCTGCCTGTGGGGGCGGCAAGCCCTCCCCACCGGGAGGGTTCGGGAGGGCGCAGCCCTCCCGAGAACAAATTATGTTCGTTCTGGCGATGAGCTCCAGCCTCTGGTGCGCCCTGCCTGCGCGGATCGCCTACCACGCCACCCCCGAGCCGCCGCTCGAAGGCGACGATGCGGCCCGGGCCGACGCCCTGCTGCGCGCAGCCAGGCTGCGCTGAGCCTCCAGCGCCCTGAACATACCCCGGCAGGCGCCGCTCTTGCAGCGGTATGGTACGCTAGAAGCGGAGACACGCGGAGGTGTACCATGCTTCGCAGGCTTCTGTTCCTCGCCGCCCTGTGCGCCCTGCTGCCGCTGTTGCCCGGAACCCCGGCAGCGGCTCAGACCGGGCTTCGCTGCTTCTTCGAGACCGGCTTCTGTATCGAGGGCGCGATCCGCCAGTACTGGGAGCGCCACGGCGGCCTGGCGATCTTCGGCTTTCCCATCGGCCCCCTGCAGATTGAGGAGGTCCGCGACGAGCAGGGCAGGGTGATCTTCATCGGCCCGGTGCAGTGGTTCGAGCGCGACCGGCTTGAGGACCACCGCGCTACTGGCCAGGGTATCCTCGCCGGGCGCCTTGGCGCCGAGCAGTTGCGCGACTTCACCTTTCAGCCGCTGATCACCCCGCCACCTGCGGTTGACCCGCCTGTGGACCGGGGCTGTCGCTACTTCCCCCAGACCCGCCATAGCCTCTGCCCACCGTACCTCCAGGTCTGGGAGCGCGGTGGCGGCCTCCAGCGGATTGGCTATCCGATCAGTGAGCCTTTTCTGATGACGATGGGGCCATGGACCGGCGAGGTGCAGTACTTCGAGCGGCGGCGTATGGAGCTCCATACGGAGCTGCCCGGCGCGCCGGTACTGTTCGGGCTCCTTGGCCGCGAGCAGCGCCTGCGGGTCCCCTCGGCTACCTGCGCCGTGGGAATGGACCCGGCCTTCGGCGACTATGCCTGGCAGACCTACGGGCTGGCGATGTACCTCACCGGCTGCCCGATGGTGGCCCGGCGCCACATTCCGCTGGCTGAGCAGCAGTTCGAGCGCGGCTTGATGATCTGGACGGGCCAGACGTTCAATACCCGCATCTATAGCATTCGTACTACGCCGCTGCCGGTGATCTGGGCCGGCTATGCCGACCGCTGGGCGCCCTGGGAGCCGGAGAGCGCCAATCTGACCCCGCCGCCCGGTCTGCTCGAGCCGAAGCGTGGCTTCGGCAAGGTCTGGCGCGAGGAGCCGGGGGTGCGCGAGGCGCTGGGTTGGGCGATGACGCCGGAGCGTGGCGATGTGGGCATAGTGCAGACCTACACCGGAGGCGCGGCGATCTATATGCCGGGCATCAATACTGTCTACCTGCTCGGGCCGAATGGGCAGACCTGGGCCTTTGGCCGCTACCCCTAGCGCTGGGCTGCCCCCTCTCAAACCCTCCCCGCAGGGAGGGGCGCGGGAAACCCGGTTTCCCCACCTCAAACCCTCCCCGCAGGGAGGGGGCATGGGGAAACCCGGTTTCCCCATCTCTCAACCGCGGTTGGGAGCGGCTGGCGACCCAGCCGGCAGGGGTGCGGTTCGACAGGCTCACCGCAGGTGGGGAAACCCGGTTTCCCCATTTCTCAATGTGGGGAGCGGCTGGCACCCCAACAGGCAGGGGGTTGGGGAAACCCGGTTTCCCCATTTCTCAACCGCGGTTGGGAGCGGCTGGCACCCCCACAGGCAGGGGGTTGGGGAAACCCGGTTTCCCCATATGTTCACATTAGGCCCCATGCGCGGGGCGCACAACGCCAGCATGCAACT
>FWWM01009592.1_pt1 | contig 17721 bp, 16 predicted proteins | sample 2228351 | NCBI WGS metagenome assembly FWWM01 (sample SAMEA103939774, study PRJEB20133) | metagenome | reverse complement strand
CTAGGCCTTACCCATACCCAGGTTGTCAACCGCTTCGCTCATCAGTCGAACCTATCTCATCGTGCGCGATCCTGGGCACTATCGCGTCGCCCTGCTGTCGCGTGGGTCGTACGTCACGAACGGAAAGCGGATGATAGATGATAGCAGCGGAGGTAACCGTTGGATCAGACCACGGGGAAGACGTCCAGCCTGCGCACCAGCGGTCATGGCCAGCCCCTGCCGGCGGTGGATGGAATGCCTCCACAGGGAGCGCTTGCAGCTCGGCCTAACGCAGCGTGACATGTGGGTAATGCATAGCCCCAGCAGAGGGAGGTTGGGAGGGGATAAAGAATAATTTGCCCAGATTGCCGCCTGGGTAAGTACGTTCCTCCCCCCAACGGGGGGAGGTTGGGAGGGGGGCGGGATTTAGGTCATCGGGAGCTATCTGGAGAACGCCCACACCCCAGCGGAGCGAGGCCAGGCTGGAGTGTGATGCCGGGACGTGTAAACACCCCCACCCTCACCCGCCCCCGCCGGGGGCGGGAAGCAGCGGCACCGAATGACTCCCGCTGGTGCGGGCTGGTGCAGGTGATGAGCGCGCCGAAGGTGCGCGCTCCCAGGGGGCAGACTATTGTCTGCGCACGGTGTGTATCGGTCAGGGCCAGGGTGATAGTTGTCTCTACTTCCAGATGTGGTAGAACGACTTCAACCCTCGCCTACTGCCGATCCATCCTCACGATCCATTGCCCCGGATTGCGGATTTCATCCATCGACGGCAGATTCTCCGGTCGCTCCCATACCCGGCTGGCAAACTGAATGCCACGCGCTGCGACAACCGCATTGACAAACGCCTCGCCCTGCTGATATTGAGCCAGCTTCAGATCGAGACCGGTCAGACGGAAGACCATCTGGTCAAGCATGGTGCGCTGGCGTTGGCGCTGGGCAATCTGCTGCTCAATCTGGTTGAAGCTGGGCAACAACCGGCGACCAACCGCATTCATCACGTGATTCCCGTAGCCTTCGATCAGTGACATCAGCGCCTGAATCCGGTCAAAAACTGCTCGCTGCTCAGGCGTTAACACGGTCTCGATCCAGTGCTGACCACTCCCAATACCTTGCAAGAGGCGCATGAGCATATCGACCAGACTATTGCCACTACTGAGCATCTGGCCACTGACGAGAGCAAAATTTTGCTCAAGTAGCTCGCGGAAGTACGTGCGCACCCATGGGTAGGCTTCAAACTCGAAGGCGTGGGTCATTTCATGCAACGTAATCCAGAGCCGGAAATCCTCGTCGCTCAGGCCCAGTTGCTGTTGGACGCGGGCAATATTGGGTTCCACGAAATAGAGTGAGCCGCCGGTCGCCTCAGCCGACAGTAAACTGAGATCGTACTGACCGAGCACCCGTTGAGCCAGATAGCCGAGCAAGCCGCCAATCTGAACGCCCAGGAGCTTGCTGCTAACGTCATTCATCAGCACGCCGAGTGCACCCCGCCCACCGCCGTTCTTCTCGTACATCTCTTCAATCGGGCGAAAAAGCTGGCTAAATGAAACGATATTCGCTTCCAGCCATTCCCGCCGATCAAAGACAAAAATCCGACTTACCGGTTCAGGTAGCCGTACACCGAGATAGTCGGCGATCAGAGGTTCGCTGAGCGCCACCATCCGCGCATACTGCTCGCGCCGGAAAGCCCGATTATCCACCGGTGCCTGCTCCCATTGAGACAGCCGCAACGCAGCCTGGCGAGCCTGCTCCCAATCGATCAGACCGCTGGCAGGGCGAGTGCTGTTACGGGCACGTGTTTCAAGGTAATAACGTGCGGCAAATCCGGCAGCTACACCCAACAACAAAGCTGTGCCAAAACGGCGCAAATCATTCTGATTACCGGCCAAAGCAGTCTCCTTTCCAGCGCGAGCGGGGTAGGTTTAGTGTCTGTTAAGAGTCTATCATGATTGATCGCCTCCTGTCCAATCTGGCGATCCACACATAATGCCTTAACGCACCAGAATGCGTGTATCTCCCACTCGCCGGGTTATCCGCTGTTCGTCAAGGTATTCAAGAAACGCAACTGCATACCGTCGCGAGACGCCAAAATGGTCACGAAACGCTGCTACCGTTACCCCGCCCTGCGTTTCTACGGTAGTTCGCACCCACATCGTCATTGCTGTGCAGGTTGCCGGCAACAGATACAGGTCAGATGCGATCTTCACCAACAGACCATTATCACATGCCCACGCCAGTAATTCACTGTCGAGTTCAGCAGGTGGTGGAGCAGGGGGCATGTGGGCCAGCGCGCTTATGTAGCGATTGAGCGCACGTTGCTGATCTGCTGTTGGCTGTGGTGTGAAGTTGGTCAACCGTACCGTTGTTTCATCAGCACTGAGCCAGCCCTCTGCCATGGTGGTTGCCAGGACACTTTGCCAGAGTCGTGGTGTCAGTTGCAAGCGCTGGCGTACCTCCTCACGCGACATGCCCCGCCGCAGCGGAAAGCGTTGATGGTACGACGCCAGGAGATCACGTAAGGTTGCACGTAAACTGGCCCAACCCGCAGATGAGATCAGAACGTCGTCTCCCAATACGACCAGATGTCCCTCTGTGACGAGTGCCACCAGCACCGCCTCGGCCTCAGTATCAGTGATACCGGCAGCAGCTAAACTCTCTGTGCGCAGCCGGGGCCGGCCATCGGCCAGGGTTTGGCGTAACCGCTCGGCGGGACTACCCTGGGATCGCAATGTCAATGCCGCAATCACCTCGGAACGAAAGCGACGATGGCGTGGCGGATGCGGATCAATCACCACGCCACCTGCAACAGTGCGACTGGGTGAAGGCGTGCGCAGAATGAACCGGTCACCAACGGCGGCAACGACCGGAACTGTCAGCCGAATCTGTACCCATCCTTCGGTACCGGCGCTCAACTCATCGGTATCCAGCAGGGTAAGCCGACAGGGCGCTTCACTGCTCCCGATAAACAGATCGAGCGCAGCATTATGCGCGATTGGCGCCACATCACTAACAACGCGCACTCGTGCATCGAGTAAGGTCGTCGGCGTCAATGCGCCTGGCAAGGTCAGCACATGACCACGCCTGATGTCGCGGTGATGAACACCGGCCAGGTTCACGGCCACCCGCATGCCCGGTTTCCCCTGATCGATTGGTCGTTGATGGCTTTGTAAACCTCGAATGCGCGCACGTAATCCTGGCGGTAAGAGTTCGACCTCTTGACCAACTGAGAGGACACCATCGCGTAAGGTACCGGTCACGACCGTACCAAAACCGGTAATGGTAAAACTCCGATCAATCGCCAATCGCGGCACACCGCGCACCTGATCACGCGCCGGCAGCGTATCAAGTAAACGGTCGAGTGTTAGCAGCAGTTCGGCCAAACCGGCGCCAGTACGGGCCGAGACGGGCACTATCGGTGCTGATGCCAGTGTACTCCCGGCCAGCGCCTCGCGCACCTCTTCGCGCACCAGCTCCAGCCAGTCAGCATCGACCAGATCAACTTTGCTCAGCACCACAATCCCGTGGCGGATCGCCAACAGATCGATAATCGCCAGATGCTCACGGGTCTGCGGCATCACTGCTTCATCGGCGGCAATGACGAGGAGCACCGCATCAATACCACCCACACCGGCGAGCATGTTCTTGATAAAACGCTCGTGTCCGGGGACATCGATCAAACTCACTTCCCGCCCACCCGGCAGGGTCAGCCAGGCAAATCCCAGATCGATGGTCATCTCGCGTTGCTGCTCTTCGCGCAAACGGTCGGGATCAATACCGGTTAATGCCTTGACCAGGGTTGACTTACCGTGATCGACATGACCGGCAGTTCCAATCACAAACATTGCCAGAAACTCTTGCATATCGTTTACAATACTGCTAAGAGCATTGTACGATGAAACGATGGAACACGCACTTCAGCATCTACGCAACGTTGATCCAACGCTAGGGCACTGGATCGAACAGATTGGCCCATATACATTGCAACGGCAGCCGCACGGCTTTGCCACGCTGGCCTATGCCATCATTAGCCAGCAACTATCACTGGTAGCGGCCCGAACCATTCGCGACCGTCTCAACGAGCGATTGGGCAGCCTGGCACCGGAGACTATCATTGCGGCTGATGAGACAGTACTGCGCGCTGCCGGCCTCTCGGCTCAGAAGAGCAGCTACCTGCGCGACCTGGCCGAGCGCGTGATGAGTGGTCAACTCGACCTGAACCTGCTGCCAACGCTCGACGATGAAACAGCCATCACACACCTGATGACCGTAAAGGGCATTGGGCGATGGACGGCTGAAATCTATCTGATGTTTGCCCTCGAACGACTGGATGTCCTGCCGGCTGCCGATCTGGGCCTGCGTGATGCTGTTCGTCTCATCTACGATCAACCACGCCTGCCCAAACCCCAGGAACTGCGTACCTTTGGTGAACGCTGGCGTCCCTACCGCAGCATTGCCTGCTGGTACCTCTGGCAGGCACGGCGGATTATGATCAGTTAAGTAATCTCACGTTGTATCGTGGTCACAAACGTGGTATGATGGTCAATAAGAGGTAGAGGAAACGGTTTCGTATGATGCGGATTGATGGACGGTCACCAGACCAACTACGTCCCATTTCCATCGAGATCGGTGCGGCACCGTATGCAGAGGGATCGGCACTGATCGCCTACGGAAAGACTCGTGTTCTCTGCACCGCTACGGTGGAAGATGGAGTACCAGCCTGGATGCGCGGCCAGCAGAGTGGCTGGGTCACTGCCGAGTATGCAATGCTGCCACGTGCCACTCTCCAACGCACCCGTCGCGAACGCAACGGGCCGAGTGGCCGAACCCAAGAAATTCAGCGGCTGATCGGTCGTTCGTTGCGGGCTGCGATTGACCTCAATGCGCTTGGGGAACGTACTATCACCATCGATTGTGATGTGTTACAGGCCGATGGCGGTACCCGCACGGCAGCAATCAGTGGCGGTTACGTTGCCCTGGCGCTGGCGGTAGATTACCTGGTACGCAGCGGCGTCCTGGAAACAAGACCAACGCTGACACCGGTGGCTGCTGTAAGTGTGGGCATGCTTCAGGGCGTGTTACTGCTTGATCTCTGCTACGAAGAAGACAGTCAGGCCGACCTCGATTGCAACGTAGTGATGAACAGTGCCGGCGGGTATATCGAAGTCCAGGCCACAGCCGAGCGATCAGCAGTCACTCGCGACCAGCTCAACGCACTGCTCGATCTGGCCGGACGAGGCATTCAACAGATTTTGGACGCACAGGCCGCTGCGCTGGCAACTGCCTTGCCCAACAACGCCATGAGCCAGGTACAATCCCCATAACCCGGATTGTACCCGATCAACCTGCGACGTCATGGCTCGCAACGGTCGCCCTCCATGCCGGGCGAGGAGGTTTATCATGACAGACGAGACCAGACGCGTTGCCGGTCGTCGCCATCTACGCTACGGTTTGGCTTTTGAACGCACCCAACATCCCGAAGCAGCGGTTGATCAGTTTCGGCGCGCAATCGCTGCTGATCCGACCCTGCGCGATGCCCATAATGCGCTGGCTTTCCACTATCAGCAGCAGGGGCTGCTGGCGAAAGCTGCCGATGCCTTTGCGGCTGTCGCCAGCCTGGCCGACGACTATTTTGCCCACTTTAACCTCGGTTTTGTCCTGATTGAACTCGAGCGCTACGATGAGGCTGAACGCGAGTTTCGCCGTTGCCTTGAACTTGACCCTGGTGACGTAGCGGCACAACTCGAACTGGCCTACATCTACGCAGCCCGTGGTGACTACGAAACTGCCTTGAACTTCCTGACAATCCCGCGTCAACACTATTACGACGACTGGGGCGTGTTTCACCTGCTTGGTCGCTGTCTCTTTCACATGCAACGCTTCGACGAAGCACGTCAGGCCTGGCAACAGAGCCTGGCCCTGGCCCCAACCCCAGAAACGCAACTGGAATTGCTCTCCTGTCTGCAAAGTATTGAACGACGACGTGAATTTCACGCCACCATCAGTCACAAAGACGAACTCTACATTCACGAGGGGGTTATCTGTCTCGGTTCAGCAATGGACGATGGGTTCACGATCCGACCGCTGAGCAATTACCGGTTCAGCGAACTCGATGTCGCCCGTACCATACAGCGTTTTCTTGCCCTGGCCCGCAGCAGCGAATGGCGTTTCGGTGGGGTGACGACACCAGAGCTGATGAGCAAGCCATTGGCGCTGACCCTGGCGCAATTACTCAATCTGCCATTGCTGAGCCTGCACCACTTACCGCAGCTCTCCGAGCCAATCTTGATCGTGATGGCAGTCGGTCATTCCGCCGATCTGCTCACCATTGCCCGCGAACGCTTGCCCGTTCCTGGACCTGGCTTCTGCCTGGCAGTTAACTGGACACGCCAAAGCAAATTGTTGCCGGAAATCATCGGGGTAATCGTCGAAGGTCAATGCACCGTACCCTGGGAAGAGGAATTGCAAAGCCTTGATACAGCCGGTCAGACCGATCACATCAAACACATTGCCGGACGACTGATACAGATGGTACAAACGCTACCCGGCGAAGACAACCTGCCTCGCCAGATTCGATACTACACACGCCACCATCGGCGATTGGCAATCAATGCCCTGTTGCACACCTCGCCGCCCGACCACCCGGCTGAGTAGGACACAATGATTGTTATATCAAGTTTAACGTAAGGCATCGGCACGCTATCTACCGTCACCCTCACGCTGTGCCTTGTGGACAAGCACCCCCTGGGAAGGCGCGCTTCCGGCTCGCTCGTCACCTGCACCACGTCCTGTACCATCTGGGTGATAGCAGAGAACGCAGTCTCTGGCCTGTTCACCATCTGCAACAGCCCGCCGTGCATGCTGTCGGCAGTGTTCTGCCAACCTGCATCGACGACTCAAACAGACAAATAGCTATCATCGCTATTGACGAAAACGAACATTTGTCCTACAATAAACAGGCATTCACCTGCACCATCACCGGCGAACGCCCTTGCAAACAAACGCTCACTATCCAACGTGCTGCGGCTACTGTTATGAAGGCAATAGATCATCCAATTCCTGGAACCAGCCACGACCTTGCACCGCTCTACCAGCGTGCATCCAGGCAATCAAAGCATGCAGCAATCCGATCTTCCGGACAGCAATACGACACAACCCACCCTGGTATTCGGCTCGGTTTTGCCGTTCGCACTGTGAGTCAACCCGGCCTGATCAGCGGCTCGCCACCTCATCTCAGCATCTTATTAACCCATTTAGGTGATGCCCTACGCTACCTTGAGCGGACTAACATCCGGTTTTACCGTTTTGCGTTACCCCGTCACTTCAATCTCAGCGATCTGGCTGAATGTCAGACACAACTCGCGCTCCTCAATCAACACATCAGTACCCGCAACCTGCGCCTGGGCGTACACCTTGATCCGCACCTGAGCCTCAGCCATTCCGATGAACAGGTTGCCGACGCGACGATCCGCACGATTGAGGCGACGTGTCAGCTTCTGGCAGCCCTTGATCACGCTCAGACCATCAATCACACCCTGGTGATACATCCCGGAGCTGCCGATCCTGCTGCACAACAACGCTTCATCCAGCGTTGGGTAAAGCTATCGATTCAGGCTCGCCGGCGCACAACCATCGAGCACACCGGCGCCGGATTCTCGCTGGGGCAACTACTCGTTTTAGCTGCACGTACCGGTATCCCCATCGTTTTCGATTATCTCCACTACCGATTACACAATCCTGAACGGTTGAGTCTGGCGCTGGCACTAGGGCTGACCCTGGCCACCTGGCCGCACCAGATCCGCCCCGAAGTTCATCTGAGCAGTCAACGCAGCGAAGCCCATCTGCTTCCGGGACGCAACGGTACTACCCGGGTCATACCACCACGCGCCGGTCAGCACGCCGATTTTGTAGTCGCCCATGATGCAATTGCCCTGCTCGAAGCCGGTCGGGGTTTACCACCGTTCGATCTGATGATCGAAGCAAAAGCCGGCGATCTGGCACTTTTGCGTCTCCGCCAGGAACTGGCTCATTATGCACCCGAATGGGCTGCGCGGCTGGCGTGAGGATCTGTCACACAGCAAGGGTCTTATGTTCATATGTGATGTATGTACAGAACACGCTGGCCGGCCAGCGCTGTGGCAAAGTCTACCTGAATCGCGACTGCCTGACATACGCATATACCGCCTACAAGAAGCTATCTCATTCATTACTGACAGACGACATAATCGTGACGATCACACACCGCATCCCCGTGACCAGCAGGGTAAACGGCCTGACAGACGTCTGATCGTGAGCGCGGCTGGTGCGACATGTGGCTGCCGCACTCCACACGCCGCGATACACGCCTGACGAGCAAGCAAGGCACGTAATCCGGCGAGTGATGGCACTGGAGATCGTCGTTAGCACTCCTCGCTTCCATACTGCGAGCGAGCTATACTGTCGTTAGTGATTGGCAGGCACTCATGAGCCTGGGCGACGGTCGGGTAGCACAACCGCACAGCTTTTATGAGACAACTGCCAGAAGAGCGGCGTATACGCACATCCTTGCGCGGTTTGATATAATGCCAGCGGAAAAATATCATACTACCGAGGTGATCTGTGAGTAACGAGCGACCATCTACAACATCAAACCCGCTGGCCGGTCTTGTTGCTATTGCCATTTTGCTCATTGTGTTAGGGTTTGTGGCCGGCCTCTTGATTAGCCGATCTGGAACACCAATAGTCGTACCAACCGCAGCACCTGCTCCTACCAACCCACCAGCACCAACAGAGCCTGCATCGGTTCCCACACCGATCACCGGCAGTATGCCCATACTGCCTACAGCCACCACCTATCAGTACAGCAGTCCACCGCCAATGAGCATTGATCCGGCTAAAAAGTATACCGCTACTATCTACACCCCACGCGGTGAGATTGTGATTGAACTGCTACCCGATATTGCGCCCCAGACGGTGAACAACTTCGTCTTCCTGGCCCGCCAGAACTTCTACAATGGCCTGACCTGGCATCGGGTACTGCCCAACTTTATGGCTCAGGGTGGCGACCCACGCGGCGATGGCACCGGTGGCCCCGGCTATACCATCCCGGCAGAGTTCACCGACAAGATTTTGTTCGACCAACCCGGTATCGTAGCTATGGCACGCTCGTCGGACCCAAACAGTGCCGGTTCGCAATTCTTCATCACCACGGCGCCGGCACCCCGGCTGAACGAGCAGTACACGATCTTCGGCAGAGTTATTCAGGGTCAGGAGATTGTTGACGGGATACCGCTGCGCGACCCGAGCAATCCTGCCGATCTGGCGACCCCCGGCGAGATGATTCTGGGTATTGCCATTAACGAAGAGTAGTTCAATATCTTTGTATTTTAAATGAGGAATGGCAACGTCATAGTGTTGCCATTCCTCATCACATTGTGGCACGTTGGGCGTAGAAGTCTTCCTCTTCCACGTGTCAGTGCATTCCGACGATAGATATCTCTCCTTCATCTACCTGAGCGACAGGGTCTCCCTGGTTGAGACAACCCTTTCGTGCTGATTTCGCGGCAGTCGTACTTGCCATCTACCACACACCACTCGTATAATACGAACTACCGCTCAGTGTCGAGCATGTTTTGCGAGGAAGCTATGCAATCCCCCGAACCAGTTGTGAACGAGTTTGCCATCACCGCAGCCACCGTGAACGGCTCTGGTAGCCAGACAGCGAACATGGTGCTAATGCGGGCCATCTTCAAGATGGGTATTCCCGTCTCCGGCAAGAACCTCTTTCCTTCCAACATTCAAGGTGAACCTACCTGGTACACTCTGCGGGTGAGCCAGGCCGGTTATACAGCCCGCCCGGCTGAAACACCAATTCTGGTGGCATTCAATCCGCGCACAGCCAACGACGATCTGTCGCAGTTACCACCCGGCGGAATTTGTCTCTACCCTGCCGATGGCCCCTGGCAGCCATCACGGACGGACATCATCCCATTTGCAATTCCGGTACGGCAACTGCTGGATCAGGTCGGCGTGAATCAGCGCCTCCGTACATACGCTGCCAATATGACTTACGTTGGCGCTTTGGCGGCGCTGCTCGGTATCGAAGATGCAGCCCTGGTCGCTGCGCTTAAGCAACAGTTTCGCGGTCGTCTCTCGGCGATTGAGCTAAACCTGGCGGTTATTCGCGCTGCCTATGCCTGGGCTGCCGCCGAACCGTCGCCTGCCCATGGACGCTTTCGGATCGCCCGGATGCAGGCAACTGACGGTATGATGCTGATTGACGGCAACACAGCAGCAGCGATTGGCGCCATCACCGGCGGTGTGGGGGTTGTTGCCTGGTACCCGATCACGCCATCAAGTAGCCTGATCGAGTCGCTGGAGAGTTATCTCCCCCGCCTGCGTCCGCCCACAGATGGCGCAACCTGCGCGATTGTGCAGGCAGAAGACGAGATTGCCGCACTCGGGATTGTGATCGGTGCAGGTTGGGCCGGAGCGCGTGCGATGACGGCCACCTCTGGACCTGGCATTTCGCTGATGAGTGAGTTTGCCGGTTTAGGGTTCTTTGCCGAAATTCCGGCAGTCATTTGGGATGTACAGCGGGTTGGCCCTTCGACCGGTCTACCGACCCGTACCGCTCAGGGTGATCTGATGGCTGTCTACTACCTCAGTCACGGTGACACGCGCCACGTAATCTTGCTGCCTGGTACGATGGAAGAGTGTTTCAGCGATGCCCAGACCGCCTTTGACCTGGCCGAACAGTTACAGACACCGGTCTTTGTCTTGAGCGATCTTGATCTGGGCATGAATATCTGGATGAGCAAGCCATTCACCTACCCGGAACAACCTCTCCAACGTGGGAAAGTGCTCAGCGCCGAGGAACTCTCCCGGCTAACGAACTACGCCCGCTTTGCCGACGTGGATGGTGATGGGATCGGTTATCGAACCCTGCCCGGCAACCCTCACCCTCTGGCCGCTACGCTCAGTCGCGGTACCGGGCACAATGAACGGAACGTGTACAGCGAACGCCCGGAAGACTGGCAGCGCAATATGGCGCGTCTCTGGCGCAAACACGAGACGGCACGCCGGCTGGTTCCGCGTCCTGTTATTGATGATCATCCTGAAGCAACGATTGGCCTGATCGGCTTTGGCTCAACCGCACCGGCTATTAGCGAAGCCCGTGATCTCCTGGCTGCTGCCGGAATTCCTACCAGCAGTATGCGCGTGCGCGCACTTCCCTTCGGCCCGGAAGTGACGAACTTCATTGCTCGCCATCAAATCTGTGTCGTTATCGAGCAGAATCACGACGGGCAATTGCGGCAATTGCTCCAGCTTCACTGCCCGGCCTACGCTTCCCGGCTTGGCTCTGTGGCATGGTGTGATGGTTTACCACTGACCGCACCGTTTGTGCGCGATCAGGTATTGCATTGCCTGGAATCAATGCGCGAGACGATGATGATCGGCATCGGAACCGGTAACTAAGCGTATCAATCTGCCAGGTCGGAGGAATTATGACACAGGTCAACGCGATAGGATTATCGAAAGCCGATTACCGGGGCGCACCCTCTACCCTTTGCGCCGGCTGCGGCCACGACTCCGTTGCCAGCCAGATTATAGCCGCCGCCTTCGAGCTATCGCTCCAACCCCACACTGTTATTCGGATGAGCGGGATCGGTTGTTCCAGTAAGTCCGCCGCCTATTTTCTGGGGCGATCTCATGGCTTCAATTCGCTGCATGGTCGTATGCCATCGGTCACTACCGGTGCCCATCTTGCCAATCACACCCTGCGCCCTCTGGCCGTCAGTGGTGATGGCGACACTGCCAGCATCGGCCTGGGACAATTCATTCATCTCCTGCGCCGAAATGTGCCAATCGTGTATATCGTGGAGAACAATGGCGTCTATGGGCTAACCAAAGGTCAGTTTTCGGCGACCGCCGATGAAGGGCAGGAGCTAAAACACGCCGGTGTCAATCATCTACCACCGATTGATGTGTGTGCAGAAGCCATTCTGGCCGGCTGTGGCTTCGTCGCACGCTCATTCGCCGGCGACGCCAGGCAGGTCCGCGAGTTGATCAAAGCAGCCTTCAATGTACACGGCTCAGCAGTGATTGACGTGATTAGCCCTTGCGTTACCTTCAACAACCACGACCGCTCGACCAAGAGCTATACCTACGGTAAGACCCACGAGACACCCATCCACGACATCAGTTTCATCCCGCACTACGACGAGGTCACGGTCGATTACGAGCCGGGTGAAGTGCGTGATGTGCAGCTTCACGATGGGCCGGTGATTCGGTTACGTAAACTCAACCGCGATCACGATCCGACTGATCGCAGTGCGGCACTGGCCCTCCTCGAGCAGGCACGGGCCAACAACGAGTTTGTGACCGGACTAATCTACCTCAATGAACGGCGGCCTACGCTGGCGGAAACGCTGGGCATAGGAAGTACACCCATCGCAGCACTGCCCGAAGATCGTCTCCGACCATCACGCGAAGCATTTGCAGCAGTGATGGCCGAACTGGTTGATGGTTGAGAATCAGCTCGCTGCCAGCATCAAATCAGTTCACCCCGGTTGGGTAACGAGGATAATTGTTATCGCTGGCGAAAACCCGGTAGGGGCAGGACTTATACCTGCCCCTACTGTTAATCCAGAACCTAATGCAGGCTCATTCATTATTAACAGACTCCCTGATCGTGAGGAGCACGTACAGCATCCTCGTGACCAGCGGGGTCAACAGCACGACAAGCTCAGGATCGTGAGCATGGCTGATGCGGCAGCATGGCTGCCGCACTCCAAACGTCGCGACACGCGCATGACGAGCGGGCAAAGCAATCAATCCCATGAGTGATAGCACTGGAGATGGTCGTCAACCCTCCAGGCTGCCGGTATGGCAGCCTGGGAGCAGGATGTTTTTAGTGGTTGGCAAGCATTCATGAGCCTGTGCGATGGTTGGGTAGCACTACCACACAGCTTTTATGAAATAAGTTCAAGCAGGTTTCTTGCCTGCTCCTGTTACCTGCACTACCTCAGCATCAGGGCTTGCGCCGCCCAAACCAGCTCCGGCGGGCAGGTTTGGACACCTGCTGGCGGAGTTGTGCAATATCATCGTCCGGTGAAGCCGGTACCGTCTCCGTTGTCGGTAGCGTTGCCTCAGATGTCTTTGCCGGCTGTGGTGCCCGTTTAAACCAGCTTCGACGAGGCTTGGGTGCTGTAGAAGGTGCAGCAACGACCGGGGCAGGCATTTCTGGCAGCGAAATTACCGGTTCGGGGTATGGGCTATCGCTATGTTCGGCACCTACGGCCCGTAACCATGACCACAGCAAACGGCGACGTTCAGCACCATCGGCCGGTAGCGTCAGCGGACGACCTCGTGCATCGATGATCAGGCCAAGCAGGCTCCCGTGAACCTCGGCAGGATCACTCTCAACAGCCTCACCGGGCGCGGCCTGTCCGACACGCACGGTAGCAGCCGGTTTTACCTTGACCTGGGCATAACGACCGACAGACAGAGGAAGACGGATCAACTCGCCATGACGAACCTGCACCCGCTCGCTATCGCCACCAACCGTAATCAGCTCAACATCGGCGACAGGTTCACCGATCCGACTGCCACCCTGCAATACAATACACGTCGCCAACGGTGTATTGTTCAACAAGTCGTGGTCAAAAATCGAGATCGCAGCATCAGTACTAAGCGCAGCAATCCCACCACACACTGATAACAGACTCAGCATATCGAGGTGAATGGGAAGCAACAAACCGGGCAGTTCATTTGCCGGTTGTAAACCATCCAGTAAGGCCAGTAGGGCCATTCCGGGATGCGGGGCATGCGTCAGTACACCACCACCGGCCAGCAACCGTTCGTAGGCAAGGGGTGTCTGCTCGTCGCGGAGGGCAGCAACGCCCAGGGCCAATGCTTCACGGGCAAGCGCCAGATCGAGATAGCAATCTTCACGGGTCGCCGGTAGCGTTTGGGGACGCAGCATGCGATTGAGTAAGCGTTCAATCAACTCTTGTTCTTCAATGGCAAACGGTAGCCAGCGGGCAATTGCCGCCGGGCCGACCTCACTGAGCAACGCACCGACGCCAAAAGCTGTGCCACAAACGCCGTGGAGTGTTGCAGCGATCTGATCGGGTGCCGCAGCGATCAACGTTGTAGTTGTCGCCCCAACATCGACGTACAGCACCGCTTGTTGCTGGCGCTCGGCCAGGAATCGCGTCATGACATACTGCGATTCAGCGACAGTTCGCAATGTGGTCTGATCAGGCGCGCTCAATTGATCGATACCCGGCACATCGGTTAATTGCCGGGCATAGCAGGCCAGCAAAGCCTGCCGCAGCGGCGTCAATACTTCCTGATCGAGGGCAGGGCGCACATTCGCAACCGTTATCAGCTCACAGTTGTGCCCACCAAGAGCAGCCTGAATCTGGGGTTGAACAGATGTATTGCCGGCATAAATAATGGTTGGTAGCGGCTGACGTATCGCCGCGGTGAATGAAAGTTTGAGGTTAATCAGGTGGGCAAGACGCTTCATGGCCTCGACCGTTCCACCCTCAACGCCACCGGCTAACACAACAACATCCGGCAAGAGGGGTAGCAAGGTCTCAAGCTGACGCTCAAGCCACGACTGCATAACACCTGTCGTTGATCGAGCCGAGACATCATCCAGAGTGACGACCGCCAACACCACACTGGGCACCCCACGAACAGCATGCAGTGCGCTACGGGCTGACACATCAGACGCAATGGCCGCCACTACGACGCGCAATGGTTCAAGTGCCGATGTCACAACTATGACCGCATCAATGCCATCACCAGTACTGATGCGCGGCATCAGTAAACGACCATCGCGCAACAATTGCCGTCCGGTGAGATCGGCCAGTTGCGCTGTCGCTTCCTGCACCGCAAAAAAGACATTCCGGTACGGCAATTCACGACTGGTGAGCGTTTCGGTTTGTCCGATCAGACGGCTTTCACCATCAACCTCATCAATGAGCGAAACCCGGGTAATCAGACTACCAATTTCAACTGCCAGTATCGCCCGTACAAGTTCCATGCACTCTACCCCGAAATATGCGACGCATAGACGCCCAGGTGCTACATACCAGCAATAGCCCGTATCCAATCAATAATGAACAGGAGCCGCTCATTGAGGGCAGCAAGGTATGAAACAATACTACCGGCCAGAAAGAAACCGAACGCCAGCAGCAATATCCAGCGCCCTACACTCGCCACCAGATCAATCCACCGCTGCCGGTTTGGATTGGACGAGCGGGTCAACGAAAAGGACAATAAGGTCGCTATCGAGCCAATAAGTAAGACAATACTCCCCAGAATTGCTACCGGTGATGAAAGATCAGATCGAGTTGCATCGAGCACCTGCGGGAGTATCGTTCCAACAACGGCACCACCAACCACCAGTGCAGCGCCCACACCAAAAACGAGTGCTAACGGCAGATTGGCCAGCCACGAACTGGTCTGTTGACCACTTATCCGCGTCAACAATAATGCCGCCAGAAAGAAAGGAGTCAGGCGTAGCGTCAGCAATACCGGTTGATCGCCGGCAGCAAGCACATCAATCACTGCCGGTCGCAACACCTGATGATATATCACCACAAATGCGTAGCCTAAAGCGACACCAACAAACAGGTATTGGACCAACCGAAAGGCCGGTGTATCGCCCAGAACACGGCTGAAGACCAGTAGCGTAAGCAAGATCGGAATAAGGTTGATTGCAATGTCCATCAGCCTCTACCTCGTGCCAGGCGTCGCAACTGCCCAATCCCAACAATGAAGGCCCCCAATAGCAGGACGCCAACAAACGCTATCGTTGCCCATGTCTGGTAGGAAAGCTCAGGTGTTGCCAGGTTATCAGCCTTTCCGGCAGCCAGCAAATCACTGGCACCACGTTGACCGGCAACCGCATACACATTGGGTAGGCGCGTATAGGGTAGCACTTGTGGATAGACCTCTTGCGGGAGCAAGAATGCAATCGGCACCTGCGGAGCGGCACTATGAATCTGCTCCATCCAGGCCTGTACATCCTGAACCTGATCGGCCATCACCACAATCATCGCCAGATCACGTAGTGACTGAATGCGTGGCGTTCCATCTGAGCGCGTAGCCAGCAAGCCGGCAGTCGCATCCTGGCCGGTATAGTCACGACGCAACTCTGCCCGCAAATCTATCGCCATACTGCGCAATGCCAGTTCACCGCCTGGACGATACCCCAGCAAGACGTAATCACGACCGCCGAAGATCACACCATTTTCGTTGTTGTAGCCGGCTGATCGTAACGGCCCAATCACATCAAAGGCAAGCAATGATCCCTGGAGATCGGTACTGACGATAATCAGTTTTGTCCGATCCGCAGTTAATCTGGTGAGCAGCACATCTTCAAGTGGACGCAGCTCAGCGACACGCTGAGCACCCCATTCATACGCTACTAAAACCACATCCTCACTGCTCAGACCGGCAAGTTGTTCGTTCAACGCAATAGCCACTGGCGACGGTTGAGCACGACTCGCGAACGTGGCAGTGAAGCCGGGCATAGCGATACCAAGCAGCACAGCGATCAGCAATAACACTGCCAGCCACTGTTCCAGGGTTGGTAAGCGACGCCGAACGGTTACTGGACGTTCGACAGGCAGTATTGCCGGTAACGGTGATTGCAGGAGGCGTTCGAGCAATGCAGCGGCAGCAGTCTGATCATCGGTGCGCCGCGCAGGTGCAGGAGGTGGCGGCTTCACAACAACCACGTCAGACCCTGCGACGACCTCTTCCTCCTCCTCAGCTTCGCGATGGCGTAAACGTTCCAGCCAGTCAGACAGGGGGGTAATGGCCGGCTCCGCAGCTCGTTCAGTTGAGGCACGTAACCACGGCGGTAACTCAGCACCGCTGAAGAATTCGTCACTCGTTGAGCTTGTGGTAAGCGAAGGTTCGGCAATCGGTGCATTCTCGGCTGGCGCTGACTGTAACCAGGAGATGGCCTCCGCTGAAACATCTGCTGTCAGCCAATCAGGAGTATCAACCGGCGTAGCCGAAGTATCATGCAGCCAGTCTGGAGTATTACTCCCTGCCGCAGGTGCCTCTTCCCGCAACCACGCCGGTACGTCGCTACCCGCCGCTGGGGCTGCCTCTTCCCGCAACCACGCCGGTACGTCGCTACCCGCCGCTGGAGCGGCCTCTTCCTGCAACCACGCCGGTACGTCGCTACCAGCCGCTGGGGCTGCCTCTTCCCGCAACCACGCCGGCACGTCGCTACCCGCCGCTGGGGCTGCCTCTTCCCGCAACCACGCCGGTACGTCGCTACCAGCCGCTGGAGCGGCCTCTTCCCGCAACCACGCCGGTACGTCGCTACCCGCCGCCGGTGCCGCCTCTTCCCGCAACCACGCCGGTACGTCGCTACCCGCCGCCGGTGCCGCCTCTTCCCGCAACCACGCCGGTACGTCGCTACCCGCCGCCGGTGCCGCCTCTTCCTGCAACCACGCTGGCGCTTCACTGGCGGCAGCCGGCCATTCGTCGGCAGCGGGGGCCTCGGCCTCGCGCAGCCAGGTTGGGATGTCACCCTCTCGCTCTGCCGGGGCCGCCTCTTCCCGCAACCACGCCGGTACGTCGCTACCCGTCGCTGGGGCGGCTTCTTCCTGCAACCACGCCGGCGCTTCACTGGCGGCAGCCGGCCATTCATCAGCCGCAGGTGCCTCGGCCTCGCGCAGCCAGGTTGGGATGTCACCCTCTCGCTCTGCTGGGGCCGCTTCGTCT
>FWWM01009590.1_pt1 | contig 17722 bp, 17 predicted proteins | sample 2228351 | NCBI WGS metagenome assembly FWWM01 (sample SAMEA103939774, study PRJEB20133) | metagenome | reverse complement strand
TCAGCCAGGATTCCCGGGCGTTTGGGCCGGTGACCTCCGATAAGATCGTCGGGCGGGCGTTGCTGCTGTACTGGCCGCTGAGCGATCTGCACATCGTGCAACACCACGCCTACAAATAAAATCCTCGCACAGACCTGGAGCCGGCTTGCCAGCGCTGGAATATGCTTGACTCACTACGCCGCCGCGTTTACGAGCTTCACCTCGAACTGCCCAGGTACAACCTGGTGGTGTGGACGATGGGCAACTTGAGCGCACGCGATCCAGAGACGGGGCTGGTGGTCATCAAGCCCAGCGGCGTGCGCTACGAAGATCTGTCCCCGGACAAGCTGGTGATCGTTGACCTGGATGCCAACGTGGTGGAGGGGGACCTTGCTTACTCCAGCGATACCCTCACGCACCTGTATATCTATCGCCATCGCCCCGATGTCAATGGCGTGTGCCACACTCACAGCACCTTTGCCACGGCGTTTGCCGCCGTTGGGCGGCCGATCCCTTGCTTCCTCACCGGTATGGCCGATGAGTTTGGCGGGGAGATCCCACTGGGCGGGTTCGAGCTGATCGGCAGTGAAGCGATCGGCCGGGAAATGCTCCGCGTAATCGGCAACAGCAAAGCCGTGATCATGCAGAATCACGGCCTGTTCACCATTGGCAAGACGGCCGAGGCAGCGGTGAAGGCTGCCGTCATGGCCGAGGATGCTGCGCGCACGTCGTTCTACGCGCTCCAGCTTGGCACGCCGATCCCCATCTCGCCAGAGGACATCGCCAGGCTGTACGATCGCTACAGCAACGTGTACGGTCAGCGCGGTTGAAACGCGATCCATGCTCCAGCCGGCGCAAGTCCAACTCTTCGTCCTGGCTTCGCTGGCCCTGCTAGTCGTGCCCGGGCCGGCGGTGCTCTACATCATCGCCCGGAGCGTCGGCCAGGGGCGGCTCGCTGGTGTGGTGTCGGCGGCTGGTGTGCAGGTGGGCGCCTCGTTTCACATCGCCGCTGCTGCGATCGGGCTCTCGGCAATCCTGCTTTCGTCGGCGCTGGCTTTCGACGTCGTGAAGTATCTTGGGGCGGCCTATCTGGTCTACCTGGGTGTGCGCCAGCTCCTGGGGCGCGGAGAGGCTGAGGGCGAAGCGATCGTCCGGCCCGAATCGCTTCGGCGCGTGTTCATTCAAGGCGTGATCGTCAACGTCTTGAACCCTAAAACGGCGCTGTTCTTCTTCGCCTTCCTGCCGCAGTTCGTTGACCCCGCGCGGGGAAGCGTCGCGCTTCAGGTGCTGCTCCTGGGGCTGTTGTTCGTGACGCTGGCCATCCTCAACGATGGCGCCTACGCCATCCTGGCCGGCACGCTGGGGAATTGGCTGCGCGGCAACCAGCGCTTCTGGGCTGGCCAGCGCCTGTTTGCCGGTCTGGTCTACATCGGCCTCGGCGTGACGATGGCGCTCTCTGGATCGAACGGACGGTGACCGGGCGCCTGGCTTCCATTCTCTACGTCGGCTCCCGATCCGGCCCCGACATCGGCCGGCCATCGCCGCCGCGGCGCAGCATGATGATCTCGGCCATGATGCTGATGGCGATCTCCTCCGGGGTCTCGGCCCTCAGTTCGAGTCCGATCGGTGCGCGCACGCGTCCGAGCACTTCGTCGCTCACACCCTTCTCGCGCAAGGCTTTCGCGGCCGTCATCCACCGGCGCTGGCTGCCGATCACGCCGATGTAGCCGATGGGCGCGCTCAGCAGGAGCGGTAAGGCGTTGACGTCGATCGGATAGCCGCGCGTCACGAGCGCGACATAGGTCTGGGAGGTGAGGGGCACTTCGGCCAGCCGCTCGCTCAGTGAACCCGGCAGGTATAGATCTGCGCCGGGGCACTGCTCTGGTGTGCATAGCTCGGCGCGATCGTCGCTGACGACCACGCGAAAGCCGCACCACTTCGCCAGGTGCGTCAGCGCGCGGCCGATGTGTCCCGCCCCAATGACGAGCAGGGTAGGGGCCGGCAGCAATGGCTCGATGAATAGCTCGACTGTGCCGCCGCATACTCCGGGGTCTCCTCTATCCAGGTCGGCCAGTTGATAGGTTGCGGTGCGCGGCCGGCCATCGCCGATGGCCTGTTGCGCCAGCCGGATGGCGCGGCTCTCCATCTCGCCGCCGCCGATGGTGCCACCCAGGATCGTGCCGTCGGCAGCGATGAGCATCTTTGCGCCCTCGTGGCGTGGCACACTGCCACTGGTGCGAATGACGGTGACGAGCGCGCAAGGGATGCTGCGCTCGACGCATTGTGAGGCAAGGCCAAGGATGTTCATGCTTCGCAATGTTACTGGCGAGTGGGATCGTCGAGCCTCACGACCGATGGCCGAGTTTCTCCACGCGCATCTCGATCTTCCGGTCTGGTCGCAGGGTGACCAGCGGGGCGATCCCCACCTCGTCCGTCCCGACGCTGTTCAAACGCACATGCTTCGCAAACGTGCTCACGATGAGCTGGCCTTCCATCATGGCGAACTGGTTGCCGATGCAGGTGCGCGGGCCGATGCCGAAGGGGATGTAGCCGGCGCGCGGCAACGCGCGCTCGTTCTCCGGGGTGAAGCGTTCGGGATCGAATCGCTCGGGATCGGGGAAGATGGCCGGATTGCGGTGCACGCTGTAGGGCGAGATCATCACCCAGGAGCCTGCCGGAATGACGTACCCGCCCAGCGACACGTCCCGGACGGCCTGTCGGCCAATCGTGAAGCCGGCTGGATACAGCCGCATAGTTTCCTTGTATACGCGCAGAGCGTAGGGGCGATGGAAGGGTAAGCCGGCTGCTGGATCATCGTGGGCCTCTGCGGCCTCGTGTTCCAGGGCACGCTGCACTTCCGGATGGCGCGACACTAGGTAGAACAACCAGGTCAACACGGTGGCGACGGTCTCGTGTCCGGCGACGAACATGGTGATCACCTCGTCGCGCACCTCGTCGTCGCTGAGCGCTTCGCCGTCCTCTGTTCGCGCAGCCATCAACATCTCTAGGAAGTCGGCCGCGTCGCCTGTTTGTTGCGCCAGCTGCTCGCGCCTCGAATGGATCAGGTTGCGCACGGCGGCGTCCACCCGCTCGATGGCTGCCAGCGCCTTGCGGTCCCGGCCTGCGATCGAGCGAATCACCGGCAGCGTCACGCGTCCGGAGAGGCCGTTCACGTAGTTCAGCGCTACGTCGATGTCATGACTCAGCTCATCCGCGACTTCGTTCACGTCTCGTGTGAAGAGCGCTCGGCCGACGATGGTGAGCGTCAGCCGCTTCATCTCATGTTCCAGGTCGATCACCTGGCCGTCTTGCCAGCTCGCGATTGCCTCGAGTGCGGCGCGCATTACCACGGCCTGATACGCCATGATTCGCTGGCGGTGGAAGGCCGGCGCGGCCAGTCGGCGATGCTTCACCCAGGTCGCGCCGTCGTTGATCAGCAGCCCATCGCCGGTGAGGACGCTCAGCGTTCTCACGGCCGGCATCTTGCGAAACGCAAGCGTTTGCTCGACTAGGACGGTGTGCACCCACTCCGGCCGGTTCACGCACACGATGCGCACCGGGCCGGCTTTGAACTCACCGATATCCTGTGTGGCACAGCTCAACTTGAGCAGAAAGGCGCTTGGATTCTTTAGGGCCTCGAACAAACTCGACAGGCCGAGCGACGAGCTCAGGATAGGGATACTACGACGTTCCACGATCACAACTCACTTGTAACTCGCCCAACCTCAACTAACCCAACAAAGCGTACGGAACCTGAGCATATCTGTCGCGTGCGGGCATGCCTGAAAGAAATCGCGCGCTGCCTCGACCGTGAACCCGCACAACACGCTTCCGTAGATCGCTGCGCTACGACCGGAGTAATACACGCTTCAAGCGATGGACAGGACAGCGCGCCTCACCAGCAGGCGTGCCATCTCTCTGCGGTATTCGGCGCTTCCCAGCCAATCGCTCTGTGGGGTGATCATCTGCATTTGTGCTTCCAGCTCGCTCTCGAACCAGTCGGCCAGGCGTTTCTTCTCCAGGCCGAACTCGAGCCGGCTGAAGCGAATCGGGGTGGGGGCGACGCCGCCGACGGCGACGCGGACGTTGCCGGCGATGCCGTCTTTCATGGCAAACGACGCCGCGGCGCATACGATCGGGTGGTCCTTCGGCGTCCGCGCGACGCGCTGATAGCTGCTGCGCGTATCGGGCGTCGGCATCGGCATGCGAATCTCGGTGATGAGTGTGCCCTCGTCCAGGATCTGCTGGCGATAGGTCAGGAAGCCGGCCAGCGGGATCACCTTCCAGAAATCGCCGGGATCCTGCACCGCCTTGGATTTATCCTTGGCGCCGGCCACCACCACCTCGGCGTCGCAGGCCAGCAGCGCCGTCACCAGAGGCGAGGAGGCGTCGGCAGTCACGACGGCGCCGGCGATCGTCGCGCGATTGCGGATGTTCAGGCCGGACATCGCCTGTGCCGTTTCGCCGATGATGTGCAGAGCCCCCGGCGCGCTCGGGCCGAGTAGCTCGCTCTCCACCAGCTTCTGATGCGTCACCGCAGCGCCGATGCGCAGCAGGTTACCCTCCACCACGATGCGGTTCAGGCCGAGGTTGGCGATGTCCACCACCGCTTCGACATCGCGAGGCGCTTCGCCCACCAGCCACGTGCCACCTCCCAGCACGACCGTGCGCGGCTCTTTGCGCTTCAGCAGCTCGATGGCCTCCATCAACCCTTGAGGACGGTGATACTCCTTCAGGTTCAGCATAGGCATAGATGTCGGGCATCATACATCGCCCGACTGACGGCGGTGAGAGGCGCAGGCCGGCGAGATCAGATTCTGCCCTCGTAGACCATCACACCGATGCCGTGCGGGCCGATGATGCTGCCCACGGTCGCGCCGCACGACTTCACCGGAATCTCCTTCCTCCCGAAGTAAGTCCTGAGCGACTCGATTAGCGCGCAGGTGCGGTCGTTCGGCTGTGGTGCGAGTTGCAGCACAGCGATCTGGGCTTGCTCGTCGAACTCGGTCACGAATTCGGTGACCTTTTCGATGGCGCGGTCGGGTGAGCGCACCTTCTCGACAGCGACGAGATCGCCCTCTTCCATGGACAGGCAAGGGATGATCCCCAGCATGGCGCCGAGCACGGCCTGAGCCGGCCGTAGGCGTTTGCTGTGCTCCAGGTAGTTCATGTCATCCGAGATGAAGATGCCGTAAATGTGCTGCATCAGGCCGCGTAGCTGCCTGACGATATGCTCGCCGCTCGCGCCTTGCTGCGCGAGCGTCACGGCTGCCCGCACAAGTTCGTTCATCCCCAGCGCCATGCTGCGCGAGTCTATGATGTGAATCTTGCAGCGCCCCAGATAGGCTTCCCGCGCCTGCCGGGCGTTCTGCGCCGTTTCGCTCAACGCCGATGACACATGGATCGAGATGACCTCCATGCGCTTGTCGGCCAGCGCTCCATACACGCGCGAGAATTCGTCTATGCCCGGCGCGCGCACCGTGAACGGCTTCTTGGATTGAATGGCCCTGGACGCCAGGTCGGCCTCGCTGAGGTCCAGGTCCTCGCGGTACTCGCGGCCATTCAAGATGATGCGTTGCGGCAACACGATCACGTCGTGCGCCCTGGCCCAGTCGAGGGGCAGGCGCGCGGCGCTATCGGTGACGATTCGGATCGAAGGGATGCGGCTCGCGATCATGCGTCACTCGATGCCGGCGATGAAGTAGTAGTGGGGCTGATCTCCGGCGATCAATTCCACCTGGAGTGACGGATAAGCCTGGCGCACAGTTTCTGCGATGCTCGACGCTTCGGCCTCGCTCAAACCGTTGCCGTAGAACAGCGTGATCAGTTCGCATTCGTCGGCGTTGGCGCGTTCGAGCAGTGCCAGCAGGGTGGGGGCGATCCCGTCATCGGCGACTGCGAGCCTGTCGTCTATCAGCCCGATGATCTGCCCGGCGCGCACGCGCACGCCGTTGATGGTGGCGTCGCGCGTCGAAGTGGTGATCTCGCAGGTCGTCACCCGACGCGCGGCCTCGCTCATCGCCGCGACGTTCTCTTCCGCCTGGATGTTCGGGTTGAACGCGACGGCGGCGGCAATGCCCTGGGCCAGGGTGCGGGTGGCCACCACGTAGGCCGGGATCTCGCTGATCTCTGCTGCCTGTTGGGCCGTCATCACGGTGTCGCCGTTGTTGGGCAACAGGATCACGCTGCGCGCGTTCGCCCTCGCGATCGCGCTCAAGAAGTCATCCACGCTGGGGTTCATGGTTTGCCCGCCGTCCACCACGACCCGCGCGCCGACCTCCTTAAATGTGCGCGTCAGGCCGTCGCCTGCTGCGACGGCGATGAAGGCCGCTTCTACGACCGGCAGATTTTCTCCTGTTGTGGGCCGGGCGGGCGCTGCCTGCGCCGTAAACGCCTCGGATTGCGCCTGCATGTCCTCGACCACCACGTCGCGCAGCGAACCGAGCCGCGCGCCATAGCTGATGGCCACGCCGGGGTCGGGCACGTGCACGTGCACCTTCACGATGCTCTCGTCACCCAGAACGAGTGGGCATTCGCCCATCGCTTCGATGTCGGCACGAATCTTGGCCACGTCCAGCGCCTGGCCTTGACGAGCATAGATCAAGTATTGCACGTCGTAGCCCCAGCCGCCTTCGTGCTCCAGATCCGCTCCGGCGCTCAGCCTGGCGCTGCTCGCGGCGCGCGAAGCGTCTTCAACCGACAAGCCGTTCACCAATCGCCACATGCCCTCGAGGATGATGAACAGGCCGTAGCCGCCGGAGTCAATCACCCCGGCTTCCTTGAGGATCTTGAGCAGGTTCGGGGTGCGCTGGACGGATTCGTACGAGGCGTTCTTGGCCACCTCCAACAGTCGGCGCATGTCGTGTGTGTCGCGCGCTGCTGCCTCGACTGCTTCGGCGGTCTCGCGCGCCACGGTCAGGATTGTGCCTTCGACCGGCGTGCTGACGCCTGCATAAGCCGTCCGGGCTGCTTCCTGCATGGCTGCAACCAGGTCCTGGGCGTCGCAGATTTCCTTGCGATCCAGCGAGCGCGCGAACCCGCGCCACAATTGCGACAGGATGATGCCCGAATTGCCGCGCGAGCCGCGCAGGGCGCCATTCGAAATCGCCCTGGCGACCAGCCCGACGTTCGGTTCATTCATGTCGGCGATGGCTTCCCATGCCGAGCGCATGGTGTGCATCATGTTGGTGCCCGTGTCGCCGTCGGGCACCGGGTAGACGTTGTAGCCGTTGACGACCTCCTCTTGTTGTCTCAGCCAGTCATAGCCGGCTTTCACCAGTTCTTTCAGTCGTCTGCCATCCATCGTCAATCGGGCGCGCTGTGGTTTGACCTCGGGCGAATCGAGAGGTTGCTTCAGGTCCACTTGCTTTTGCTTGCCTTCGTCACCCATGTTTCAGCGTTCTTCCTGGATTTTGATTTCGTGCATCTGCCTCCGCCGTGATGTGACCCGTGCTGGTGCGCAGGTTGGGCGGGAGGACAGGGCGTTCAGTCCTCATTGGTCATGCGCAGGCCGGTGACGTGGACGTTTACTGCATCCACGGCGTAACCCGTGCTGCGTTCGATGCTGTAGCGGACCTGATGCTGGAGGCTGCTCGTCACCGCCTGAATGCGCACGCCGTACTCGGCGATGATGTGGATGGTGACCGAGACATGTTTCTGGCCGGTCAACGGGTCATCGGTGATTTGGATCTCCAGGCCGCGCCGTGGGTCGGTGTGTGTGCAATCGAACCCGGTAAAGCGCGAGGCGATGCCAACCACGCCGTAGGTGCTGAGCGCGGCGTTGCGCGCCAGCGTGAAGACCACGCGTGGCGAGATCACGATGAGCCCGCCGACTGGCGGTGCTTTGTCGGTCTGTTGCGCTCCGTCGGGCGCGGTAGCCTGCGTAAGCGTCTGCATGGTAGAATTGCGCCCTTGATATTAGACAGATTTCAGGCAAAGATCAAGAGTAAACAGGAGCGATTGAGCGCCATGGCAAAATGTGCAATCACGGGCAAGAAGACGAGCTTCGGCCATTCTCGCTCGTTCTCATTCAAGCTGACCAACCGCGCGTGGAAGCCGAACCTGCAGCGTCGCCGGATGATGATTGACGGCCGCATGCAGACGGTGATGGTCTCCACCAAAGCGCTGCGCACGATGTCCAAGACCAAGGGCAAGTGAGTCGTCGGGCGGATAGGTGATTGTGCGAGTGGGTGGGCGCGGAGTTCACCCGCTCGTTTTGTTTTCCGTCTCTTGCGCAGCCTCACCTCGGGTGGCGTCCGCTTTCAACTGTCCGCAGCCGGCGCTGATGTCTATGCCGCGCCGGACGCGCAGGGTGTTGGGGATGCCGGCCTGGGTCAACACGTCGCGGAACTGCTGGATGCGGGCCCGGCGTGACGCCTGTCCCCGATAGCTGCCTGTGGGGTTGAGCGGGATCATGTTCACGTGCACGAGGTTGACGCCGGCCCTGGGGTTGGTCTGGCGCACCAGCTCGACCAGCGCTTTGGCTTGCCCGAGCGAGTCGTTTACCTCGTCAATCAACGCCCACTCATAACTCACCCGTCGGTTGGTCTTGCGGATGTAGTCGCGCGTGGCTGCCACCAGCTCGCGCAGCGGATAGCGCCGGTTGATGGGCACCAGCTGGCTGCGAAGCTCATCTGTGGCGGCGTGCAGCGAGACCGCGAGGTTGATCTGCGTCCTTTCCTCTGCGAATCGTCGGATGCCCGGCACCAGGCCGACGGTCGAAACGGTGATCCTGCGGGCCCCCAAACCGAAGCCGCCTTCGGCTTCGGGCGTCATCAGCCGGTGCACAGCTTCCAACACGTTGTTGTAGTTGGCGAACGGCTCGCCCATGCCCATCAGCACAAGGTTGCTTAGCCGCTCGTGGCCGTTGGCCTCGTCGAGGCGGGCGGTCGGTGAGCCCTGTGCCGGCCTGCACCCGTTGCCCTTCGCGTGCAAGGCCCGCGCCACCCACACCACCTGCTCGATGATTTCACCCGGCCGCAAGTTGCGCAAGAATCCCATCTGGCCGGTCGCGCAGAAACTGCAATCCATCGCACAGCCGGCCTGCGACGACACGCAGGCCGTGCGGCGCAGCCCGTCGTACTCCATCAGCACCGTCTCGATTTCTCTGCCGTCGGCCAGCCTGAACAGCCACTTGCGCGTCCACCCGTCGGACGAGTGCTGTTCGGCGACGACCGTCATTTGGCCGAGCGCGTAGGTTTGTTGCAGCTTCGCGCGCAGCGACCTGGGTAAGTCGGTCATTTCGGCGATGTCGCCGACCAGCCGCTGATAGAGCCAGTGCCATATCTGCCGGGCGCGGAAGGCCGGCTCGCCCCATTCGGCCAGCTGGCGGACCAGTTGCTCGCGCGTGAGGTCGTAGAGAGAAATCGGGATGGACTTCGCCGTCTGCATCGCTTCAGGTGCTTTTGATCCTGCTTGCCACGTCGGCGATCACATCGTCCGGATTGATGCCTTCTGCCTGGCCTTCGAAGTTGAGCAGGATGCGGTGTCGCAACGCAGCCGGCGCCAGTGCCTTCAGGTCCTCGATCGCGACGTTGAAGCGGCCGTTCAGCAAGGCCAGCACGCGCCCGCCGAGCAGGAGTGCTTGCGCGCCGCGCGGGCTGGCTCCATAGCGCACGTACTTCTTCACCATCTCGGTGGCGCCGTCGCCGTCGGGATGAGTAGCCGAGACCAGAGCTGCTGCAAAACGCGTCACGTGCGAGGCAGCCGGCACCTGCCGGGCGAATTGGCTCATCGCGATCAACGTGTTGCCATCCGTCACCTTCGTGGCGCGCGCTGATTTCTCGCCCGTGGTTTGTTCGACGATCGCCGCCAGCTCATCCAACTTGGGGAAGGTCACGTTGAGCTTGAACATGAAGCGGTCGAGCTGCGCTTCCGGTAGCGGATAGGTGCCTTCCATCTCGATCGGGTTCTGCGTGGCCAGCACGAAGAACGGTTTGCTCGTGGCATAGGTGCGCCCCAATACGCTGACCGTGCGCTCCTGCATCGCCTCCAACAAGGCGGATTGCGTTTTGGGGGTGGCGCGGTTGATCTCATCGGCCAGGATCAGGTTGGCGAAGATCGGCCCGGGTTGGAATCGAAAGGCACGCTTGCCCGTCTCCTGGTCCTCCAGGATGTCGGTGCCGACGATGTCGGCCGGCATCAAGTCGGGCGTGAATTGAATGCGCACGAAGCGCAGGTTGAGCGTGTCGGCGAACGCGCGCACCAGGCTGGTCTTGCCCAGGCCGGGTACGCCTTCCAGTAGCACGTGGCTGCCGGCGATGATCGCAATCAACGTGTGACGGATGATGTCATGTTGACCGACGATCACGCTCGAGACCTGCTTTTCGATCTGCTGCGCAACCTCGGTGAACTTCTCCGGGGTGATCTGGACGGCGTCTGCCATGTCAGCATTATAGAGAGCCGGCATGAGAGTTCGATGATCTTGCGAGAATGTCATGAGGTGCAGTGTGGTGTTTGCCCTTCGCCCGCTTCGCTTCTACACTGCCCGCCATGACGTCACGTAGCTTCCTGGCATTCGACATCGGTGCGGAGAGCGGCCGTGCCATCGCCGGTGCGTTCGACGGCGCTTCACTGCAGTTGGTCGAAGTGCACCGCTTCCCGAACAAGCCAGTTCGTGTCGGCTCGCATTTGCACTGGGACGTCCTCGCCCTGTGGGATGAGCTGCAGAATGGTCTGCGCAAGGCGGCTGCGCAATGTGGCGAGATCTCCAGCGTCGGCGTGGATACGTGGGGCGTGGATTTTGCGCTGCTCGACGCGCACGGCGCGCTGATCGGCAATCCACATCACTATCGCGATGCGCGCACCGACGGCATGGTGGAGGAGGCGTGCACCCGCATCGGTCGCGAACGCATCTTCGAATCCACCGGCATCCAGTTCATGCAGCTGAACACGCTCTATCAATTGTTCGCGATGGCGAAGGCAGGTTCCCCCGCGTTTGACGTTGCCCACACCTTCCTGATGATGCCCGACCTGTTCCACTACTGGCTCACCGGCGCCAGGGCGTGCGAGTTCAGCAATGCCACGACGACGCAGTGCTACAACCCGCGCACCGGCGACTGGGCGCGCGATCTGTTGGAGGCGCTGGACATCCCAACCCACTTCTTGCCGGACGTCATCCAGCCGGGCACCGACCTCGGCCCGCTGTCGTCCTGGCTGATCAGGTTGCTCGACGCCGGTTCCCTGGCCGGGGCGCACGTCGTTGCGCCGGCCACGCATGACACCGGCTCTGCGGTCGCCGGCGTGCCAGCTTCTGTTGCGCGCTACGCCTACCTCAGCTCGGGCACGTGGTCGCTGTTGGGCGCGGTGGTGGACCGGCCCATCATCACCCCGCAAGCGCTCCAGTTCAACTTCACCAACGAGGGCGGGGTGGGTGGCACCTTCCGCCTGCTGAAGAACATCATGGGCCTGTGGTTAGTGCAAGAATGCCGCCGCCGATGGGCGTCGCCGGCAGGAGAGCTGATCCCCTACGGCGAACTGTTCGCCATGGCCGAGCAGGCGTCGCCACTCGTCACATTGATCGATCCCGACGATGCGACCTTCCTCCACCCGGATGACATGCCGGCTGCCATCGCCGACTACTGTCGCCGCACCGACCAGCCCATCCCCGAAACGCGCGGCGCGATGGTGCGTTGTATCCTCGAGAGTCTGGCCCTCAAGTATCGCTACACGCTTGGCCAGCTACAGGCACTGCTCGGCTACGCCGTCGAAGTCGTCCACGTCGTCGGCGGAGGCTCGCAAAACGCGCTGCTTTGCCAGTTCACCGCCGACGCGTGCGGCGTGCCGGTGGTGGCCGGCCCAGCCGAGGCCACGGCGACTGGCAACCTGCTGGTGCAGATGGTGGCGCGCGGTGAGCTGGCTTCGATGGACGATGCGCGCCAGCTCATTCGACGCTCCTTCCCGCTCACCACATACGAGCCACGCGAGGTGGCGCGTTGGGATGATGCCTGTGCGCGCTTCGAAGCGTTGCTGTGTCGCTCATAGCCCATCACGATACAGCCGTTGAGCCTTGATGTAGGCCTCGACAGGGTGGGGGACGAGGTAACGCAGCGAGGCGTTCTGGCGCGCCATCCGGCGCAGCTCGGTGGACGAGATGTCAACCAGCGGCGCGCTCACCCAGCGCACGCGGCTGCTCACGCCCGGCACGTCGTGCTCGATCTCGTTGAGGTCCGGGCGCGCGCCTGGACGGCCGGCCACGGCCAGCGTCGCCAGCTCGATCAGCCGGCGGGGGTTGTGCCAGTGGGGCAGGTCTTCGAGCGAGTCCGCGCCCATGATGAAGCACCAGTCGTGCTGGGGATGTCGCGCTTCCAACAATTCGAGCGCGGTGCTGGAGTAGTGCGGCGCGGGCCGCTCCACGTCGATCAGCGAAAGCCGGAAGGCCGGGTGGTCGCCGATGGCCAGATGCACCATCTGCACACGGTGGTATGTGCTGCTGATGGCGTTGCCCACCTTGTGCGGTGGTTGCCCGACCGGCATGAACCACACTTCGTCGAGCTTGAGTTGCGTGAGCGCCTGATCGGCGATGACCAGGTGGCCGATGTGCGGCGGGTCGAACGTGCCGCCGAAGATGCCGATGTTCATGTGCGTTGCGAAGTTGGATTCTAGGCGGCCGGTGCCCTTTCGTCGAGTGCGGAGCGCGGCCGTTCTTCTCCCGGCGCTGTGTCGCTCAGGAACGGATCTGCCGTATGATGCGGCCCGGGTGACAAAACCAAAGCCATGCAGATAGACGCCATCGAAATTCGCCACTACCGCCTGCCGCTCGATCCACCTTTCCGCGCCGCATGGGACCCGCGCCCGCGCACCGGCCACACTGTGACCCTGGTTCGTGTGTGCGCAGGTGACTACGAAGGTGTCGGCAGCGGCGATGCCATGCTCGGCTTTGCCGGCCACGAGCATCTGTTCATCGGCCGTGATCCGTTCGACATCGAGCGGCACGTGCGCATCCTGGACAACCTGCAGTTCATGTACGGCCGCATGTGGCCGCTGGAAGTCGCGCTGTGGGATCTGATGGGCAAGATCAGTGGTCTGCCGCTGTGGAAGTTGCTCGGTGGGCACGGCGCATCCGTGACGCTCTACGCCAGCTGCGGCGAGCAGCGGCCGACCGATGAACGCATCGAAAGCGCCCACCGGCTGTGTGCCATGGGCTTCCCCGCGCTCAAGCTCCGCTTTCATGCTCCCGACCTGCAACAAGACCTCGCCGTTGTGCGCGCTGTGCGCGACGCCGTCGGCGACGCGATGCACATCCTCGTGGACGCCAATCAAGGCTGGCGCATGCCCTGGGATTCCAGTCCGCCGTGGGACTTCAAGACCGCGTTGTGGGTGGCCGATGCGCTTGCCGAGCTGGGCGTGTACTGGCTCGAGGAGCCGCTCGATCGGCGCGACTACCGTGGGCTGGCCGAGCTGCGTCGCCGGTCGAAGGTGCGCATCGCTGGCGGCGAGGGCAACCGCGATTTCAGCGAACAGCGCGAATACCTGCACCATGATTCGCTCGATGTGTACCAGGCCGACGTGGTCTGGAGCACCGGCGTGCTGCGCGCGCGGCAGCTCGCCCATGAAGTGCAGGCCCGCGGCTGCATCTATTCGCCCCACACCTGGGGCGACGGTCTGGTGTTGCTTGCCAACCTGCATGTCTGTGCGGCGGTGGGCGCGGCCCCCTTCGTCGAGTTCCCCTTCGATCCACCCGGCTGGACGCCGGAGCGGCGCGACTTCATCTTGCCGCAGCCGATCACGCCGGCTGGCGATGGCCGCGCGCAGGTCGTGCTGTCCGATGCGCCGGGCCTGGGCGTCTCGATAGACTGGGCCGCGCTCGAACGCTGGCGATTCGATCGCGGGACGCTGTGAGGGCCTTCCAGGCATGCGATACCGGTCATCCCGTTGATAATTGAGCAGCCTTTGGAGCGTGCTATGGCAGAGCAATCGTTGATGTACGACCTGGCCACGATCACGGTCAAAGCAGGCCGCGGTGGCGATGGCGCGATGAGCTTCCGGCGCGAGGCATATGTGCCGCGTGGTGGGCCGGATGGCGGCAACGGCGGCCGCGGCGGCGACGTCATCCTGGTGGTCAATCCGCACCTGAACACGCTGGCCCACTTCCAGCATCGGCGCCGGTTCGAGGCCGAGGATGGCCGCAATGGCGGTGGTCAGAACAAGACCGGCCGCAGCGGTAAACCCAGGTATGTCGAAGTGCCGCCCGGAACCGTCGTGCGTGATGCCGCGACCGGACAGGTGTTGGGTGATCTCACGCATCCTGGCCAACAGCTCGTCGTCGCGAGGGGTGGGCGCGGTGGCCGAGGCAATGCCATGTTCGCCACGCCCACCAACCAGGCGCCCCAGATCGCTGAGAACGGCGAGCCAGGAGAGCATCGCACCCTCGCCCTGGAACTCAAGCTCATCGCCGACATCGGCATCGTCGGCCTGCCGAACGCCGGCAAGAGCACGCTGCTCTCCGTGCTCACTGCCGCCCGGCCCAAGATCGCCGATTACCCATTCACCACGCTGCGACCCAACCTGGGCGTGGCCCAGGTCGGCGACGATCGGACGGTGGTGCTGGCAGACATCCCTGGCCTGATCGAAGGCGCGAGCGAGGGCGTTGGCCTCGGTCATGAGTTCCTGCGCCACATCGAGCGCACGCGCGTGCTGATCCACCTGCTCGACGGCGCGAGCGACGATCCGCTGGCCGACTACGAGACGGTGAATCGTGAGATGGCCGCTTTCGGCCACGGTCTGCCCGACAAGCCGCAGATCGTGGCGATGACTAAGATGGATTTGCCGGATGCCCGCGCTGCCTTCGAGCTGTTCGTCAGCGAAGGCAGGATCAGGGACGCGCGGCGCACGACGCAGGATGACCCGGCTGCCCTGCGCTACACGCCAGGCCGGATCCTCGACGTGCTGCCCATCTCTGCCGCGACCGGCGAAAATGTGCGCGAGCTGCTCGGCCGCGCCGTGCGCGTGCTCGATGCGTTGCCCCCGCCGATCGAGCTGGAGCCGGAGCCGGTCCTCGGTATGCCGGCGGAGCAGGACACCTCCTTCGAGATCCTCCGCGAAGGCGGTGGCTTCCGGGTGATCTCACCCATGCTCGAGCGCAGAGTGCAGATGACCCGCTGGGATCTGGACGACGCGGTCATCCGCTTCCAGCGTCTGCTGGAGAGCAGCGGCGTCGGTCCCGCCCTGGAGCAGCTTGGCATCCAGCCTGGCGACACGGTCTACATCGGCGAATACGAGCTGGAATGGGGCGAGGGCTGAATGGACTCATCCACCGCCGTCCCCGCTGATCGGTCCCGATCGGCGGCGGGCACAGCGCCGGCAGCGCAAACGGCCGGCTACTTCATCGCCTTCATTGGCCTGGGCCTGTTCTCGGCACTGCTCGGACCGACCCTTGCCGGGCTGGCGGAGAACACGCGCGCCACGCTCGGCGAAGTCAGCATCCTCTTTCCGGCACGCTCGTTTGGCTATCTGATCGGGGCGCTCGCCGCCGGGCGGTTATATGACCGCGTGCGTGGCCATCCGGTCATCGTGGCTTCGTTCGTGGTGATGGCTCTGGCGATGGCTCTCGCGCCGGTGGTGTCCTGGTTGTGGCTGCTGGTCTTTGTGTTCTTCATCGCCAGCATCGCGGAGGGTGCGGTGGACGTAGGCGGCAACACGCTGCTGGTGTGGGTGCACGGCGCCCGGGTCGGCCCGTTCATGAATGCGCTGCACTTCTTCTTCGGAGTAGGCACCTTCGTCGCGCCGATCATCGTCGCGCAGGCGATCGCGATGAGCGACCAGATCGTCCTGGCCTATTGGCTGGTCGCGCTCGGCGCGGCTGTACCTGCGCTGTGGCACCTGCGCGTCCCCAGCCCTGCTCATCCAGTCGTCCACTACGACCCGGCCGATGTGCGCAGCCACACGCGCACCGGTCTTGCCCTGCTGATGGCCGTCTTCTTCTTCCTGTATGTGGGGATGGAGGTTGCCTTCGGTGGATGGATCGCCAGCTACGCCGTCGCCATCGGCTACGGCTCTGCCGCTGCGGCTGCCGTGCTCACCTCGGCCTTCTGGGGCGCATTCATGGTGGGCCGGCTGCTCTCCGTTCCGTTGGCGACGCGCCTGCGGGCCGGCTCGGTCATGGCGATCGACTTCGCGTTGTGCATGCTGGGGATGGCGATCTTTTTGTTAGGCGGTGGGTCGCCGCCGGCGCTGTGGGTCGGCACGGTGATCACCGGTTTGGGGATGGCGGCCCTGTTCCCGACGATGATCTCGTTCGCCGGGTCGCGCATGCGGATTACCGGCCAGGTCACCGCCATCTTCCTGGCCGGGTCGAGTCTGGGTGGGATGACGTTGCCCTGGCTGATCGGCCAGCTCTTCGAGCCGATCGGCCCACAAGTCATGCCGTGGGTGGTGCTGATCTGCACGTTGGCGACCGGCCTGACCTTCGTGTTGGTCAACGTTGCCTCGCGGCTGCGATCGGAGCAGAACTCGCGATGAAATTCGAAACGCTTGCTGTGCATGCCGGGCGCGAGGTGGACCCGGCGACCCGTGCAGTCACACCCTCGATCGTCCTATCCACCACCTTCGAACGTGGGGCTGATGGATCCTTCGGCTCGGGCACCTCGCCGGCCGGCGGCTACATCTACACGCGCAACGCCAACCCCAACCGCGATGCGCTAGAGCGCGCCCTGGCAGCCCTGGAAGGGGGTGCGTCTGCGGCAGCGTTTGCCTCCGGCAACGCCGCGACGTCGGCGGTGTTGCAGGCGCTCGAGCCCGGCGATCATGTGGTTGCTTCCGTCGAGACCTACTACGGCACGCGCGCCGTGTTGACCGGCGCCTTACGCCGTTGGGGCTTGCAGGCCGACTTCGTGGATATGACCGACGCCGAACGCCTGGCGCACGCCATGCGCCCGAACACCCGGCTGGTTTGGGTGGAGACCCCGTCCAATCCGCGCTTGCGCATCACGGACATCGCTGCGGTGGCGCGTCTCGCTCACGCCGGCGGCGCGCGTGTGGTCTGCGACAATACCTTTGCCACGCCGGTATTGCAGCGACCGCTGGAGCATGGTGCCGACCTGGTAGTGCATTCCACGACGAAATACATCGGTGGGCATAGCGATGTGCTGGGAGGGTGCGTCGTGGCCTGCACCGACGATGACTTCATGCAGCGCGTGCGTGCCTATCAGGTGTTCGGTGGCGCGGCGCCTTCGCCATTCGATTGCTGGCTGCTGCTGCGCAGCATTCCGACGCTGCCGTATCGGGTGCGGGCGCAGTCGGAGGGTGCGCTGCGCGTGGCGTCGTTCCTGGCTGCACACCCGCAGGTGGTGGACGTGCACTATCCGGGGTTGCCGGCGCATCCGGGGCATGACATCGCAACGCGGCAGATGCGTGGTGGCTATGGCGGCATGCTGTCGTTCCAGGTGAGGGGTGGCGAGGTTGAAGCGATGGCCGTCGCTGCGCGGGTGCGTGTCTTCACGCGCGCCACCAGCCTGGGGGGTGTGGAGAGTCTGATCGAGCATCGTGCGTCGGTCGAGGGACCGAACACACTCACCCCTCGCAACCTGCTGCGCGTCTCCGTTGGTCTGGAGCACCCCGACGACCTGATCGCCGATCTGGAGCAGGCCCTCGGAACCGATCTGAAAACGCCATCGGGGTAAACGAGTGTGATTCGCATAGGCACCGTGCATTTGGGAACCGGCTGCGCGGCACCTCGATGGCTGCAGCGAAGGACAAATCAGCAGTCGGTACTTAACTCTTGGTGCTAGTTGCGATTGACAGAAGT
>FWWM01009583.1_pt1 | contig 17734 bp, 14 predicted proteins | sample 2228351 | NCBI WGS metagenome assembly FWWM01 (sample SAMEA103939774, study PRJEB20133) | metagenome | reverse complement strand
TCAAATCCAGATTGGGGGTAGACTCCTCTTGGGACGACGCAAGCAGATCGGAAGCTTGTAGCTTTGTCAGATAAACCAAAACGGGGTATAATTGAGCACAAGATGTGGCATCAAGGGTGAAGAGTTTAGCCCCTAGGCTGTGATTCGCAGGTAGGAGGTGCTCTGTGACACGCCTGTGGCTCTGTCTGGCCGGTTTGGCCGCCCTGCTGTTGGCCGTCGGCGGCTGCACAGCCCCGGCCTTGCCCCAACTGCCCCCTCCACCGCAGACCCCCGACCTGTCCGCGATCCCGACCCTTGTGGCGCGCATCCCGGCCTTGCCCACCCTGGCCGCGCGGCTTCCGGCGCTGCCCACCCTCGCGCCTACGCGCACGCCGGCACCTCCCCTGCCCACGGCCACCCGCATCAGCGTCGCCACGGCCACACGGCCCTCAACCCGCACGCCACCGCCCACCGCCATGCCGGCACCTGCCGCCTCGCCCGCTCCCACCATCAGCCCAACCCCCATCCAGCCCACTGTGACGCCCGGCGCACCCGTCCTTACCCCGACCGCACCCCCGTGGCCCACGCCGCCCGCGCTGGAGGAGTACCCGGCTGCCGTTGCCGCCTTGCTGACCACCTCGGGTGGTGATGTGGAGGCGCTGCGCGACACCCTGGCCGGGTGGGAGGCGCTGCCAGCCGGCCTGGGCGACGTGTCGGCGGCCGATCTGGACGGAGATGGCCAGGATGAGGTCATCGTGCCACTGGCGGAGCGCCAGCCCTCGGAGGCATTGCAACGACGGGGGTTGGTGCTGGTGCTGCGACGGAGCGCTGAGGGCTACACGGTGGCTTGGCAAGGGGAACGGCCTCTCACCGGAGCCCAGCCGGGCCCGGGCACCCTCTTCACCGTCGAGGACCTGAGCGGCGATGGCCATCCCGAACTGGCCTATACCTCCCACACCTGCGGAGCCCACACTTGCTTTACCACTGTCAACATCTTCACCTGGAGCGAGGGTGACCTCGTACCTCTCACCGAGGGCGAGATCACCATGCCCTCGGCGGACTGGGTGCAGTTTGTGGACCAGGACGGCGACGGGACGCAGGAACTGGTGTTGCACGGAGGGTCCTTTGGGTCGGTGGGGGCCGGGCCTCCGCGCACGCGAACTGAGGTGTATCGCTGGGATGGGGTGGCCTATACCCTGGCGGAGATCAGGCCCGACCCCAGCCGCTATCTTTACTGGACGGTGATTGACGCCAATCAAGCTCTGCTCCGGGGCGAGGTGGAGGAGGCCATCCGGCTGTATCGGCAGGCCAGGGAAGACCCCTACCTGGAGACATGGCTGGATGAGGCGGAGCGCGCCAAGCTGGGAGCCTTCGCCAGCTACCGCCTGGTGGTGGCCCACGCCCTGCTGGGGGAAGACACCCAGGTGCGCTTCTGGGCCGACCGGTTGGAGCAGGAGCAGCCGGAGAACCCGTACACCATCGCAGCGCGGCGCTTCTGGGAGGTGTACCGGCTGACAGGCGACGTGGGTGCAGCCTGCCAGGTGGTGACCTCTTTCGTCGAGGCCAATCCTGAAATGGTGGAGGTGCTGGCCGGCTACGGCTACGCCACACCGCCCTTCAGCGTGGAGGACGTGTGCCCGTTTCCGGTAAGCACCCCGTTGCCGTAGCTGGAACAGCCGGACATCCCGAGACAAGCGTTCTTTGCTCTCGCCCCCGACCCGTGCTATCATAGGGTTAGTCAAAGTCACATAAAGGAGGGCGCGATGCCATCTCCGTTCCCGGGCATGGCCCCCTACCTGGAAGGCGAGATATGGCAGGAGTTCCACGAGACCCTGGCGGGTGCCATTCGCGCCCAGCTTATGCCGCTGTTGGCACCCAAACACGTGGCCCTGTTGGCGAAACGCTACGTTCTCGCTCGCCCCACGGTGGGCATTTTCGAGTTCCCGTCGGCGTGCGTGCTGTACCCTGACGTGCACCTGGTGAAGCCTCCGGGGACAGCCCCGGCGCCTCCCCAGGCCGGGACGGGAGTGGCCGTTGCCGAACCGGCCACGGAACTCCCCAGCCTGCTCCCGGAGGAAGTGCCGCAGCTCAGCGTAGAGATCCGCGATGTCGCGGAGCGCCGGCTGGTGACCGTCATCGAGATCCTTTCACCGGTCAACAAGCACGGCGAAGGTGTGCGCGACTACGCCGAGCGGCGCACCGAGCTATTGCAGACCCGCACCCACCTGCTGAAGATTGACTTGCTGCGTCAAGGCACCCGCATCCAGTTGCTGGGTGAGCCGCCTCCCGCTGACTATTACGTGTACCTTAGCCGCTGGCAGCGCCGCCCATACACCCAGATCTGGCCCATCTCCCTGCGCGAGCCCCTGCCCACCGTGCCCGTGCCCCTGCTGCCTCCCGACCCTGATGTGCCTCTGGACTTGGAGGGCGCGGTCAAGGTCTGTTTCGACCGGGTAGGCTACAAGCGGCTACTGGACTACTCCGGCCCGCCCCCGCCGCCCGAGGTCAGCGAGGAGGATATGGCGTGGGTGGACCAGATCCTGCGCGCCGCCGGGCTGCGTGAGAAAGCCGGTGAGTGAGCAATTGGCATGGAAGTCATCCTGACGCACGAAAACACCGATTTCGACGGCCTGGCGTCGCTCCTGGCGGCCGCCAAGCTGTATCCCAAGGCGCACCCGGTGGCCCCCAACCGGCCCAACCGCAACGTGCGCGATTTCCTCACCCTCTACTGGGATGAGCTGCCCTTCGTGCGCCAGGAAGACCTGCCACGCCATCCCGTCGAGCGAATCATCCTGGTGGACACCCAGAGCACACCGCAACTCCGCCGCATGCGCGCCGATGTCGAGATCATCATCATTGACCACCACCAGCCGGCCAAAGACCTGGACCCGAGAGTGTTCTTCCGTGGTGGAGAAACGGGCGCCACCACCACCCTGCTGCTGGAAGAGCTGATCGAGCGCAATTACCGGCCCACGCCCGTCGAGGCCACCCTGCTCCTCCTGGGCATCTACGAAGACACCGGCTCCCTCTCCTACTCAACCACCACCCCCCGGGACCTGCGCTGCGCCGCCTGGCTGCTGGAGCAGAGTGCCAACCTGGAGGTAGTCAACGAGTTCCTGCACGTGCCCCTCACCGAGGTGCAACGCAGCCTGTACGAACAACTGGTGGACAACGTCCAGTCCATCACCGTGGGCGGGCATCCCATCATCATTGCGACGGCCAGGGTAGGCGAGTACGTCGAGGAGATTTCCACCCTGACTCACAAGCTGCGCGACCTGTTTGACCCCGACGCGCTGTTCGTCCTGGTGCAGCTCGACTCCCGCATCCAGATGGTGGCCCGCAGCAAGACCGACGCCCTGGACGTGGCCGAGGTGACTCAGGCCTTCGGCGGCGGTGGTCATGCTCGGGCAGCGGCTGCCCTCATCCAGGGCCAGGACCTGACGGAGATCCGCGAGCGCCTGGTCAACCTGCTCCGGCAGAGCGTCAAACCTCTGGTGACCGTGCGCCAGATCATGTCCTATGGCGCCGTGCGCACTCTGCCGCCGGACGCCACGGTAGCCGAGGCAGCCGAGATGATGCGGCGCTACGGCCATGAGGGTTTTCCGGTCGTCGAACAAGGCCGCGTGGTAGGCATCGTCCAGCGGCGTGACATTGACCGCGCCCTGACCCACAACCTGAGTGGCGCCCCCGTCGGCACCTACATGCACAAGGGCCCCATCTTCGTCTCGCCGGATGACTCCGTGCAGCACTTGCAGAAGGTGATGATGGAGCACGGCGTGGGTCAGGTGCCGGTCATCGAGGACGACCGCATCATCGGCATCGTGACCCGCACCGACCTCATCAAGCTGTGGAGCCAGCCACCGCGCCCGGACCGCGCCGCTGAGATCGCACGGCGCCTGGAGCAAACCATCCCTCAGGCGCAGATGGAACTCATCCAGAAAGCCTGTGCCGTCGCCGACGAGCTGGGCTACGGTCTCTACCTGGTGGGCGGGTTCGTCAGGGACCTGCTCCTGGGTGTGCCCAGCGGGGCGGATATGGACCTGGTGGTGGAAGGCGATGCCATCGCCCTGGCACGCCGGCTGGCAGCCGAGCACGGCGGGCGGGTGCATAGCCACGCCCGGTTCGGCACGGCCAAGTGGATCGTCAGCCGCGACCTGGCCCTCGACTTCGTCACCGCACGCACCGAGTTCTACGAGCGGCCCACTGCCCTCCCCACCGTCGAGCGCGGCTCCATCAAGTCAGACCTCAGCCGGCGAGACTTCACTATCAACACCATAGCCATCTGCCTGAGTTCCGATCGCTACGGCGAGTTGCTGAACTACTTCGGCGGCGAGGCCGACCTGCAGCGTGGGCTGGTGCGTGTGCTGCACAGCCTGAGTTTCATCGAAGACCCCACCCGCATCCTGCGAGCGGTGCGGCTGGAGCAGCGGTTGGGGTTCCGCATCGAGGAGCGGACGGAGGAGCTGATTGACGATGCGCTGGACTTGCTACACCGGGTCAGCGGCGAACGTATCCGCAACGAGTTGTACCTGATTTTCCAGGAGGCGGAGCCGGCGCGCAGCCTGAAACGCCTCGCGGGGTTAGGCGTCCTCCAGCAGATCCACCCTGCCCTGCAGTGGGATGAGTGGCTGGAGAAGAAATTCGCGGCGCTGCCGGAGCGAGTCCAGGGGTGGTCAGAGCTGGTGGGGGAGCTGGAAGAAGAAGCCCTGGGCTCTAGGACGGGTCGCGCGGCACGCTGGGGGCTCAAGCCGCGTCGCCCCTCGGCCATCCCCCGGCCCCTCACGCCGGTGCACTACCTGGGACTGCTGGCCTACCGCCTCACGTCCGAGACCACCGACGAGATCATCCGGCGCCTGCGTATCCCCGGCGCACAGGCCGGCCTCGTCCGGCAACTGGTGGCCTTGCGCCAGGTGGAGGAGAAACTGGCCGCTCCTGACCTGCCCAACAGCGCCATCTACCGTCTGCTGCGATCCTACCCCAGGGAGGTGCGGGCTTTGTTGTGGGTGGCTACCGACGACGAGACGGTGCGTCAACGCCTGGCCCTGTATGAGACCAAATTGGACGGTGTGGAGCCCATCCTCACGGGTCACGATCTCAAGGCCATGGGGCTCCGGCCGGGACCCATCTATCGCAAGGTCCTGGACGCGCTACGCGATGCGCGCCTAGATGGTCAAGTGCACACCCGGCAGGAAGAGGAGGCCCTAGCCCGGGAGGTCCTGGTCCAGCATGGCGTAAAGGTCTAAGTCCCTCCACGTTTTTGGACCCGATTTAGACCGGATTTGGACCAAATTTTGACCAAAATGGAACCGTGCGATGGTAGAATAGTGATGCCAGATGGGGACTCCGGATCTGCAGTAAGCACTCACCTGTCCCCGCGGGCTCCCTGCGTCTTTTGAACGCATCGGAAGCTAAGAGCCTATCTGGAAGTCCCGCTATCCGACGGCGTCCTCGGGCGACGGCAATGCCGTCGCGCACCCGGGGCGACCCTGTGGGCGCCAGTCCCTGACACAGGGCTCGCACAGACGCGGACGCCCCTCCTGAGCGGTTTCCGGATAGGCGCTAAGTGGCCTGGGCGTACCTTTATGGCTCCACCCGGGTGTATCCATCAAAGCTTCCACCACTAGGCGGCCATTGCTGCGGCTCCGGCTCACCGCGAGCATGGTGGACAAACACAATCCACGAGTGGATGTGCACGTGATGCCCCCCATCAGCCATCAAGTTGGTCGGATCACGGCCATGACTGGGAAAAAGGTGATGGCCTGGCGATTTTCCCAAATACGGCGTTGTGCCTAAAAGGCATAGCGCCTTTTTCTTTCAAGGTGCATGGTGATAAAAATCGAGGTCTGGCTTTATGGACCGTTGGCCAAGTATGCCGGCGACCGCAGTCAGGGGAGCTACGCGCAGCTCAACCTGGAGATGCCCGACGGGGCGAAGATGCGCGACCTGTTAGAGCACTTGAGCCTCCCGCTGGAGGAGAAAGGCATCACCTTCATCAATGCCCAGCTGACCGATCTACCGGGTCTGGGAGCCGACCTGGACCACGAGCTCTACGACGGTGATCGCGTGGGCGTCTTCCACAAGGTGAGCATGTGGCCTTTCCAATACCGGTTGGGAGCCAGCACCAGCCCGAAGCTGATGGAGGCCATGCGGCGCCGAGGATTGCTTCGCCATACCTGACGTTCCCGAAATACAGGCAGCGGCTAATCTTCACCGCTACAGGAAGGAGGTGATGACGGGAACCCTCTCGCAGACATCTTTCCTCCGCTTTTGGCAACGAATTAAGGAGGTGGACGATGGCTAAGTTTCTGCGCATCAACATGACCAATCGTACGGCGACCCTCGAGGACGTGCCTGAGAAGTACAAGCACATGGGAGGACGCTGGCTCACGAGCGCTCTCACAGCTGACGAAGTACCCCCGCTAGCCCATCCTTTGGGACCCAACAACAAGATCATCCTCTCCCCCGGCATCGTCACCGGCACTCCGGCACCCACCAGTGCACGCATCTCCGTGGGCGGCAAGTCCCCGCTCACGGGCGGCATCAAGGAGACCAACGCCGGCACCGGCTGGGGCCAGCAGGTGGCCCGCCTGGGGATCAAGGCTGTGATCGTCGAGGGCTTCCCGGAGGAGAAGGGTAAGTTCTGGGGCGTGCACGTCACCAAGGATGGTGTGGAGTTCTTCCCGGCGGATGAGTACGTCGGCAAGGGCCTCTACGAGGTCTACCCCAAGCTCTTCGAGCGCTTCGGCGAGCAGGCCGACATCATGTCCATCGGCGTGGCCGGCGAATACAAGATGACCATGGCCGGTGTGTGCTTCAACGACACTGAAGGCCGCTCGGCGCGCTACGCCGGTCGCGGTGGCATGGGGGCAGCACTGGGCTCCAAGGGGCTCAAGTTCATCGTGGTGGACGCCACGGGCACGCCGGCCTCCATCCCCATCGCCAACAAGGACCTGTTCGAGCAAGGCCGCAGGAAGCTGACCGATGCTCTGCGCACCCATGACATCACCAAGCCTAAGGGCGCCCTGAATACCTACGGCACGGCCGTGCTGGTGAACATCATCAACGAGGCCGGCGCCTTTCCCACCCGCAACTTCTCCAGCGGCCGCTTTGAGGGTGCTGCCAAGATCTCCGGTGAGGCCATCTTCGAGGGGAACAAGCAGCGCCTGGGCAAGGAGCTGTACAACCACGCCTGCAGCCCCGGGTGCATCATCCAGTGCTCCAACGTGTGGCACAAGCCCGATGGCACCGAGCATGTCTCCTGCCAGGAGTACGAGTCGGTGTGGAGTTTGGGGGCCGACTGCGGCATTGACGATCTGGACGTGACCGGCGAGCTCATCCGGCTGTGCAACAACTACGGCCTGGACACCATCGAGACCGGCGCCACCCTCGCCGTGGCCATGGAGGGTGGGTTGGCGAATTTCGGCGACGGCCAGGCCGCTATCGAGCTGATGCACGAGATTGGCAAGGGGACGCCTTTGGGTCGGATCCTGGGCAACGGTGCGGCCTTCACGGCACGCGCCTTGGGCGTGTACCGCGCCCCGGTGGTGAAGGGCCAGGCTATGCCAGCCTACGAGCCTCGGGCCATCAAGGGCATCGGCATCACCTATGCCACCAGCACCATGGGCGCCGACCACACCGCCGGCTACACCATCGCACCCGAGATCCTGAGCGTGGGTGGCAAGGCGGATCCTCTCAGCCACGAGGGCAAGGCCGAGCTCAGTCGTGCGTTCCAGGCCAGCACCGCCTTCATTGATAGCACTGGCCACTGCCTGTTCATCGCCTTCGCCATCCTTGACATCCCAAGCGGCTTAGAGGGGATGGTGGAGGAGTGCGCCGGTGTGCTGGGCACCGACTGGACGACGGACGACGTGACCCGCATCGGGACGGAAATCCTGCGCATCGAACGGCGGTTCAACGAGGCAGCCGGCCTCACCAAGGAGGACGACCGTCTGCCCGAGTTCATGGCACATGAACCGCTGCCGCCTCTCAACGAGGTCTATGACGTCCCGCAGGCGGCCCTGGACTCCGTCTACGCCGAGCTGTAGACGCCGGGTGATGATTGGCGAACTCGAGTAGGGGCGCGGTGCTTGCGCCCCTACTCGCTCCTCGAGGTAAGACCGCCATGCCCAAGGTCAGCTTAGACGAGCAGTATCGGTTGACATTGCCAGATGTCGTTATCGAGCGGCAACACATCGCCCCCGGTGCTGAGTACTGGTTGGAGGAGCGGGAAGGCAATCTGATCCTGCACCCACGTCGGCCCGACGTGCGCAAGCTGTACGTGGAGCCGACCACCGGCTGCAACCTCAACTGCCGCACCTGCATCCGCAACGTGTGGGATGATCCCAAGCAGCCCATGTCCATGTCCACCTTTCAGCGTCTGGTGGACAGTCTGGATGAGCTACCCGACCTAAAGCGGGTGGTTTTCACAGGCTTCGGCGAGCCGCTGATTCACCGGCACATCCTGGACATGATCGAGGCGATGCGACAACGCGACCTGGCCGTGACCATTGGTTCTAACGGCTTGACGATGAACGAGGAGATGGCCCGGGCGCTGGTGGAACTGGGCGTGGACCGGCTGGTGATCTCGGTGGACGGGGTGAAGCCAGAGACCTACGAGGGCATCCGTGGCGCCATGCTGACCCAGGTCTTGAACAACATCCGTAGCTTGAACGCGGCCAAGCAGCAGTTGGGGTCACTGTTCCCCGCCCTGGGGATCGAGTTCGTGGCCCTGCGCAGCAATGTGGCTGAGCTGAGCGGCCTGACCGGACTGGCCTCGCGGCTGGGAGCAGCCCGCGTCCTGGTCAGCAACGTCCTGGCCTATACCGAAGACATGCGTGACGAAATGCTTTACGGCTACGAACCACGTCCTCCCTTTGACTCCGGCGGCTGGCCGGTCAAGTTAGGCGCCTGGGTCACCTGGGGCACGCTGGAACTGCCGCGCATGCACTGGGGCGCCGAGCGGCGCTGCCGGTTCGTGCAGGACCGGGCCGTTGTGGTCGGATGGGATGGCGGCGTCTCGCCCTGCTACGCCCTGAGCCACAACTACAGCTACTTCGCCATTGATGGCCGGCAGAAGCACGTGAGCCGGTACGTGCTGGGAAACGTGAACGAGCAGAGCCTGGCAGAGATTTGGATGTCGGAGGACTACGTGCGCTTTCGCAGCGAGGTACGGGCTTTCCGCTTCCCCTCCTGCCCGGACTGCGACCTGCGGGCGACGTGCGACCTGCGGGGGCGCAACGAGGCCTGTTGGGGTTGGATACCCTCCTGCGCCGATTGCCTGTGGGCGCAAGACATTGTGAGGTGTCCGTGAGACGATGACCAAGGTCCGCGTCAAGGTGTTTGCGACGTTGAGTAGGTACGTGACGGAAGTGTCACCCGGTGCCCCCTTCGAGGTAGAACTCCCAGATGGAGCCACCCTTGAGGATCTCCTCCAGCAGATCAACATACCCGCCGACGAGGTCAAGACCGTCTTCGTGAACGGGCGTGCTCAAGACCCCTCCTACGTCCTGGAACCGGGAGATGAAGTGGGGATCTTCCCCCCCATCGCCGGCGGCTAAACATCTCCCAGGCGAAGCGACCGGCGTCTACGTGCTGGCAGACGCCAGGACTCCGCTGGCGACGACTAGCCCACAGCGAGACTTCCCACTCCCTGCGAGGCCCAGCTGGTGGCTCAACAATCCGCCTCCGCCGGGTTTCTGCACACCTCCAGCACCACCGCTACGCTTCTCTGTCCCAACTGCTGGGCTGCGAGGTGTACGTGAAGCACGAGAACCATCAGCCGGTAGGCGCCTTCAAGGTGCGCGGGGGTGTCAACCTCATGTCGCAACTCCCCGAGGAGGAGCGGCGCCGGGGCGTCATCGCCGCGTCAACCGGCAATCACGGCCAGTCCGTCGCCTACGCCGCCCGGCTCTTCGGGGTGAAGGCCACCATCGTGGTGCCGGAGGACGCCAACCCGGGCAAGGTGGAGGCTATGCGCGGCTTGGGCGCACACATCATCTTCCACGGTGAGGCGCTGGCAGCCGAGCGGGGCTATCGCTACATCCACTCGGGCAACGAGCCGCTGCTCATCGCCGGGGTGGCTACCGAGACTTTGGAGATCCTGGAGGACCAGCCGGACATCGAGGTCATCATCGTGCCCATCGGCGGAGGCAGCGGGGCAGCCGGCGCCTGCATCGTGGCCAAGACCGTTGACCCGGCCATCCAGGTCATCGGCGTGCAGGCGGAGAAGGCGCCGGCGGCCCACCGCTCCTGGAAGGAACGGCGGCTGGTGGAAGACAAGATGGAGACCTTCGCTGAGGGTCTGGCTACCCGCACGGCCTTCGCCCTGCCGCAGAGCATCCTCTGGGACCTGCTAGACGATTTCGTCTTGGTGAGCGAGGAGGAGATCTACCGGGCCATCGTGCTCTACCTGGAGAAGACGCACAATCTGGCGGAGGGGGCGGCGGCTTTGAAGCTACGGGATCGGCTGCAGGGTCGCAAGGTGGCCCTGATCCTCAGCGGCGGCAATCTCAGCCTGGCGCAGTTGAAGCGAGCCCTGGAACTGTCATGAGCAAGAGGGAATTCCGGCTGGAAGACGAATACCGCTACAACCGCTCCGGCCCTGTGCGCTGGATCGTCTCCCACGTCCTGCGCTACCCGCTGTTCCCCCTTGGGATGGTAGTAGCGGCCGTGCTGAACAACGCCTTCTACAGCTATATCCAGGTGTTCGTGGGACGAGCCTTTGACCTGATCACCACGCCGGGCTGGCAACCCGCCGCCCTGTTGGGCATCGCGCTCAGCGTGATGGGTGCGGCCATCGGGCAGGGCCTGACCGGGCTGGCGCGCAACTTCAGCATTGAGTTCACCGCCCAGCGGGTGGAACGCGATGCCCGGGACGAGCTGTACGTCAGCTTGCTGGGCAAAAGCCAGACCTTCCACAGCCGCCAGCGCATTGGCGACATCATGGCGCGCGCCACCAATGACGTGCACATGCTCAACATGATGCTTAGCCCGGGGCTCATGCTGATCACCGACTCCCTGATGGCCATCGTCGTCCCCCTGGCGATCATCTACCGGCTCGACGCCCGGCTGCTACTGGTGCCTCTCCTATTCCTCGTCGCCCTGGTCGTCACGCTGATGGACTACAACCGCCGGCTGAGCCCGGTCAGCCGGGCGCGACGGGACCAGTTCGGGGTGATGAACGCGGGGCTGACGGAGGCCATCGCCGGGATCGAGGTGGTTAAGGCCAACGTCCAGGAGCGCTACGAGTGGGCCAAGTTCACCCACAACGCGCGCCTGTTCCGGGACTACTTCGTGAAGCAGGGGGAAATCCAGGCCCGCTACCTTCCCATGTTGACCTTCAGCGTGGCGTGGGCAGCCGGCTTCCTGCACGGGCTGCTCCTGTGGCGCGGGGGTGCCATCAGCCTGGGCCAAGTCATCGGCTTCATGGGGCTGCTGGGTACGCTGCGTTTCCCCACCTTCATCTCCCTGTTCTCCTTTGACCTGGTGCAACTGGGCATAGCCAGCGCCAGGCGAATCTTGGAGTTGATCAACACGGAGACAGAACTGGACGAGAACCCCCTGGGCGTCGCCAGGCCCATCCGCGGAGAGGTGGTCTTCGAGAACGTCAGCTTTAGCTATGACGAGAAGCCCGTGTTGCAGAACGTCAGCCTGCCGGTGCGGCCGGGAGAGACCATCGCCATCGTGGGCCAGACGGGATCGGGCAAGACCACCCTCACCCGGCTCATCAACCGCATCTTCGACGTGGACAGCGGACGGGTGCTGGTGGACGGCGTGGACGTGCGTGAGTGGAGCATAGAATCGCTACGCTCACAGATCTCCACCATTGAGCAGGACGTGTTCCTGTTTTCGCGCACCATTCGGGAGAACATCGCCTTTGGGTGCGCGGACGCCAGCCAGGAGGCCATCGAGCAGGCGGCGCGGGAGGCCCAGGCTCACGAGTTCATCACAGGCTTCGTCAAGGGCTATGACACCAAGGTGGGGGAGCGGGGCGTGACCCTTTCCGGCGGTCAGCGTCAGCGCATCGCCATCGCGCGCGCCTTTCTGACGAGCCCGCGCATCCTGATCCTGGATGACAGCACCAGTGCCATTGACAGCGCCACCGAGGACCAGATTCAGCGGGCGATGCGACGCATCAGTCGGCAACGCACGACGTTTCTGATCACCCACCGGCTGAGCCAGATCCGCTGGGCGGACCGCATCCTGGTGCTGCGCCGGGGCCGGCTGGTGGATCAGGGGCCACACGAGGAGTTGATGGAGCGGTGCGCTGACTACCGGCGCATCTTCTCGCGCTACGAGTGAGGTATTGCGTAGTGCGTACTCCGTGCCTGCTGCGCAGTACGCACTACGCAGTGCGAGGAGCATTATGGGCTTTATCCTCGACGGCCTCGAAAGCGAGGCCTACGACCGCAACTACAGCGACCGGGAATTGCTGGCTCGCATCCTGAGCTATTTCCGGCCCTACGGCCGGCAGATGCTCCTCATCTCCGTCGCCATTGCCCTGAACTCCTTGGCCGGCACCGGCGCCCCCATCGTCATCTCCAGAGCCATTGACCTGGTGGCGGAGGCCCCAACTGTCGAGAACATGCTCATCATGGCCGGCGGCGTGCTGCTCATGGGCGTGTCAGCCTGGGTGTTCAACTACATCCGCCAGCTTTTCTCCGCCCGCGTAGTGGGTGACGTGGTGCTCAAGCTACGCCAGGACGTGTTCGACGCCACCGTCCGGCATGACCTTTCCTTCTTCGACGAGCACCCCACCGGCAAGATCGTCAGCCGGATCACGTCGGACACCCAGGACTTCTCCAACGTGGTCACCCTGACGACCAACCTCATCAGCCAAGTGCTCCTGGTCGTGCTCCTCTCCGCCTGGCTGCTGCGCATCAGCGTCTGGCTGACCGTGTTGCTGCTGGGGATGACCCCCGTCGTGGTGGCCATCGCCCTCAGCTTCCGACGTGTGGCACGCACGGTGACCCAGCGCGCCCGGCGGGTCACCGCCAAGATCAACGCTCAGATCCAGGAGTCCATCAGCGGCATCATGGTAGCCAAGAGCTTCCGCCAGGAGCAGGCCGTCTATGACACCTTCCGCGCCAACAACGAACAAGCCTACCAGGTGGGCCTGCGTCGTGGGCTCACCCTCAACACCATCTTTCCGGTGATGGGGCTGGGTTCCGGGGTCGCGGTGGCAGTGCTGATCTACTTCGGCGGGTTGACCACCCGCACGGGGACTGTCTCGCCGGGCGACTGGTACCTGTTCATGCAGGCGGTGGGGTTCTACTGGTGGCCCCTGATGAACATCGCCTCTTTCTGGAGCCAGTTCCAGGACGGGCTATCGGCGGCGGAGCGTGTCTTCGCGTTGATTGACAGGGGGCCCAGGGTTGTGCAGACGGCTGCCGAGCCGGTGGACAAGCTGGAGGGGCACATCGAGTTCCTTCACCTGCGGTTCGCCTACACCGAAGACGAGGTCGTGCTGCCGGACTTCTCGCTGGAGATCCGGCCCAAGAAGACGGTGGCCCTGGTGGGGCACACCGGCGCAGGGAAGAGCAGCGTGGCTCGGCTGGTAGCCCGGTTCTACGAGTTCCAGGGCGGGGAACTGCTGATTGACGGGCGTGACATCCGCCGGCTGGACCTGGCGCAATATCGCCGGCACATCGGCCTGATCCCGCAGGAGCCGTTTCTCTTCTCCGGCACCGTGCGTGAGAACATCCGCTACGCCCGGCCAGATGCCACCGACGAGGAGGTGCTGGAGGCGGCCATGCGCATGGGCGACGGGGACTGGCTGGGCGACCTGCCCCACGGGCTCGATACCGACGTGGGGGAGCGTGGCGCGAACCTGTCGATGGGGCAGCGGCAACTGGTGGCCCTGGCTAGGGTGCTCCTCAAGGACCCGGCCATCTTTATCCTGGACGAAGCCACCGCCAGCGTGGATCCCTTCACCGAGACGCAGATTCAGGAGGGGCTGGAGGCCATCATGCGCGACCGGACGGCCATCGTCATCGCCCACCGGCTATCGACGGTGAAGCACGCCGACCGGATCATCGTCATGGAGCGTGGTCGGATCATCGACGAGGGCACCCACGAGGAACTCATGGCCCGGGACGGCCACTACGCCGAGCTGTACAACACCTACTTCCGCCACCAGGCGCCGGATTACAGACCGCCATACGACTGATGAGGAATCAGTGCGCCTGGGGCTGCGCGTTGACCCGGAAGACCTGCAACTGGAATGATTCGGGATGGAGAGGGGTGCCGCCGTTTTTCGGCGGCACCCAGCATGATTCGGTTGTGGTCCCATGTAATACCTGCATCCCTCTTGGGATGACAGAGGCGGCAAGGTGGACCATCTCCAGTTCACGACAGGCAGCAAGCGAGGCTCGCATGCGACGAGAATCGAGTTAGGGCCACAACTGCAAGCGTGTGGACAGGGCGCGGGCGTGGGAAGCGAAGGCCAAACGTCTTCGTAGTTCCGCCATCAGCCCGGCCGGCAGGCTTCCTCGTTCGATGTAGTTGAGGAGCAGCCCGGCCTCGCTCACATCTCCTACCAGCAGGGCCCCCACCAGGGCGTCCTTTGAGAAAAGCAGCTTGCGGTAGCCGCCAGCCCGCCGCATGGTGGAGGCTTGAGGAACACCCAGCGTGGCACCGGGTTGTGCTTCTTCTGCCACCCACCCGGCGCTGAACACGGGGAGGCCGGCAGCGGTGACCAGGTTAGCCCGCACTCGTCGCTGCAGGGTGGCTCTCACCCCGGTCATGTTCAGCCCGGCCACCCGACCCTGCTCGACGGCGTTCGGCCAAGTGGCCACCACCCGAGGCCCCCCAGTGAGTGGATCCGGCGCCTGGGCTACATCGCCGGCGGCGTAGATCCTTTCCACGCTGGTGCGGCAACCCTCGTCCACCAACACCCCCTCATCCACCTCCACCCCGCTGCCTGCCAGCAGGTCCACATTGGGCCTGACCCCTGTGGCCAGGAGGACCACCTCCGCTTCTACTTGCCCTCTAGAGGTCAGGACCAGCCGCTTCTCCTCACCCCCTTCGATCCGGGCTACTGTGTCGCGGAGGTAAATCTCGATCCCCCGCTCCTCCAGGTGGGCTTGCAGGATCTTCGCCCCTTCCCGGTCCAGCACCTGGGGCATGAGTTGATCCGTGACCTCGATGAGGATCACCCTCTTGCCTCGCTGCCACAGGGCATCCATGGCCTGAATGCCGATGAGGCCGGCACCGACGATGGCCACCCTCTCAGCTCCCCGCGCCGCTTTCCAGAGGCGCCGGGCTTCCTCTGCGGTGTACAGGGTGAAAACGCCGAGCAGGTCACGGCCCGGAAGATCGGGCACATCGGTGGAGGAACCGGTAGCCACCAGCAGCCTGTCGTATTCCACCCGGCGACCGTCAACATGCTGATGGCTCCTAAGGGGCAGGCCACCAGGCAGAGCTTGCAGCCGACGCACCGCTCCTCGGCAAACTCCACCAAGCCGGTCTCACGGTTCTTCCAAAGGGCTCTGGTTGGGCAGGGGGCAGCACACTAGGAGGTCTCGCATTGGAGACAGACGTTGGGGTAGAAGAAGCCTTCATCCTGGAAGAGCACCATGCGGATGCGCGAGGCATGCGGATTGGCCTCTCCGGTTTTGATCGTGGAGCAGGCCACTTCGCAACTACGGCATCCCGTGCACCTCGCGGGGTCGAGTACCAGCACCTTGCTCATGGGTCACCTCCGTCGGAAGCGTCCAACCAGGGACAGAGTTCCACGCCCTGGACTGCATTGGAAGGGCTGCTCTTGTTGCTGCGGCATCACCTCCCTTCTGTCGGCGGCGGGGCCTCAGCGGGTGGGCTGATCACCCGCAGGTGCCGGTCACGGGGGTGACCAGCATGCAGATGACGGCCCGGAGGGCGGGCATCTCCAGCGCACACCACTATACCCCGCGGAAGGTTGTCATCCTTGTGAAACGAGCCATACTACATATCTACGTGTTTGCCAGCTTTGGCAATCCCTCCGTGGTGGGCTACCAGTGGAGGGTTTTCGCGTCATTCCAGAGCGGATTCAGTTAAAGGTTGATTAGTGCCTATCCGGAAACCGCTCAGGAGGGGCGTCCTCGCCCCGTCCGACGGCGAGGACGCCGTCGGATAGCAGGCTTTCCGGATAGGTTCTTAATGGGCTGAGACAGTCTGTTGCGGTCACACCACACCTTGGGCGCGTAGTTCCTCGATCTGCTCCCGCGTGTACCCTAACAGGTTGCTCAATATCTCGTCGGTGTGTTCTCCGAGGAGAGGCGGGTGCTGTCTGACCTGAGGCGGTGTACGCGAAAGATTCATGGGCGACCGCACCAGCTTCACCCTGCCCGCGGTAGGGTGAGTCACCTCTACCACCATCCCCCGCGCCACAAGCTGGGGGTGCTGGAAGACCTGATCTATGGTGTTGATGGGTCCACCGGGGATGTCAATCTCAGAGAAGAGGTCAATCCATTCACGGGTGGTCTTCTGGCGGAAAACCTCTTGCAGCAAAGGGATCAAAATGTCGCGGTTGCGGACCCGATCGGGATTGGTGGCGAAACGCGGGTCGTCAGCCAAATGCTCACAGCCGGCCGCCTGGCAGAAGGCCCGGTATTGACGATCGTTTCCCACCCCCAGGGCGACGTAGCCGTCGGCGGTCTCGAAGACTTCATAAGGGACGATGTTGGGGTGGGCGTTGCCGTAACGCCTAGGTCGCTCCCCAGAGACCAGGTAGTTGCTGGCCACGTTGGCCAGCCAGGCCACTTGGCATTCCAGCAGGGGGATGTCAATCCGCTGGCCCTGGCCGGAGCGCCGTCGCTCGTGGAGAGCTGCCAGGATGGCCGTGGCGGCGAACAGGGCCGCGGTGATGTCCACGATGGCCACGCCCACCTTGTAGGGCGGACCCTCTACTGGTCCGGTGATGCTCATAATGCCGCCTTCGGCCTGGATGACGAAGTCGTACCCGGGGCGATCCCGATAGGGGCCGTCGGGCCCGTAGCCGGAGATGGCGCAGTAGATCAAGCCGGGGTTGATCTCCCGCAGGTCTTCGTAGCCCAACCCCCAACGTTCCATCGTCCCGACACGGAAGTTCTCCACCAGGACATCGCCCCGCTTGACCAATTCGCGTAGGATTTCTCTGCCTTTCTCGTTCTTGAGATTGAGGGTCATGCCCTTCTTGTTGCGGTTGGCGCACAGGTAGTAGGCGCTCTCCCCGTCAGCGTACGGAGGCCCCCACTGACGTGTTTCATCGCCCAAGCCTGGTTGTTCGATCTTGATGACCTCAGCGCCCAGGTCGCCCAGCACCATGGTGCAGTAGGGGCCGGCCAGGATCCGGGATAGGTCAATCACGCGCACATCGGAAAGCGGTAGTCCCATGTCTGTCTACTTTCGAGGCAATCTGAGGTATGCCAGGACCTCGTCTTTACTGATCACCACAGCATACTTCATCCAAAGGTCAAGGAGGCCCACTTCATGCGAGGCCTCAATACGATCGAACACGCGCTCTTCAGGGATCACAACGCTGAACCCCCGCTGTTTGGCATCCACAGCCCTGGCTCGCACGCACCCACTGGTCGAATTGCCCACGATGATGATTGTGTCAACTTTCTCTTTGACCGGACTTTGGCAAGTCTGAGACGTGCGAACACTGCGTAGCATCAATTTGACATGAGGCACTATCTGCGGCATGCTTCTGGTGTAACAAAGGAACATCAGAACTGCCGAGGAGGTCCCCCATGCTGGCTCATATTATCTCCAACTCACTCGAATTGTGCAAGTT